>JACCDP010985710.1_pt1 | contig 49137 bp, 70 predicted proteins | sample 7445841 | NCBI WGS metagenome assembly JACCDP01 (sample SAMN15323441, study PRJNA562643) | freshwater metagenome | isolation source: river surface water | place: USA:Blue River Watershed | collected 2017-08-17
ACCACAACCTCTGTCGCTGACTGACGAAATGGCCGCAGATGAAGTGGTGAGATTTTTCAGCGAATACGGTGTCGAAAGTCCGGAATTAGCAGATAATCTAAAAGATCAAGCTCGTATCAATCCCGATGCCGATCCTATCAAAGACGTGGTATTGCCTTGGGCGGAAAAACCAGAAAATCAGCAGAAGTTCCCCGAACTCGGAGAACTGCTGAAAGCAGTGTCGGGTCAATCCCCCGAACCAGAAGCACAACCTGGACAACCACAACCTGTAGCAGAAGATCGAGATATGAAAGCGGTAATTAGTGAAGTGGCCAAGATCGTTAAAAGTTTTTATAATCGAGACAATCCGGACGTTGGCCCTTTCCGAAGCGAAGAGGGCATCGCGATCGATGTAGAAAAAACTATCAGCGAAAAATTTGGTGAAAAGATGGGGCAGCATGCTCGACAATTAGCAGAAAAGTTTATGACCAAACTTACTCAAGAATGGGCGCAGCGCCATCGTGGTGATCGGTTAATGGGTGAAAAGGACATAGACGAAGGCGAAATGACTAGAATCCTTAAACTCAGTGGTTTGGCGAAATAAATTTTTTTTATTACCTTATCGGTATTGACATAATAAATAAAGTGCGTACAATTTGAATGTACGCACTCTTTTTTTAGTCAGTGGGCTAAAAGAAGCGGCACAACACTAAAGGCACAACATCAAGGAGAAACATTATGGCAACTTTAGCAGAAATTCGAGCAAAACTTCAGCAGGCCTCCCAGCAACAAGGTGGAGGCACAGGCGGCGACAACGCAATCTTTCCACATTGGAATATCGCAGAAGGCACAACTACTACAGTTCGGTTCCTTCCAGACGGTGATACTAACAACACTTTTTTCTGGATCGAGCGGGCGATGATCAAATTGCCATTTGCCGGCATCAAAGGCGAAACTAATTCTAGACCTACACAGGTTCAAGTCCCATGTATGGAGATGTGGAACGAAACCTGTCCAATCCTTACAGAAGTCCGTCCTTGGTTCAAGGACAAATCACTGGAGGATATGGGGCGTAAATATTGGAAGAAAAAGAGCTATCTGTTCCAAGGCTTTGTAGTCGACACTAAATTGGTAGAGGACAAGACCCCAGAGAATCCCATCCGTCGATTCATTATCGGTAGTCAGATTTTCAACATCGTCAAAAACGCACTGATGGATTCAGAGATTGAGGAGCTACCTACTGACTATGTTCGTGGATTAGATTTCAAGATCGCTAAGACCAGCAAGGGAGGTTACGCCGATTATTCTACATCAAACTGGGCTCGTCGAGAGCGTAGTCTCAGCGAGGAAGAGCATGCGGCGATCAAGCAATATGGTCTGTTTAAACTCAGTGATTTCCTGCCAAAGAAACCAGGCGAAGTTGAACTCAAAGTGATTAAAGAAATGTTTGAAGCATCTGTTGATGGCGAAGCATTTGATATGGAGCGCTGGGGTCAATACTTCAAGCCCGCAGGAATGGGAGGGACTGGATCAGCGACCGGATCTGGAACTTCGGCTAAGGTATCTGCCGATGTAGAGGAAGATCCTCCGTTCGAAGCAGATCCTCCTAAGGTACAGGCTCAAGCACCGATCGCAGAAACATCAGGTTCTACTGAATCATCCAATCGAGCCGCGGATATCATCGCGGCTATCCGTAAACGTCAGCAACAGTAAGCGAGGTATATCGTGTCTAAGGCTTTTGATATCTCAAAATTTCGAAAGAGCCTTACCAAGTCCATTGACGGACTTGGTATTGGCTTTAATGATCCGACAGATTGGATCTCAACAGGCAATTATGCCTTAAACTATCTCATCAGCGGGGACTTTTTCAAGGGTGTTCCTTTAGGTAAGGTAACAGTTTTTGCCGGTGAAAGTGGAGCTGGCAAATCATATATCTGTTCAGGCAATCTTATTCGCCATGCTCAAGAACAAGGTATTTTCTGTGTGTTAATCGACACAGAAAATGCCCTCGATAAAGATTGGCTCGAGCGATTAGGTGTTGACACTAACGAAGACAAACTTCTTAAACTTAATATGGCTATGATTGATGATGTGGCCAAAACAATTAATGAGTTTATGAAAGAGTATAAGAGTATGCCGGAAGATGAGCGTCCTAAGGTTCTTTTTGTCATTGATAGTCTCGGTATGTTATTGACTCCCACTGATGTTAATCAATTTGAAGCAGGTGATCTGAAAGGCGATATGGGCCGTAAACCCAAAGCCCTGACAGCATTGGTTCGTAATTGTGTTAATATGTTTGGAAGTCACAATGTAGGATTGATTGCCACTAACCATACCTATGCCAGCCAAGATATGTTTGATCCGGATGACAAAATTTCAGGTGGTCAAGGATTTATCTATGCGTCGAGCATTGTAGTTGCCATGAAGAAGCTCAAGCTCAAAGAAGATGAAGATGGTAACAAGGTCAGTGATGTATTAGGCATTCGTTCAGCTTGTAAGATCATGAAAACTCGATACGCTAAACCGTTTGAAAGCGTCCAGGTTAAGATTCCTTATTCTACTGGTATGAGTCCAACCAGCGGTCTTGTTGATATGTTTGAAAAGATGGGTGTATTGACAAAGTCCGGAAATAAGTTACAATACACGAGTAAACAGACCGGAGAGATTATTTCTGAATTTAGAAAAAATTGGTCGGAAGATCGATTGATGACAATTATGAATGAATGGGATCATTCAGCAGTTGTTACTCCGATCTCGATCGAGGAAAATCAAGGAGAAGAATGATGGATGAAGCATTTATTATTGAAATTTGGGACACCTTCAAAGATTATGTTCCTGAAAAAAATCGAGACACTGCCGCTAATCAATATGTAGATTTTTTAGTCGGTAGAGATGTTGATAATAACACCCTAGAAGGTATTATGGGATTTGATCCACATCTCGATCAGGCTATCGAATTAACTCTCGGCGAGGAAAATCGAGAGGATAGCGACGAGTATGACGAAGATGGTTACGATTACGAGGTTGACGAGGACTATTGATGAAATGGTATTCACAGGTCAGCAGGGATCTTGGATCTCTGCCTGACTGTATTGATTACTTTTATCAAGAACTAACCTCGGCTAGATACGAATCGAAAATCTCAGGCAACATAGAAAAAGCCTCAGCTGCTCTTCCCGGTATTGTTGAACATAGATTTAATCAGCTTCAAGAAATTGAAGCGATACTAGAATATCTAAATATTGAGCTCAGAAGAATTCGCAGTCGAGTCTTTAAAAAGTATCTCGAAAATTATCAACGTGCCTTAAGTAGCAGAGATGTTGAAAAATATGTCGACGGAGAAGACGATGTTGTTGACATGGAAAAAATTATCAATGAGTTTGCTATGTTAAGGAATCAATGGTTAGGAATCATCAAAGCCATCGATATTAAACAATGGCAGTTGAGCAATATCATTAAACTGAGAACTGCTGGTCTTGAAGACATCACTATCTAACACCATGGAAATAGAATCGATGATCTATGTCTTGGCCTCTCGAGGCCAAGGTCGCGTGAAGCCATACGATATGAAGATAGTTGAAAATATCAGCTGGCAGAGCACATTTAACTCTCTGGGTATGACAGAAAAGCAAGCCTATCTCATGATGAAGATCTTGAAAAGATACGCCGATGTCCTTAATGAACTTTATAAACAAGATGTATCTCCCTGGCTTCAAAATCCTGTATACAGATATCCTCTAAGAGTCTCGTTAACCCAACAAAAAATTAGCTTTATCGGTGATAATGATCCTTTTAAAAAAATCAAGATCGAATTCCCGTATAATGAAGAGATCCTTACCCTCCTCCGGAGAGAAAAAGTCGACTGTTTTTTTTCTGAATGGAACCCTACGGAAAAATGCTGGTATTTTAGCTTCGATCCTCATTCATTGAGGCTGTGTATGGCTTTGGTTAATACATATAAATTCGATTGTGATCCGGAAATTCTTGTATATTTCGATCAGATATCAGAAGCACAGGAAAATCTAGAAAAGTATGTGCCGATTTTAGATTTTCGTGAAGGAAAATTCTATTTTTCGAACACGCCTTTCAATATACCAGATCTAGAATCCGATGATTTACTAGAAAATCTCTTCTATGCTAGAAAATACGGAGTCTCTGTGTGGTCGGACAGTGTAGTAAAAAAGATCACAGAATCTCAAACTAGTAAATTGATACTAGACTTTTTAAAACACACTGAAAGTAAAGAATTTTTAGTCGATTTAGACAATTTTGACCAAGATTCTTTGAAAAAATTAGTGAAATATTTGTTTCCTTGCGTGATTTTTATTCCTGCAGGTAACGAACTATCAAAAACAAAATATGTCGTTAATCTCTTATCTGATGTTGGAACAAACAACTCAGAAATTTCTGTGCTCTTTAGATTACCTAACGAAAAAGACAGTGCTTTCAATCAATTTGTCAAAGAAAATCAGTTAAATTCTCCAATTTCTCAAAAAACCAAGGCAGTTTTACTGAGCCAAAAGATTCCCAAAACCATTTTAAGTTGCGGAATCAAATTTAATTCTGTTATACTTTTTAGCAAGCTCAATCCTCATTATCAGGCCAAAGCCTACATTAAAGAATTCCAAAATGTCATCGAAATCTCTGAAAAAAATCACAAAAAAATCACCGAAAATTCGAGAGATTGGCTGTTAGATGTCTAAGACTACGCAATTGAAAATCCTCGATGAAGTTAACTGTAAGTTTCTAAATTTAGATTTAGATACTCGCAAGGCATTGGTGAAAAAATTCAAGTTGGAAGATCCCACAGCACGATTTAGACCAGCATATAAACTAGGCCGTTGGGATGGAACTGTGAGTTTTTTTGGCATCGGGGGAACTACATATCTATCGATACTACCTCGTGTTCTCGAATATCTCGAAGAGCAAAACTATTATGTCGAGATTGAAGATCATAGATCACCTATCGACCTAAAATTTGACAAAATTTCGGAGGATTTTTGGGGTGAACTAACTTGGCCTAAAGGGCACAGATTTGAAGGGCAACCGATAAGACTCCGCGAGGATCAAGTTGAAGTTGTTAATAAATTTTTAGCTAATCCTCAGAGTCTGCAGGAAATTGCCACAGGCTTTGGAAAAACCATAACCACTGCAACTCTGGCAAAAATCTGCGAAAAATATGGTAGAACCGTCACTATCGTGCCTAACAAGAGTCTCGTAGAACAGACCGAGGAAGATTTTCGTAATTGTCAGTTAGACGTTGGAGTATATTATGGCGACAGAAAAGAACTAGGAAGAACTCATACGATCGCAACTTGGCAGAGCCTGAATATTTTAGAGAAAAAATCGCACGATAATGAAGAAATGTTAACACTGGCAGAATTTTTAGACGGCGTCGAAGCTGTGATCGTTGATGAAGTACATATGGCCAAGGCCGATGTACTAAAAAAATTACTAACGCAAAATTTAGGCAAAACCCCTATCCGATGGGGATTAACTGGAACTATACCAAAAGCCGAAATTGATTTTGAAAATATCCGTTGCTCCATAGGTGATGTAGTACATCGTGTAGCAGCACATGAATTACAAGAAAAAGAAATACTAAGCAAATGTCATGTACAAATCATTCAAACCGCAGAACACAAAGAATTCCGCAGTTACGCAGAAGAACTAAAGTTTCTAGTCACAAACGAAGATAGGATGTCCTATATTTCATCGATGATACAGCAGATCAGCCAGAGCGGAAATACTTTAGTACTGGTAGATCGAATAGAGAGCGGCGACTTTCTAACAGCAAATCTAACCGACAGCGTATTCATATCAGGTAAAGTAAAAACCAAAGATAGAAAAGAAGAATATGACGAGATCGCTATAGTCGACAATAAAATCATCGTAGCAACCTATGGTGTGGCCGCTGTGGGCATCAATATTCCTCGTATTTTTAACCTAGTTCTTCTAGAACCCGGAAAGAGTTTTACGAGGGTTATACAGTCGATTGGTCGAGGGATTCGAAAAGCTCAGGATAAGGACTTTGTACAGATTTGGGACTTGACCGCTAGCACCAAATATGCTAAAAAACATTTAACTGAAAGGAAAAAGTTTTATCGAGAAGCACAATATCCTTTCAGCATAGAGAAAGTAAAATATCAATAATGCAAATTTTAACCCTAGAAAATCAAACTTTTTATCTCAATGAACTTCCTGAAGAAATAGATCACGATTTGAGATTCGCGATACTAGACAATTCTAATCCCGTAGATCCAGACTATTTCTTCGTTCCTTTGATCTTTCTTGAAAGTTTCACAGGACCTGCGGTAGTGCTAAAGATAGGGGATAACGAAATAAAGATGCCATTAGATTGGTGTACGATCGTAGGAGATGCCGAAGGTTTAGACATGGAGATCCTTCCGCTAACCAGTCTCAATGATCGAGGATTTAAGACTTTTTGTTTTAATCCATTGGGGGGATTTAAACCAGAATTTTTAGACATAGATATCGTGGATGTATATCAAGATGTGCGATGGTATTTTCCTAAAACAAGATCTGGACAATTACTATGTATACCTCTAGAAAATAAAAAGAATCCATTATGTGCGTATTTTGTCAAAGAAGTTAGTAGACAAAGTGAGATCGTAAATTACTCAAAAGTTTGGTAAATGACCAAGGTCTATGAAAGTCCAGATGGAGGACATACAGTTTATTCTAGAGAAAATGGATCTACTAAAAGAACTTTAGAAACAAAGGATGATTGGGCAAAGAGACAAGAAGAAAGAATTATATGGTCTCTGATCTATGAAGAAAAAGATCGAAATCCTGCCTTGAAAAAAGCCGTAGAAAATGTTATAGTGCTATATAGGTTGATAGATGAGCAAAAAAACTAAAACTTCTAAATTAGATCTCAAAGACATCTTAAAAGAAATTGATATGAGGAATTACGATTTCTTCGAATCATTGTCGGAAGAACACAAAAAAGATTTCAATCCTTATATATTAATGAAATTCGTTTCAAACTCAAAGGGAGATCCAGACATTCAAGAATGGTTCCTCGAAAGGACCAACGAGTTTGTAAATAAAAATCATTGGGCGCTCAGCAAAAATCACAAGTCTTTGATGTGGAAACTCTATGCGGCCACAGGAGCTGGGATGCCTGCGTTCCATCCCTATGTAGCTTCGATGAAATCAGAGATGAACAAACTTGAAGATCTCATCGCAGAGACATATCCCACCATGAAAATCGAGGATGTAAAGTTGATGTTTTCCCTCATGGACGCAGAAGATCAAAAAGAATTCTTAGAAAAAATCGGATTAGATGAAAAGCATTTAAAATGATCGAACCTATACCACAGCCTTTTCACTGTAATCATTGCGGTAAAAAGTTCATGAAGGAAAAAACCTTTATCGCTCATATGTGCGAAAGAAAAAGGCGATATCTCCAGAAAGATGAAAAACGTGTACAGGCCGGATTCATGGCATTTGATAGATTTTATGCTCTCACGCAGGCATCAAAAAAATCAAAAACCTATGAAGAATTCTGTGAAAGCAGTTATTATAACGCCTTTGTCAAGTTTGGCAGTTTCATAAACAATGTGAACCCTCTCTACCCGGCCAGATTCGTTGACTACGTGATAAAAAGCGGGGTTAAATTAGACCACTGGTGCAGAGACGAGTTGTATGAAAAATATCTCTACGAAATGCTGAAACTCGAACCTGTCGAAAGTGCTGTACAACGCACATTAGCAACGATGATGGATTGGGCCAATGATCATGATGCTCAATTTGAACATTATTTTAATTATGTAAGCCTAAATAGATCCGTACATGATATCAGGGATGGCAAAATCAGTTGTTGGGTGATTTTAAATTGCCAATCTGGTAAAGAAATGATCAGTAAGATGAGCGACGAGCAATTAGAAATCATTTCCCCAGCATTTGATATCAAATTTTGGCTAAACAAATTTAAAAGCCAGCCTGCGGATGTGGCACTGGTCAAAGAGATATTAGAAGGAGTAAAGATTAAATGAGACTCGAAGGATTTGTAAAAAAAGGTTGGGGGCACGAAATGATCTGGGCCACTAACGACAAGTACTGCGGAAAACTGTTAAAATTCGATCAAGGTGCTAAGTTTAGTATGCACTTTCACGCAGAAAAAGATGAAACTTGGTATGTATTAGATGGTAAATTCGAAGTTCGCTGGATTGATACCACTGATGCTAGCGAAAGGTGCCATCAACTGTCGTCAGGAGATACATGGCATAACAAACCTTTATTGCCACACCAGTTGTTCTGTATAGAAGAAGGCACTATTATCGAAGTCAGTACACCTGATAGCGTGGAAGATAATTATAGGGTGATCCCCGGAGATAGCCAGCGTGATCGGTAAAGATAAAAAATTTAAGATACTGTTGATAGGAGACAGTTGTACTGATGAATATTTTATTGGAAGTTGTGATAGGCTCAGTCCCGAGGCACCGATACCTGTTATTAAAATCTTAGAGCATTATACCCTACCAGGAATGGCATCAAATGTTAAAAAAAACTTTGAGGTATTAGGACAAGATATAAACTTTATCACCAATGACAGTGAAATCAAAAAGACTAGATATATCGACAAACGTTCTGGGCAGCATCTTCTTAGGGTAGACCACGAACCTAAAATTACATCGTGGAGCGGAAAGTCAAAAATCAATAACGACTATGATGCTCTAGTGATTTCAGATTATGATAAAGGATTTTTAACCTATGAGCAGATAGAAAAACTCATAAAGAAATCTAAAAAACCTGTGTTCATAGACACTAAAAAAACAGATCTCTCTAGATTCGAGGGTGCTTTCGTAAAAATAAATGAACACGAATACGAACGTACTGTTAGTATCAATTCTAATCTCATAGTCACTCTAGGACATAAAGGAGCTGTATATAAGTCAGATAAAGAAAAACAATTTCCCGCACCGAAAGTTGAAGTCGCAGACGTGTGTGGTGCCGGAGATACATTTCTAACTTTTCTAACCTACGGTTATCTATTATATCGAAATATCGATTTGGCGATAAAACTAGCTATCAAAGCATCCAGCATCAGCGTGAAATATCGAGGAAATTACGCTCCGACTATAGGGGAAGTATTAAATGATCAGTAACCCAATAGTGGTTCTAGCCACCGGTGGATTTGACCCCATACACAGCGGTCACATACAATATTTTATCGATGCTAAAAAACTAGGTGATATATTAGTAGTAGGGGTTAATTCGGATCAATGGTTAACTAGGAAAAAAGGAAAACCTTTTATGCCAGTCGAGGAAAGAAGTTTTATTATAAAAAACCTATCAATGGTGGATCAAGTAATAACTTTCGACGACAATGACGGAACTTCTAATGATGCTATCTGGTTGGTCAAGAAAATGTATCCTCAAAAACAAAAGATCATATTTGTAAACGGAGGAGATCGTACCGAAGATAATTGCCCTGAAATGATATGGAAAGATGTTGAATTTGTGTTCGGAGTAGGTGGTGAACACAAGGCAAATAGTTCTAGTAAGATATTGAAACAGTGGACTGAAAATGCCTGATATTGATATCGATTTTCCTGACAGAGATCAAATATTAGAAAAAATTAAATACATACCTGCATCTATTAAAGACAGTGATGGAGAATTTAAAAAACACAATACCGGTGTTTATCTACAAGACATTCCGGTCAATCCTCTCAATGGATTTTCTAGTATAGACTATAAAGAGGCCGAACAGAGAGGATATTTTAAAATAGATTTTTTAAACGCAGGCGTATATAAAAATATTAGAGATGAGCAGCATCTAAATAATCTAATGACACAGGAGCCACTATGGGATTTGTTAGAACAGGACGACTTTATCAATCTATTGTTTCACGTAAACGGTCATGGAACTTTGTTAAGAACGATGAAACCCAAGACGATACCCCAACTTGCGGCAGTTTTGGCTATGATTCGCCCAGGGAAACGCTATCTGATTGGGAGAGACTGGACGACGGTGATGAACGAGATCTGGAAGAAACCGGAAAACGGTGAATATTATTTTAAGAAATCTCATGCTACCGCGTATGCTGTGGCGATCGTAGTACAGATGAATCTGATCTGCGAATCGATCAGTTATGAGTTTTCTTAAGAGTCCTGATCAATTGTATCGATTTTCTTTTGATGCGTTTTTCAGCGATATCGTTTAGATTGACTACAGGACCAAATACTACTTCAATATCCTTGATATTAAAGGTTTTAATATAGCATCTAAATTCCGTCATTTCGTTTTTCAAAAAAATATTGATTGGAATTTTACGATTACTTTCCCACCACCAGGTCTCACCTAGCTGTAGGAAACATTCTCTAAGGTCCTTGTCTATGATCATGTTTAAATCATAAATGCTAGCTACAAGATGATCTGAATTGATAAAGATACCTAGGTATTCTTTTCCGTTGGTTCTTATACAGGTTATATATGGAAAATTTTGCTGGAACTCTTCTTTTGTTATCATACAATAAATATCGATATGCAATCCTTACCGATCTATTTATATCAAAACATTTTTAATGTTATCCTAGATTTGGATCCTACCGTACAGGGAGTTAATCAAGTTATGTATCAAAGAAATCTAATCATACAAAAAGGTTTAAAAAATCAAATTAGGATACAGTTTAAAAACAGCGATCAGAAAAAGATCCGGGTTTATAACACGCAGACCTATGTGTTTTCGCTGTTCGACAGCATCAACAAAAGAACTCTGTTAGAAAAACCCATAGATATATTAGATACAAATACCACATCGACCAAAGGATTAGCTCTACTGACATTGACAGAAAGCGACACTATTGATCTAAATAAAAGCCTATACAATTTTTCTATCAAACTTTTAGACGAAGATGGAAACTATGTGCCCACTTATTCCAATACATACTATGGTACTTCTGGTATATTAGAGGTGTCAGATGATGTCTTTCCTCTAGCCAAACCTAGCACGGTCATAGACAGCTTTTCAAAAATCTTTAATTCAGACATCAATCTCTATGAGCATTTCAGCGGAGATATATATGCTGAACCTGAATATAATGGGAATTCGGCACTACATACATTTGCTATATATCTCACAGCTTTCCGTGGCACTATCTATATAGAATCTACTTTGGATAACAGTCCCGGGGTAGGCACGGCTTGGAGCACCGAGTTTAACAGGACATATCAAAACTATACTGGTATAGACTGTGTTAACCTCAATGGTGTTTTTTCCTATATGAGGCTAAGGATAATTCCGGCACAGGAGCCCGGCGGTATAGACAACGACGATCCTTCTTATTTCGGATCATTTGACAAAATATTATATAGAAGTTAAACTCGTAGGATGAACGAGATTCAATCTCTATTGATGGCTTCCTTGCCTATCAAAAGAAAGAACACCCCTAGCGGATGGATATCCTTCAACGCTGTGTGCTGCCATCATAACGGAGAAAAACCCGACAATAGGAGTCGAGGAGGTGTGTTACTCAACACACAGGGAGGTTGGCAGTATCACTGTTTTAACTGCAATTTCAAAACCGGTTGGACTCCGGGAAAACTGTTGAGTTCCCATGCTAAAAAACTTTTTTCTTGGATAGGACTAGATAACTCACAGATATCTCATCTATCTATGGTGGCCCTAAAACTACAGGAAAACAGCCAAACAATCGTAGACAAAACTATAGATCTAACACTGAAGGAAAAAAAGCTACCAGAAGGTGCTCTACCATTAACGCAGTGGAGCGATCTCCTAGAAGAAGAAATACAGGACTCGTACGGAAAACAACTCGTTGAAGTTTTAGAATATCTAATAGATCGAGGCTACGAAGATCCACTGAGTCATGATTTTTATTGGAGTCCTGAATCAGGTTATGCCGATCGAGTGATCATACCTTTCCGACACGATGGTAAGATAGTAGGTTATACCGCTAGGAAAATTACACAGGGAAAGCCTAAGTATCTTTCAGAATCTCAACCCAGTTATGTGTTTAACTTAAATAACCAAGGATTTGATAAGAAGTTTTTGATACTAGTAGAAGGTCCGTTTGACGCTATAGCAATAGACGGAGCTGCGATACTACATAATGAGCCGTCTGATTCGCAGATACTAAGGATTAATCAACTAAAAAAACAAGTCATCGTCGTTCCGGATAGGGATAGAGCAGGTTCTAAAATGCTTGAGGCTGCGGTAGACAATGATTGGTCTGTGAGCCTTCCACCATGGGAAGACGACATTAAAGATGTCGCTGATGCGGCTAAAAGATATGGTAGGCTTTATACACTGTTCACTATACTAAAGTATCGAGAGAGCAATAAGGTAAAAATAGAAATAATGAAAAAGAAGCTAGGGAAAACAAATGTCTAATATAAACTACGGTTACGAGGTACAGAAACTCTATCTAGAAATGTTTCTGTCAGACGCAGAAACTTTCATTAGGTGCCAAAACATTTTTGATCCAGAGAACTTCGATCAAAAATTACGAGACACTGCTAAATTTGTTACAGAGTATGTAGACGAATATAAAGTCATGCCAGAAGTTTTACAGGTTAATGCGGTCTGTAAAACCGATTTAGAAACGGTAACACTACCAAAAGAAAACTATGAATGGCTCATGGATGACTTTGAGAAATTCAGTAGGCACAAAAGTCTAGAAAGAGCAATATTGAAGTCAGCGGATTTGCTGGAAAAAGGTGATTATGGTCCTGTGGAGAAAATTATCAAAGACGCTCTACAGACCAGCCTCAACAAGGACATGGGCACAGACTATTTTGAAAATCCTAGAGGAAGACTAGAAAGTCTAAAAAATTCTAACGGTCAGATATCCACTGGTTGGCCTAGTGTAGATAAAAAACTCTACGGTGGTTTCAACAGAGGAGAGCTCAATATCTTCGCAGCCGGATCTGGTGGTGGTAAATCTCTGTTCTTAGCGAATTTGGGCGTGAATTGGGCTATGGCAGGACTTAATGTGGTCTACCTGACCTTTGAACTCAGTGAGAATCTAGTGGCTATGAGGCTAGACAGCATGGTCACTGGCATTACTACCAGAGAGATCTTTAGGAGCATAGACGAAGTCGAACTAAAGGTAAAAATGGCAGGAAAACGCAGTGGAAGCATACAGATCAAGTATATGCCATCGGGGAAAAATTGTAACGATATTCGAGCCTTTTTGAAAGAATATCAGGTCAAAAAAGGTCAAAAACCAGATGTTTTGCTCATAGATTACCTCGATTTAATGATGCCTTTATCTGTGAAGGTATCGCCCAGCGATCTGTTCGTAAAAGACAAATATGTTTCGGAGGAAATCCGAAATCTCGCGATGGAAACTCAATGTATCACAGTCACAGCCAGCCAGCTTAACAGAGCAGCGGTAGAAGAAATCGAGTTCGACCATAGCCATATATCGGGCGGATTGTCTAAGATCCAGACCGCAGACAACGTTATAGGAATCTTTACCAGCAGAGCTATGAAAGAGCGTGGACGTTATCAGATACAGTTCATGAAGACCAGATCTAGCTCAGGTGTTGGTCAAAAAGTGGATCTAGAGTTCAATGTAGAAACACTAAGGATCAGCGATCTCGACGAAGATGAAGGCACTCCACAACCTACTACATCAGACGTGATGAAAACGATCAAACGGGCTAGCCTTACCAACTCCACTGAGCCTACTCAAGGTATCAGTGTCAGCAAGATAAAATCGTCATCATCTGAAGGAGTCAAAGACATACGAAGCATGCTGGCCAGCATTAATTCTGAAAAAGACTAGAACCAGCTGGCTATTTGAGACTTGGCACTTTGCTCTAATACCAAGTGCCATTGTTCTATTCCTTCGTTATTAAAAACTAGATTAGATTTTGAATTTATAATACTCCAGCTTTTGGAGATATCGTTAAACGGGAATTCTCCCTCTATTTCGGCTTCTAGCTGACCTGCCATCCAATCAGTGTAACCGGCTATGGCTCTAAATTTAGATGGACCTTTGCCTGCTGCGATCGCAGCCAATACGCTGATGTCATTGCTCATCGACACTTCGTTAGACAGCACTGTAGTAGTAGTAGAACTCCAATCTGAAGAGTGTACCACGATGATCCTGTTGAGATTTTCGGTACCGCCAAAATACACAGGTTCATCTCCTTTATAACTGATACCCAACGAGTCCATCACTGTTTTCAATGATGTAGAATTAACCATCGGTTTGTTGATCTGTAAGCCTATAGTTCCTGTGAAATCATGGTCTATGATCAACAGTACACTTTGCTTGAGATAAGATTCTGATCTTTTAGGATGTGCTGCTATGAGATAGCCTTTGAAATTTTCTATGTCTTCCATGAAGATATTTAATCAAATAAATACCAAATATGAGAATTCACGAGTTAACTCCGGGCATTGGAATCAATCAAGACCTTAATCCTAAAATATGGCGACAAGGTCGTATATTAGAACCTATTAAGATCGTGCTATTGGATATCGCGAGACATTTCAAAGATTACATAGATTTAGATTTTCCTGTATTAGATGTTGTGATCACAGGCGGACAGGTAGGAAAATACTACACCGAACACAGTGATCTAGATCTACATCTCATAACCGATTTCGATCAAATACAGTGCGACCAAGAAATGGAAGAACTGTTTAGAACCAAGCGAGATCTATACAGGCAAAATTACGATCTTTCAGTGGCAGGCATTCCCGTAGAACTCTATGTGGAGGACCAACGCAGCCCAGGATCGGGAGGGGCATATAGCCTGCTGAATGATCGATGGATCAGACCGTCCCCCGAACCCGACAAAGACTTTGATCTAGCAGAGATAGATCGCAGAGCAGAGTCTATCAAACGTCATATACTAACAGTGATGAAATCTCGGAATTTAGATCAGTTAGAAAAAATCAAAGATCAAATATGGGCGTACCGTAAAAAAGGTTTAGTCAAAGACGGCGAGTTCAGCACCCCTAATCTAGTGTTTAAGAGCCTGAGAAACGATGGGATACTAGATCGATTGAGATCTAAGATTCGAAAGATTCAAGCTCAGAATCTTTCTAAGTAATACTAGGATCTACTAGACATTTTAGAATAGGCTTTTTTTGAGACAGCACACTGTGATTATGCTCCACTAGTGGCCTAATATTTTCTTGAAAGTTAAGCCATTGTTTATCGGAAAATTCGCACAATCTTTTGATTTCGTTAACTATAGCTATCAATCTTTCTTCATCATCCTCGATCAGATCGTAGGTTTCGTCTATATAAGGATGAAAAGTCTTATAACCTATATCTCGAAGCAGTTGTAAAGCTCCGGGTCTATTAACCTGTATAAAAGGATGAAAACATATTATAGGCTTCCATGTTTTTTCTGTGAAGAAAAAACAGTCTAGAGTAACATCTCTAGTAGGGTAGGGATCGTTGATAATGTCACAGAGATATTTTGTCTCTGTGACTACGCTAAAATAGCTATTTTCATAATACACCGCATCTTTGTGCTCAGTATTAGCAGGGTTAGTAAAATCTGTGCTGTGATGATTTAAAATTCTTGGTAGAAATCCTAGACCTTTATCAAAACCTTGAGAAATATATTCAACTACAGAATCGCAGAGCCTAGGAAAATGATTTTCAAACTGATATCTGCTGTAAAAATCTATATAATCAAAATATATAGCAGAATAAAAAGATTGGTCGACAAGCTCCAGTTTCATTAGTTCAGTGAACAGTACCACTCTCTGAGGTCTAGGGTTCCTATTAAAACATAGAAATTTCTTTTCTTTAATTCGAGGAGTAAGATCGATCGAAACCGGCGAATATTTTTCGTCATTTAACATTGAATTGAGATATGTTTCATAACTGCTGAACAGTATCAGATTCAATTTAGTGAACTGATATTTTTCACAGATGATATCGTAATTCCTAAAATTTTTATCGCAGGGATATGCTCCGCAGAGATAGTAAAAATCTTCTCGAGACATAATCTGTTTGGTAATCAGATTATTTTCTAATCGATTGATAAAATGTAATATCCAATAGACAAAAGCATCACCGGCGATATCTACTAAAATTTTAGTTCTTCCATGAGACCGCATTTGTCTGAACAATTCATCTGCTATTCTGGAGATCTGATCATCGCTGATATTAATAGAGTATGTGGGATCTATTTCGAACTTGATGATATAGAATCTATGTCCAAATTTTGAGTACCAAAGGTGGGATTTCTGTTCTAGGATCATCAGCCCTTCGAGGACTTCTCGATCTGATAGCGTGTTTTCTGTTGTCATTTGCGGTTACTTAACTTTTCTAGATCTTCCAAGAAAAGATTTTATTTGTTTTCGTGTTGTTGTTCTTTGATATTCATTAGTAAAACCAAGATTTCTAATGTAGTAATCATAGAGTTTTCTTATTTCAAATAACATATCTTCGTTAACATCTCTTTCAAGATTGTCGATATTGATATTATTACACCATAATTGAAAATTTTGATAATCTATATTTTCTCGTTTTTCAATAATCCAGATAAAATACGATACCCATGCTTTCCAAAACCATAATTTAGAACACTGATTTTTCTTTGATATACTCCTAACTGACTTTTCTATTTCTTCAATGTATTCATGTTCATAATGATCTAAAAAAATACAATCAACTTGAAAGTCCTCCAGAAATTCCGCGTCTATGTTTAAGATTTCTACTTTTTCTAAATTAATGTTGGACTCAATACAGAGCGTATTGAATATTTCAATCACGTCTCTGTTTTTTTCTATTATTGTGATTTTAGATACTTCGGGCTTTGATAAAAGAATACTTTCTCTAACTCCTAATCCTAGCCCGGTGACTAATACATGTCCGTATGCTATGTTGATTTCAAAAAACTGTTCTCGAGCAGAAAAATGATCGTTAACATCATAATCCATCCATTCAACATTATCAACGTACAAAGAAAAATTTCCTGTTGGATATTCTCGAACTTCTGCTGAACCAATTTTGATCGGTCGATACTTTAAAAAGCTAGTAAGATTTTCTTGAGATATCATTTTATCATTTAATTTAGCATGGGGCCGAAACCCCATGCTGCTATTTTTGATTACAAGGCATAACTGCCCCGGCCTAGCCTCAAGCGGCTAAAGCGAATAACTCGTCGTTTGCGGTTATTTAGTTTTGCTAGATTTACAGTCTTCGCCTACTGTGTTGTCCATATCCGTACTCTTTGCCCTGTCGAAACCATGTCCGGCCCATCATAAAGATACTAGTCACCGCACCATCCATTATAACTTGGATGTACCATGTTGATACACCCAATATAATTTCCAGTAAAATATAAGATTGGAACAAGCAGGCTAAACAAAAAAACAGTCAACCAATCTTTTATTTTTTTCTTCATAATATCCTTATGGTGGACCGGGCGGGAATCGAACCCGCGTCCAGAACACTTTTCCATCAACTTCATACAACAATTCTTAATATACTATTTCATCGACTGCGAAAGAACTGTGTGAATCTGCGACCTTGATATTCAAAGGTCACTGTCTCTCCATCATAGACTGTAACTGGCTGATTCACACAGCGTGTCTGTGTTTCCACAGTGACATGACCGGGATCCTGACCCATCTGGCTACCGATCACTGCTCCTGCGGCAGTGGCTATGTCTCGGCCCCGTCCCTCACCTATCTGGTTGCCCACTGCGGCACCCAGGATAGCACCCATCACAGCTCCTCCGCTTTGGTGGCGTCGTTCTACAGGCACATCCTGGCAGACTCGTTGATACACTGTGGTGTATCGAGCCTGTCGATCCACTACTAGAGCTACATCACTGGCAGCCCACGCCGAACTGATCACAGAAACATTGGCCAAAACAAAGATCACAGCAGATAATTTCATGATTACTCCTATAGTAGATAACACACACACATTCTAGCAGCCTATACGGGCACTGTCAATGTGTTTGGCAGACTCCATAGGGCCTGTGGGTCCTCTGCCGAGACATGTGAGCCTCGCACTCACACAACTGGCTACGCCGGTTTACCCCTACTAGATGATGATATTTACCGATTTCATTGACACTGATCTGGCTTTGTCACATAATTAAGCTATGAAAAGATGCGCTGCTTGCCTTAACGACATCGAAGATATGGCCACTAGATGTCCGCACTGTACTACCGAAGTAGACATATTCACGGGTTGGCCCCAGGGCTATCACTCTAGGCCCGACCCAATGGCTGACCAATCAGTGAATCCCATGGCCGTGATCACTGGCATGATCGCGCTGTTCCTAGTGCTGTACACTGAAAATGGACTTTGGTTCTGGGGTTGGCTAGTCGCTTGTGTTGTGATGGAAATAGCCAGCGCCCTCAAACGCTAGATCTGATCTAGAAACAGCAGCAAGTTAAGGTTCCACAGATCCTGGGTGATCAATGATGGCCCACTAGTGGTATAAAACTCAGTGTGGTGTCTCTGTCTCAGATGCCGTACACTGATATCTGAACGGTCTGTGATCATGACCACGTCAGTGTCAGCGTTTTTAACAAACCCCCAGCCTAACTCGGCCTCTATCTGCTGCCTAAGTCCGGGCAGCTGGTCTGGAGCGGGATTGGGTTGATCCCACTCATAGTCTATGATTTTGTCGATACGACGGGCCGTGACTAGATCAGTGCGTTTTGGTGCCAGCATCGTGATATGACCGTAGCGATCCGGTAAGGGCAGCTGGTCTATGTCTAGGCTGCCATCTCCACTGATCTGTAGCAGATCTGCCTGAATCTGTCGGCTATAAAAACCAGCCCAATTGTCTATGTTGGTCACAGACTGCTGTAGTTCTTCTGTGAGCCAGGGATCTATCACATAGATCAGCAGGCTGCGATGTCGACCCGAGTCACAGTGTAAAAACTGAGATTTTGACCGCTGATAATAGGCAAATCTATGACCTCGTAACTGATCTCGAATCACTCTATAGTACAGCAGACCAGTGACCGACTCTATGTTGACGATAGTGGGTTCAATCATGGAATCTCGCTCCCTGGCTCTGTAAATATCGGCTCCACAGCACTGACATGCTGGGATCCGGATGCCTGTGAAAACGATTGTTGTTCAACCAATCCTGCTGCTGTTCTGTGAGATCCATCTGATGCGAAATCCAGTCTATGTGATCGCTGCTGAATCCCGTGAGATCCAGCGTGTTGCTGAGACTGTGCCCGCAGTAGACCGTGGGATGCTCTGGCGGCGATATGCCGTGTAATCGATATTTGAATTCATTCATGCTGAGCTGTGGAAACAGTATACGTGGCCATAGGGTGAGATCGGGCTGTATCCAAGGATCGAAATTGCGCCATGCCACGCAGGTCAAGGGCAGATCGCTGTGTGATTCCAGGATCTCACTGAGTCGATCCAGCTGTAGGATTTCCTGCTGTTGATAGTAGCTATGGGAAAATCTCTGTAAGTGATGACTGGATCGATCCCACTGATTGAGCCAATCTCTGTACCAATCTAGGGTCCGGAGATCCCTGAGATGGGGGTGAATCACGCAGTTGTCACAGCGAGCCCGTTCAGTGAACTGCTGTAGTATCAGTATTTCTCGCCACCGAGTGCGATCCTGTATTTCACCTAAGACCCTATCCAGCGCAGTGATCATCAGAGCGTTGGCATTGCCGGGCACGGCCACTGTGCGCAGATCCGCGGACCAATGCGCGGCGATCCGGCCCTGTACAGTGAACAGAGCCTGTATCACGGGACTGACCGCATGGTGATTCATGCCATAGAAATTCTCGATCCAAGTGAAGCTCTCACCTATGGAGATCACTAGTCTATCACTGAGTCGATCCGCTGATATTTCTGTGCTGTGTCTAGGTGGTATGTTGGGCTGCTCGGGCGTGTGATTATGATAGCGCAGACTGCGCAGCCCACTGATGCCCTGAACGATCTGTGAATCTAGAAAATCCAGCGAGCCATTGTAGTGGCGCTCTAACCCAGTGAGATCCACAGTAGAGAGGTCATAATCAGTCCAGATCATAGGTCACCTCCTGGTCCGGAACCCGCGCCCAGAGAGCGGAGCGACCTGCGGTAAAAAAACTTTTTCAAACACGGATTAACCACAACGATAACTCCAGACTGGGTTCAAGCCCATTGATCCACGCAAGTGCCTAATGATGTAGCAGACACTGAATGACCCTGGCGATCATAGCTGTGATCAGCGAACATCAATTGAGTCACAGCGGTCTGTACCACGGCTCCTCCCGGATAGTGATCAGTGGTGTAGACCACATTGACCAAGTGATCACCCCGCCAACGCTGTACAGTGCTCACTGAAGACCAGTCTACGCTGTCCACCCTATAATCCCACCTGAGATTGAGGTCTAGGAGATCGGCTATAGACTTCTTGACAGTATGCGCGATGATCAGGAGCTGTGCTCCACTGTGCGAGCATGGCCACACACTGAGGAAGATCACGGAACACCATCACGGGCCGGACCTGAGCCTGTGGATCGACTACTACTAACACAGCATAGATCCATATTTCAACCAACGGATAGACATAAGCGCTCATATGCTGTTACTTATACACAGTGATCAGGAAGGGGCGAATTTCAGTGGGCAGAGCACTGCCCAGACCTTGGGCCTTGACGGCCCTGCGGTCACGATCCTGTGTACAGACCTCTATACTGCTGAGGGAAAAAATCTGCGCAAAAAAATTTTCGCAGAGCTGGGAGCAGGGTGTGCGAGAGTTTTTGGGCCCGGCCTATATAGCCCACAGAAAATCTGCCGCGCAATTTTTTTATGGTTTGGAGATCTCGGCCCCTGGTGATCTAATCTAAGTCAGGGTTTTTTAACGGGAATTTTATTGGGGGGATTTGGCATGCGGTTGCGGGAATGTTTGCCAAATTTATCAGCGCTATGCCCCACCACCATCCGGGGGATCGGCTTCGCTCACGGCCTCCAGGGCCCGGCGGATCTTGGCTTGATCCCCCTCGCTCATGTCGATATAGCTCTGTATGCCTATCAGCACTCCCTGCTGGCGTCCTTCGTTGAGCCCCAGCACATCTGTGGCCCAAAACAGTGCTACCAAACACCAGAATCCCCACTCTAACACGGTAAACCCTAGCCCCCACAACAGCAGGGCTAGGGTAGCGTACAGGGCTACCCTAGTGATCAATCAAGCACGCCGCATACAGGTAGTGCGAGCCACGGCCTGCCAGTTCTTGGGCATGCCCTTGCGGAGGTCTGCGATCTTTATGACCATGCGCAGGCTCAGCTCACGGAGGCGCTCTTTGTTCACATCGATGAACTCTAGGATCTCGTCCACTGTTACGGGCTCGAAGTCATAGTGCTCCAGCATGCCATGATCGCGCACCACTTGATGGATGCGCAGTACTTTCTCCCGCGTGGTGTCCATCTGGAGATCGATATAGTGGCAACGGCTCTCCAGCGCATCCAAGTGATCCCTCAGCTTCTTGCTCTTGACATGCTCGAACTTGATGTTAGTGATGAAGATCGCACTGCCCTTGAACTCAAAGCGATTGGGCACGCCTTCTGAGCGTAGCACACGGCTGTCAGTGTTCCAAGAGATGAAGCGCCGCTTGGAGCTGTCCAGTGCGCCCTTGAGGATGTTCAAGCTAAGGTCGTCTAACAGCACTGAGTCACAGTCGTCGAACACTACCACATTGCCTCGTTCCGAGAACTCAAACAGCTTTGAGTACAGTCCGATCGCTGACATAGCGCCCTTGACGATCTCGTACTTGGGCTTGCGATCTGCGATCTTGTTGAACAGATCCGCTTTCTCCAGGACCTGCTCCACACCGAAGCTTTTGCCCACTCCCGGGGGACCACTGACGATCATGGCACGTACATCACCGCTCTTGACCGCTTGGGTCATGTCCTGCAGGATCTGGAAACGCTCTGCCAGCCTCTCTAGGATTTGGGCGTCCGACTCTTTCTGGACTTCTTTCTCTCTGCGCCGGATAGCGTCCTGGTCGAACTCTAGCACGGTGCTGGCTTTGGATGATGCTTTAGGCATGTTCGCTCCTGTTGTCTAAGTGTTTACAGTATACTATATCCGGGATCAGCTGTCAACTACAGAGAGTGTAGGTACTGGGCTAGCTCTGGCTCCACCTCTGTAACAGAGTCCAGGGCGTGGGCGATCAGCAGGTTGCTCATGGCATGGGCACGGATCCGCTGTGCGGGTGTCAGCGTCTGGATCAGCGCCTCCACTTGCCCTAAGGTGTCGCAGGCCCACAGCAGATCGCACAGCCTGCGATCTCCATCGTTCAGTCCAGGGATCTCTATCATGCTGCCTCCAGCATGGCCAAAGGCACGTTCCAGCGCTGGATGCCCGTGTTAACGATGGCCTTCTTGATCTTGATCTGCTCCAGCACTCCCACCACGACGCCGTTACGGCCGTTGAACTGGACCTGCTCACCGATCCGCAGGGTGCGGGCGGCCTTGCGGGCGTTCTGGGCTCGGGCGAACTTCACGGCTTCGATGATCAGGTTGAGATCATCGTTGTTGAAATCACCGTTTTGGATGTTTACTATGATGTTTCTTAGATTGTTCATCGCTCGCTCCTTTGTTTCAGTGTTTACAGTATACTACCTGGAGTCCACTCTGTCAAGAGCTCCAGTAGGTTTCTGAACTGGGTGAGGCATAGTAGGGCGTGTCGAACCGCTCACGGAACTGCTGTCCCGACATGGCATTACGGCGGGTCACCCAAGTCTGGAAGATCTCCCAGCGGTAGCCCTGGCTCTGTGGATAGCTCTGGGCATAGACTTGGTCGATGGCCGCACGATCCTCTGTGCTGTGATCTCTCTGTGTGACCAAACGCTCTCCATCTCGGAATCGCCGATCTCTGCGGTAAACTCTCACTGTCAACATCTTTCTCTCCTTATCATTCACTATACCTACAGTATAAGCCCAAACTAGCCAATTGTCAACCATAGTGAAGCACACTGCTGAGTCGTCGAATGTGCAGCCTGGATGAATAATCCAGCGTGATCAGTCCTCTCCGCGGATGCTCTGTGTTCTGAGAGCAATGTGCTTCACTATGGTTGCTGTCTTTCACTATACCTACAGTATAGCACCGACCTATCCAACTGTCAACCAGTAGGCACCCAGTGTCACGACGTAGATAAGTAAGCCCTTACTGAGGTGCTGGGCGGTCTCCCGGAGGCACTCTCGCATCCATTCCTGATCTGTCATACCAGCTCCTTGATGTGTTTACAAGATGACCTAAACTGGAATCCAGGGCAGGTGCAGGTTCCTTCTTCAGGATTAACGAAGTAGGAGTCGCCCCGGCTACCCTTGACCTCTATAATACAGTCTGCTTTCTGCTCTTCGACATCAAACAAACTGGCATCAACCTTCTGGAACTTACGGCCTCTGCGATCGATCTTGATCTTACCGCTGAGCCATTCCACCGGACCTTCGCCCCACTTGATGTAGGCTTTCACTCGGTCCCCATCCAGCAGGTAGATGTGGTTGGGCTGTCGATCGATGCCCTCCCACACCGTGATCTCACGCACCGCCTCCACTAAGTGTAGTCCTTCTTGCCGCCTTCGGCTTCGTTGTCCTCGTAGCCCGCCCAATAAGCCGCGATCTCGTCGGGCGTCATGTCACGCTCGGTGATGCGCGGCTCTGAGCCAGTGCCGTTGGGATACCAGTGTGGTTTGGGCTCTCGACCATACCAGCTGTCTGCGCCGCCACGGTCGTAGGGGCTGCCGTGGGCGGTGGAAAATAGTATGTGTTCTCTGATCATCGTTCGCTCCTTTTGTTTAACTTAGCCTACAGTATACTACCAAACCGCCCCAGTGTCAACCTGCGTGTAGTGGATTGCGCCGGCGCAGATGTGCCAAGGCCTCTTCCCGGGTGGCAAAGCGCCCCGAGATCGGAGTCTGGTGTGGGCCGCGCACGATATACCAATCGCCCAGGATCTTGTTGTGGACCACTTTCATAGCCCGTGCCTCCTTAGTCAAAAGACCTCGTAGTGATCTCCTTGTAGACCTTGTAGCCACAGCTCTCCAGGAAGTTCACTGCCCGCCGGATATCGCGCTGATGCTGGGCGGCCAGCTCCAGTCCCTCGCGGGCCTCTTTCAGCGTGGGAGCCAAGCCCATACGATTCTCTCCATTGGCCTTGAAGAAGTAGCCGTTCTCACCGCCGGTCTCTTCCTTAGTGGCCTTGCGGATGGTGCCCAAGTTCTTGTAAGTCTGTTCAATCATTGCTCGCTCCTTGTGTTCTCAGTGTTTACAGTATAAGATCTCTCGCCCAAACTGTCAACCAATGTCCAGGAAAGGCTGGTCCTCTGAATACTCCTCAACAGGATCTCCCATCTGCTCTTTGGTGTTGAATCCTACGCCTATGACTTCAATGACTTCATCAATGTCGCCACTGTAGCAGGCCGCAGGCATGGCCAATTGCTCTGGTGTCAAGGTCTCCAGGAATGCTTTGAGTTCTCCGTATGTCATATGAACCATGTTGCGTCGCTCCTTTGTTTCAGTGTTAACAGTATAAGATCTCTCAGCCACGCTGTCAAATCTGGCTACACTATCCTCATACCCCGCGTAGCCACCGCCACCGCGGTCTGGTAACTGGTTGTAGCGATAATGATACGGCCTTGGGTGTCAACTACAGTATACACGGCACTCTCCTCATCCAGGGTAGATCAAAAGGGCCCTCTCGGGCCCCCTGCCTCAGTCCAGCCTGCTTCCTGCGTAGGCTTGGAAACCGTATCGCTTGAACACCTGGGCCGCCGCCTCCGCGCCTGCCTCCTTGGTGTCCACGTTCTGGACAGGCAGACCTGACGGATTCCAGATCTGGAATGCCTTGCCAGTCCAGTCCTTGCGCAGACCAGCGGCCTTCAGCATCTTGCCCAATTTGGTGTTGCCTTTGACACCGTAGATGTCACACCAGGCGAAACCGCAGGCATATTGGTCTTGTCCACCCAGGCGCTCCTGGAAGAACTTGGCCGCTGCCTGGTAGGCAGCTTCTTGGGCTTCGGCTACGATTGAGTTGACTTGGTCTTGGGTGTAGTTCATTTGGTTCGCTCCTGTTCAGTGTCTCAGTTCAATGAGTATACGATCAACCGCTCAGACTGTCAACTCTTGGGCGGGGTAGGTGATCTTGCCCTCGTAGTCGAGCTGGCTACGCTCGAACTGGGTGAGGTAGTCGTCTGAGACGATGCGGAAGTCGATGATATGCTCCATGAAGGCATCGTTGGCTTCTTCGATCCGATCACGCAGGGCCATCACGGCAGTGGTCGGGTCGCCACGGAAATTCTTGACCACATAGTCATTGCCGCCCTTGGCTTTCCAGTAGGCGTTGGCGCCTGTGCCCAGGTTGCCGTCCTCGTCCCAGGCATAGTTCTCGAACACTTGGGTGGAAATAAGTAATTTGGACATCGGCTCGCTCCTGTTCAGTGTCTCAGTTCAATGAGTATACGATCGACAGCCCAAATTGTCAACCGCGGATCTGGTCGAAGATGCTCTGTTGTAATCGCGCCACATCTTCGTTGGTGACGTAGAAGTCAGTGGTGGGATCCCAATACTCGCCCGCCCGGGGGTCGTAGTAGAGCACCTGCCCATTGGGATAGTGGAAGGGTCCTTCCAGGCCCGGGCGGCTGTCATACTGCTTGGCGTTCTTGAAAACGGTGTAGCCCACGATCTGCTCCTTAGGATTTAGATACTGGCGATCCAGGTTAAAAACACGATGGCCCAGAGAGCCATGAACTGTATGATCTTGAAATGGAACAGCAGGTAAACCACTGTGATAAACCCGATCAACTTCAGCATGTCGCTCTCCTCGTTCACTGTGATCATAGTATAGCAGATCGGGTCGTGGTTGTCAACTTTGGATCGCCGGCGATGCATACCCTGGCCGGCGCAGGTTTAACTATTCCCAATGCACTTGGGGGAGCGATCTGAGGTCGCCGCGGACATCGATCCTTACAAGGAGCGAATTTGATTGGACCGAGTCCGCGGCATTGTAGACCGGACGGGAGCGAATCGCCCGACCTACTTTTGAACGTTCTGATCTATTTAATCTAGATCAGGTTGTGTAGGACAAAATTCTAAAAAACATTGATTCCAGTCTGGCCCAAGGCCAGACCAAAACCCCGCTGTTAGAAAGGTGCTTCTTCCAAATCTTCTACGGCCGCAGGCACTGCCGGTTTAGCCCGGGCTTTGATGCTCTCCATGGAGGGTTTAGCTTTGGCTGCTTTGGCTGCTTTGGCTGCTTTGGGCTTGACTTCCCGGCGATCTTGCGCATCTTCGATGGCGGCACGTACTTCTGCGTCGATCTCACCTTTGCTGTTCTTATAGAACTCGATCTTGGTGAGATAGGCCACAGCGTCGGCCTTGCTCATGGGCTCGGGCAGTTCCAAGAGATCCACTTCAGTATGACCGTTCTTCTCGAGCACCTTGACTCGGAGAGAATCATTGGCGAATCGGATCTTGACCGCACCATTCAAACGACTGGTTCCTGCGTGTGTAAAAGTAGACATATAACTTCCTTTCTGTGTGTGTACTGCGGACCATTCCGCATTATTAATATATTAATATCAGATTATCTTTTTGTCAACCAACGATATCACGGATCAATCGCTTTTGGGCGTCCGGATTCCAATCACCGAAATCCTGGAGGCTCTGTTCTGCCATCCATTGGATAACGATATCTTTGGGACAGTTCAGTTCACGTGCGATCTGCCCCGCGTTCAAGCCGTCGATATACAGTTGCTCGATATCGTAGCTGAGTTCTGCCATCTTACTCATTGCGTCTCCTTAGTCGTCGTAGGCAGTAGTGCCTAGTTCAGTTACTTCCTCTTCCAGCACCATTACATCAACGATGCGGGCAGTTTGGTCCGCATTGCTCACACCTTGGAACGCAGTGCGGAACGATTGGTTCTCTGCGAGGAAGTCATAGACATCCTCTCTCTCCCAGCTCTCGGGCACTTCAAGTTCTTGCCGCAGGATAGTTGTAAGCAGGACTTTCATTATGCGTCCTCCGTGGCTGCTTGTTGATCGAAAGCCTCCTCCAGAGGCATGAATTGGCCGTCGGTGAGATAAAACTCCACGAACCAACCACCGTTCTCCCGGAGGATGTAGTTATATTCTTCGCGCTGTGCGCGATCGTAGTAATCTGTGATGTCTGCGAACTTGCGGGCATTGACTCCGGTCTCACCGCGATCGCGACCGTAAAAGGTAGTCATTTTGCCATACTTGGCTTCGTATTCCTCTGCGGGCATCTCGGTGTCCAAGCGGCTAAAGGCGTGCTTCTCACCGATCTCAGGGCCCAGGCTTGAGATATCGCCTAAGTCGATCAGTTGCTGGAGCTTGAACGGGTCTGAGTAATGATCCCGGAGGATGCGGCCGTTGTGGTCCAGATAACCGTCCCAGTGGCAGTAGACCATCTGGACCGTGCCATCTGCGAACTCTAATGCGATAGTACTGCGTGTTGCCATTTGTTTCGCTCCTGTTTGTTTGTTCAGTGTGTTATAGTAGCACCAAAGCGCCCATTTGTCAAATCAGGGCCCGGAATAACCCTACTCCGCAAGTGGTTATAGCCACCAAGTTCACGATCATCTGCGGGCGATTCCCCACACGCAGAGTCCAAGCCAAGAACAGTACAGTGCCCACGAAGAACGCGGCGATGTTCCACAGGTCTCCGTGATACTGGCTGCCCAAGGTGTTCAGCAGGTGCCCTGCTATGATGAACAGGGCACCCGCCCACTGTAGAGCCTCGTCAGTCCGCACGATGGCTCTCGAGACCCAATTGCTCCACACCGTCCTCATACCACTCTGTGAGATCGTCCTGCTGGTCCTCTTCGAGAGAGGCCATCTGCTCGGAGATAGCCCAGAAGTCGTCCAACTCTTCGCCAATGGCGTCACGCACGGTCGCGGAGGTCTCGCTGCTGTAGTCGTAGCAGTCGTCATCACCGTTCTCATACTTGCCGCAGAACGCCATACCGCACTCGTGGTAGTAAAGCGTGACATCGAAGCCACGGGCCACCAAAGCATCAGCCACTCCCAAGGGAGGCGCCCAAGCACTGTCAAAACTGGATTCTACCGTGACGCCATCATCGCTGACCTTGACGTGGGGCATCTCTGCGTCCCATTTGGTGCCCCAGCGGCTGACGCAGAAGTCATACCAGTTGCCTGCACCATACTTCTTGACATTGTCAGCCGTCTTGCGTTCCAGCTCTGCTTGCTCTACCGGATCACCCAATCGACCTGCTACGATCTGCAGATCTTCGGGCACTGGGATCACATGGTCGAAGAAACGACCTTCTCGCATGGCTTCAGCAAAGGCTGAGATTTCAGCAGGATTACCGCCGCTGACGCGGATATGATTGTTACACCAATTTGGCATGGTTTCGCTCCTATGCGTGTTAATGTTCTGTTAGTATAAGCCCTTAGGACCCAGTTGTCAACCGAAGTTCGCAGCCTTTGAGATCAAACCTCTCGATGAAGATATGGTGACTGTCTCCGCTGAGCCTCACGCACTGATCAGCAGCACGGTAGAGGTCGCCCCATGTCCGTCCTTCCACGGGAGCCCGATGTCCCTGGTAGACCACAGAGACATCGCTGGGGTAAGGGTGATCTTGTAGGAAGCCATACAGGGGCAGTTCATAGATGCTCCACACGGCTTCGAGATCGTTGTCATCCTGGAATCGACCGTAGTAATTCATCTTCTCTTCGAACTGGCTGTTGTCCTGATCATAGGCATCTCTCAGCCCGATCTCGAAGCCTTCTACCACACGCTCCAGCTCGTCGGACTTGATCATGCTGTGCTCCATGCGTTTCACTATGCTACGCAACTCGCACAGCGTGTTATGGATGGTCTTGAAGTCACTGCCGCTGATCATCACTGATTCCATTATTCTACTCCCAATCGACGCAAGGGCAACCGGCCCTCTTCGGCCATCTGGACCACAGCCCAGCAGAGCTGGACGATCTCTCGCAGACCTTGCAGCTCATACTCATTGAGATCTTCTACCAACTCTCGGGGATCCTCCTCCTGGAGGCGCGCCACTACATCTGCGAGATCTCCTGCGGTGTTCTCAAACATACAATAAGTCATGTTCGCCATCGTTCGCTCCTGTTTGTTTACTGTAGCCCTTAGTATAGCACCGAGACCCGGACCTGTCAACTTTGGATGTCCGACTCCATGACCAGCACTCGATCGCGGCTCTCCATCCTCCACGGCAACCTCACGGGCTCCGTGAGAGCCAAGGTATGCTGGACATGCCCACCGTAGGTCACACGGCTCTGCTCTACCAGTCCCGTGACCCGCTGTCCCAGATAGATCGCTGTGACCACTTGCCCTTCTCGCACCCAACCCATAGTCGCTCCTATGATCCGTCCATTGAGTCTCTATTGTATAACCGAAGTTCCACCTTGTCAACCAGATCAGCTTCGATCCTGCGGATGTTCATGTCGCAGATGTCTCGCATGATCAGCAGGATCTTGCGTTCAGTCATGGGAGTCTGCCCTGACTCCAGAGTCTCTATGGCGGTCTTGAGATATTGGAGGTTAGTGATCACGATTCAACTCCAAAATGTTTTAGGATCATATTGCTCACGGCAATCTCACCAATCGTAGTCACTTCCCCAGTGGATTTGAAAGGAAGATTGGCACATTCCCTCACAATCAACTCGGCGAATTTTTGGTCATAAGCATGAGCAAAAGTAAAATTTATGCTACCGCCATCGTCGACAATACTATCAAATTCTTCTTTAGTGTCAATCCATGCCTGTTCAGCAAGTTCTCGGATTCGTTCGTTCACACTGCCTCCATGATGTAGATAACATCACCGTTTTCATCGTAGACTTTACAGCAAAGACCTTGAGAAACTAGTTGGGCCACTCGCACCTTGTATAAACGGTCATGCGAAGGGATGTTAAACACATAGTCACCGCTGTCATTGTCGTATACATTGATCGTCACCATCTCATCGCTCCTCAATTCGAATATCATAGCCCATACCGCCCCAGTTGACAAAACTCTGGCGGACCTGTTCTGCTTCCTCCATTGAGACGCAGCCAAGGCAAACCTCTTCACCCGCATAGTGGATGATCACGGTATATGTCATGCTGACTCCTTTATGGTCCTCATCAGGGCTTCCTGCTCCAAGTTCTTAGCGGCACGGAGCAGGGTCTCGCGGAACTCCTTCCTCTGCGCCCGGGGCAACCTGCTTATGGCATCTCCCAGCTGCATGTGGAAGTAGCCCGCCACGTAGGCATAGTGTCCCCCTCCATGATGCTGATAGCGCGATCGGGCCGCTGATTCCACGGCCATCATGGCATCAGTGGTGTCGCGGCGCTCCGCCAAGTATTCATCGAACCGCTGTTGTGCTGTCTTAGGCATGGTCCGCTCCTATGCGTGTTTAATAGCCAACATTGTAAATTTCTTTGCCAACTCTGTCAACTTGGCACGGGCTTCCTGGACCGCATCGTAGATCAAGTCCTCGCCCATGCCATCTCGGAGGAACTCGCGAGCGTCTTCGTATAACAGTCCGCCTATGCAGGCATCCGAGATCTCCAAGCCGTCTACCAACACACGGGCACGGGCCATGAACCAATCTAGATTGCCATGATCGATGTTATAGCATATCTCTGTGATGTCGTATTCTTTGTCATCGAAACAGTCTCCGGGGTGCGAATCTTCCCAGGTCTTGTCCACGATGATGGTAAACCCGTCCTGCTGGCGTTCTAACAGTGTGGTCCAGTGTCTCACGGTCGCTCCTTAATATGCGATCGGGTGGATGATCTCGCCCTGTCCAAAGTAGAACACTCGCCCGTTGATCAACAACCGTGCGGTTCGTGTGCTCTGCTTGCGGTAGTCGTTGCCGTTGCAGTGGAACAGGCGTCCCACGGGCAGCTCACTGAACTGTCTGCTATATATGCTGGTATACAAGGTTCGCTCCTGTTCTGTTACTGTAGCCTATAGTATAAGCTGAAATCAGCCCAATGTCAACCAAATCATCACGGCCCAGAACGCCAAGCTCAAGATCGCGGCCAACCATCTCAGCAACAGAGCCATCTCACGCTCCTCGCTTGTCCGTGTTATAGAACGGGTTGAACTCGCGGATCAGCTCACGCTCACGGGCATGGGCCTCACTCTTGCCACGCACGATCTCTAGCACGCGGACATCGATCGAGTCCTTGCTGTCATAGCCGCGGAGCAGTTCGCACAATGCCCAGCTCTTAGTCTCCGATCGAGCGCGATACCAGTGTTTAGCGATACGAGCCCGCACTGACTTCAGTACAGTGCTCTCAGTCTTGGCAGTGACGCCTATATATACGCCGTCAGGACCCAAGATCTCGTATATGATGTGATTGCGATCAGAACGTTTCTTCATGCTCACAGTATACGATCTCCCGCCCACGCTGTCAAATCTGGAGATCTGTGGCCAAACCGTTGCTCAAAAGCCACAGACCTGGCACTCGCTCCAGCCTGCGAATCATTCTTGTTCGCGTCATCATCGTGGTCGTTGGCCCGACCGGCAGGAATCGAACCTGCGACTCTCTGCTTAGAAGGCAGATGCTCTATCCACTGAGCTACGGTCGGATCTTCTGGTGCGACTGGCCGGACTCGAACCGGCACACCTTGCGGCGAGAGATTTTAAGTCTCTTGTGTCTACCTATTTCACCACAGTCGCATACTGCTGCGTTTGGTAGGCCCCCGCGGAGTCGAACCGCGCACCAACGGATTATGAGTCCGCTGCTCTAACCATCCATGAGCTAGAGGCCCTTTGAAACTTTGCTATACTGTTATACTGCTAAGATCATCTACTGCTATTTATTATGTGTGTATTTTACTGGTTCGCAGCCGTTCTGTCAACCTCAGGTAAATTCTAGATCTGTGTGGAAAAGTGTGGAATCGTGTGGATTTGTGTGGAATTTTTCCTGCGATCCCGGGGCCACCGTGAGAAATCTGGCGAACCGTGGAGAGGGGCTAAGTCCAAATACTCCCCCACCATTCTCTGCCATTTTCTCGATGTTTCCCCTAAAATCTCTCTTGTTCACACTGTGTTTTCTCAGCTTTCGCATGGTCATCACTGTGTTTTCTCCCGCTCTGATTCTGTGGTCCACTGGGCCTGCGCAGCGGGGTTTTTTGCTAATTCGCTACAGCGGGGTATTCACTGTGCTCAGTCACTATGTTTAGTCACTATGCTCAATCACTGCTGAGAATCTGTTCCTGTAGGGAAGTTTTCCCCGTTCGCTGCGCTCACTGAGCTAAGGCTTGGGCTTTGCGGTGGGTTCTAAGCAGTCTCGGAATATTTCCCAAGTTCGATCCCAGCTCCAGTGTTGGCTGTGCTGTGCCACTAGAGATCTATCGTAGTCCAAGCAGATCTCCACAGCGTCCTGTAAGCAGTTGCTCATATATCCAGTTACGCCCGGAGTCAGTATGTCTCGTGGACCCGGTACTGGATAAGCAGCCACGGGTGTGCCCGAAACCAGTGCTTCTATGATCACTACGCCAAATGTATCGGCTCGTGATGTAAACACCAACACATCAGCATCAGCGAAGTGCTGTGCCAGTGCTCTGCCTGTTAGGGCTCCTGGAAATTCCACATCTGGATATCTCTGCTGTAGTTCTCTGCGATAAGGACCGTCGCCCACTAGGATCTTGCGTGTGCCCGGGATCTCTAGCTCACAGAAATCATCCAGACCTTTTTCTTTTGACACGCGGCCCACGCTCAGCAGCGTCTTTGTTGCTCCTGTGCGAGATCTCAGCCCGGGATCGAACAGTGTTCTGTCCACACCGCGGGTCCAAGCTCGCAGATCGCCTTGGAATCCGTGGGCCCGTAGATCTTCTACCATGGTGTTCGTAGTGGTCAACACTCTGGTGCTGCGGCTGTGGAACCAGCGCAGATATCGCCAAGTCAGGCTCTGGGGTATGCCGTATAGGCTGCTCATGAATTCTGGGAACTTGGTGTGATAGCTGGTGTTGTAGCGCCATCCCTTGCGATCTAACCACAGTTTAGCCGCTAGGCCCAAGGGGCCTTCTGTGGCTATGTGTACATAGTCTGGCCTGAGATCTTGGATCATCCTGCCCATGCCCCGGGGCCAGCTCAGCTTGACTTCGGGATATCCGGGCGCGGGCCAGTGTGGAAAACGGCTGGGATCTATGGTCTTGATGTCATAGCCCTCGCTGGCTGCTCTGCTCTCTATGTTGGCAAAAGTAGTGACCACACCGTTGATCTGATCCCGGGTGTTGTCAGTGATCACTGCTATGGTCTGTCTCATACCCGGATATTTATGAGATTTTTTTTCGCTGCCTGCGTTTACAGCATAACTATGTGTATGGAAATCATGCCCATGCTCAGTACGCCGTTCTATAGATTCTCAGCACCCGAGGAGCTGGTCTCTGCTGCGCAGGCCCATTGCGAGGCCGCAGATCTACACGGAGATTCATATCGAGATGCCAGCGACGGGGACATCACCCGTGATCAGTTCACACATAGGCCCTTGCTGCTGTGGTTTGAACAGTGCTTGGAATCCGTGAGAGCCCGACACTATGGTGATTGGGTTAGGCTGCGTGTGGTCACCTGCTGGGCCAATCACAACAGGCCCATGACCAACATAGGTCTCCACACACACTGCAACAGCTTGGTCAGCGGTGTGTTTTATCTCACGGACGAAGATCGCAGCAGCACCGAATTCCACACGCCCGATCCTTATCTGCTGTGGAGCCATTGGAATTTCATGAGTGTGGGCCCGGATCCCAACGGAGGTTCCGATGATCCCCGTCTGTGGCTGAAAGATCGGGTTCAGCCCCGCCGTGGTGATCTCATAGTGTTCCCCAGCACGCTGCGGCATCGCACGCTGACACATCGTGGTCCTGGCACTAGATACTCTGTGGCCTTTAACGCTTGGCCCGAGATCTCAGTGAATCTAGACAATCCTACCTGTAGATTGATACAGGGCCCTAAGGCCCTTTTGGACTAGGCCTGTATGGTGCGGGCTCTGGGGTTCAGCGCTGTGTTTTCCAGCCACTGCCAGTGTTGAGCCAGCACGGGAGTCAGTCCTATGTGGCTGCGCGGAATCAGGTATCTGCCCTCGTCCGTGTTCAAGCCCAGCTGATCCACTAGGTTGCTGAACACTGAATCTACCAAGATCACTGCCCAGGCCTGATCTAGGGCACCACACCAATCCCATATGCGATCCGTCATGGTGTTGATCTCGATCACGGGCATGTTTGGGGGCAGGATCCCGCTGTCAAAGCTGGCTCTGTGATCTGAACCCTGCGCATGTACCAATATATAGGGCTGATCACCGATCTCTGACTTAATGCGGGCTATCACTGCTGACTCGCGCTCTGGATCTCTGGTCACGGCTTTGGCCAGCTGCCATTTTTCGTGGAATGGCACACCAGCACGTATGTACTTGTACTGATCGAACTTGGTGTGCTGGAAGTAGGGCTGGCTGGAGAATTCTGGATGTCCAGTCAAGGCCTGATACAGAGGAAGGATCTCGTCGCAGCCAAGATCTGTGAGGATTTTCAGGGGTTGATCGTAGAAAAAACTGCCCTGATCGGTGTTCACTGGGTGCCAATCGATCCAATCGCACTGCGCTTGGAAGTGTGGCAGGAATTCTCTGCATATGGGCCAGTGTATGCTCCAGCCTCGATCATGATAGTATCTGGCTATGGGCAGGGCTATTATGATGTCGCCCAAGCCGCGGCTCTGTATCATTCCCAATTTGGGTTTTTTGCTGTTCATGTGGTGTTCCTTTTTGTGCTATTTACTGTTGGGCGCAGGGGTGGACTAAATATTCACTGTATGGCCATTACCACTACCTTCGTCAATACCACCACTGTCACTGTGGAGTTTAACACTGGATCGCAGGTTTCTACGGCCACTCTGGGCGGATTCACCATAGTCAACGGCGACTATAGGGTCAGCAATACCCTGACCAATTGGTTGGTAGATCGCGTGCGAGATTTCTACAGCAGGGGGCCACAGGGCTACGGCATAGGCACATATTTTACCCTGCCCGTAAACACCCAGACCCGGGTGACCACCAAAACACTGAACAGCCTGCTCACGGATCTAGACCTAGTGTATAGACACATTTCTAACACTACTGTGACCAACACCCAGACCAATCTCACGGCCTTGGCCGATGCTCTAGTGGTCAGCACTGGCACGACGATCACGGCCAACACATGGAGAGCCCTAGTAGAGTCCACAGAAGATCTACTGGTAAACAGATATAATGTTCATCCCGGTCAGCTGGTTAACGCTGGCCCCTGCGACACGGTGTATGATCAAGGTCTAGACACTCGGACTCAGGTCTGGGGTACAGGGTCTGATGTCGCTATCACGCACGTCACTGAAATAGAGTGGCCCAAGCCCTGGATGGCTGACAGTTTTTTCAACTTGGGCAGCCAACTGGTTATTACACCCTTCGTAGCCAGCATGGGTTTACAGACCACCCCCACTACGGCCACGGCAGGCCTCAGTTACACATTCCAGTGCGCCAATATCAACGCTTACATAAATCTACCCCTTACGGTGAATAATCAGTCGGGGGGTGGTCGGGGGCCATTACATCATGTGAGTTTCGCTCAAGACCCTTATGGTCCAGCCAGAGATCCGGGCAGCACAGATTATCTTTATCAGGTAGTGGGTGGACCGGGCATTAGCCAAAATTCCTCTTTGATCAACCAAGACCCTACTATAACAGGTACACCCTTCCAACTAGTGGGATTACACTACGGGGACTATACTACTAAATTAGTTATAGGTGTGCGCCAGGGCCAGACTGTGCCCACATTACCTACCAGACTGCGAGTGTCTTTAGACGGAGGAACACAGGTCTATGAAGTATCGGTGCCTGGATTTTTGGACAGATACAATGGTGTCACTGGAGGTCTTACCGGAGTCAACGGATGGTGGACGCAAGAACTAATTTACGATGGGGAAAGCTATGTGTATCAGGATCGACAGGTCAGCTGGATAGAGATCTACACCGGACGCAAAGGTCCAGATCCTCTAGGCCTACAAGCGGCTATACAGAGTCTACAGCCCCATACCCTGACGATATTACCGGTAGGAGCTTCGGGAGTCAGCACTGGTTTGGAAATACCTGCTGCTATACAGGGCAGCACTGTGAGCAATGCTTGGGCCCAGTTCATAGATGATGTCAGGGCATCGCCCTTGATCTACGATCGCACCCAGTGGGCTAACACGGTCACAGCAGTGGCCACAGTGACTTATACAGCCGTACAAGGGGATGCCTTGATAACTGTGGCCGTAGAGCGAAATAGTACGGTAGGACAGAGTCGCAGACTTACTGTTCGTGTTACAGCCACTAATTTCACTGTGGGTTCTAGCATAAATTGGGACGATACGGGTTATTCATATACTACTAGCAGTTTTACCTGTACCCAAACCACAGGGGGTACTGATTACGGTGGTTCGGCTCAAACTGATCTAGGAGGAGGATCTACCGATGCAGGCGGGACGTATCCTCCTTGGATCGATCCTATTTTTATTCCCTATGATTCAGACAGAGAATATCGAGAATTATTTTAGGTTATTGATATGGCTATATACAGTTCCGCATCTACTTCAGACTACACAGTGATCATGACCATGGGTGTAGCCATAGGATCGCGCACCAGTGGCGGAGTTTTAGCCGCCCCTAGGCCTACTTTTCAAATCACTGATCGATTAGATGGTGTACAGACTGTGTGGAGCAGCAGTGCTAGGACCGTGATACTAGAAGTCAGTGGGCCTAATCAATGGTCTAATGTAGTAGGAAGGCAGGGTTCGGTACAGACTCTGACGCTGATCAACGACGGCACTGAAATATTAGAAGTACAGGCTCCTATTTTCAGCGACGTAATGACTAGAGCCACTCCTGTGTACACCGGATTGAATTACTCCGCTCCCCCGTGGGTGATTTCTACAGGGTCATCGGCTACCTTTGGAATCAGCTATACTTCTAATGATATAGGAGTTTTCAATGAAGCTATATGGTTCTCTAACAACGGAGTAGGAGGCCTGTATAGATATGATCTCACAGTGGCTTCGGGCAGCAGCTATCAAGTATTAGTAGAACCGTCTAATTATTCTACCAGCACTTGGTTGCCTAATCAAAACAGCATAGTAACCTATGATCTCACAGCCTACAGCAATGAAGTGGAATTAGATTCTGATACAGGATTCTCGATCAGCCTCGCTGGTAGTACTGCTTGGAGCATAGACAGCATTGGTGTTAATACCTTTGATTTGAGATTTAACAGCACAGTGATCGCTAATGTTACTGGTACTTATGTGGCCACAGCTACTATAACAGCTCCAGGATTATCGTCACCTATAGTAGTAACTAACACAGCCACGCACTCAGTTAATAACGATCTAAATTACTCTTCAGTGCGTTGGTTTAGCAATCTAACTAGGCCTGATGCTGTAGTAGGTGCTAGGATTGACTACATACAGGCTGATTATACATCTACGATCAGCACGAGATTATTGACTCTGGGAGTAGGCAGCGGAGGTGATGGTAGCAGACCACTGTCTGATGGAATGCTTTCTCCTTTCAGGGAACATTATCTAGACCCTATTTGGAGTCGTGGCGGCATCATCAATCCTTTCTGGCAGACGGTATATAGCATACCATTGTTAGGAACTACTACCACCAGGACTTATCTTTCCAAAGATTTCCGTACCAAGACGCAGGAGCCAGACGCCAGAGACTATGATTACTATTTTGGACACGAAGAATATGCCGGAACGCTGTTCGTGATCACAGAATCAGCTATGGGAGATGTAACCATAGGCATAAACGATCTCAGAGAAGACACTGACGGTGCGGATCAGGATCTGGATGATACACTAGATAGGTTACAGCGAGTGTTCTACTATTACAGCGATCAGGATGCGGTTTTTAGAGACACAGCAACTTGGCATACTGTCGCCCTTCGACTAGATGAATTTGGTAGGAATGTTTACAGCACTACGTCGCTAGCTTCATCTGCAGTAGATTTGCTTTATACAGAGTTTTTCCGAGGATTTGACGATAACGATAATACTGTTACCAGTTTAGTACTGATCCCTACTTGATCTTTGATAATTAAATCATAATCAATATATTTCTAAAAAATGTTCCTCGATCAATTATCGCAGTTAACTGAGGATGATTTCCTCAGCATCGAATGGCAAGGGGATTCAGTGGCCTATGATCGGCAGATCTATGATTTGGCCTGCGAATCACACCGAAAATGCCTAGTGAAAAATTTCCATAATCATCAACATCTCAAATTCCTTTATCTGGTAGATAGCCTACCAGATCAAACAGACCAATGTGTGGTCTGGAAGTACAAAGGAGAGTGGATTGGCAAACTGTTTTATCAAGGTTGGACTTCAGACCAGGGATATCTGGAGATAGATCTGCCTGTGGCTCAGATCACTTGGAGAAAAAATCCAGATATAGATTTTAGTATGACATTCTATGATAGTCCCTTAGGGATTTTTGAACCAGATCCCTGGGACCTTCCTTATAATATGATTTGGTATATGGATCCAGATTTCAATCCTACTGACGATAAAATCTGGGTAATGAGCTGTGAGGTATTAGGAAACTCTTCAGGTCAGACCAAGGATATGGGATATCTCACTCCTAACGTAACATTAGAGATAAATCCAAAACTTCCTAGTTTCGATATCGATTTAGCAACTCTCGTGCCTCCCTACTGGAATCTGGATCATGACTGTGTTTACTACTTAGATTTCCCTAATCAAATCGAGCCTATATGGGTGGCAAAAATTTCTCCTAATTACAGAAAAACCAAAGGATGGTTGAACCTAGGAAATATTTCTGTAGAACCTAATATAATCTATAATTTTGGATTTGAGAATCTTGAATTTGATCTAGATTTAAATCTTTTTACTATTGGTGATATGAGATATGAGTGTTGTTTCTATCTCGATAAAAAACATTTAAGTGATGATCAAGAAAATCAATGGGCATTTAAAGTTCTATTCACTGCCGAACCAGAGGGAGTTAAGATAAAAGGATATATCAGCCCAAAAATCTTCTGGGAAAACAATCCTGATCTTGCTCAATACGAAATAGATCTTTCATTTCAAGATGATTATTGTCCAAAAATTGAAAATTTTAATAATCGAATGATATGGTACACTGACCCTGGAGAACTTACTAATTACGAAAAGATCTGGGTTTCTCGAGCTAGGTTAGTAGATAACACAGATAAAGATGTTGAATCTGGGATTATATATCTGAACAGTGGAAATTTTGATGTATTTTTCATCAGTTATGATGAGCCATTGGCAGAAGAAAATTTTCAAAGATTACAAAGGATAGTGCCATATGCTCGAAGGATACATGGAGTTAAAGGAATACTCGAAGCTCATCGAGCAGCGGCATTAGAGTCCAAGACTGAGATGTTTTTTGTGGTAGATGGTGATTCTCACGTTCTAGAAAGTTTTGATTTTAAATTCAAACCTGGCATTTTTGATTTTGATACAGTATTTGTTTGGAAAAGCCAAAATCCTTATCATGATATAAACTATGGCTATGGAGGGATCAAACTTTTTCCTACTAAAAAAGTAATCTCAATGACTGAGTGGAATCTTGATATGACTTTGAGTGTTTCTGATAAACTCAAAGTCATAGATCAAATAGGAAATATCACTAAGATAGATTCCAGTCCTTATCATGCCTATAGGAGCGCTTTTAGAGAATGTGCTAAGTTAGCATCTATCGCAGACAAGCAATCTAAAGAGAGACTTCAAGCATGGTTAAACCTAAACACGAAAATTAATTTTTCAGAATACGCCCTCAAAGGAGCCAAAGACGGTGTTTCTCATTTTCTGTTTTCCAATGATATGTTATTGATCAATGACTATGATTATCTAGATCAGAAATTCAAGGAAGCCTATGGAAGATGATGACATTAATAAAAAATATAGTAGAATCAAATCTCAGCTAGATACAGTGAGTCCTAGCTTCTGTATTGCTAAATGGAAGCAGGTAACTGTACATCTCGACACAGGAAGGACTCATAGTTGCCATCATCCTGTAACGCATAAGATTCCTGTAAATGAAATACTGTCTAATCCCACAGCATTACACAACACTAAGTTCAAAAAACAACAGAGAAAATTAATGTTGGAAGGGCAAAGACCTTCTGAATGTGATTATTGCTGGCGAGTGGAGGACAGCGCTGAGAAATCTAACATGCAGAGTTTCAGCGATCGGATAATTAAAAGTTCTACAGGTTGGGCGCAAGGAACCATAGAAGACATAGTGAAGAATGGATGGAAGCACAATGTGATTCCTAGTGCTATGGAGATAAACTTCGGCAGCACTTGTAATTTCAAATGTAGCTACTGTAATCCGGAGATCAGTTCTAAGTGGATGGAGGAAGTTAAGTCTTTTGGTGGATATCAACTAGACGGATTTGAATATAACGGTATCGAGTGGTTGAAACAGAATGATAGGATTCCTATTCCTAACAAAGATTATAATCCTTATGTAGATGCTTTTTGGAACTGGTGGCCCGAGTTGGTCAAAGAACTTAAGGTCTTTAGGATCACAGGCGGAGAACCTCTACTTAATAAAAATACGTTTCGTGTTCTGGACTATCTCATAGAAAATCCACATCCAGAGCTTAGCCTTAGCGTAAACAGTAACCTTTGTGTGCCAGATAGTATTTTGGAAGAATTTATCAGTAAAATGAAGGTCATACAAGAAGGCAAAATGATCAAAGACTTCAAAGTCTATACCAGCTGTGAAGCACAAGGATCTAGAGCCGAATACATACGACATGGATTAAACTATGAAAAATGGTTGTCAAACTGCGAGGCTGTGATAAGAGATATTCCAGATAGCAGACTGGGTTTAATGGCCACTTACAATCTTTTGAGCATTACCAGTTTCAGAGAGATGTTAGAAGATTTATTGATACTGAAAAATCGATACACTATACAGCCTCAGAGGCCTCATACTGTGAGCATTGATATACCTTACCTTAGATGGCCTGAATTTATGGCACCGTGGTTGATGCCTCGAGATTGGCTATCACACATAGAAGACACTGTAACGTGGATGTATAAGAATCTACAGCAGACCTACTGGCCCCCATTGTGCGGAATAGGATTCTTTGATCATGAAATCAAAAAGATGGAAAGGATACATCTGGTCTGTAAAAATGCTTTGAAAGAAAAGCCTCAAGAAGAAATAGATCAAGGTAGGAAAAATTTTATCATGTTTGTCAGCGAGCACGACAGGAGGAGAGGCACTGATTTCCTTTCTGCTTTTCCTGAAATGGAAGAACATTATCGTCAATGGAGTAGTCTATGAGCGAGCATCTATTAGAATTTAAAAAGAAAGTTTTAGACTCAGTGAGTCCTAGTTTCTGTGCGGCCAAATGGTATAATGCCAGCATACATCTAGGGCACGGATATACTCATAGCTGCCACTTGCCTTTGCCTCATGAAATCAACAAAGAAGAATTAGCAGACAATCCTAGCGCTATACATAATACTCAGCACAAGAAAAAACAAAGAAAGATGATGTTAGAAGGGGAAAGACCTTTAGAGTGTGAATATTGCTGGAAGATCGAAGATATTAAAAGAGATAACATCAGCGATCGTGTCTTCAAAAGTAGGATCTATGAAATCAAAGAAATCAAAAAAATACCTAAGAAGTCATGGGATGCAGATGTTAATCTAAGAACTCTTGAATTAAGTTTTGACAGGATCTGTAACTTTGCTTGCTCTTACTGTAATGCCGGTTACAGCACAACCTGGGCCAATGACATCAAAAATTTTGGTCCTTATCAATATTTCAAGAGCGAAGGAGGTGGGCAGTATCAGCATGACGGAAAATCGTTCGAACCTTATGGAAAGTTTAACGAAGGTAATCCTTATATTGAAGCATTCTTTCGATGGTGGCCCGATCTCAGCAAGGATCTACAAGAGTTACGATTTACCGGAGGCGAACCGGTGATGAGCAACAACTTTTGGAGACTGATGGATATCGTTCGAACTCAAGATCTCAATCATATGGCACTGGCCGTGAATTCTAACTTAGGGATGAAGCGATCTCTTTTAGATAAGTTAGTGGATCTAACTAACAATGTCAATGTAAAGATATTTGATCTGTACACCAGTAATGAGAGTTATGGTCCTCATGCTGAATATATAAGAGACGGTCTAATCTATGAACAATGGAGGAAAAATCTAGTTTATTTCATAGAGAATGCTAAATTTAGATCAGTAACCATCATGATGACTATTAACAGTCTATGCCTATTCAGTATCACTGAGTTTATGGACGATATGCTTGAATTAAAGAAACAATATGGACATAACAGACCTCATATAGATCTAAACATATTACGATGGCCTAGTTTTATGAGCCCAATTAATTTGCCAGATCATCTCAAAGAACACTGTCATCATAAGTTAAAACAATGGTATGATTCTAACAAGAATAATCCTCTACTAGTTGATTTCGAAAAGGCCCAGATAGAAAGATTACTAGATTATATCGAAGTGATAGATCAAGCTCATAGAAGAGCATCAACTGACGACGAAAAACTATGGCATGATTTTAAAAGTTTTTACAGCCAATATGATAATCGCAGAGGCAAAGACTTTATCAAGACATGGCCTAAAATTTTAGTAGATTGGTATCAATCTCTCGAAGTTGATACTTCTATGAAAAAGATCTCTCTGGTTAAACTGGAGAAAGATTTTTTCAATACGGAATCGTAGGAAATTCTTTAGATAACTTAGGTAATAAGTAAGAATTGTGTTCTAATATAGGTTTCATCTTATCTAATAAATATCTCTGATCATGGAAGGTTAGCTGATCTAATTTGTCTATTACATCAAATATCTTTGTTAGTCTTTTTTCGTGATTTTCTTCTCGATCATAACTTTCGTCCCAAAAATCTCCAAAAGTTTTAAATCCTAGATGATGCAAATATTCTAAAGTATAAGGTGGAGCAAAAATCACAAAAGGTCTATGTGCTTTCATTGGATTGATAGTTTTTTCGCTGAAATTTCCGGTGGGTTCAGCAAATCTAGTTTCATTGACTACGGAAACAAAAGCATCCATATAAGAAATTCTAGGAAATCTATTCAATGCCGGATCAGGATCTTGCCGTTGAGGATCTCCTATGAAATACGCAACTGGGTCTAGATTATCTATGGTTAAAGGAAGTACGTTGTTTAATACGTTTTGAGATTGATTTAACTTATCGTAGTAATAAGGTTGTTTTTCAGTCCACGAGTTAAAATCAAACCACAACTTGTCGTTCAAATAAGACATATCAGTTAGGACGTTCCAACTATAATTTCCGCTGAAAAAACTTTTAGTAGAAGCTAGATACAGCATAGATAAATTTCTTACAGAGGTATATCTTCTGTTTAAGCAGATAAACTTTTTATGAGGGGATTTTCCTTCAATATTGTCATATCGGTTATCGGGTGTATAACAATCTACTGACAAAAATATATCTTTACAAAACAAATCTAATCTTGGATACTTTTCTTGAAAATACTTTTTTACTTTATAATTGCAGGTATAAACAGTTACCGGACTTTCTAATCCCATCCTCTCTGCGAAATCAGAAATAGAGTCTAATTCGTAACTCATTAACTCTTGAAGATTTTCATTAGTACTTTCAAATTGGTCGTAATTTAAATGATCAACAAAATTATTAAAATGATCTTTTCTATAGGTGCAGAGGGGTTCGTAAAGTATGAATGTTAGGCCTTGGGTTTTAAACTTTTCTATTATTTGTGGATTGAGATCTAGAGAATCTAAGGGTTTTATCGCCCCACAGCATCCAGTCCATAACATATACGGTCCTTTGATATCAGATAACCAAGTGATTTTGCTCCAATGGTTTTTTATCTGATACAAAAGACTTTTCGTATCATTATCATCGTAATCGATATTTCCTTCATACAGCACAGAAAATTCTAAATTTCCGTCATTGACATATAATACCGGAGAAAAGTTAGTAACATTAACAGAATAACTTAAATCTAGCTTACTGCTCATCTAATTCTCCTGTGATCTGTAAAGTGTATCTAGGCTCTATTCCAATGTTCGCCGCAGCATGCGGAAGGAAATTCCTCCATTTTACGTAGTCACCTGCTTGCCAATCTATAAATCCACGACCGTTGATTTCGAAATAGTGTCCTGGCTTCCAGTCTTCTAAGAATACCAAGACCCTGTAAATATTTTCTACTTTAGGATTGAATAATCTTATATAAGTTTGATAATGATCTCGATGCTCTGGCATGATTTCTAATGTATTCATCCTATAGAAAAGATAAGTTTGATTTTTTAATCCAAATCTTTTTTCAAAACCTGATATCCATGGTGGCATAGGGTTTCTATTGTCGTACATTGATCCGCTAAACCTATCAAAATCTATATAACCTCGACTCTGCCACTCTTGTATTTCGCTTTCCATAAGGGGTTGCTTTACATATGGGAATTCCTTATAGAGAGAATCCCAAAAGGGTCTTAAGGTTCCTATGTAATAATCGCTCATGACCTGTATATATCTAAGGTAACGCAGTGTGGACCGCCACCTAATGTCCTTTGGTGTCGGAAAGGTAACAGAGCTGATTCGATGCCGTATTTGCTAAGGACTTCGGCTAGATTAGTCTGATGCTCTTCCAATACCACTAGATTTTCATTCACTGAAAAAAGATTCATGTTGACCCATTTGCTGGCATGATTAAACTCTCCGAAATATGGAATCAATACAGGTTCTGGACACCAGATGGGTTCCCAATCTTGGAGAGGTTTAGGCAGTTGCTTGATATCTTTAACTCTCTCGGGATTTAGCAGCATAAGACCTTTTCTCAACAATGAAATTGTGCTGTCTATGTGGATATAACTGTAAATTCCTTCTATAGGCCAGACCTTATAGTCGTCACCTAAAACACGCTGAAGAAGGTTCGCTCCGGATTTGTTTCCGGTATTGCTAACCAGATAGTAGATATTTTCTTCGTCTCTGATTATGTTGGCAGCATCGAACAACGGCTCAACATCGGTTAATGCTAATGTGTCTTTCGATGAAAGGCACTGCTCATTGTAGCATTCATCGGATCTTGACGAGATTAATTCGTGCGTGTGTAAACCTAATTTATGAAAGATAGGTCTTAGATTTTTAGATTCATTTTTTCTAGCTCTGATAGGTAAGGGACATTCGATAATGCGATCTTTAACGATGAGTACGTTGTCTCTAGGGCAGTAATTGTAGTATTCTAGATCGTGTATCTTCTCTGGTCGGTGAACTTTAATTCCTTGTTTGATAAAAAAATCACAGAGATTTTCTAAATCTTCGTTGGCTTCTTCTATGACCTGCTTTGGATATGGTCCTTCTGGAATATGAGATACATCTTCTTGATCAGCATAGTTTACTAATCTCACGCTGCGATCGATAAATGGCACACGAGCACCTGTAGCTGTACCTACAATGACTTCTTTTAATTGTCCCCATTCGTTTGAACTTAGATTCATTTTATTACCTTTATTTTTGAAAATACTTTATAGTTTGTTAACGGAACGTAATTGTCGGATGTCCATATTTTAGCAACATCTTCGTAATGTTGATCAAACAGCATAACTCCTAATGCTGCATCTTCCGGAGTCATGTAATAATGATAACCTATGTTATCTATCTGATCATCCTGATGATTTTTGGAAAGATCTCGTCCATCGTATCTCATTTTCCTCAATCTATTATACAGGTTTTCATCGTCGAGTAAAATAGCACCGCCGCGTCCTATTTTAATGTGTTTTTTGTGCTGAAAGCTCAGCACCATCATAGTTCCAGCAATGTATGAGTCCTTTTCCCATAATGTAGCAGCATCGTAAATCCTAGTAGGATTTATTTGATAATACTTTTCCCAATATCGATCAGCGAATACATATTGTATTCCAAGTTTTTCTAATGTCATGGGAATACTGATATATGTGTTAAGGGGTATAACGATTTCTTTTTGATCGGAAAAAGTAGATCTTAAACATAACTCTATGCCATGTGTACAACTATCAACCAGTACACAGTATTTAGAACCAAAAAATCTAGAAATTTTATTTTCAAAGATCTCTAGAACTTCAAATGGATTAGAGAATGGATAATTTAGATGATTTAATTCAGTTCTCATTTAACAGTGATTTAAATTGTTATCGTATATGATTTGTCTATAAATATCTACGCAGTTATTTATAGGAATGAAAGCCGATATGAATAAAGAATTTGTGACATTAGATAATTTTCCTTATGTAGAAAATTCTAAAATTAATAGCTGGTCATTAACAGGTATCGATTTTTATTCCGAAGGAAATTATTGGCAACCAATTTTTTATCTATGTCTGCGGAAACCATTGGAAGAATTAGGTTATACTGTAACTGTAAAAACATTTGATGACATAGACAAAACGAAACCTTGGTTCATAAATATCAACCCTGAACCATGGAAATGGAATAATGAAAAATCTGTGTTTGACGAGTTACCATCAGAGTGGATTAAAGAACTGAAATTTGGAAAAGCATACTTGATTGTTAATTTAGAGAACGAGTATTGGACAGAAACATTTTATCGTGGTTTCTATCAACAATATGACATGAACTCGAATATTCCTCTGCAGAAAATTTTCCTGTTAAGTGGTTCTCCCATTATCGATGAAACTCATAGAGATTTTTGTGTTAAACAGAAAAGGGACAAATGCGCTAATGTGATATATTCCCCACATCAAAATGTGATGTTTGACCAGTTAGATGTTGAAAAAATTTTTGCTGTCGAAAAGCCAATTAAAAGCAAAAAATTTAATATTTTAAACAGAGAATTTCGATGGCACAGACCTTCTTTTGTCTGTCTTTTAGCTGAATTAGATCTATTGGAAAAAGGCCATATAAGTTTAGGAGCAAATTCTAATCTCATAAGCTCTGTCAATGAATACGGTGGATGGAAAAAATACATATCTGAGAAATTTTTAAGTTTTAGATCTCTCTATGAAAATCACGAAAATAAATTTGTGTTCGAAAGAATGCTTTCTGGGCTTGAATTAATACACGATAAAATTCCAATTTGCCTTGACATGGAAGAGTTTGACACCAACTATTGTCGATTTGAGTATACTCCTGTTGAATATATGCGAGATTCTTATTTTCATATTTGTAGCTCTACATTCTTCTTTGACTTCGAAGAAATCAGTCCGGGTTGGCACGAAAAAGAATGGAAACCAATCTTGGCTAAACAGCCATTTTTAATTTTAGGAAGACCAGGGATGTTAAAACTAATGAGAAGATTTGGTTTTTTAACATTTTCTCGATGGATCGATGAAAGCTACGATGATATAAAAGATGATTTTAAAAGACTTTGGGTTTTATCTCGAGAGGTTAAACGACTTTGTGAATTACCTGATCATGAATGGGATAGAATGTTGACTGAAATGAAAAATGTATTAGACTATAATTATGAAACTCTGATGAAAAAGAAGTATGAACTGTTTTTTTATGGCGGAGACCTTAAGAATCTCATATCCTGTCTTTGATTTTTATAAATCTGTTGAAAAGTAATTTTGAAATTTACCTTTAAAAAGACTTTTGATGGTTTTATGTAGTTTTTCTTTTTCGACATTTTTATTGACGTTGTTATAGAGTCGATCGTAATTAAAGTTAAGTACGTCTTCTCTCATGAATCTCCATTTTAATCTTTCTTGTATACTCATAGATTTTAAATGCTTAGTGATTTTAGAAACTTGCTCATGAATTCTTTGGAAGCGTGTGTAATGATCAGTTTCATTTTCGATAGAATCTATATCAAACCATTGTTCATAGGTTTTAAAACCAAGTTCTCTTAAGAAAAAATTGCTGTCTTTTTGTCCAAATATTATTAGAGGATGCCGCATGGCAATAGATCGAAATGTCTTTTCACTTAGAAATAAAGAAGTCCCCCCTGCATCTCGAACATGAGTTTCTAATACCACACTGAATAATGTCTTATGATATATCAATCTAGAGTTGTTGGTAGCCCAATTAGTTTCGAAATCTGAGCTGTCAGCAACTTTAGGTAAATGATGATCGTTCCATTTTTTTAAAGAATCGTAGCTAATTCTTTGATCATGAGGGGAATATTCAGTTATTACATCTGCGTAAGAAGTTATGTGATCGATTCGATCTTGACTAATCAATGCCGAGTAACTTAGATCAGGATCTGTAGAAACTAAAAAGTTAGCCAAAATTCTATGAGATCGATTTCTTCTGCTTAACTGTAAAAATATTCTATCGCTATGATATTTTTTGCATTCATCAATATGAAACTCTATCGATCGGTAGTCCTTAGGTTGAGATAATTCTGAAATAATTGATGTTTCTACAATATTAATGCGGTCTTTTTCTTTATTAAGAATAGCATAATAGTTATAACAAATAGATTCTCTTCGATTTGAGGTGAGATAAAAAATCTTTCTATGATCAACATTATGCTTATTACAGCTATTATGTAGAGATATCGCAATAGGGGCCTCTCCTGGCGGCCATCCTTCTAGGCTGATATCTACTACCAATATAGTATTTTTATTTCTTAGTTTTTCGAGAGAATCAGGCCTAAAAAACTCAAATATGTCTGTATCTATCTTCCAATTTTCTTTATACTTGTAAAACAGCCTTATAAAATCTATGCCTCTCAAATCGTCCGAGTAAGCGCTATTACTACAGAACAGTTCATCGCTGGCACAGTAGCTGGGTTCTACAACTATGTCGTTTTCTATCAGATTGTCTGTTATTAGATTCATTTTTAATTAAATAATATATTGATATTTAACTAAAATGTACGATCGACTTTTTACATTCGGATGTTCATACACAACTTATTCATGGCCGACTTGGGCCGACATCGTTGGTTATGACTTGAAAATTCCTTACGAAAATTGGGGAAGAACTGGGATAGGAAATTTTGGAATACAGGCCAGAATAGTAGAATGCGATTTAGAAAATAATTTTACAAAAAATGATCTCGTCCTTGTTCTTTGGTCGGGTTGGAACAGAGAAGATAGATATGTGCCGAATCTAGGAGGTTGGTCTTGCGGTGGCACGGTATTTAATAATCCGTTCTATGATGACAATTTCATATCAAAATATTGGTCTTATGAAAATGATATTTTTAGGAACATA
>JACCDP010656280.1_pt1 | contig 48895 bp, 64 predicted proteins | sample 7445841 | NCBI WGS metagenome assembly JACCDP01 (sample SAMN15323441, study PRJNA562643) | freshwater metagenome | isolation source: river surface water | place: USA:Blue River Watershed | collected 2017-08-17
TATTCTGATCATGTCAACACGGAGACACGCCATGAACATCGAAGCCGCCCTCATCGAGATCCGCCCGACCCTCGCCAAGATCTACGCCGCTCAGGTTCGCCGCGCCTTCGAGGCCGCCGTCGAGGATCACGGCCCCAAGGTTTCCGGCGTGTACAACTCGGCCCGTCACGCCCGCACCTTCCGCTCTCTGGTCGCCCCCTGCCTGAGCTGGGCGCAGGACGGCACCGTCTCCATCAACGAGGCCAAGCTCGATCTGGCCGCCGCTGACTACGCCGAGGCCGCCAGCCTCCAGTGGAAAGACAAGATCGAGGGCAAGCTGGTCGAGCTTGAGAACGTCGAGATCAAGAAGTTTGGCGGCGCCAATTTCCTGATCAAGGGCTGGCGCTCGGGCAAGGCGGTCGCCATCGACCAGAACATGATCGTGAAGAGCTCGACTAAGGGACTGCTCTTCAACCAGTTTCCCGCCCGGATCTATGTGGACGGGAAATTCATCTCCGAGCGCGCCTACCACGCGCTCTTCGCCTGACGGGAGGGGGACTTCCCCCCACCCTAATTCCCCCAAAGGAGACAGCCATGCCCGAGATCACAGAGGCCACCGCCCACGTCCTTGAGATGCTGCGCGTCAATTCCGGCGTGGCGGTCACGCAGGACGGGGAGAGCTGGGCGCCCGTCTACCTTGATGACGCCAAGCCCCGGGGATGGTCGAAGCAGCAATTCGCCGGCCACCTGTCAGACCTCAAGGCGGCGGGCCTGTATCGCCCCACGAGGATCTCGAACCTCGGCAGCGTCAGGCTCGAGGACTGATGGGTGGGGGACTTACCCCCCACCTATCTCCCCCACTGGGGGATTCCCCCCCTACCCATTTCCCCTATTGGGGGAAACCCACCCACCCTAATTCCCCTACCTTCCTACCCCTCAAAAAAACTCACCACCCCCTTAAAATAGTGGTTGACATGACCATTGGTCAGGTTCATTCTGTATGCACGGTCGTTGATGACCACAACGCAGGAGAGCAAAATGACCACGCAGCCCACATTCCACGCGACGGTTTGGTTCCGCAAAGAAAAGCCGTATGGCGTCGGCAAGAGCGCGTATGAGCGCCACCAGCGCATCGTGCCGGGCTGGCGCGCGACCGTGATCCACGGCCTGCGTGGCCGGGAAGAGATCTACACGGGCGTCTGCGCCACCCGCGAGCAGGCGGTCGCCGAATTGATCTCGCACCTGAAGAGCGCCGGATACAGCGGCGTCTTGAAGCTCTCTTGAAACACAGGGGCCTTCGGGCCCCTCCAACCTATAGGGGAACACCATGAGCCGACTGATAAACGCCTACCGCAAGCTCCCGTCGCCCACGAACCGCCGCAAGCTCGCCGACTATCTCGCCCGCCACCCGATGGCGACCGTGATGGCGACCGAGGACGAGCTCGTGTTCCTGCGCGCCAACAGTTTCATCTGAGGGAGGATCCCATGACCTACATCGCCGACAAGGCCCGCCGCCTGCGCTATGAATTCGGGCGCGTGCGCCGGGACAGCGCCGCCAAGCAGATCGGCCTGCGCCGGATCCGCTCCGTGGTTCAGCTCGCCAACAGTAACCCGGAGACGGCCTCGAGCCTGCTTTCCGAGGCCGAGCGCTATCTCTTGCAGGCGCGCGCATACGAGGCCCGGGCCTGACAAAATTAAATCGCCGCGAATTTCAAACAGCGGCGATTATTTTCTCATATTTCTTTTGTTTTTCAACAGCTTAAATAAATCGCCAGAAACCGCCAATAATCGCCAAAAACAATTTGACCTGACCGCTGGTCATGTTATGATCGGGACATCAGATAGGAGATAGCCATGACCGCCTACACCCGCGAAGACCTGATCGACAGCTTCCTCGGCTCCTCGAGCCTGTATGATCCCGATCCGACCGATGCCCAGATCGACGCCTATCTCGAGCTTGCCCTTCGCCGCTTTGGCAAGCACCCCATCGATCTGAAGACGGGCGACTGTGACGATCTGGTCTACGAGATCGTGAAGGGCCGCCCCTACGACCCCTTTGAGGATTGAGTTTCCGGTCGATAACCCCCCTTAAAATAACCGGGGTTGTCAGCGGTGTTTTTTTGGAGAACCCATCATGTACGTCCTGATTCGCTCCGACAGCATCTTCTCCCGCCCAGTGCTGGGCACCTACTCGACGCCAGACGAGGCCCTCGAGCATCTCCGGTCCCTGAAGGCCCAGTTCATCGAGGAAGACGCCCAGAACCCCGGCTGCTACGACGCCATCGGATCTGACGGGCGCGTCTATTCCATTGAGCCGGCCAATCAGAAATAAGAAAGGGGGGATTACCCCCCCTTGATTTCCCCTTTTTTCTCCATTTGACATGACCAATGGACAGTGTATACTGCATGGGTAATCAACTGATGGGGCCTACCATGATCCGCCAAGTTAAGACGAAAAACACCACCCTCCCCGGCATCATCCGCAGCGCGCCGTTCATGCAGGGCTTCGCCGAGGTGAAGGCCGGCAAGCCGTTGAACCCCGACGCTTTCCCCGAGGACATCAACAAGCAGTGGGCCTACGAGCGCGGTCGCCAGTTTTCCTACCTGTTCGACGGGCCCCTGAAGAAGGGCCGCTCCGTCAACCTCGGAGCGGTTGTTTACCTTGGGCAGGCAGTCAGAACCAAGGCCATCATGTGAAAGGATCAGCGCCCTTCGGGGCGCTTTTCCGTTGTGATCGCCTGCTCGTCCAGCGTGAGGTAATCCTCCCCGGTGTTGATGTCCCGGAGGTGCCACAAGCGAGCGCGCTTCTGGTGCATCGGATTTGAGCTATAGATCATTCGACCGTTGGGGTGCTCGTAAGCAAACGCGAACGGCTCATCCTTATCTGGGCGGCGCAGCCATCCGTAGGTGTGATGATAGCCGGTCGAGACCACCCGCATCTTATACTGAGCCATTTGACTCATCCTCTGCACGAGCCGCCAAACGCTCCGCCAAAATATCATCTAACCTCTGCGCCAGTCGGTCAAATGCCTCGTGCTTCACGCCATTGCGCGCGCCGTGCAGGACGGTCGAGTGGTCGAAATCGCCGCTCACCCGGCCAATGATCGGCAGGCTGAGATGCACGCATTTCTCCCGAGCCAGCGCCCATGCGAGATGCCTAGCCGTGACGATAGGCAAGTCGCGTCGCCGGGCGAACATCATCGATGGGGCGATCTGAAGCTCTGCCGCCACGATGTCGATCACGTCGTGAAAGTTGATCCGGGGCACCGCATTGGGCAGCGGCCTGAACGTGATCAGGTTAGACAGCGGCTCCTGCGTGACAGGCGTGACGGTCGTGACAGGGGGCGGAATTGTCACACGCGTCACGCGCTCCGGCGGATCTTCAACCGCCCTCCCACCGCCGGACCACAGCCTTTGTGAAATTTCATCATAGTGCCGCTTGAGCTCTTCTTTGGTTGTCCAGTTCATAACGGTTCTCCCCACCAAAAAGCTAAAATCAGGATCGCCACCGGGAAAATAGCAAACACGCAGAAGGCGATTAGAAGCTCCATGACGGCCTCCGAGCGTTTTCTGGTGTAAGGGTAGCCGCCGACATGCTCTCGGGCCTCCCGCCCCTGTTTCTGGCCCTCTGAAGGCCATTCTAAATCCTATCCCTGCATCTGCCGGCGCTTGCGCCAGTAATCGTCAGCCGAAAGAAGGTTGTCCGGCACGCCGCGCAGATCTCGCTCACGGGGCGGAGGCTTGACTGCTTTGAAATCGTCCTCCCACCGGCGGTCGCGCAACCAGCGAGCCGGCGACGGGATGAACCGCATGTCATCCGGCCAGACGTAGGACTTGAGCTTCTCAATGATCAAGTTTGGATCGGTGTTCCGGCGAGCCTCGATGAAGGCGATCTCAGCCGAGACAATGGACATCTTCCGGGGATAGGCATTCCAGAAAACATCAAACAATCCATCGCGAATTATATTCTGTTCTGTTCTGTTCTGTTCTGTATCTACGGAGGTTATTTCTATGTTACGATCTGCGTTAGTAACGGCGTTACTATCCTGATCTGTAACACGTAACAAACGGTTCTTCTCGCGAAAACGCTTTTGTCTCAGGGCGTTAGTCTTGTCGGTGAATTGTCGCTCTGACCAATTATGAACGATCAGCCGATCTCCGGCGTCTTCGATCAATCCGGCATCTAAAAGAGCTTGGACTAGAGAATCCGCAGCATCGTCCGGGATGCGGAGGGCGAAGGCTATATCGGAGATCTGCGGGAGCGTTCCAGCACCACGGCTGGCTAGGCATAGGACGTTCACCCAGCCCCTAAAAATGTGGTCTGGGAGACGCTGGACCTTCGGGTCATCGAGGACCGAATCGTAGAACCTGAACCATCTCGATGTCATAGGATAAGGGCTCCTCCAAAATTGCGAGCGAGCCTGACCCATGTTACGTAACGGGACTGCCCGACACGCGCCGCTACGCTGTCGTGGATTGAGGCCCGCCGGATTCCCGCCCGGTGGGCCTCGTCTTTTGAGACTACGCCCGCTTCATGCGGGCCGCAAGTTAGCCGTGCGGAAATCGGCGCTTGAACTCATCATCAAAGATCCGCAACGCGAGCGGATTGACCCGGCGCTCGCCGGAGAGCCAGCGGTAGAGCGTGCGCTCAGGCACGCCCACAAACTTTGCAGCCTCGGCCCGCGTCATCTCGAACGCTGCTATATACGCCTCTAATCGCTGCGCGTCGTTCATCTTGCCCATCTTTCACGGTCCATTTTTAAAATCAGGCTCGCGACCACGTCGTGTTCAGTCCAGATCGGGCTGGGCACGAAAGGCCTGTTCATGACGCGACAATAGTGCGCCCAAAGCTCTGGATTTACTTCCGAGCATGGGAGCAGGCGCGGCTTGTCAGGAAACTGCACTGTTGTCCTCCAGTTTCTTGAGTTCGGCGATGATGCGGCGATGAGCCGTGATGAGGGTGTCGATCTGGTACTGCGGCGAGATGCCCTCCCAGTGGAGCAGGAGGGCCTTGTCGGCCATCTCCTGCGCCCAGATCTTGATCGAGGCCCAGTCGGGCTTGGTCGGATCTTTGTAGTTGTCCATGATCCCCTCCTCAGACGCGGATGTCGGCGAGGAGGGGCTTGGGGTCGATGCGCTCGCACAGGACCACGCTCTCGCAGGCGGCGATCTGATCCGCCGTCAGGAACGCCTTGGCCTTGGTGGAGCTAAACGTGGTGCGCTCGTACAGAGACACAACCACAACAGCGTGCTCTCCCTCGATGCGCTCGAGGCCGGTGGACAGGATCTCAGAACGGACCTTGTCCATCTCGTCGGAGAGGCGCTTGATCTCGTCCTTCAGGAAGGCGAAGCGGTCGGCGATGTTCGTCATGTCAGTTCCCCATCCGGTCGGTGATTCGACCATGAACAGAGAATGACATGACCGTTGGCCCGTGTCAACTGCTAGTTGATGCTTGACTTAACCCATTGACCGAGCGGCGTATCCGCCAGTTGACCGAGGGCGTGGAGATATATGTCGAGGATCTCCTCGCGCTCTTTTCGCTTCTGAGCGTCTTCCCGGCGCATCTTCAGGATGGCGCGCAGAGCGGCAGGATCGTAGCCGGCGCTCTTAGCCTCGGTGAGCACGTCCTTTATGTCTTCGGAAATGGTTCGCTTCTCTTCATCGAGCTTTTCGAGCCGCTCGATGAACGACGCCAGTTTAGCTGCCCCAACATTATCAGTCATTTATTGCCCCCTTGATTCGCGCTTCATTGCGCTGGACCCATTTCATCGTGATAGCCGCCGCTTCGAGATCTCTTAAAAAACTCTCTTTGATCGGCAGGAGCGCCGGATCACGCTTCCCCGCTCGCACATGCGTTTGCAGGATCTCCACGGCTCCCCGCAAATTGACGGCGGCGCGTTCAACGGCCATCACCTGATCAATCAGGCTGGGTTGATCGCTTCCACGATGATCCGACATTGCGGGCCCTCTTTCTCCCACGAGGCTATAAGTTCGCGGCAGTAATGATCGTCCTCGATGACTTTAGCGGCCATCAGAATGTCGCTGGCGGCCTTTAGGAGGTTGTCGAGATCTCGCTTGCGCGCGTCAGGAGCGACCGCCCGGAGGATCATCCGGTACTCGCCCTTGATCTTCTTTCCCCTCGCCTGCGCTGCGATTTCCCACACCGCGCTTGCTTTCCAAACTTTGTACCTCGGCGACAGGTAGACCCCGCCTCCGGGCTTCGTGCGCCACAGGCTGTTCACGCTTGGTGGCAACGGCAGTACGATTTCGATTCTGTTCTCGTGCGACATGGAGTAACCGGGCAATCTCTGACTCGGGCACCTGTACCCGCCGGGCGATCATAGCCGTGTCGAAGCCATAGCCAAACAGGGCCAAGACCTCGTCAGGTGTTAGTTTCAAGGCTCGGGGCCGAACACGTCTGGGCGCAGAACGTGACGAGACACGCCCGTCACCCGCTCCACGTCGATGGCTCTGGTAGCCGGTACGCGCCACCATGTCGCCACCGCCTGCGTGCTGATCCCGATGGCAAGGGCCAACTTCCGCATCGACCCCGCCCTCTCGATGGCCTCGATCAAGCTCGGTGTTTTTTCTGCCTTCTGTTTCATGTGAAACACCAAACGCACTCTCGCTGCTCATGTCAATCACCTCTTGAATGTCTCCTCAACATAGGATATCAAGTAGTGGTTGAACAGAGGTGACACATGCAATCGTCAGAAACCGTCGCATCCATCATGCCCGCGCTTGCAGCGGCGCAGGCGGCAATCCCGAATATTGAGAAGGCAAAAGAGAACACGCATTTCCGTTCTCGCTACGCCGACATCGCTGATGGCCTGTCCGTCATCCGCCCGGTGCTGGCGCAGAACGGCCTTGTCGTGACTCAGGCGACCGAGTTTGACCGCGACAGCGGCCTTTTCGTCCTTCACACCCGCATCTACCACACGTCCGGTGAATGGATCGGCTCGACCTATCCTCTGCCGACAAGCGGGAAGGCGCAGGAGATGGGATCCGCCATCACTTACGCACGCCGCTATGCGCTGTTCGCTCTGGTGGGCACCGCCGCCACAGATGAGGACACCGATGGCAATGACGCCGCGCAGGCAAACATGAAGCCTGCAAAGAAGGCCGAGGCCGCCGTCCCATCACCGGAGATGCTCGACGCCGCGCGCATAGCCGCGACGAATGGTGTCGAGGCGTTTCGTGAATACTGGGGAACGCTGTCAAGACAACAGCGCGCCATGTTCTCTACGACTGTCATTGCCGATTTGCAGAAGATCGCGCAGGCCGCCGACGAGGCCTCCTGATGGAACAGCGCACAGAAGAATGGTATCTCGCCCGCGTTGGAAAAGTAACGGCGTCGCGCGTTGCTGATGTGATCGCAAAAACCAAATCTGGTTATGGCGCATCACGCGCAACATACATGGCCGAACTGGTCATAGAGCGCATCAACGGCCATCCAACAGAAAAGTTCTCATCTGCGGCGATGCAATGGGGAACCGATAAAGAGCCGGAGGCTTTGTCTGCGTATCAGGTCGAGACGGGCTCTTTGGTTGAGACTGTTGGTTTCATTCCTCATCCGACAATAGAAAATTCAGGCGCAAGTCCAGATGGGTTAATCGGTGCAGACGGCCTCATCGAAATCAAATGCCCAAATAGCGGGACACATCTCGAAACGCTCCTGTCGAAAAAGATCCCTGATCGATATCAGGTTCAGATGCTGTGGCAAATGGCCTGCACGGGTCGCCAATGGTGTGATTATGTTTCTTACGATCCGCGCATGCCTGAGCACTTGAAGCTCTTTATTGCGCGCTTCAAAAGGGACGATGATAGAATCAAAGACATTGAAGATCAGGTTCGGATCTTCATTGGAGAAATCGACCAAAAGGTCGCCGAACTCGACAAGCTCTACAAAAAGGATTGATCATGGCGCAGCATATGGAAATTGTCTCGGTTCGTCCGGGCAAAGAAAAGCCGGTCTATATCCGCATCGGTGCGATGTTTCCTGCGAAAGACGGGAAAGAAGGCTACACTATCAAGCTCGATGCTATGCCGCTTCCTAATGAAAAGGGAGAGGTGTGGCTGATGGTTCGACCGCCGTTTGAGAAAGACGCGCAACGTGGCGGATATTCGTCTGCGCCCCGTCCAGCGCCGGCGTCTCGCACGCCGCAGCCGCAGATCCTCGATGACGAGGTTCCGTTCTGATGGATGTGCTGACCCCACGCGGGCAAGAGTCGCGCAATCAAGAGGAGCGAGCCATTGCTATATGGCAGGCGCGCTTTCCCCACATTCACTACGTTCACACGCCGAAAGATAGCCCGGCGGTTGTTGACGCAGTGTTGGTGCGCGAAGGCCAGATTGTTGGGGTAGTTGAGACAAAATGTAGGCCGCAGCTAACGGTCCTCCAGTTCAGTATGGACTATCAATCTCGGTGGCTGGTGACAAAAAAGAAAATAGATGACGGCGTGCAAACCGCGAAAGCTTTGTGCGTGCCTTACGTTGGTTTTCTGTTTTTGCCAGAAGCTGACTTGCTTTTGTACCAAACGATCTGGAGGCCTAATCATGGATATGTCTGCGACATAACTGTCTCAGACACGCGGACGCAGGCGACAATCAATGGAGGATCTATCGTTCGCACGAACGCCTTCATTGATATGTCGAAAGCAAAATTTATAGGGGGAGATGATAATGACGGACGCGCCGATCTCGGAGCAGTACCGATTAGTGGCGAAGAAATGGGTGGAAAAGGACGGGGCGGCACGCCTACTTGAAGAAACTAAAACGAGCGTGCTTGCGAAGATGATCTCAGAGCTTGGCGACATGCCGTATAATCGCGCAGAAGCAACCGTGAAAGCATCATCGGAGTGGCGCGAGTTTTTGGAGCATATGGTTCAGATGCGGACAGATGCTCTGCTACTAAAATGCCAGTTGGAATATCTCAGGATGAAGTTTAGCGAGTGGCAATCGGATGAGGCGACACGTCGAGCGGAGATGAAGCTATGATGGATGAACAGTTGAAAAAACAAATCAAAGAAATGATGGAAGGCATGAAGGCTGTCCAAGAGACGCTGGAGTTGGCCGATAAAATAACAGAAATGTTGGATGGCAAGGATGCAAGTATCGCTATTCCAGCGTCCAGTGTCGTGACAGCAAAACTTATTTTTGGATGCTGCGAAAGCAAACAAGATGCGCTTGCTACATTGGCGCTCAATACAAACAAAACATATGAACTGCTCAACCTTCTATTTAACACCGCAGAACAGGAAGCAGAGGACGCCTCGATCCAATGAAACGTATCCGCATCACCGCAAAGATGCGCGTTGATATATTTCTGCGCCATGATGGCGTATGCCATCTGTGCAAGCTGAAAGTAATCCCCGGCGAAGAATGGGACGTGTCACATGAGATTCCGTTGGAAGCAGGCGGTCGCGATGACGATAGTAATTGGTTGGTTGCTCATCGTCGTTGCCATCGTACTCACACTGCAACAGTAGACGCGCCATTGATAGCCAAGGTCAAAAGGATTCGCGCTCGACATCTAGGCGCGAAAAAATCGAGATCTCCTATGCCGATGGGCAGGAACTCGAAATGGAAACGAAAAATGGATGGGACTGTCGTTAGGAGAGACAAATGAACTACGTTGAATTGATGAACACTGCAAATGTCACAGCGCAGAACCGTGGCATACAATATGGCGATATGGTGACAACAATGGAAAGGATTTCAAAAATAGCCACGCTCATCACAGGCAAGGTCGTGACAGCCTATGATGTTGCAATGGTTCTTCACGCTGTTAAACTGGGGCGTCTACAGGACAATCGCAACAATGTAGACAACTACGTGGACGGCGTTAACTACCTTGCATTCGCCGGCCAGTTCGCAACCTCATCCCATGATCTCTATGACGCGCTAGAGGATGATATCGCCGCTGTAGCAAAGCGGTACGCACCAAAAAGGGATATTACGCATGCGGAAAATAATCACGACAATCACGGCGGTAATGCTGACAGCAACCGCATTGACACACCCACTGGTGGCTGACGAGTCAGCCGCAGACTTCTTCCGCAAAGACAGAGACTATTGGTCGAAAGGATTGAAGGCTCCAGACACACCAAACTGGGCCGGATCTTTGAACCTTGGATCTGTCGATATCCCACACGGTGCAGATCGTCAGGCGGTCGCGAAAGCGGTCGCCGACGAGGCCCGCAAGCGGCTCGGTGACGAGCACGTCAATTCTGCTCTCCGTCTAACGAAGTTGGAGAGCGGCTTTAGATGCCACGTCCTTGGGCCTAAAACGCGCCACGGGCAGGCTGTAGGCCCTTTACAGGTTCTACCTTCCAGCGCGCGCGCGTTGGGCGTTGAGAACCTCCACAGGGACTGCAAGGCGCAGATCACTGCTGGCATTCTTCATATGGAGAAATGCCTGAAGGCCGGCGCAAGAACGTACAACGACATGGCCGCGTGCCATGTTGCAGGATGGGGCGGATGGAACAAACGCTTGAACCGTCGCGCCGAGCGATACAAGCAGCAATACATCCGCATGGCTCAGGCTTCTAATGTGCCCGCATGGGCAGGGACGCTCAGATGATTGAATACATGATGTTCTTGGCGGCGGTGGTGGCTACGGTCATCACCGCCTTGGCGGGGATCTGGGGCGGTATTGCCATGTGGCTGACCGTAGATCTGATCATGGAGAAAATTAAAAAGCATTGAGGGGACTGGGATGGACAACGTCAACTCTCAACAGGTGATCAAAAAGATTCTGAATATGTGGAAGGATGGAAAGACCAGCGGACAAATAGCAGAGGCGGTCAATAAAACACGAAGCTCGGTGATGGGTATAATTTACAGAGCGAGGCGAAGCGGACAGACCGCAGCCGCTCGTGTCGGCGAACGAAACAAGTTTCGCAAAAAGCCCGAAATAAAAAACAAACGCATCCTGCGTGAGATTAAATTAGGGCTAAGAGAAACGCCGGAGATACCGGCCTACGCCTTTCCTCCTGTGACAAACGGTCAGGAAGGCGTGACGCTGCAAGACTTGAAATTAAACTCTTGCAGATACATCGTGAGAAAAGATGACGTGTGGAACACGTTCTACTGCGGCGCTCCAATGACAAGAGGATCTTACTGTGAATGCCACGCCAAGTTGTGCTACACTGCGGTCATGACGAGAGCGGAGCGCAAAAAGAAGAGCAATGTCTTCATTCTCAGAGCTTCACGCTAGAAGGCGGAAGGGCGCGAGCATGTCGCTCGCGTTGAAATCAGGGCCGAGGTTTGGCCTCTGGTTTTTTAAGAAGAACTGTCACAGCGTCGGATCGTAAACGCTTACTGCCCGGAGCCAAAAGCTCCGGGCTTTTCACATTCTGTTGCCGGGCCCGTAAATCGTCACGGGGGGAGGACCAGACGGCTGGCCTTCCTTGCCGCCCATCGCAGACCCAACCTCGCGTCCACCAATTGCGGAGACGCCCTCCTGAATTTGACGGCTGCGGATCTGTTTTTTCTTTTGTTCTTCCATAAACTTCTCAAGGGAAGCGGTGAGACGCTCAACCTCATCGAGCTTGTTTGCACGCAGCATTTCGCCAATTGCGTTGATGCGGCGCTCAGGCACCACCGGGCTATTGGTGATGATGTTGAACACCTTCTGCATGGCGTTGCCATACCGGCTGTTTGCAATATCGCCTGCAACACCAAGCGCGCTCAGGTCAGCGCCGGAATCCAGATCTTTCTTGAGCTCACCACGGCGAGCCGTTTGAGATCCTGCCGAAACTTTCTGAGCGCGGGCTGCGATCCTAGCTTCTGCCTCCAAATAGTCTTGGAACAAGCGGGCGCTCGCCTTTTCAGGAATAATGATGTTAAGCGCCTCACGGCGATCCTGTACGGACTGGCCGATGCGCTTGGTAGCGTCCGTAAAGTCACCAGTACCGAACAGGCTGTCACGGATGTTTTTAAGAGCGCCGGCGCGATAGGCTTCTTTTTCAGCAACGGACATCCTTTCCCATCGACGCGCAAGATCTTCAGGGTCAACCCTTAAAAATTCCTTGCGTGCAGTATTGAGAGCGTCCCTAACTTCAAGATCACCAGCATACTGCCTTCTAGCCCGAGCAAAGGCAGGAACTTGCTCATCAATAAAATTGGCAATCTCAGCCCTCATTCTGAGAGCAGCGCCGCCCAAGGCGGTAATCTCCCCTGTGATTTCTTTTGTTTCTTTTGTTGCGACATCGCCAAGGCCGCGCATGATGTAGTCCCACTGACGGATCTGCGGGATCATGTCAAAAGCCTCGTCACCCTTGGCCGTCTCGCGCGTGCCTACGCGCTTGAAGTCGCCGGTGCGCCGTTCAGCCGCATAGAGTCTACGAGCCGAATCAATTGCCTGCGGGAAAGATTCGGCAACATCGTTCATTATGCTTTGAAGCTGGTACTGCGTTTCTAAAGGTAGCTTGGCCTTGTACGCTTCTTCATAAAATGGTTTAGCCTTTGTACGGAGAGCATCTGCGGCCTCGTCAGCCGTCTCGTAGAAAGCCTTGGACTGATCAAAACGCTCGCGCGCCTGACCCATGATGCGCTCACGCTGCCCACGCTGGCGCTCATAGATGTCCTCGACCAGACGTTCACCAGCCGGCCCTTCACGCTGGGCCACAGCCTCCGCACGAGATCCCAAGGACGGATTCACGTCGAAATAGGCGGGGCGCGCGCCCGTGCTCTGGAGATATTCAAATTCGGCCTGCGCCTGACGGGGCGTCATACCGGAACGCTCGAGATCTTGCAGGATCTTCGCCTTGGCGACATCGTCGCTGGTGCGCGGGACAAATCGCTCTTTTATTGCACCGTATGCGCCCTTTGCGCCCTCACCAAGGCCGGACAGGGCCCCGCCGACCACAGCGCCGGTCGTTGCGCCCGTCGCTGCACCCTTGCCGCGCTGGATCACGCCTTCGACATCAAGGCCGCCCTCGGCCTCGCCAAGGCCCCCTAGAGCGCCCTGCTTCGCACCGAGCTTCGCGCCCTCTTTGATTGCGGAGGAGCCGAGCTTGCCAGCCATCGCAGCACCGCGAGCAACACCCAGTCCCGGCACAAGCATGGTGGGTAGAGATCCAGCAACCTCACCGGCCATGCCGGCGATAGGGTACTGCTCTTGGAACGCCTTTAACTTCCTACGCTCATCGGCGAGGGCCTCTTCATAGTTCTCGCCGGCAAGGCTGCGAATGCCAGCCAAGGCCTCATCACTGAAGTTGAACGAAAGACCAGCCGCAGCGGAGCGGCCAAGACCTTTGGCGTATTCGCCCCAACTAATGTCCTTGGGCGCGGGAGTGCCTTCGGGGGGCGCTTCACGTTCTTGGGACGCACGAGCTTTTTCGCGCCTTTGATTGCGGAGGAAGGCGTTTATTTCCTCAGCGGTCGCATCGTCGGGGAACGAGAAACCCTCAATGACCTTGGGCATTTATCGCTCTCCAACGACGAGTTCACCATTAGGTCCACGGGTAACTGGAGTAGGTTGGCGGCCCATCTGCTCGCGGAACCATTCCTGATAAGATTTGCGGTTACGGTTGATCTCAAGGTTCTTGAGATCGTCAGAGGCCTTTGCATCCTTCTTCACCAGAATGGGATTGGCCTCCGAATACATTTTCCAATACCTATCCGCATTGGTCAGAGTGCGATTCTGCTCAAGATAATCGCGCATAAACTGTTTGCGCTCAATTTCGTTACGATTGAACGCCTGCAAGCCCATGCCGATGTTGCGGTTGACCGTGTAATCTTTTTTGGTCGAGAGCGTCATCTTTTGGAACATGCGCGCGTCGTAATCAGATGTCGCGCCCTCACCCGGCTGACGCATGCCACGAGAAAGCTCGGCACCAATGGTGTCCATCTCTTGTGCGGCGTCAGATATACTAGGCGTCATACCAACAATCGGCCCAGTTTTTCCTTGGTTTTCATAGTTTAACTCAAGGAAACGCTGGATCTTGCGATTGTTTTCCTCAAGACGAGACGCAGGGCTTTCCTCATCCATTTTGTCGAGGCGTTTAGTGGCGTCCTGCATAGCCTTAAGACGCGCAGCCTCACGCTGTTTTGCGTTGGCAATACTTGCAAACGGATCTGTTTCTGGAACAGGAATCCCGGTCGCTGCGGCCACCTCTTTGCGAGTTTCAGGCGTTTCGGTCGCACCAGCCATGATCTTAGAAAGATCAAGAGGCTTGCCCGTAAGATCGTATGTTTTCCCGTCTTTGTAGAGGATTGAGATCTTAGACCCATCAGGGAGGTTAATGTCCTTAATCTCTGGGCCTTCTTTCTTTTCCTGCATCATACGAAGCTGTTCGAGCTTCATCATCTGATCAAACGGGACGCCAGTCTCCATCTCCAGAGCCATCTTCTGACGCGCCATCTGAAGCTGACGGAGTTTGTCCTGACGCTCGCGCTCGGCCTTCGCGGCCTCAGACAGGGGACCAGCCGCAGCCGTTCCCGCAGCGCCGATGCTCTCCATAAAAGAGCCGGTCCTAGTAGGAGCCAAAAGAGCGCCGGTGATTTTGGCAAGTGCAGCCGCCTGATCAAGATTGGACATCTTGTAAGGCTCGCCGTACTTTGCTTCCTGCGCCTTCAATTCATCAAGCATCGCCTGTTGACGAGCTTCGCGCTGCTTTGCCTGCTCCATCGCAAGTTTATAGAGAGCGCCGTAGCTGCCCCTAGCCTGATCACCGCCAGCCGCTGGAATAGATGGACCACCGGGTTGAGGGCCAACGGGTTCGCCATACGAAACGGGGATGTCGCCCTCCGGCGCGTCTCCGGTGCCAGCGCCATACATTTCTGCGCGACGGCGCATATCGGCCATCATTGCCGGCGGAACCGGATATGACGGGACAGCCTCGTCCGCCGCGCCTTGAGACTGCATCCGGGCGAGATCTTGAAAGACGTTGTAGATATCGTCGGCCATTTAACCGATCCCGAGCAGTTTGTTGAACGTGGCAGCACCCGTCGCAGCGCCTGCAATCTGAGCCAGCGGGCTCGGCGAATAGGTATTGCCGACCCCAACTTCGTTGCGAGACTGCGTTCCACCACCAGTGGGAAGACCGCGAATAATGCTGGATAGCCACGAAATCTGTTCTTTCGGATACGCCGTCTGACGCAGGAAATCTTGATAGGCAAGATCAAGATTGGACTGGTTCATCCGCTGTTGCGTCTGTCCGATGGTCTCAAGAGCACCCGCCTCCTGAAGACCAAGAGCCTGAGCACGCTGGCCGAGGTTGGATTGCTGCATGCCGATGTTGGCAAGCTGTTGCATCTCGTTGGCGGAAAGCTGACCAGCCGCCTGACCAATGGACGCCTGTCGGCGCAAATCTTCCTGAGCTTGCTGACCAGCGGTCGTATAGCCCTTGGCAAGGTACTCGCCGATCTGGCCGGAAAGCCCTTCGGAGATATCGCGCACGCCACGCTGGGCGAGTTCTTGCTGCCGGGTCGAACCAAACTGACCGGCGCGGATGAACTGATCACCGATGGCGGGCATGAGTTTTTCGGTGATCTGACGCTGTGCCAGATCTCCCATGCGACCAACCACATTCTCCTCGTAAGGGTTCATGTAGTTTTGAATAACGCCCGGCAGATTCTGGCCGGCCTGACTAAAATATCCGGCAGCGGCATTAGACGGGCTCATACCAGCCGCCTGACCGAGCGTGCCGCCAGCCTGTTGCAGATAAGGCTTATAGGCCCCGGCGTTGTCCTTGACGGTCTGGAAGGCCTGCTCCTGCTCTTTCGTGAAGCCGGCGATGCGAGGGCCTTCGTAAGGCTGATACTCTTCTTGGGCTGCGCTGTATGCGCCCGACATCAAGTTATAGAGATAGTCGGACAAGTACTGCGGAACCTGAGACGTGGTGAGCGTCGAGGTCGTAGATTTGTTCGGCTGACCCTGCGTGAGAAAGTTGAGGAAGGACATCAGGCTCTCCCGCCCATCAGGTAATGGCCCGGATCTTTCGCATCAGGGCTGAATTTGCCACCGGCAAGGGCGCGGCCCTTGTGCTTGCGGATATTAGCACGGAACTGGTCGAGGCGTTTAGCCCCCGCCTTAGATGATCCATCACCTAAAAGCGCGACCGTCTCAGCGTCGATCACATACTCGCCGTCAGACAGTTTGGCGTCGATATCATCGGAGCGCCCGGTGCCGGGCCCCTCAACATAGCGGCTGGCGCGGCTCAGAGGGCCGCCTGTAGGCATAGCGCCCCCACGGGCAGCACGGGTGGTCGAGCCTTCCTCTTCGTCTTCTTTAGCTGCCGCAGAGGCCATAGCGGCGTTGCTCGCGTAAGACGTGCGCTCAGGCATCGAGCCATAGCTGTAATAGTTGTACGTCGAGAGGTAAGGCGTACGGGTCCGACGCAGCGGCGTGGTGTCGAGAGGCCGGGTCAGGTTCGGATCTGTCGCGGCGTTCGTCGCGCCGCCCGTGGTCGATGGCATTCCATCGTCCTTCTTGCCCATGTTGCCGAGCAGCGTGGCTCCAACAAGAGCGGCGGGGATAGCCGTGCTGGGCTTGGCGAGGAACGCCAGAGGTCCAGCGCCCTTGAGACCGAGATCCTGACCAGCCTCGGCGGCTCCAGACGCAACCTGAGCGGCATAGTCGGCCCGCATGGCCTCAGATCCACCCTTGCCGAGAATGGCGTCAGACCCGCCCGAGAACGTGCTGCCGAGATTGCTCGCCCAATTCGAGAAGCCGCCCTCGCCGGTGCCGGTGACGCCGGGCCCGGTAAATCCAAGCGCGCCCGCGCCGATGGTGCCAAGGCCGCCCAAAGCGGCACCCTGAAGGCCGCCCTTCAAGCCGCCACCCGTCACAGATCCCGTCAGACCGCCAATCACGGCGTTGCCAACCACCGAGGGCACCGATGCGCCGAGGATCGAGCCGGCAGCCGCCGCCTCCAGACCGAGGCCGCCCAAAATGGACGCGCCGATGGGAGCGCCGACGCCCGTCGCCATCAGGGCCGCAGACGCAATGGCCGCGACGGGGGCGAACCATTTCTGTTTCCAGAAGGGGGTGAACTGCGGCATGCCGGTGTGGGGATTGATCGTGGGCTCACCCCAATGCTTCACAAGCTCGTCGTACTCTTTGCGATTGATATGGATGATCAACTCATCGCCGCCGACGCCGGCATCCCGAACCCGCCTTGCCTCATCGTGGAGGCCGCCTTTCGCGTAGGCAGGCGCACGAGGGACGCGGATTGCAATGGGCTTCGTCCCGACACGGCCACCCTCACGAAACACGCTCATCGGATTGCCCTGCCACTGTTGATCAGCGGCGGTATTGTCCAGAGCCGAGAAATCTTCGGGGTAGCTAGGATAGTTGATCGTCATATTAGCCACCAAGGTTTACTGCTAGGGTGAATGCAAAGGCCCACTCTTGCCAGTCGTTATAATTCAATGGATTAGGTGGATTCTGTTTTCCTATCTCGAAAAAAGAAATAACACCCAAGGCCCAGTTTTGCCATTGCTCAGGATCGTTCAACCGGCTCACTGTTCCATACTTTTCAAGAGTATAGACCATTGAATCGGTCCAGTCAGTAACGGTCATTCCGCGCGGATCAATCATCCTCCAAGCACCGTTCCGTCAGCCGGCTCGATGTGGGCGATGCACTGGCCCATCTGATAGTCGCCGTTGACTACGTTAGAAGAGAACTTGAACCGCATTTCGCGGCGGATGTCCTTAAAATAGAGCACCTGTTCGTGAGGCGTCGCCGGAACCGCAGAAAACGTCTTTGGCTCGCTGACCACATCGTGAGCGCGGGCGTTCGCCCGACCAGTGATCTGGCACTGCATATCACCGACCTGAACGAAGTCAGGCTCAACCATGACGCAGCGCAGCGACCTGTTCATGGGCTTTTGCTGTTCGGCGACGAGCGAAACGTCTGCGGTCTCAAAGAAAGATGGAATCGAATTGATAAGCGTTCCATCGACCTCGTTGACGCCGGTCTCGTGCTGCCAGATTTTATAGTTTCCACTCACCGGGTTTTCATCGACGCCGGTCAAGATTGGATACTGATAAATATTGGCGAACTTGCCAGCCGAGCGGCCATTGCCGGGCAACTGAGTATCGTACCAAGTGTTCTCGCGAACATTGTATATAACAGCGTGGGTGCATTCGGTCGCGTTGCCGCGCGGATAGCACCACCAGATCTCGCCGAAACGCGGAACCTTATAGGCGAAGACCTTTTGACGCTGCGCGTAATTCAAGTTGTCGTAGAACCAGTTCTGGTTCAATTGGTTCGGGATCTCGCGAACGACGCCATTGAACTGAAGGAAGCGGTCAACGCCCGCCCAGTAGAAGATGCCGTCATACTCAATCACGCCTTGGCTCGAAAGTATCGAGCTTTGCGATGTCAAAGTATCAAACTGAAAGATGGTGGGGCCGCCGGTAAACGTACATCTGATCAAGCTATCAAGAGACCAGAAAAGGCCAGCCGGCGCGTTTCCGGGACCGGCGCGAAGTGGAAGGGCAGCGACAATTTTTTGAGCCGTTACATACGCCTCTCCGGATCCACTACCGATCCAATCATTCGGGCTGTTTGGAACATTCCACGCGACATAACCGTCAGAACCAAACACAAACACGTATGGATAAAGGCCAACGACACCACCAGAAACAGCGGGAGCAGAATTAGCTGTTAACGCAGTAGAGTCATTTACCAACCCCCAATACAAATTGCTGGTCGCCGTAGAGTCTATCTCTGAAAGATTAAGGCCGGGGTGGGCAAGAATGTATGCGCCGGGAGTAACGCCGACAGAGTCGAAGCTCGTGTCAAACGTCCAAAGGTTGTTAACACTTGTCGGGAAAGCGGCAGGCGTGCGATCAGAGATCGATGTCACAGTTCCGTTCGCATTTACGGTCAACTGCGTAAGGAACGCATTTCCTCCAGACATGATGTAGAGGAGACCGTCTTGATTGTATGTATTTAAGCCGCGTGAGATCTCCGGCAACTGATCATTCAGCCTGCGATATCCCCACATCTTGCGCGGAAGACCACGCTGAAAACGGCACCACTGTCCGTCAACGTAGAACCCGTTTTCAAAACGAGTTCCATCTCGTTTGATGCCCGGAAGGCTCTTTATGATGTAAGGACTAGGTGCCATTAGCTCATCGCAATCGTGAATATTTGCGTTTCATCAACGGAAGCCGCACCTATGGTCGTGCGAGCCGCCGTAGCATCCGCAGCCGTAAAGAGCGCAATACCAGTAGTCGTTCCGCCCAGATTAACGCGAGCGCCAGATGCAGTTGTTGCTCCAGTACCACCGTCAGAGATTGGAATTGGCGTTGCAATACCGGCGACCGACTGACCAAGCACAACATCCGTTCCATCGCAGTACAGGATCTGGGCGTCACCCTGCACAACAGTTATGCCGGTTCCAGTAAGAGTTTTTACCGTAAGGGTATAAGCACCCGTGGTAGCATTCGTAATCCAGTATTGCTGAACCGTCGTAGGCACAATAATGTTTCTGTTGCCAGAGAGAGTGCCATAAAGGTTGTAGGCGATACGATTAAGCTCGTTGCCCGCAAGCGTATAGTTTCCGGTGCCGGTGACATCAATCGCCGTATAATCGAAACCAGTTGTTGCGGCACCGCCGGTAAGTCCGATTGTATAAAAGGCTGTACCATCAGAGATGATAAGAGCAGAATTTCCTACATCAAATGTAAGAGTAGAAAGCCCGTCAATTAGAACGGCTCCTGCGGGATCTATGGTTATAGAGCTACTTCCGCTGTTGCGAATATAGCAGAACCAATCTTCACCAAGGGTGACCGCAGACTCAAGGGTCAAGGTGCCCGTTGCACCAACCCAGTTGATCATGTGAGCGCGTTCGTTTGCGCCAATAGTGTAATTTGAGTTCAAATCATCAACTGTAATGGCTGCATTTAGCACGCCACCAAATGCACGAAGGCCAGCGCCTGCAAGAGCAGCCGCATTTGCCTGAGCCGTTCCAGCGCCGAACTGATAAGAGGTCCACGTCCCAGAAGCAGTCGTATTGGCGGTCATATAGGCTTGGAACAAGAAGCCCGGCGGAATGCTTACGATGAAACTTCCGGTGTACGTGACAAGGTCGAACGTCGTAGTTCCAACATTGTTAAAGAGAAAACACTCCCCGACAGACGCCTCGTTAGCTGCCGGCAAATAAACTTTCCGGCTCGTCCCGCTGCAATTGACGTTCATGATCCTTGCCGCGACATAATCCGCCGCAGGATCTGGAGCATTTGTTTCCAAAGGCCAAGCAAGGCGAACGTCCGCGCTTGTCACATTGAACGCAAGATAGGAGACGCTAGACGGGTATATATTGTTTCCGCCAAAGACTTGAGTATAGGTTGTCATTTACGCCTCCATCCGACGCGCCGAGCGGTCGAGGATGTGTTTAAGATCTTCGCCATTGAGAGCCTGCGCGGCTCGATCATACATTTGTTGCCAGACGCCAATACGTTCATCGTTCTTCAAGAACGGAGTCGCCTCAAGAAGGGCTGCGTATAGAAGAAGCTGCGGGGCGTACTCGGTCAGCCAATTGGTCTGGTTGGCGTCATCAAGCAGCGGCAGAAGCTGATAGACCAGAACCTCAAAAGGATAGGCTGCGTCTGGCGTCGGAGACACAATCCAGTTCTCATAGTCGTAATCAGCGTAGAACACCGGCGGAGCCGTCTGGGAGCGATCCGGCCAATAGCTGCGGACATACTCATAAGAGCGCGGAAAGATCTGCGTGTATGTGTCATTGTTGGCACCCGTACCGTAATTAAAACTAACGGTAGAGCGCCAACGGTCAGGTTTCGGATAAACAGCCAAGCCCGCCTGAAATGTGCCAGTTAGCACATTGATCAAACCCTCAACTTTTAACTCTCGGGCGATTCGCCGCTCGGCAAGATTGATCAGGCGGGGGAGTTGCTCATAGACGATCTCGTCAGAGGCCGGCGTGAAACCGCGCTCTAGATAGCGCCTCATGTCCTCTTTGAGCGACGCGAACGTCATCGTGGTCGGCATGTCAGTCTCCGCAGAACCCTTTACGCCGGGCGTTGTTTATCTTAACCTCGGCAATGGTCTGATCAGTATCTTTCGCAGACCACGAAATAGGCTTCCAAACATTACAGGCCGCGCCGTTAGTCTCGGCGGTGGCCGTCATTGTCGCGCAGCCGGGCAGGATCAGTAGCAACGTGATCGCCAGCCCGAATAGCAGACTGCGTGCGTGCAAGAGCATCAGCATTTGCTTCAGCCTCCAATTTTTGCCGCGCGTCGCGCCGACCCTTTCCGTATACTGCCAGAACAGCGACTAGGACGCCACCAACGGCACTCAGGAACCGCCCAACAGGCGAGAGCAGGAAACCGATCATGCGCCCTCCTCGTCAAGCCTCTGTTTTCTGAAATACCAGATAGCGCCCGCAGCCACCACAATAACAAGACAGACAATTGCAGTTGTGCTCATCGCGGAAAGAAGATCGCCGCCCTCTTTCACAATAGGCATAACTTCCTGAACAACAGCGATTGCGCCAGCGCCGCCCGCGATGACCGCCCCGTTAGCCTCCTTAGACTGCACGATGCTCTTCTTGGGAGCAGGAGCGTCAGGTTCAGCGCGCGACTCTTCCACCGGAATTGGCTTCTCGGTATCCAAACCACGCCACAACTTTACCTCAGCGCGACGGCGACGAACCAGACCGGGAAGCTCTTTGCCGCCGCCCCGCGTCCACTTCATAAACTCGGCAGGACAATCATCAAATCGTTCGTCATTGACGCGCTTCAGAAGCGTAGACTTGGCAAGCGCGCCGACACCGGCGTTGTAGGCAAAATCCACAAGAGCATCAAACTGGCCCTGCGTCAGCTTAACTTTAACAAGTCGCTCAACGCCAGCTTCGTACTGCACCATGTCGCGCTTGAGGATTTCCTCGGCCTCGTCCTTGGTGATCTCCATTCCGGGATTCACTTCTGGGCTGCCAGCGGCAGACGTATGGCCGTAGCCGATGGTCCAGACGTTCGCAGGGCATTTGTAAGCCTTGAGACGCAGCCCCTCAAACTCTTTGACCAGCGCCAAACCTTCTGCCGACATACGCATGGCGTAGCTCCTACTTTGTGATGTTAAAGGTCAGGTTAGCGTGATCCGGGTAGCTAATGAAAACCTCGCCTTCCGGGCATTTATACTTAATCCGCGCCAGTAATGTAGCGCGACCGGGCGCAACTTTACCGGGTCCGTCAATGGTTATGGCATAGCCAAATTTGTCAATCTTGTCTGTGGCTGGGCCGGAAAACGTAGCAATAGACGGAACAGCTTTGTGAACGATGTACCGAGAGTCACGAACCTCTAGGTTAAATTGCTCTACCGAACAATCATCCCTGATCTTCCGACGAGCCGCCACGACAGCAAAATCACCATTGGCGGGGCCATCAGTGATGCTGAAATGTTCTGCTGACCACTCAAGTATGGGTTTTCGGAATAAACCGAGTTTATCAGAGGCGGTATAGCCGCCACCAATCATCGCAAACACAGCGGTAACCGCGCCAACAGATTTAGTGACACGATCAACATCAAGGCTCATTTGTCAGCCTTTTTGTCTTTTAGATCATCGATCTTTCTAAAGACTTCACCAAACAAATCTTTGATTTCTTTCATACCCTCACGGAAATCATCTTTCCGCATGTAGTTCATAGGTATGTCCAATTGGATCTGATGCAGATCTTTGCGAAGCTCTTTGACTGCGTCCCATAGTTGTCTTGCAAACCAGCCAATCACAGCAAGAAGGGAGCCACCGGCGAGATTTATGATCGTCTGCGGTTCCATTACGATGCCTTATTTTCAAGCGCATTGATGCGTGCGTTAAGCTCCTGAACAGCATTGATCAAAGCGTAGATCAATTGCGAAGGATCAAGATTAAGAAGCTCTGTTCCTTCATAGTTGTAAGTTCCAACCATTGAAGAAAATGGCGTATTCAATACTTCTTGAGCGATAAGTCCCACATAAACTTTATTGTTATCTGGAGTGCCATACTGGCCGTTGTATTGGTAAGTTACAGGACGAAGAGAAAGAAGCTCACTTGTGGAAAGAACATAATTTTGCACGTTCTTTTTGACGCGCGAGTCGGACGTGGCAACCCAAGATCCGCCGCCATCTTTGTAAGCCTGAACGCCCGTTCCAAGCGTAAATGTTCCAGTTCCTCCCGTCCAAAATATGGATGACGCATTCTGGCAAACAACATTTGTCGTATCGCCATAAATTGAAGTACTTCCCGTGAAGTTAAGAACACCATACGGAGATGCGTAAACAAGACCAGTGCTGCCTGTAACAAAGCCTTTAGTGCTGCCAGAAGCAGCGGTGACTTTTCCGAAAGAACAATCAGAAGAGGTAGAAATTGTCCCGCCAGTAATTGAAACGCTACTTGATGCTTGCGTTGCAATTGACCCGAGACCAAGAGCAGTTCTTGCGGTGCTCTGACTTGTTGCGCCCGTGCCGCCGGCAGCGATGGGAAGAGTTCCCGCAGTAAGAACACTAGCGGATGTTGAATAAAGAGCTCTGTCTGCGGCGCCAAACGTAGAAAGGTTCGTGCCGCCATTCGCGGTTCCAAGGATACCGGCGACTGTCACAATGCCGGTTGCAGTCGTGGATGGCGTGAGGCCGGTCGATCCAAAAGAGATACTAGCAACGCCGGCAGACGCCCCAGATCCCCACGCTGGCGCTCCGGCTGTAACCGTAAGAACTTGACCGTCAGTTCCAACTGCGAGGCGCGAAAGAGTGCCCGCCCCTGTCGCGTAAAGAATGTCGCCAGCCGTATAAGTAGCAAGGCCGGTTCCGCCATATCCCGGAGCAAGCGTTCCGGCGACGGTCACGGCTCCGGTGGTTGCTGTAGATGGCGTGAGACCAGTCGATCCGAACGAAATGCTGGAAACGCCAGCGGTCGCCGCCGCCGTCCACGCGGGCACGCCAGAAGCAACGGTCAGTATCTGACCATTGGTTCCAATGGCGAGCTTGGAGAGCGTATCAGTGGCCGACGCATAGAGGATGTCGCCGGTGGTATAGGTGCCAAGTCCGGTGCCACCCTCAGTTGGGGCAAGCTCGTAGGCCAGAGTAAGCCTCTGGGCGCTATCGACCGCGAGAGCGGGTATTCCGCCGGTCGAGATGGCAATCTCGTTTGCTCCCGGAGAATAGATGCCCGTGTTGTTGTCGCCCTGAAAGGCGAGACCGGGCACTGTCGCGGTCCCCTTAAGGACGAGATCTTGCCGGTTGTTCTGGGCGCGAGAGGTCATCGAAGGCTCCAGAGCTTAGGTTATTTCAAGAACAGATACTGCAACGTCCACATTCTGGCCGGCGGTGACAGCAAGGCTGTTTCCGGTCAAAAGCACGAGGCGGCTGTTGTTGTTGAGGACCATGATATTGCTGTTACCCGGCAGAGGGCCGGAATTGAGCAAGCTGATCGTCGTTGCGCCTTTGGTCATGCTAACTGTCACGGTCGTGTCAGTCGATGTCTCATTGGCGATGATTAGGCCGACAACCACAGAGGTCGTTCCGGCGGGGGCGGTGTAAACCGTGGTCACCGAGGTGACGTTGTTGGTTATCGCGTTGTTAAATGTCTGCGCCATAGAAGGCCTCCTCGTCGCCTTATCTTAGCCGACGAGCCCTCTAAAATGAAGACATAGCAGCAACTTAGGCCGCTTTGTCCGCAGAGAGTTCGCCAAGGCACCATTTTAGGTTGTCTTGCAGTCGAACATCATGCGGCGCGTGTTCCAGCGCCAGTTTTGCCTGTTCAATTGCAATATCGCGAAGGCCAAGGTGCCACGCGGCGATACTTGCCAGATCATGCGCCCAGAAGCCCCAGACCGCTGGATCTGACGTATAGAACATCTGCCGGTCCTTAATGCGAAGGGCCCGCATTGAGGTGGCGACGCACTCTTCCCAGCGATGCTGCCTATACATAAGCATCGCCAAATCACACCAAGGCTCGCGCGTATTAGGAGCCTCGCCGGCGGCGCGATAATACCACGTCTCGGCCTTCGTTAAATCACCAAGCTCGGCATGACACCGGCCAATGATTCTGGTCGCATAGGCCCGCTCGGCGTCCCACACCGCGCCCGGCATGTCGAGATAGACAGAGAATGCTGATATAGCCTCGCTCCAGCGCCTGTGAAAGTATAGCTCACGCGCATAATAGAACCTATTCCTAAAGCAGGATGGATCTTCTTTGACGGCAATCTCCAGAAGATCCATGTACTGACCACGGCTCTTGGTCGGGTCAGGGTGATGGCTCATCAAAATCTTATCGCTCTTGCGAATGACCTCCGTCAGGCGAGGATCGATGGCTGCCCGCTCATGGCATATGTGCTTCCAAGAATATCCAAGCCGGGCGTGGATTCGCTCGGCGTTGTAAACGAGGCCGCCGCCGAAATCGAACTGGTGGTGCAGGCGGGTTGTGCCAGCCGTCCACAGGCGCTCGATCTCCTCACGCCAGCCGGGCTCCAGAACCTCGTCAAGATCCATTGAAACGCAAACATCAATGTCCTCTGGCACAAGCGCCAAGGCTGCGTTCCGGGCGACATCAAAGCGCCAAGGATAGACACGGATGTCGTGTACAACGGCCCCACATTCATACCCAAGGTCAGCCGTTCGATCTGTGCTGCCGGTGTCTGCGATCAGAATATAGTCAGCATCCTTCGCAGAATCACAAAACCGCTTAACGAACTTTTCTTCGTTTTTGCTAATGGCGTAAACACAGATCTTGAGCTTCTTGAGCTTTTTTGTGCTGCTCCAATTCTGCCTCCCATAGATCTTATCGGTCCCCTCATATTTCTCGCCGCTGTAATGCTCCGGCATAAACAGATGCGATGGGTGGACTCTGACGCCTTCTGGCGCATATTTTCTTGTAGAATCAGTCAGCCTTTGCGGGCCTGTAGCAATCCAAGACATTGAAGACGGAACGGATGCGTCCTTCTTTATGTCTTCAGAAACCTTTTTGAAGAACTCATTGCGAGGCATTGCAGCCATATATCCGTTTGCAATGAGTCCGGGACGTTGTTTTTCGTTTTCGTAGAAAAACGTGATGTCTGAGCAAAAGAGTTTTTCATCTATAGGCTGCTCGCAAATACTATCAGCATCAATACAGAACCCACCTTCTTCATATAAGATTTCGTAACGCATCATGTCGGCGACGCCATAGATCTGCGTGCGCCAGACAGCGTTCATGTGGTCCTTGTTAACCCAGTCTCTTTCGTTAAATTCTTTATTTCCCCATACCTTAACTTGCCAGTCGGGGTTTTTTTCTCGCCACGTATCAATGCATTTATCTGGGCGATCCTGCTCATTCCCAACCCAAACCACATGGATGATCTTTGGGATGCTTTGGAGATTTAGGCTATTTGAATAGACATAAACGCCGATCTCGTGATCAATGCAGTGCCACGTTGGCTCGCCAAACGTAAATCTCACATCAGCGTCAGACCAATCTTCAACAACGTGTGTTTCATGCGGATTTCCGCCCCAAGCACCTTGAGGGTGCGGCCCAAGAGGAATGCTTATGATAACAGTATCCGCAAGGCGTTTGCACTTTATAAATAATTGCTGGGCTTCTTCAACCGTCATATGCTCAAGAACATCGCCAAGGAAACAGACGTCAAAATGATCGTCGCTATCCCAGCCACGCGCATCTTGCAGATAGAAGTTTTTATACAGACTTTTTAAGCCATACCTTTCAACATATGGCTCCCATATCTCAACGCCAGTCCATTCCAGTTTGGGGAATAACTTGGCGTAGGTCCCCTCGCCACAGCCTATATCAAGAGCCGTCTTTGGCGTGGGAATTTTAGACATGACCCATTTAATGCTGGCTTTGCCAGACTTGGAACTTGATGGCATCTGATCCCCCTGATCTGCCGTCTATTATCCTATAACCTGTCCGTATGACTGAGGTGTTTTAGAGAAAGCATAAGAAATAATGACCACGCCGCGAGCGCCATCACCACCATTTCCAGTCAGATCGGTGCCACCAGCGCCTCCAGCGCCGCCGCCACCGCCGCCAGCGCCATAGTTTCCGCCAGCGCCGCCAGCCCCGCCATTCTCCGCTGTTCCCGCCGCACTTGAGCCGTTTGAGCCGCCACCGCCGCCGCCGCCACCCGCGCCTGCCGTGCCGCCAGCGGTAATTGTGTATTCTGTCCCCGCACCACCAGCGCCACCAAGACCGCCAGTGTAGCCGGTCGTGTTGACGCCCGCACCGCCACCGCCACCACCACCATTGGTTCCTGCTGTGCCGGGATTGCCTGTCGTGCCAGTTGATCCCGAACCACCAGCCCCGCCAGCAGCACCAGAATATGTTAAGCCACCAGCACCACCGGTCGCAGATGTAGCCTGCGCGCCAGCGCCACCAACACCGCCACCGCCACTTCCGCCGTATCCATTGGTACCAGCAGCAGCCGATCCACTATTGCCATTACCTAAAATACTACCGGCAGAGCCACCGCCACCTCCGGGTTGACGGGCGTTGGAGGAACCGCCGCCACCACCGCCGCCATCATATTTAAATAAGCCCAAACAATCTTTTGCATTTCCGCCATTCACATCACCATTAGTCGCACTTCCGCCGTCTCCACCCGTTGCAAGTGGCCCATTTATGCCATCTGTAGGAGCAGCATTGGAAGTTTTATTAAACCAAGTATCACCACCATTTCCACCAGCGGTTCCAGATGCAGTTCCTCCAGTACCAAGCGCACCAATGGTAAGGTACGTTGTGTTTCCAGCAGTTAATGTAATGTAATTTAATGCAAAAGCGCCACCACCGCCGCCGCCGCCAGACGAAGCGGCAGTAGTGCCACGCCCCCCACCGCCACCACTGCCTATCGCAACAACCTCAGCAATGGTTCCAGCAACATAATCAGAGGGAACCGTCCAAGTAGTTGTATTGCCAGTCAAAGCAACAGTTTTAGACGGAACATCATAAAGAATTATAATTACACCGTTTGCGCCATTGCCGCCATTGCCGGTCGCATCACCAGCGTTGCTCCCGCTCCCGCCGCCGCCGCCGCCGCCGCCGCCATATAAGCCACCATTTGCGCCTGCGCCGCCAATTTCCGATCCGGCTGTAGAGGCATTGTTACCGCCGCCACCGCCGCCGCCGCCGCCGGAGCCGTATCCTGCAAATTCATTCCCAGCGCCGCCTGCGCCACCAGCGCCCGCTGTGCCCGCAGCGTTAAGCCCACCACCACCAGAGCCGCCGCCGCCTGCTGTACCCGCGTTGCCTGCCCCGCCTGCGGCTGTGCCGCCAGTCGCACCCGCCTGTTCCCAAAAGTTTCGACCACCTGTTCCACCAGCACCAGCAATGGTGGCTGGTGATGCTCCACCAGTACCACCAGTCCCCGCGCCGCCACCGCCACCCGATCCGTTGGTATTTGCGCCAGCGCCACCTGTAGTTCCGGCACCTACATTATTTCCAGCAGAGCCGCCGCCACCGCCGCCAGTGCGCGAGCTTGACGAACCACTAGCGCCGCCAGTTCCGCCATTTACTCTTGTGGTTCCAACACCGCTTGTTGCAACGCCACCCGCACCGCCAGTTCTTGCCGCAGCGCCGCCGCTTCCTCCTTTAGCCACAGCGCCATTACCGGATGATGTAGGAGCAGCATTGGTCGCTTTATTTATCCATGTGTCGCCACCCGTGGTTCCGCTGGTTCCATTGGCAGTTCCACCATTGCCGCCAGCACCGACGCTAAAATAAACAGTTCCACCAGATGACAGGCCAATAGCAGATACTGACGAGAAAGCGCCACCACCGCCACCGCCGCCTCCAGTGCTGGCAGCGGTCCCTCTACCCCCGCCGCCGCCCGCGCCAATGCAGATGATCCGACTTCCAGCGTCCGTCCAATCAGCAGGAACTGTCCACGGAGATGTGTCTGACGTTGTGAGAACAACAATCTTTTTGCCCATTAGACAACGGGCTCCTGCGGGTCAGACGGAGTAATTGTGACTTCTTCTGGCGCGGGCTCAGGTGGAGGAGGAGGAGGGTTTGGATCGGTAAATGTGTTACTGGCAGGATCGTAAACCCAGCCAATGTCACAAAGAAGATCGGTAATATCCACCAGATAGCATCCATCGGGCGGCAGCGCGATAGAAGCTGTCGCCACAATTCTATTTACGACTACGTTGGTGTCCCTCTCAACCACCGCAGACTGCATCACGCCCTCGTCACTTTAATTGCCAACGTCACACGGGTGACAGTGCTGACACTATCAACATTAAACCGCAGAATGTCACCAGCGGTTATTGATGTTGTCCAGCCAGTAAGTGTAGAGCTTTGCCCCTTAGTGGAAGACGTGATCGTAGGCTTCGCGCTGCCGGTAATTGTGTCAGCCACTGTCGGCGGGAAGTTAGCGTAAGTATCCTTCCAGATGTCAACCACGATACTGCCAGATTGATCGGCAACCAGCGTCCACTGGTTAATCGTGCAGGCAAAATCAATCGGCAAATCACCCTTGATGCCAGTGGTGATTGCGGCGCCACCGCCATCGATGAGGAACTCAATTACAGATACGACGTTAGGACCAGTTGGACCAGTTGCGCCCGTAGGTCCGGTTGGCCCTGTGGCTCCAGTCGGGCCCGTAGGGCCAGCAACCGTGCTATCTGCGCCTGTCGGGCCCGTAGGGCCAGTGGGTCCGGTAGAGCCTGTCGGGCCCGTGGCTCCCGTCGCGCCCGTCGCGCCTGTTGGACCGGTCGGTCCCGCGTCCCCCGTTGGGCCAGTCAATCCAGTCGGGCCCGTGGAACCAGTAAGACCGGTGGGACCAGTTGGGCCATCAGACCCAGTTGGGCCTGTCGCGCCAGTTGCCCCAGTGCTTCCAGTGGGCCCGGTTGGGCCTGTGTCCCCCGTGGGGCCGGCAGAGCCGGTCGCGCCTGTCGCGCCAACAGATCCCGTCGGACCGGTTGGCCCAGTCGCACCTGTTGGTCCCTCAATAGCTACCGGGCCGTTATCAACCCACGTCGAGCCATCCCAAATCCAAAGATGCCCAGTATCTGTTGCAACGTATGCGTCACCAACAGAGCCCGTGTAAGAAGATGGATATCCCGGAAGAGAAGATGATGTTGCAACTGTGCCAAGATAGGTGATGCCGGAACCCGTCGATCCCGTGGCTCCCGTAGGGCCAGTAGGGCCAGTTGATCCAGTAGGTCCAGCAACCGTTGAATCCGCGCCGGTGGGGCCCGTAGGACCAGTCGCGCCGGTGGGTCCGGTTGCGCCCGAAACACCATTGCTGCCAGTTGGTCCAGTTGAGCCCGTCGGTCCGACGGCTCCAGTCGCGCCGTCAGATCCCGTCGGACCAGTTGGGCCAGTTGGGCCAGTGTCTCCCGTTGGACCTGTCGAGCCCGCAGCACCAGTAGGCCCGACTTGGGTATACATAATTTGCTGCACATTCGCGATGACGCCGGGCGTCACAGGCGTAACAGGCGACGTGCCGGCGGGGATCGTTTCGATGGAAACAGTTGTACTATCCGCCGACCACCAAATTTCTATGTAGTCATTTATGGCCGATGACGAGCCAATAAAGCTCAGAGCAGCAACGGCGTGACCCGGCTCAGACGCACCTTTTCGCGCAGGAATAAAAAACCTTGTGTTAGAATCCGGGTAGTCGCTGCCATTGTAGCGGAGCCACACATCAGCATAGTGGATCGCGTTATCTGAATTTTGAAATTGCAGAGAAAACATAAAGTTATATGTGGCCGGATTAGCTAGAACGATCCGTCCCGTACTCGCTAGGCTGACGCCGTTTGCTTCGACCGTACCGGCGATAGCAACAACCTGAGCAGTGCCGACAGACACAAAAGGTTGGTCAGTTGTGTCATCAAAAGCGCCGTAATAGCCAAGAGCACCACCAGCGCCCGTAGCTCCAACAGGGCCTGTCGCGCCCGTCGCGCCTGCTACGCCGGCGCTGCCAGCCGGGCCTGTAGGGCCGACTGAGCCAGTCGGGCCAGTGGGTCCGGTCGGGCCAATATACTGCAAAAACTGACCAAAGGTCGCGCGCTTCGTAACGCCGCCCTGAACGACAATAGTCGTGTCCTGAGCCGTCGGCGTGTTAGCGAGCGGAAGTCCAGTGATCGGCGTAGGGACGAGATTTGACGGGACGCTCATGGCACCAAGTATCCTCCGCCGTCTTCAGTCGTGAAGAAGTAATCGTCCTCTTCGTCCACAAGGCCGGCGGGGGCCGTTGTGATTGAAATGTCAGGACGCGGGAACTCTAACGTGATCTTTTCCGGTTGGCGAGCAGCAAGTCGATACGGATCAAAATCATCAAGATCCGCTTCGCATACACGCAAGCCGGGATAGTTAGGATCACTCATCAGATCATCGAGCGAAAATTTTCGCTGACAACGACCGCAGATGCCTATCCCGTAAGTTGATTTGCCGCGAGGGTCGTAGAAAACACCCATGCGTCACCTCGTATACGGAGAGATGTTCGCAGCAAAGTATATTGGCGAATTGTCGCGCTCTTCGTCCTGCGCCAAGCGCAAAGCCTCGTCAGCCGTGCCCTTGATAGGCCCAAGCAAGTTTGGGTCTACGTCAGGTAGCTCTTGCGCGAGACGCCAAGAAAGCTGCCAAACAATAGCCTCGTACCAGCGTTGCGGGATATCAAGCGTCTCGGTCATGGTGCCAACGTCCATGATGTAACGCTGACGCCAGATGATCAATTGAGCGAAGATGGAACCCGTGTTCGTCACCGGCCAGATCCGCATGATCGGGATATCACGCTGGCGGTCGAACCAGTACTGAAGAGGCCGGCCAAGGAACGTCTTATTAGGCAGATTTGTCCAGTCATCGCGATTGAGGCGCGCGAGAGGAACCTCAGTTGGATTGTTTGCGGGGTAAAATTCAACAACATCAAGGGTAGCGCCGCCTGTCTCCCTCATGCGGAAGTAGTCAGCCGGCTGGTTCCCGTCGATGTCATACCATTGCCATTCGCCAGCGACATATGCCGTAACACCCGGAGAAAGAACCGTTGTCCATACAGTGCCATCGTTCGAGCGTTCAAAAACAATATTGTAGTTGCCGGATGTCGCCATCATCACGCCAACGGTCGTAACCTGAACGCCGTTGTTTGCGCCATAGTAAACGGTCAGATTTCCGTTTGGTGCATTCTGCGCGCAAGACGTATCAAGATCGCTGTCAAAGGCGTAATTAGTAATTCCGCCAGCCGATGATGTTTGCTGCACACCATTCTGACGAGAAAGCCAGCGATAGTTGGCGTTGAGAATATCGACAGTCCCGTTAGGCGTCGGAACAGCAGCCTGACCATAGTACAGCGGCAAAATTTCTCGCTGGATGCACCAAAGCGGAAAACCTTGGTTTGCGAGCGAAGACAACATCAAGTAGAGGTTGTCTTTCGCCGTGTCGATCATCTCCGAGGAGATTTGCTGAGGCTGTAAGCGGCACCGCCGGAAGGCGTGATCAATCACCTTCCGGGTCTCAAAGACGGTCGTAGAGACGGTGCCGGAGACAGTCATTTCAGCACTTGCCCTTCGTCATGCCGCCGCGCTTCATAACGGCGGGAGAGTTCTCCGGCTTCGCAGCCGAAGCAGCCTTCGCCATCATAGCACGAATGCGCCCGACGTTAGGCTTTCCGGGGCGAGATTCGTTGACGCCAACACCCATTTTCGCCGCCGCTGGAGCCGGAGCTTCCATCGAGGGAGACTGGATCAGGGGAGCGCGGGAGGCGACCGGAACCGCCTTCGCCCTCTCCATACTCGGAGCCTTCGCGCCGATCTTCATGCTCTGAAGCGGGCTCTTAACGCCGCCGCCGCTCTTCATAGCCATGCGACCGGGGCCGCCAACGACCGGCATCTTGGGCGGAGCGCCCGGACGGGGACCAGCGGACGGAGGAAGCGGGCGAATGTTGCCCGGACCACCCATGCCGGGGCGCGGGCCCATCGTGCCGCCCTGAATAGGCGAGCCGCCACGACCCGGCCTTCCAGTAACAGGGTTTAGTGGATTAGCGGGCGGAAGCGGGCCGCCGGTGGTCGGCGGAAAGAGCATGTCATCCCCGTAACCGTCCCTGTCTGGAGGCGAGAGGGGGCCAGCCGGGTTGTTGCCGCGAGCGGCCATGCGGTTCATTCTCTCCGCAAGGCGCGGATCTGCCGGCAGGCTCGTTGCGAGGACCGGGCCGCCGTCGGCGAAGGCCTTCTTGCGGGCTTCAGGCTTCACCATCTTACGGATCAGTTCCTTATCCATCGCCTCGTCGGGGTGCTTGGCAGCGCCGCCCTTTTTATACTCAGGATAATTTTTATAAGGCTCCGCTTCTTTGCGAGCGTAATCGGCCTGTTTCTTGGCAACGTCTGCACGGTCTTGAGCGCGAGAGAATGCGCTGCCGCGAGCGTTCTTTTTGTCAAATTCTTTCTGGAACTCAACACGCTCATAGTCTTGCTTCTGACGATTATACATCGCAGCGCGCGCGGCTTCGCTCATTTTTGCATTAGCGGCGTCACTGGGCACCATGTAGCGCCCTTGGTTGCCCCCGCTGGGGTACATCGACTTCAAATGATCAGCGTCATCATCATCTTCAAACTGACCGCCCCTTTTCATGGCGGGCATTTTCTTTGAACGCTCCACCTCGCGGTAGTAGTCGGCGTCACGCGACTGCTTCACCTTGCCGCTCTTGATGTCCTTCACGGGAACGGAGGTGTCCTTGCCCTTGTCGATGTACTGGATCTTGCCGCCCTTAGCCTTCTTGGCCTTTCCAGCCTCGCTGAGAGCGATGGCGATGGCCTGCTTGGGGTTCTTCACGACGGGGCCATCCTTGCCCGAGTGAAGCTCGCCGGCCTTGTACTCGCGCATCACCTTGCCGATCTTCTTCTGCGACTTTGTCATGCCGCCCTTGGCATAACCGCGCTCGAGACGGCGGAGTTGCTCTTCGTCGTAAAGGTCAGAAGCCTCGATATCGCGCGGAGCCTCTTTCTTTTTGGGCGGAGCCGGCTTCTTCTTGCCGTAAGAGCCGCTCTGGATCGGCGAACGCTCCTCAAGCATTTTCATGTATTCGTCTTGATCGACGTAAGATCCTTGAGCCTTTTTCATCGGAGGCTTCTTGGGGGAAGCGACGCCAATCACAACCATCAGGCCGCCTTTAGGGGCCTTGCCAGCCGGGGGCTTCGCAACCGAGCCGCCCTTGGCGTACATTGGCTGCTTCGCCATTTTGGCGGGGCTCGTTTCGCAGGACTTGGTGTAGCCAGCCGCAGCCGGGAACTCGAAATCTTTCACATAGCGAACAGCCATGTCACTTCTCCTTGCGGCGGCGGGCGATGGCCGCGTTGTCGATGAGATTGGGGTATGGGCGTCCAGCCGCCGTTGCACGCGCTTTAGCGGCTGATTTTTGCTTGGGAGACAAAGGCTTTGAGTCTCCGGGAGAAGGGTCTGGCTTCTTCCAGAAGGGCTTTGCCTTGCCTCCACGGGCGTAGGGGCGAACAAACTGCTTGCCAGCGGAACCGCTAAAGCCAGCGTCTTCAGGAAAGGAGAACTCTCCATATTTCGCCATGTCAGCAATCCCACTTGCGAAGAGATTTATTGATGCGGCTATTCGGATCTCGCGCCGTCTCAGAGGAGGTCAGTTTGGCCTTCATCCCCTTCATGCGAGCGCAGAAGGACGCCCGGCGTCCTGCGGCCTTGGGGCTCTTAGACGCCTGCTCCTTAGAGACAGGCGGCTTGATATCGTGCCCCTGAGCGCGCAGAGAAGCCCGGCCCTTGGCGTTCAAGCCTCCTTCCGGGTTCTTGCCTTCCTTGCGCGTCCAAGCACCGCCCTCGGCCTTGTAGACCGGCGTGTAGCCGCCCTTGGCGAAGCACCAGCCCTTCATGGGTCACCTCACGCCGTAGATTGCTGAACCACCGTGGCGCGGATGGTGCCGGTGCCTGATGCGACATTGAAGCGAACAGCCCGCATGAGCGTCGTGGTGAACGCCGTTTGATCCGCTGTTGCTCCAGTCAGGGCCGCCACCGGATGAGCCACAACCAACTGCGTGATCGTCGTATCGAACGGATCTTCGTTGGTGTACTCGACCGAATAGGTAGCCGTGCCGGTCAGGATGTTGCCGGAAATCGTGGTCACCTGATTAGGCGTGTAGATGTCCAGCGGCCACCAGCCAGTCGGGCCAAGGCCAACCGCAGCATTGCCGGCGGAGACCGTCTCAGTGGTCAGGCCAGCGGGCGCATCGGTCTGGATCTCCGTAACCGTCTTGAAGACCACGGAGCCCGTCACCGTTTCGTTGTTCGGGCCGGTGATGGCCTCAGAGATCGGCAAGCCGGCAGCGTCCGTTCCAATCACCGTGAAGGTAACGGCGCTGAAATCGTCAACGCTCGTCAGAGTGATGTAACCCGGATTGATCAGGGTTGCGACGCCACCAGAAACCAGAGCCCCATCGAGCGTGAGATCTGCGTTTTCCGCAGGCGTTTGCGCCGTCGAGATGCCATCAGCATCCGCAGCGTTGAATGCGAGATTTTGCTGTATAGGGCGCATCTAAGCCTCCAAAGGGAAAGGGATGGGGGATCTCTCCCCCATCAACCCAATCAGGCCGGGGTGACGCCGACAGCCGCCGTCTGCGTAGCGTTCGGGCCAGCCTGAAGCGCCGTGAGGCCGAGGCCGAGCACGAGGCGACGGGAGCCGTTGGCGGCGCTCGAGGGAGCATAGGTGCCGCGCACATCGCCGGTCGTAGCCGTCGCAGGGGAGGTCGTGTCAGCCGCCACAAACGTGCCAGCGTCATCAGCCAGCGCACCGGCCCAGCCGCTGCGGAGGATGTAGCCGGCGTCCGTCACGCGATAGGGCAGGCCGAAGATGTCCTCGTTGCCGACCGTAAGGTTGCCAGCAAGAGCAGCGGAAACGGCCACATTGGTGATCGTCTTAAAGGCCTTCTTGCCAGCCACAGCGGTGGTGCCGTTGAGCGCAATCGTTTCGGTCTGAGCCTGACCCCAGTAGTCGGTGCCGGTGACCGTCACAGTCTGCGTGGTGTCGCCAGCATCAGAGCTATCGACATTGACCGCACGGGCGACATCAAAGGTCGCAACGCCACCGGAAGCCGAAGCGCCGTTAATCGTCGCATTGGCAGCACCAGCAACAGCCTGAGCCGCGCACACAGCGGTCGCAGACTTGGCGTCAGGCACGATGTCGAAGATGTAGACGCGGCCAAGGGGGCCAACGCCAGCGAACACGCGACCGGGGCCAGCGTAAGAGTTGCCCTGCGGGCCAGTAGCCGAGCCGAGCCAGAGATCGTCAGAAAACTGCGTCATGGTGGTCTCCTTCTTGAAAAGTTTGACCGAGTTTCGAGGATTTCATTCTCACATAAAACAAGGGGGCGGTCCAGCCGCCCCCTTGCCTTGTTGTCGGTTGATCAGACGCCCTGCGTACCGAACACAGCGCGCGGATCGGTCCAACCCACATCGTAACGCTCGGTGGCCTTGAAGCGCATCGAGTCGGTCTCGAAATCGCCTTCCATGCTCTTCTCGAGCGGGCGGCGCATCATGAGCTTGAGACCTTCCGGCGCATCCGTCTCGACCCACCAAGCGGTGGTCGAGGTCAGACGGGACAGGTTGGCCTGACCGCCGGACAGAAGGCCCATGCTCTTGACCGGGTTGATGTCGTTGTTGCCCGTGCCGGCGCGGAGGACGCTCTTGAGGAGCACTTCCGCTTGGAACACGTTCGACGGCGACACGACGAGCTTCTCCGGGTTCAGACGGATGCGCTTGCCGTTGTTGTCAACAGCGTTGCGGATCTGAATGAGGATCTGCTCGAGCGAGGTCTGCGACAGAGCCGCAGCGGTCGAAAGCTGGTTGGAGAACGTGCCACCCACAATCGGGTGAGCCGTGCTGACCAGCGGCTGACCGTCGCCACCCGGATACGCGCCGTTGAAAGCGCGGTTCAGGATGTTCGCCGAGAGCGTCTCTTTCGTCTCAACGAGAGACTGAGCGAGATGCTTCGCGTAGGTCTGGCCGATACGGATGTGATCACCGTCTTCGACAAGAACCTTCGTCAGAGCGAACGCGAGGCCATAGACCTTGTACACGTAACGCTTGATGAACAGCACGCCACCGGACTGATAGGTGACGGCGGTGCCATCGGGCAGTTCCGGCGCAGCGCCGAAACCGTACAGGACCGGCTCTTCGTGATAGTTGCGCGGAATGCCACGCTCTTCACGGAAAACCTGCTTCCACTCATCAGCGCGCTGATCATAGACGCCGTCGAACGATTCGTTGAGAATCGGTTCGACAATCGAGCGGAAGTCCGTTGAACGCATCGGAGTAGCCATGTTCGGACCTCCCTATCAGAACGCATTCTGCGTGGCGACGTACTGATGCTCAGAGATCTGAACCTGTACGACAGTGTAAGCGTCACCGGCGGCATTGTTGATGCCGTTGGCAATGCCGATGATACGAAGCTGGGCGGAGCCAGAGGACGAGGTCGAGGCGCTAATCGTAGCGGTCGAGAGACCCGTCACAGAGGAGCCGGAACCGGCGTTCGTGAAGTCAGCCTGCTGGCCGATTTCGTTCAGGTCGATGGTGCCATCAGCCTGAATTTCGTACACGATGTACGGGTCCATCGTGTAGTAGGCCACGATGTCCGTAGCAACCGTGTTCGCGGGCCAGTACGGGGACACCACGCGGCGACCGTTGCCGGGGGTGTACTCGCAGCCAGCGAAGAGGCCGATGAGGCGCTCACCAGCGGCAGCGAGTTCAATCGTGCCGTTGGTGCCCATCTTCACAGGCGAGCCCGTGTAGATGTCGGTGTTGTACGTAGAAAGAATGGTGCCGGCGACCGGACGCAGCGTACCCGAGGGGTGGTAAGCGTCGCGGAGACCGAAGGGAGCGTTGACCGAGGACATTCTCGAATCCTTCCGCTAGGTTGAGGAACCCCTCACCTGTCATCAAAGACAGGATCGGGCGCTACTTCACGCAAGCTGGAGATGCCATCCTCTTCAACCAGTCTGGACTTTGAGCCACGGGCGCGATCAGCCATCATGTCATTGTCCGAGATCATCCGCTCTTCTTCCCGCAGCGGCGCGTCGTGGTGCGCCTCTCGCATAAGACGATGATAAAGACGGAGCGGCAGTTTAGCCGCAATCATCTCGTTGACACCGATCAAGCCGGCGTATTCGCCAGTCTTAACCGTCGCATATTCCCAACCCGGAACCTCTTCAGGCTTGATGGGCTCGTAGCCGAGCCGGAATCGCCCCTGAACAGAGTCACGCGGGTTAGTCGTGGTCAGCCAGCACACATGGTATCCGGGGATCTCAGGCAGATCCGGCAGTGCGCTTTGATAAAACGCATCACGAAACATCTGGACACGGTCATCGTCGGAGAGCTCACGGTTCTCTGTAACGCGGCGATCATCCATCGCGCGGCTACGACGGGCCGGGTCGGCCATTTTCTTGAGGCGCTCATCGTTAGTCATGCTCATCGCTCGCTCCTTTTCAGCGTGCTGCCTTGTTCTGTCGATCCCAATCGGCGAAACGCTTAAGCATCTCTTTACGCCTCACAGGATCATCCCACGCACCCGCATCCTTCATGGCATCAACCCTTGCAGGAGACAGGTAAACTTGTACTTTGCCGGGCGTCATCTCTCGACTACCACCCACAGGAGGCCCACGCCTCCCCGTTCGAGCTTCAGTATAACCTGTTTCTGCTTCATCTGCAAAGCGATGCGGCAGATACTTGGCTATACGGCGATCAAGCTCATCCCAATATTCGTCCGTTGCCGGATCGAGCCCCTCGCGAACGAGGCCGGCGTCAATCGAGCGGACAACGTCAGAATCGGGATCTGAGCCCGTAGGCTTGAACCACGAGTTCTCGGTGGCCCAGCGGTTTGCCTTCATATCCACGAGGGAAGGTCCAGCCTGAGCGGGCGGAGCTTCAGCTATCTTCTGCTTCACGCGATTAAGCTCTGCGGCCTTCGCCAGAGCATGGTCGCGCTGCCTCAAAAGCTCAGGAACACGCGCACCGTCGCCGATCTCGATGGCCTTCGCCAAGGCCTGCTCGGCGCTGCGAACGCCCATCAGAGCCTGATTGTAGGTCTGATCGATATTGCCGCGCGTGAAGTTGATCGTCTGGTTCTCGATGGCCTGTAGGCGCTGTTGCAGAAGCTGATTTTGCTGGATCAGCCACTGCATCTCTTCCTTGGTCTTGTCGCGGGCAAACTTTTGGTTCTGCTTGCGACGCTGACGCTCGGCGCGCTTCGCCTCTCGGCGGGCGTCCTCTTCCATCGTGCGAGTGTCGGAAAGACGCTCGTCCTCCCCACCCTCATCGTCTCCATCATCTTGGTCCTGAGCTTGGGCTTGTTTGGCCTCTTCCTCAGTACCTTCAATGATTTCAAACTCTTCCGAGTTCTCTGTCTCTTGCTGTTGGGCTTTTTCGGTGCTGTTCATGAGCGCCCCCTTAGATGTGAGCTTTCATTTCGGTGGGATCTTCGACGTCCCCGATCATGTTCAGGTCATCAAAAATCGCGAACTGCACCTTGTCGTGATAGCCTTTGGACTCGGGCGCATCCTTCTCCCAGCGCACGCCGCCGTATTTAGGGACGTAGACGAACATGCCGGGAGCGCACCACGCACCCTCAGCCCACGGCTCCAGCGTATTGCGGTTCTTGTAGGCAAGGGGACCAACAGCCAGAACTTTACCGATACAGGTGTTGTCGAGTTCTGTCTCTTGGGTCTGCTTGGTCAGAATAATGCCGCCCTTGCTTTCGCTACGGGCCCGGCGAATCTGAACCAGAACGCGGGAGCCAAAGGGCCGGATGTTCGGCTTAACCTCTGGAAACAGGTCCGCGATGTCCTGCTCAGTGAGTTTATCAGAGACGGCCTTGGCCGGCTCCGGGATGATGATACGCGGTACTGGGACTGAAATCTTATTCTCGGAGACGGTGTCGTTTCCACCATTCTCCAGCGCGACGTTTGCTGTCATGCCCCTCTTCCTCTTCATCGCCAGCCAGAACCTCATCGATGATTTCCATCGCTCGATTTAAACCGGCGTACATGCCAGCCCGGCGTCCAAACTCAAAGATTGAGCCGTCGCCGGGCTTCTCCAAAGTCTCATGAGCTACAAGACTTTTTTCCTCTAGTAGCTTCTTGATTACGATTTCAATCATATCCCCATCCTGTCAAGTAGTCATTTATTCCCATCAAAGGATTTTAATCCTGACTGCGGGCGCTTATCGCTGTTGCCCTTCAGGTTCTTATGAATGCCGTAGGGAGCGTGCGGCTTCACATTGTCACCGATCATCTTCTTGCTTGCGCCGGCGGGCTCGTTGTTGACCGAAAGCCCCATTGCGAGGCGCTTGTGCTGGGGGATCATGCTGTTGTCCATTGTCATTCCTCACGGGTTGGGGTTGATGCCTCGGCCTGTTGAATACGGAGTCTTGATGCCCTGTTCGGCCTCAAACACGGCAAGCTCCTTGGCGGTCATATTGTCTTCGCGGTTCATCGCCATACGGGCCTGAACCTCCATCTCGCGCTCCTGACGCTTGATGAGGTCGAGCTCGGCCTCACGCTGCAAGCGCATGCGCTCGAGATCCACGCGGGCCTTTTCGATCTCGGCCTGCGTCTGCATCTTGGCCTGCTCGAGGCCGATGCGAGCCTGATCGGTCTGCGCCTTGGCCTGATCTGCCTGCGCCTTCCGCTGGGTCTCCGCCATAAGCACTTGCGTCGGATCTGCCGCCGCAGGGGGCTTGAACTGTTGGAGCATTTGCTGCGCTTGCTGGATGATCGGGGGCAGGCCTTGGAAGGTCTGCTCGACATCCGGCATGAAACGCTGCGACGCCATAGCCAGCGTGCGGTCAACCTCGGCGGAGACCTCAGGATCTTTTCCGCTCATGAACTTGTCGAGCGGCTGGCCGGTGGCCGCGCTCGCCTGCTCATAGATGTAGGTCGAGTACCAGTAGACCATGTGCTCTTTGATGTGCTGAAGGATGCCGGGAATGTAGGTCGGCGCAATCAGCGGGTTGGAGCCAAAGACAGGCGACCGGAGATAGTCCAGATGGACCTGAAGGTGCGCCAGATGGTCCTGCAAGGGGAAGGCCGCCACAGGCTTGCCGAGCGTCAGAGCGAGGTTCTCGTTGACCGCGTTAAGCTCGATGGGCTCTGGCTTCTTGACCAGAAGATCCTTCCCGTTCGGAATCTTGAGGCGCTCGAGGAAGAGCTCCTCAACTGCTCTCTGGTCATATAGCTGCGGCATGGCGGCGGCGCGCTGCGCCACAGCCTGCACCTGAGCGAAACGCTGCGCCTCGGAGAATATGTTTGGGTCTGAGATAGGAATAACATCGAGCGGGCCTTGGAAGTCCTCGGCCTTGGCGATCAACTCGCCAGTTGCGCGCTTGATGTAATCATCGGTCAGGTGCTTCGCGTTGAGGCGATGCAGCACGCGCAGCGTCATGTGCATCGAGTTATGTAGGCGGGCATGGATGGCCGAGAAGACCGTCATGCCCTGCTCGATGAGCGCCAGCGTCGTGCCTACAGGCTGTTGCGGGCTTGCCTGCTTGAGATCCTCAAACGTAGTGCGGACAACGCCCTTAGCGGCGTCCGTCACGAAGCCCAGAAGCTGATAGAGAACAGCGTTGGGCGGGTTGAATGGGACCGGCATAGCGATCTTACGAACGTCATCGACGCCCACGCCGCCCTCAATTTCGGTGACCTGTGTCGGCTCGATACGGTCAGACTGCCCACCACGGGAGCCGCCCTTGAGCTTCAACATGCCGGGGAAGTTGTTAATGTGGGCGCTATCGAGCAGGGCGCGCAGAGCGCCTGTAGCAGCCGCCGACAGCGAGCCGATCATGTGCGGCAGGCCGATGGGGTATGCCCCGCGCCAAGGAACGAACGGCCACTCGATGATGTGGATCAGTTCTTCCTGCTTCTCATCGTCCTCGTCCCAGTTGCGATAGATCGAGAGCACCTGACGGGTGCTGTCATCAACCGTCACAAGATAGGGGGCCAGACCAAAGTTGTCCTCAAAGTCGAGGTAGCACGCAACCTCAAAGATCGTGCGAAGGCCGTCCTCGTTGTAGGAGGTCTGCTCCTTGCCCTCGATCTTGTCATTTGCCTTGGCGGGACCGGATTGCTCCGGTTCCTTGGGCGACATGAGGTCGATGTTGCGGTACATGCCCGCGTTGATGCGCTTCTCGAACTCGAGCTTGGTCAGGCGCTGGACATGCGTTTTGCGCTCGGCGCTGTAGAAGCTCGTGGCGCTGTAGGGCAGATAGATGTCATCAATCGGCACGAACATGAAGATCGGGCGATCTTTCTGCTCATCCCAATAGAGTTTGGTGTACTGCACGCCACCGAGCGGGATCTGCGTCGTGGTCTGCTCCATCTCGGGGCGGAACTCGACCATCTGCTCGGTCAACTGCCAGTTCATAAACTTCTTTTTGCGGAGAGCTTTCTCGAGCTTCTCCTCCGTCACCTCGCCGGGGATGTACTCCTTCACCGGACCATTTGCCGGCAGGAGCTCCTTTGTCACGCGAGACGAGAAGTCAACGCAGGCCTCGGTCAGCATCGGATGCACGACCTTAGACGCGCCTTGGAACTGTGCCCCACCGGGCGCATCATCGCCGAGGCCGGTGCGACGGAGACCTTCCTCGTACTGCTTGTCGCGGAGCTTGCGGGCTTCCTTATCGCGCTCAATGAACTCGAGAAGAGAAGTCGCAATTTCATTCATGTCAGCCAAGGACATATCCTCGGCCAGATTCATGTAGAACTCAGCGTTTTCGGCTATCGTTGGCTCATCAAGAGTAACGATGGCGGAGCCGTCATCGTTTTCGATAACGTCAGACCCCTCCTCCTCGAGCTCCATCTCCATGCCTTCAGGCTTTTCGTTTTCGTCTTCCATCATGGCTCTCTCGGCTGGAGATTAAGATCCGCTGCCCGTAGACGGGGCATAGAAACGATGCTCAGGGCGTTGCCCGTAGCTGTAATACTCGGCCATCTCGGCGGGCGTAAAGACGCGCTGAGTGATTGGCGTTGATGTATTATTGCCGTCTTGATTGTTGGTATTGCTATTCTGATCTGTGGTTGTAGTTTTTCCATCAGAACCGATAACAGTGGGCTCTTTTTTCTCAAGACCCGCTGCACGAATGGCGGCCTGCAATTGGGCGTAGGTCATATTACCCTTGACGTACTGATCAACCCAATATTTGACCCCAGCCTCTTCGCCTGTGCGATTTAAGATTGAGTGATAGGCGTCCTGAACGCGGGCCTCTGGGGACGCCCCAATAGCCTTTTGGATATCAGCTAATGACATTCCTTTATTCGCCATACCAAGCCAATATTCCATTCCAGCCACTTCAGGCTTACGATAAAGCTCGTTGGCATAGGCATCAAAGATGCCGCCCTCTGGCGTACCGGAGAAGATAGCAGAAAGCTGCTCAGGCTTGATTGCCCCGGATGCAAGTTGCTGAGACCAATATTGCATGCCCGCTTCATCAGGCGCACGACCAAGCTCTTTGGTGTATATCTCTTTCAAGAGGTCGGTGTAATCGCCGCCAGTGCCGGTTCCTGTCGTGGCTCCCGTGGTCGTGTTAGTCATCTGAGATCCAGCGCCGCCAGCCTGAGCCGCATCATATGCGCGGCCTTCCTCCGTATCAGAAAAGATCTTGGAAAGATCGTTGATGCCGATCTGGCCCGTAGAGAGCATGTTCGACCAGTAATCAAGGCCACCCTGATCAGCCGCTCGACCAAGTTCTTGCTGATAGATGTTGCCAAGAAGGCCGCTGTAGTCCTGCGTCTGGCCGGCAGTTCCAGTTGTGGTCGTGGGAGCGGCAGACTGTTGCGCGGCGTACTGCAAGCCCTCTGGACTAGCCGCAAATATGGACGCCAACTGATCGGCGCTCACCTGACCGCTGTTCAGCATGCCTGTCCAATAATCCATGCCAGCCTGATCAGGCGCGCGACCGAATGAAGATCCATACAGTTGGTTCAACAGAGATGTGTAATCCATGATCTTATCCTTACCCCAACTGAGATAGCGGGCCAGCCCCGAAAGAGGCGGATACATTTGGATTTTGCGGCACAGGTGATGCCACAGATCCAGCATTTTTGTTCATGTACATTGAGAGCGGCGGTTCTGGGGATAACGTGGGAATGGATGCTGCGGGAGCCGGCGCTAATGGAGAAGCGTGCACGGTATCCAATCCGAATGAGTCGTAGCTCGTCAGTGCTGGCGGCGCCGCCACATATCCGGGCGTGAAAGCACCATCCGTAAAGGCCTGCGTCGGTTGAGTAGGATCAACAAGACCGCCCTGAGCATACTCATAACTACCGAGCATATATTGCCGCCGACGGCGTACCGCCTCGGCAAGAATAGACTCTTGCTGATCTGGGGATAACCCGCCAACAACGGGGGCGCTCGATACGACCTCACGCGCCGGAATGTAATCATCGACCGGAGGACGGATAACCTCGTCGCCTCCAAGGCCGGTATAGTCGCCAATGTAGTCGCCGGTGGTCGATCCAGAGCCCGGCGTCTGAGCGTCGATGTCGAATATTGAGGGCGCGTTCGGCACCTCAGTGACGGGCAGATCCGGCAGGGATGGCGTGCCCACGACATCTGATGTCGGGTTGGCCGACTCGGGCGTGGTGCCCATGCTCATGTTGCCCGTCGTGCCAGCAATGTCTCCGGCGGGGAAATTGCTTTGCTGACTTGCCTGCGCCTGTTCTTGAGCTTGTGCCGCAGCCTGAGCAGCGGCTTCAGCCACGGCTGCATTTGCAACAGCCTCTGGGTTGGCCTGATACGACGCCGTCACGACACTTGGCTGACCATAAATGTCTTCGAGACTTGGACTGGGCGCAGTAAGACCTTGCGACGTATTGTACATGCTCGCAGTGCCAAGCGGGCCCGTGGTTGGGGCCTCTTCAGTAACCTGAGCCGACACGGTGGTGCCGGGGGCGCTCATCACGCCGGCCATCACGGCTGCATCAGCAAGGCTCAGTGCTACACCTTGGTTAGCAGCGTCTTGAATGACATCTGCAATGGCCTGCGCCTGCGAAGGACTGAAACCAGAAATCTGAGCCATGATAGCATCAGTAAGCGGTCCAGCCGTAGGAATTGCGTCTTCCGTCGGAAGATCAGGGTTCGGATCTCCGCCTATTGGGCCTCCGGTAGGGTCTCCAGAGGGAGAACCAGCGGGGGCACTTCCAAAGCCATAAGCTCCCGCCGCATCGCCGATAGCGTCACCAGCCGGTCCTGAATAACCGGGCTCGCCGCCAGAGGGGTCTCCACCAGATGGATCACCGCCCTGATCACCAGTCGATCCCGTCGATCCCGTCGATCCGTAACCAGCCCCCGCCGCAGCGTCGCCCATAGCATCGCCAGCGGGTCCAGAGTAGCCAGCGGCATCACCCATATCTCCATAGCCACCCCAGCCGCCGCCAAAGCCGCCAAATCCGCCGCCACCCTCGTCCGCGCCCGCACCTTCTCCGGCGGATGCGCTACCAGAACCGCCATCGTCGCTGCCACCTTCATCACCCCCGCCGGCGTCTCCCCCGCCGGCGTCTCCCCCGCCGCCTTCACCGCCACCGCCGTCGCCGCCGCCGCCGTCATCAAACGACAGAAGGCCGGTGCGAGGGTTAATTTGACCGGCACCGCCAAGACTCTTTAAGATCTCCGCTTCTTTAGGGGTGATCTGGGCAATGAGTTTATCCTGATTAACGCCAAGGCGAGCCAATTCCTGAAGAATGGCTCTGATCTCTTTCGGCTGATATGTCTCCCCGCCGGCCTCAATAGGTTTGGCGGGAAGGCCGATGTGCTTGGCGTAATGGTTCATGGCGAGCCTCTCACCGGCCTTTTATAGCACGGTCTCGTAGAGCCTGCCTAAGCTCGCTAACAAGCCTGTCTGACGTGCCCTTCTTGATCTGAGCCTCAAGGCCTTTCAAGATCGGGATAGCTTTAGGGTTGTTGATCAGTCGCTGGGTGAGGCTGTTGAGATCCTCACTGAGCATGTTGCGAGCATACAGGGCCGCCTGCTCCCTCGGCATTCTGGGGTCGGCCTGCCGGATCAGGTAGGCCAGTTGGGGCTTGTAGACGTTGTGCTCTTTGGCAACGTCGCGGAAGTTCTCTAGCGCGGCCTCGATCTTTCGGGCTTTCGCTGCGTCCGCTCCAGCGCCTCGGTCACCTCGACCGGCTCCGGTGCCATCGGATACCTCACCGCCAAGAGCTTTGCGAACAGGGACTGCTTGTCCACGGGCGGTTGCGTCGATGATCTCATCGAGCCTTGTGCGGTTGACGCCTTCTCTCTCATACCACGGTCTCCCGACGGTCTCCTCGACGCTGAATCCGCGAGGGATGACACCATACTTGGGGTTCTTCGCCATATCAAGTGCTGCTTTAAGCTGCGATGGCGTCAGGCGAACATCTTGCCCGCTTGATAGGGGGTAATCGTAATAGGGGCCGCTCGGATCCCGGGCGTACTTCGCCCCATAGGCGTACTTCTGATAATCGCCCTGTTTGGAATAGACGCCAGAGAGGGGGTCGTTCGAGCCCTTCGCCTTCGACAGGATCGAGCCAAGCGTGCCGTGCGAGGCCTCTTGGTTCGACCGCGCCACCCATGTCTCCCAGTGGAACCGGCCCGGCGTTGCAGCCTCTGGGCGCCCGAGGCGGGCGTACATGGGCCCGAGGTTCTGCATCAGAGCATTCTCAATCGCCTCATAGACGAGGATGCCCTTGGCGCCATAGGTCGCCTCGGCGAGCATCGTGCCCGTCACCGTGGCCTTCTCGCGCTTAGATCCCGGGTTCGCCTTGAGGAAGGCCTCCTGAGCGGCTCGGCCTTCGTCAGTCGGCGGGAAGCGCTTGACGCTCTTGTCAGCAAGTTTAACGGTCGGGACCGAGATGCCGTCCCAGATGTTGATGTCCTCAAACCGACCGTCATCCCACAGGTTCTTGAGCTGGATGCGGTCGATGACCATCACGTCATCCCGGCCCGTGGCGAGCAGGATGAAGGACACCACCTTGTTGTCGATGCCCACGCCCTCGCCCGTCTTGGCGAACTCGCGGCGAATCTCTCGACCCGTCTTATCCGGGTCGGACATGAGGTCGTGGAGCTTCTGGAGCGGCGTGATGCCCTCCGCGTTGGGCACGCTCATCTTGGTGAGGAAATCGCGCCCGAACGCATTCAGGTTGTGCAGGGCGCCAGAACCGGCCTGCCCGGAGCCCTTGGGCGCGACAGTCGCCGCCCAGTCCTTATAGGCGCCTTCGGCCACCTCTTTGGTGAACTCGCCCCGTGCGGCCATCGTGAGCCACTGGTCGATGCCGTTGAACCCATCGAGGAACAGGCCCTCGTGAGTGAACGGATCCACGCCACGCGACAAAATCCCCCACATGAAAAGCTTGCCGGTGTCCTCGACGTTCATCTGGCCGGAGCCGTAGGCGCGCAGGAAGTCTTTACCGTTCGCGAAGCCCGCATCAGCGTCAGCGATTTGCCCGGGCGTCAGGCCGCGCAGGAGATCTTCATATTCCCCGTTCGCCATCGCCTTCATGAAGCGATACGGAGGCGCCACGACATTGGTGGATCCCCAAGCCTTCGCCATGCCCCGAGCCCATTGCTCGGGGTCGAGCGCCATCTGCGGGAACTCGGCAAGCAGCGGCTCAATGCCGTCGAGCTGCTTCTCGGCGTTGATGTTCTTCGTGGTCGCCAGAAGGAACCCGTCCTTTTTCTTGAGGCCCGTCACGCCGCTGTCCACGATGTAGATCGGAGCGAGACCTTGCTGGTTTTGCACCACAGCCTTGGCGCCGTCGCTCTCTTCAATCGAGCGGGAGATCTGGCCGATGATGTCATCACGCAGGACCGCCGGCTCCGGCGTCTCATCGAAGGCCTGCATGACGGGCCGGTAGATCGCCGTGGTCGCCTCGGGCGCTGCGCTCGCCGCCGATGGGGCGATAGCAGGCGCAGCATCGACCGCCTCGACAGCCTCGACCACCTCGTCGGCGGGTTTGGTGGCGATGTACATCGTGCCCTTGCGCTGGGCGTCGGGGAAGACGGAGAGGATCTCGTCCTCGAAATCCTTCGCCTTCATGTTGTTCTGCCAGCCCTTGACGGTCACCTTGCCGACGCCGGACTTGTCGCCCTCGTACACGTCGAAATAGGCCTTTCCGCCGGGCTTCAGATAGTCATAGGCCTGCTGGATCGTCGCCAGACGAGCCTCCGGCTCCTTGATCACGTTCAGCACGTTGGCGACAGTGACCGTGTCCGCTGGGTTCGTGGCGAAATCATCGAGCACTGTCTGGTTGTGTTCAGGCGTCCGGTTGAACGGATCCACGACGTAGCTGTCCACGCCTCTCTCGGCGGCCAGATATTCGGTGCCCTTGTCGTACTTGCCACCGCCGATGTCGAGGTTGCGCGAGCCCTCCGTGGCGTCAAAATACTTACTCTTGAATAGTGCTGGGATCTGATTGATGGACGTGTCCGCAGACGTGATGGACTGCTTGACGGCGCCTTCCGCAGCGCTCTCCGCAGCCTCGAGGCCAGTCTTCGCGCCACGTTTGGCGAGGCGAGCCGCCGTGCCGGCGAGAGGCGCCGTGCCCGCCGCAGCCATCGCCGCGATCTGGCGCAGGGTGCTCGCCTTCTTTTCGTCACCCATCGCCTCGGCCTCATCGGCCATGCGAGAGTATTTGTCGGCGTCCATACCGGAGCGGATTTCGCCGATCACAGGCGTAACGTCGAGAGCGAACCCGACGGGATCCTGCTTGATGCCCTCCCACATCATCGAGCCGGCCTTGCCAATGTCTGAGGCCAGACGCTGCGACGGATCTGGGCCTGAGCTCACGTCGGCGAAATAGTCCGCCACGGTGCTGGGGATCTCCCGGGCGCCTCGACCGATAGTGTTGATGGGGCGCTGCAAGGGCGCCGCAGCGGCGGCCATACGGTCAGCAATCGCCTCATAGGCACCCGGGGCACGGCCAGCCTGCCCGACGCTCTCCATGCCGGTGAAGCCGCCCATAGGGTCAGCCGCAGGCATGACGGGGCCGCCGTCGGCGAA
>JACCDP010717564.1_pt1 | contig 48856 bp, 40 predicted proteins | sample 7445841 | NCBI WGS metagenome assembly JACCDP01 (sample SAMN15323441, study PRJNA562643) | freshwater metagenome | isolation source: river surface water | place: USA:Blue River Watershed | collected 2017-08-17
AGTTTCCATTAATTCCACTTCCTATAAAGGAAGCGGTATATTTAATTCTTTAATAAACACCTCATGGGACTTCAACGCTTGGTTTCCATTAATTCCACTTCCTATAAAGGAAGCGGTTCAATTCTGTAGAGTCAATCCTGTCCTGTATATCTGGTTTCCATTAATTCCACTTCCTATAAAGGAAGCGGTCATATCTTCCCTATAAAATGGGATGTGGGTTAGGCGGTGGAGACTGGAATATAGTTTCCATTAATTCCACTTCCTATAAAGGAAGCGGTCAATAATAACCCTTTAGCCACAGAACTTCTTGATGTTTCCATTAATTCCACTTCCTATAAAGGAAGCGGTTCTTACGCTTTGATCTAACTAGAATCAATGCAATCAAGTTTCCATTAATTCCACTTCCTATAAAGGAAGCGGTATATGTGAACAACTTAAGACTCTCAGAATTGACAAACTGAATAGTTTCCATTAATTCCACTTCCTATAAAGGAAGCGGTAATTCCTACCTTGTCTAGAAAAGACTGTTTGAAAAAACTAGTTTCCATTAATTCCACTTCCTATAAAGGAAGCGGTAGCCCCTATTATAAACCCTTACCCAGCCTAATGTCTAGAGGCAATTTTCGGCCGGGTATCAACCCTGAACCACTTGCAGCCAAAAACCGACCGACAAAAAGCCCTGAAACCCTTACCCAGAGCGAGATCGGCCGGGTCAACGAAAGAATCAACATTTGCGCCTCCTCCCCTACCCGGCCGCAAAAAAACTATAACTAACAAAAAAATTCCTCATTCGCATCAAACCCCTTGTATAAACCATCCCTTAGTAAGTAATCTAAAAAACATCAACAACACATATTAAAAATATGTACATTTCCCATCGTGCAGCATTAGTTAGAAACTTAGGAGTTGCTATCTGCAACGGTGCAATTACACTGATTATTTTATTAATTGCCCCCTTAGGACTAACAGCCGTCATTATTAACACAATTTTAGTTGTATTAGCGAGTTTTGTTAACGCTGCTGCTGGCGATAGTATAGTGCGTTTTTTGCAACCTGCACAAATCAAAACAATCATAGCAGAAATCATCAATCAAAATTCCATAATTATCAATTCTTCACAACAAAAACAAAAATAATAATTGATCAATTAGAGCAAAAAATAAATCAGTAACCTGAATATTTTGGAAAATATCATCCATTTGTTAATATGCGAACACTTTATGTATCCCGTCAAGGTTGTTATATCTCCCTCAAAGCAGAAACATTAATAGTCAAACAAGGGGAAAATATCCAAACCGAAGTACAACTACCACTCATAGAACAAATATTAATATTTGGTAAATCCCAAATCACCACCCAAGCCATTCGTAGCTGTTTATGGCGAGATATTCCCATCGCTTATTTATCGAGAATGGGCTATTGTTATGGACGATTAATGCCTATAGCAAGAGGTTATCGCCAACTGTCCCGCTATCAACAACAACTAACCATAACCGATAAATTAATAGTGGCGCAAAACATAGTTATAGGTAAACTTAAAAATAGCCGCATCTTCCTCCAACGTCAACAAAGACGTAACCCGTCAACAACCACAGAAATGGCAATTAAAAGTTTAGCAGTATTAATTCAAAAAGCCCAAGAAGCAGAAACAATAGATAGATTAATGGGTTTAGAAGGTGCTGGTGCGGCTCAATATTTTTCCGCATTTGGAGAATGTTTAAATCACCCTCAATTTATCTTTTTAGCCCGCAGTCGTCGTCCTCCGGGAAACCCAGTTAATGCTATGTTGAGTTTTGGTTATCAAATCCTTTGGAATCACATTTTCACATTAATTGAATTGCAAGGATTAGACCCTTATTACGCCTGTTTACACCAAGGAACAGAACGTCATGCGGCATTAGCATCTGATTTAATAGAAGAATTTAGAAGTCCTATAATTGATTCCCTCGTATTGTGGTTAATCAACACTAAAATTATGGACGCAGATCAAGATTTTGCATATTATAATAGTGGCTGTTATCTGAATAGCAATGGTAGGGGAAAATATATAAAATACTTCCTGCAAAGATTAACGGAAGAAATACAAAATCAAAAAGAAGAAAAACAGCCACGTTGGGATTTAATTACTCAACAAATCAAAAATTTTAAAACCTTTGTTTATCAACCCACTAACATCTATCAACCCTATCAAATTCGGTAATTTTTGTCATGTTATTTTATATCATAGTTTATGATATTCCCTGTGATAAACATCGGCAAAAAATATCAGAACTATTAGAGGGATATGGTAAAAGAGTACAATATTCAGTATTTGAATGTCTGCTTAATCAACGTCAATATGCAGAACTAAAAAAACGACTACATAAACAAATCAACTCTTCAGAAGACAGTATCAGATTTTATCCGTTAAGTAAACATACATTTAACCAAATTGAAACTTGGGGAGAACCACCAATTACAGAAATTCCCGGTTCTATTATTATTTGAATGACAATATTTTCAGGTGCGTTACGCTATCGCTAACACACCCTACCTATATTTCAAAAATTAAATATTATTTTTATACAATTAGAAGTGAAACTGCACCCTCACCCCCAATTCTGGGGGAATCAGAATTTATTTACAAGTCCCCCAAACTTGGGGGATTTAGGGAGACCAAATAGGCATATACTTAACTCCCAACACCACCCCAGTGAAAAACCTTTTCAGCAAACACACTGAATTATATCTGCTCAATTATTAATAGTGATATCCGTATATTCTCACTGGTTCACAGCTTATTAGCAATGATAGCTTAACACCTGTAACCATTTTACACAGGCTAAAAAAATGGCTGTAAGTATAGAAGAACAGGGTAGCAAATTTATCACTACCGAAGCAATTGAAAATCAAGACGGAGAACAGAAAGTTTGGGACGCGGTGCGAGGTGGATTTGCTGATAGAAATTGTATTGGATATTGGCGTTATCCCCTTTTTTCCCAAGTTGGAGAAACTCGCAAAGAACCGGATATATTAATAGCTGATAGAGAATTTGGAATCATTGTTATTGAAGTTAAATCCCTAAATATTGACCAAATCACTCATATTAATGGTCAACAATGGCAATTACAAAACAGTGACCCCATAGAAATAAATCCCCATCAACAAGCAGAACATCAACTACGAGCATTAATATCTTATAGTGATCGAGAACCTGCACTATGGCGCAAAGTTAATGGTAAGGCCATAGTTGCACTACCCCAAATTAGCACAGAACAATGGCAAGAAAAAGGCTTTGATAAATTAGCCGATTTACCGCCAATTATCCTTCAAGATAACTTAGGAAAAGTGAGATTAATTGAAACTATTCACCAAGCCTATAATATCATTCCTGGAGCAGATTTAGAAGATAAAGATTGGGAATTATTACTTTCTGCTATTAGTGGTACTAGTATACTACGTAAACCGCCCCGTCCAGAAGTTAATACCACAGGAAAAACCCGTTCTAGTGTGATTGATAGTTTACGAGAAAAACTTTATGAAATAGATTTACAACAGGAACATATAGGTAAAGAAATTCCACCGGGTCCCCAACGGATTCGCGGTATTGCCGGATCAGGAAAAACGGTTTTACTCTGTCAAAAAGCCGCCAGTATGCACCTCAAACATCCAGATTGGGATATTGCCTTAGTATTTTTTACCCGTTCCTTATATGATTTAATGATTGGTTTACTTGACCAGTGGATACGGCGGTTTAGTTGTGGAGAAATGCACTATGACCCGAAAACAAACTTTAGATTACAAGTATTTCATGCTTGGGGGGCAAAAGAACAACCAGGTTTATATAGAACCATTTGTGCATATCATGGAAAAAGGCCGGGAACAGTCCAAAATACCCAGGAAAAACAACCAAATCGGGGTTTAATAGATTTAAGTAAACGGCTATTAGAAGAAATTACCATTCAACCCATGTTTGATGCCATTCTCATAGATGAAGGTCAAGATTTGGTAGCCGAAGATGATTTAAAATATGAAGATAAACAAGCAATTTATTGGTTAGCTTATCAAGCTTTACGACCTGTCAACGCAGATAAACCAGAAGAAAGGCGGTTAATTTGGGCTTATGATGAAGCGCAAAGTTTAGATAATTTAGTAGTACCCAAAGCTAAAGAAGTATTTGGTGAAAAATTAAGTAATTTATTAAATAAACAACCCCAATATCCAGGAGGAATTAAACGGTCTGAAGTAATGCGCCGTTGTTACCGTGTCCCTGGACAAATTCTCACCGCTGCCCATGCAATTGGCATGGGTTTATTACGTCCAGAAGGTATGGTGACAGGTATCACAAATAAAGATGATTGGCAAAAAATTGGTTATGAAGTGAAAGGAGATTTTCGCCGAGTTGGTAGACCCATAACCGTTGAAAGACAACCGCAATTTTCCCCAAATCCCATTCCTGAACTGTGGGGAAAATCTGTTTTAGAATTTCAAACTTATAGTTCTCGTGAAGCAGAAATGACAGCTTTAGCTGAGAACATTATGCACAATATTGTCCATGATGGACTTAACCCCAGTCGGGATATTTTAGTATTAGTTTTAGGTTCAACCTATGAAGCGATGGAATTAGAAACTTATGTAGCCAGTTTCTTAATAACCCAAGAAATAGACGTTTATATTCCCACAGCTCTAAAATTAAATGATTTAGCTCCCCAATATCCCAATCATAACCCTGATAAATTTTGGTGTGATGGTGGTGTAACTGTTTCTCGCATCACCCGCGCTAAAGGAAATGAAGCAGATATGGTTTATGTTGTTGGTTTTGATCATGTAGCCCGAAATGAAAGTGATGTAAATTTCCGCAATCAATTATTTGTAGCGTTAACCAGGGCGCGAGGTTGGGCAAATTTAAGCGGTGTTGGTAGTTATCCCATGTATGAGGAAATGCGAAAAGTAATTGCTAGTGGTGAGAGTTTTACTTTCACCTATAAACGCCCCCCAAAACGGGATATTGGGGATGGTGAGTAATATCTTATCAGTCAGGGAATAAATTCCTCATTGGAGGACTGAAGTCCTCACTACAAACCTATCTCCTGAAAGTTCGTAGTGAGGAATTTATTCCTCCCAGGGCGAGGTTTCCCCATCTCTACAACATCATTATTTATCGTAATCTTGTAAATCCTTAAATCCCATCCTGATTCAGATAATTAATTCATCTCCAACAACACTTTTAAAACTCCCTTGGTTTTTGCTTTTTCAAAAGCTGCTAAACCTTGAGATAAGGGATAACTATCATGAATTAAATAATCTACATCTACCTTTCCCGTCGCTAATAACTCCAATGCTGGAACAAAAGGCCCACAACGAGAACCAATTAAAGTAATTTCATCTACTACTAAAGAAGAAGCATCTAAACTGAGATTTCCTGCATAAGTGCTTTTTAAAATTAATGTTCCACGAGGACGTAAACCTCGCCGCGCAGTAGCAAAACCTTCAGGATTTCCGGTACAATCAACAGCAATATCAAAATATTTATCAATCACACTACCAGCTAAACCAGTTTTAATTTCTCTAGCTGCTAAATTTACTAATTTATCCTCATGTCTGCCTACTACTAATAAGTCACAACCTGTTAAAGCTAAAGTTTGAGCTATTAATTGTCCTAATTTACCGTCTCCGACTACTAAAACTCGGTCATCTGAAGATATTTGCACTTGTGCTTGAATTTCTAAAGCTGCTGCTAGGGGTTCTGTAAAAGTCGCCGCTTCTGTGGATACATTTTCCGGGACAGGATGCAAATTTTTAATAGGTAAAGATAAATATTCGGCAAAAGCACCATGACGATTAACAATACCTAAAACCGTGCGATTTTCGCAATGAGTTGGTTGTCCGCGACGACAAAAGCGACAATAACCACAAGCGGCGTTGATTTCACCTACCACTCTTTGGTTAATTAAATGGTCTGCACCTTGTTCAACCACACCGACAAACTCATGGCCAATAATGCCAGTATAGGGATAATAACCTTTGATTAATTCCAAATCAGTATTACAAATTCCTGCCCGCAAAACCCGAATTAATGCTTCCCCTGGTGCTGGTTTAGGAGTGGGAATATCGGTACGAAGTTGTAATTGGTTATTTTCTAGCCACAGCGCTTGCATAATTTTGTCTATTGTTAACTGTGAGTATTTTACACTGTATTTGGTGTAAATACTATCAGACTTGATGGGCAATACCCACCCTGGTAAATCATCAAATAGAGTGTGATTTTCTCCATTAGACGCAGTGGCAAGAGATAAGTTTTCAACAATGATAGGAACAGATAAACAATTGTGAATTACAAACAGTAAACTTTTGACAATCTAGAAACAAAATAGTATTATTTTATGTCTAACTGTTCTTAGATTCACCATGACCGTTGCGAATATCCCAGGCTAATTCTAACATTTGTGTCCAGCGTTTTTGCAGTTGTTTCGTGGTACATTGCACAGCTTTAGAAATCAGTACATCACTTTGACAAGCGCTTTTTAATTCAAAAATTTGCTGTTGTTGTGGTGTGAGTTGATTCCAGAAAATATCCCATTGTTGGGAAGTTAAACCTAACTTATGTTCTAAACCAGCACCTAACCATTGATGAACTAATTGCCATTGATGCTGTTTGGCAAATTTCTCAACGTGATATTTAAATCTTTGTTGTAAATAATCTCTTTGACGACTGGTTAAACCGAGAATTTGGTCAATTTCTGGGGCGGACAGGTCTTGGAGTTTGAGAGTCAAGTAATCCATGCAATCAGATTGTCCTTGAGACTCTAAATATTTCATCAATTCGGTAATCACACGATTGCGTTCTGATTCCTCGGAGGGGTCAAAACCTGGTTTAGCAATCATTTGTGAGCGAATTTGCTGCACTGCCACATTGCGTTGATAGGATTCGGCTTCTTCTGTTTTTGCAGAATCTACGGCCATTTCAATGTCTACAGTCGTTTCTTGGGGTTGACGACGGGCAAAACCTTGAGCGCGGAGAACGATTAATTGCTGATTAGCACCACCAGGTAAATTAATCCGGCGTTTGGCATATTGTTCTGTAAACGCCATATACTCAGCTACTTGTAACTGAGTCCGGGGGGTGTAATCTTCTGGTAATTCGGTTTCTCGACGGAAAGCTTTAATGGCTTCGATATAAAAAGCCTGTAAAAAATCTTCAATCAGATTATAACGAGCCTCAAAGCCCAAATCTGAGCCGGCAACTGTCACGTGACGATAAACAATTGCGCCCAAACTACTGTGTAATTCCACCCGACCTTGTTTAGAACCAAGTTGGTAGTAACGCAAACACTTTTGTAAACGATGTCTTCCTAAAGTAATTTGCCAAGACTGAATTTGTCCTGAATTTTGGATGCGGGAGCTTTTATCACATATCCGTTCTACTTCTTTGGCTATGCGCTGGACTACAGCTTGTACACCTCCAGATGTAGCTTTAACTTGAGATTGCATCTCATGGGATAAAAGTTGCACCAATGTATCGGTATTGGCGGTAGATAATTCTTCCAGAGAAATATAGCTATTAAAAGCAGATTTAGAATTAGGCAGATTGGCGATGTTAGCTTTCATGACTGTTCTATGAAATTGGTATTGCACCTTAACTCAAACGCAGATACAGCATTTAAGGGCAGTCATATCAGTGAGCATCTTTGGGAATTTATGCCTCAGGACTCATAATTTTGACTGCTGATATGTAAACACTGTAGGAAATTTCTAAAGTTAAGGGCTTGTTACTTGTGTCGCTTTTTTTTCAGCAACTAAATCAACGATGACATAATAAATATTTACTCTCAAGGCAAAATGCCAAAACCTAACCATGACAACGTTTGCGCCAGTTTCATAATTGAGGATGACAACACCTGTGAGTATGACAATTTCAAAATTGACGTAAGGTAATCATAATTAGTACAACTGAGTCCAAAATAAAGGGTTGCACTTGTAAAGCTTTATTCTTAAACCCAGGCAGTTAGAGCTTCCCAACCTAAACCCCTCCGTATAATGACTGGTTCTTCGTCTGTTAAATCTAAAATGGTAGACACTTGATATGTAGGTTCTTCTGCGGTGTCAATGATGATATCTACCAACTTGTCAAAATGGTCATATAAATCTACTTGTGAAAACATTGGTTGTTGTCCGTCCTCAACTATTTCCTCATCTTCGTCATTGACTCTGACATGAGCGGAAGTCGAAATAATTGGGTTTCCTAACGCTTCGAGTAATGCCAAGCAAACGTGATGATTGGGGACTCGAATACCTGTCGTTTTACGTTTGGGATTTTGCACCAGTCGCGGTACTAATTTGGTCGCAGGAAGCAAAAATGTGTAGGGTCCTGGTATTAACCGCTTCATTATCCGGTAGGCTGTATCACTTACGAAGGCATAAGTCGCCACATTGGAAAGTGAGGGACATAAAAATGTCAGAGGTTTATCGTTTGCTAACTGCTTGATTTGCCGGACTCTTTCTACCGCTGATTTGGCATTTAAGTCACAACCAATTGCATACACTGTATCAGTAGGGTAGAGCATGATAGCGCCACTTAATAGCGCTGACTTTACTTCCTCTATTCGGCGGCTTTGAGGATTATCAGGATGAATCGTGAAAATTTTGGCCATAATGATGATTGTTAATGGGTAATGGGTAATTGGGTAATGACAACGAACAACCGACAACTGACAATTAACAAATAAATTTATGAATAAAATCGCTTATCTTCAATGTCCAACAGGAATTTCTGGTGATATGTGTCTAGGGGCGTTAGTTACTTTAGGCGTGCCTATAGAGTATTTGACAGAAAAACTCAATGGTTTGGGAATTGAGAAAGAATACCGCTTGCGGGCAGAGTTGGTCTATCGTCAAACGCAACAAGCAACTAAGGTTCATGTGGATTTGATTGAGCATCATCATCACCATCACCATGAACATGATCATCACCATGGCCGTCATTTGCCAGAAATAGAGGCGATGATTCTTCAGGGGAATTTGCCAAAACGGGCGGAAGCCTGGAGTTTAGCCGTTTTCCGACGGTTGGCGGTAGCAGAGGGGGCTGTTCATGGCATCGCACCGGAAAAAGTTCATTTTCATGAGGTGGGGGCTGTGGATGCGATTGTGGATATTGTGGGTACTTGTTTAGGTTTGGATTGGTTGGGTATTGAGAGCGATCGCTCAGGGTTGCCTTTGCTATACTGTTCTGCATTTCCCACGGGAGGTGGTACTGTTTATGCTGCACACGGAAGAATGGCTGTACCAGTACCGGCGGTGTTAAAGTTGTGGGAAATGCGGAGTTGTCCAGTTTATAGTAATGGTATTGACAGAGAATTGGTAACACCAACGGGGGCAGCGATCGCTACTACCTTAGTTCAAGACTTTGGTTCACCACCACCAATGACTATCAAACAAGTAGGATTAGGGGCGGGTTCTCTAGATTTACCCATTCCCAATATACTACGGTTGTGGCTAGGTGAAGGCGAATCTTTACAGACTGATAACTCTGATTTAGGGGGATATTCCCCAAATTTAGAAACCATTACTGTATTAGAAACTCAAATAGATGACTTAAATCCCCAAGTATTCGGTTATGTATTTGAGGCGTTATTTGCTGCTGGTGCGGTGGATGTGTTTACCCAACCCATAGGGATGAAAAAGTCTCGTCCTGGAGTTTTATTAACTGTGATTTGTCATCCTGAAAGGTTGGCTAGTTGTGAAGGGGTGCTATTTCGAGAAACTAGCACTTTAGGCATTCGTCGCACTACTCAACAACGATCAATTTTACAACGGGAAATGCAAAAAGTAGACACTATTTATGGAACAGTAGGGGTAAAAGTAGCCTGGACAGAAACAGCTACAGAAAAGATAATTACTAATATTCAACCTGAATATGAAGATTGTGCAGAATTAGCGCGGAAAAATAATATCCCTTGGCGAGAAATTCACAGATTGGCTTTAGAAAGTTGGTATTTACAATCTCACAGTTAACAAGATCCCCGACTTCTTCAAGAAGTCGGGGATCTGAATATTTATTTACAATATTCATAAATCAAAAATGAAGAAAATTTTGCGGTGGTTGATTTTAGGTGGAACGCTGTTTTTTTTGCTGAAAGCATTGAAAGATAATTGGTTAGGAGTTAGTGCTATTCGGATTAATATTACCGGATGGCTAATATTAGCAACTGCTACAATTGTAACTTTATTGGCTCATGTTTTGGCGGGTTGGGTTTGGACTTGGGTATTAAGAGAGTTAAATCAATCTGTATCTGCGATTGAGTTTATTCAAGTTTATTTAAAAACGAATATTGCTAAATATTTACCTGGGAATGTGTGGCATTATTATGGGCGAATAATGGCGGCTAAAAATGCTAATATTCCTACTCATGTTGCTACTCTAAGTGTTTTACTAGAACCACTATTAATGTTAGCAGCAGCTTTAATTATTATTGTTTTATTTGGTAGTCAACTTATTGTTAATAATCTGAATTTTAATTTAATTATTCTGCAATTTTTAGCTTTAATAATTGTTTTATGTGTACTTGATCCTCGATTTTTAAACCCAGTAATTCAACTTTTAGATCGGTGGAAAAATAAAAAATCTGCTGAACAAAATCAGTTAATTGATAGTTTTATAATTAAACGCTATCCGCTAAAACCCTTATTAGGGGAATTAGTATTTTTAGGGTTACGTGCTTCTGGATTTATTTTAACTATGTTGGCTGTAAATTCTTTAAATTGGGAGCAAATACCCTTATTAATGGGGGCTTTTAGTTGTGCTTGGGTATTGGGGTTAGTTGTTCCTGGTGCGCCCGGTGGTTTGGGGGTGTTTGAAACCACAGCCATATTATTATTACAATATCATTTTCCGGCGGCTTTGGTGATTAGTGCGATCGCTCTTTATCGTCTGATCAATATCTTAGCAGAAACTACTGGAGCGGCTTTAGCTTGGGTATGGGAAAAGATGATTTAAAGTTTGCTGAAAAATTCTTTATGTGAAGATAGGGAACAGTAAGGGTGAACGTCCGTTCACCCCTACACAACCCGTCATTTCAGCACCGTTATAATCATTTTCCCTATCATCAAGAAAGAAGTTTTAAGTATAGTACCTAAAACATCCCCAACTGTGCCAAAATGAACATAACTATATTTTAGGTATCTGTAACCGATGGTTTGGCAAAAAGGTGATAAATTACAGGGTGGGAGATATGTTATCGAAAAAGTCCTGGGACAAGGTGGTTTCGGCATCACATATCAAGCACAGCATACACTTTTAAAACAGTGGGTAGTTATAAAAACGCCTAATGAAAGCCTAAAAAATGATTCAGAATATCCCAATTATGTGAAAAGATTTATTGAAGAGGGACGGAAATTAGCAAAACTTTCTCAACAACCACATCCAAATATTGTCCGTATAACAGAATTATTTGAAGATGGTAAAACATATTGTTTAGTAATGGACTTTGTATCTGGTGAAAGTTTATTTAATTTAGTCCAAAAATAGGGAGCATTACCAGAAATAAAAGCAGTTGAATATATCAAACAAATTGGAGATGCTTTAATTTTTGTTCATCAACAGGGTTTAGTACATCGGGATGCACACCCTGGTAATATTATGGTACAAAAAAATGGTAAAGCTGTTTTAATTGACTTTGGCATTGCTGGGGAAATAATGCCCCAAGATGGATATTTTACTTCTCATCATCCTGCTAATATTGCTTTTGCACCTTATGAACAAATGGGAGGTAATAGACAAGTAACGATAGATGTTTATACTCTTGCTGCTTCTTTATATTATGCGGTTACAAGTAAACGCGCTGAAAGTTCGCTAGATAGAAAGTTATATAATAAGCCTTTAATTCCTCCTAATAAATTTGTTTTTAGTATTAGTGATGAATTGAATTTGGCAATACTTAAAGGTATGAATTTAGAAGCGGAATATCGTCCGCAGTCTATGAGAGAATGGTTAAAGTTATTGCCTAATGTTAGTAATCAGGTTTATCGGGTTAGTCAGAAAATAGAACATCAAACAATTAAGACTGAGAAAACATTTCCTGTTATTGTAGGTGCTAATAATTCTCAAAATATTAAGGTAAACAGTAAGAATATTCCTTTAATTTGGGTAAAATTCATAAGTTTACATTTAACGATAGGTTTTTTATTAACTTATTTAAATCATTATTATATCGTTCATCAATCTTTAGCGCTGCTTTCTGTACTACTGTCCTTTATTAATTTAATAATAGCTTTAGCTTCACATTTGCCTTTAGCTTTGGTACTTGTTTTAACTTTACCTATAAGTGTGGTCTTTACTTTTGTAATTTGTTTTTTATTAGTCTCTAGTTATACTTTTTCTTATATTTTTGTAGCTTTATGGATTGTCATATTTTTCATTATTCAATTTTATTTGGTCAACGTTTATCGTGAACTTCATAAGTATTTAAACCAATATTCTAGCAAAGATTATAAATTTTTATTGCTAATGGGTACATCATTGGGTACATCATCATTAGGATTATTTTTAGGCTGGCTAATTTATCAAATATTCCCAATATTTGCAAATCGCTAAACCCTTACATTTTTTATCCTCTTATGATACAATATAATCAAAATCCAAAAACACAATACATAACTATAAAAAACATGAACAACCTATCAATTCCAGCACAAACATTACAGGAAGCATGGGAAAAAGGTGTACAGCAAGGTTTAACCCAAGTTGCTGTCAATATGTTACGAGAAGGTATTGATTTAGATTTTATCGTTAAACTAACTGGACTGCCATTAGCAGTAGTTAAAAATTTACAAACTGTTGATATAAATGATGATAAAATATTGGTTAAAGAATTTTTAGAAATCAGTGAATCATCATTAAATAAAGTGTGGCTTAATTCTGAGTAAGACGAAGCATGGAAGGATCTATAGAATATTTAATTAAAGGTGATGTGATTTCTGTTCCTTTTCCTTTTTCTGATACATCTACCACAAAAAAACGACCAGTAGTAAGTAGGTTGGGTTGAGGTAACGAAACCCAACTAACCACACTTAAAGATAAATTATAACCTCTTCCTCTTTCCATTCCTAATAATTTTTATCAACCATGAAAACCCGTTATTTATAAACATCCCCCCGCGCACCAATAGCCGTAATCACATATAATTGATTAATGGTATCCTCAACAAACAAAACCCTATATTTACCCACTCTTAAACGACTTTTTTCTCTACCCTTTAATGGTTTGATATCAAGATTTTCTGTTCCTGTGATTAAACCATCTAAAGCACGAATAATTCTTACTTGATCTTCAACTCTTAATCGTTCAAGATATTTTTGGGCAGGTTTTAGAAGAATATAATCAAGCAAAATTATCTCCTAATAATTGACGCTTTAACTCCTGAGATGAAATTCCTTTATCTTTTCCTGTAAGATAATCTTGTAATGCAGATGCACTCATATCTAACAATTTATCATCTATATCTTCATCATTATCATTAATTGGGTGATCAGCAACAGTCATTTTCTGAATAAACTCTAATAGATAAGTTAATTTTTCATCAGGAATAAGACTGATTTGTTTTACTATTTCTTGGCGAATAGTGCTGAAATTAGTCATAAGTACAACTCCTATTTTTAGTAAAAAAGCATCTTATATTTTATCATATCAAAATTAATATTTTCGCTGCCATTATTCAACAGAAATCACCTGAACTAAAAAAAGATTCTACTTTGGTATCACCCAAAGCAGAACCTTTAATATTTTAGGACTTACGCAAGTGTCACACCAAAAATCTTTTGTAGGGTGCGTCAGACTGCATAAATCATGCAAATAAACAGATTGTTGATATCTGACGCACCCTACCAATGTGCCAGTTGCGTAAGTCCTGTATTTTATAAACCCGAAAAAACTAACTTAATACCCAACTAACCAAAGTTCTCACCCCGAAACCCGTCGCCCCAGCATTATTGTAACCATTTTCCTTGTCAGCCCAAACAGGACCAGCAATATCTAAATGCGCCCAAGGGGTATCCTTCACAAACTGCTTGAGGAATAAAGCCGCAGTAATAGAACCGCCATAACGGGGTCCAGTATTTTTCATGTCAGCAATACCAGATTTCATCCCTTCAAAATACTTTTCTTCCATCGGCATCCGCCAAATTTTCTCACCTGCTGCTTCTGAGGCTGCTTGCAGTTGGGAAGCTACATTATCATCAGGTGTAAATAAACCGGCGATATCATCACCCAAAGCCACCACACAAGCACCTGTAAGAGTTGCTAAATCAACGATCGCATCTACTCCCAATTTATCAGCATACACCAAAGCATCAGCCAAAGTTAAACGCCCTTCAGCATCGGTGTTATTAACTTCGATAGTTTTGCCATTTGATGCAGTTAAGATGTCTCCTGGGTGCATAGCCTTACCGCTAATCATGTTTTCTGTAACGGCGGAGATAAAGTGAACTTCTACATCTGGTTTTAATTGGCCGATAGCTTTAGCCGCACCTAAAGTTGCCGCAGCACCACCCATATCTATTTTCATGGTTTCAATACCGCTACCAGCACCTTTAATATTCAAACCACCGGAATCAAAAGTTAAACCTTTACCAATAATTGCCAGTTTCCGTCTAGGTGTGGTAGCTGGTTTATAGATAAGATGAATGAATTTAGGTGGTAATTCTGAAGCTTGGGCAACTCCTAAAAATGCCCCCATGCCTAGCTTTTCGCATTCTTCCTGTTCTAAAATTTCCAGTTCTAACCCGTGTTCGTGAGCGATCGCTTGGGCGGTTTCTGCCATAGTGATCGGTGTAACCGCATTTGCTGGTGCTGCTACTAACTCTCTCGCCAAAATCACACCGGAAACAATTTGATTAGCGCGGGTAATAGCGGTTTCTTGTCCGGCTAAACCGATTAAATCAATAGTTTCAATTTGGGGATTTTTATCTTCTGGTTCGGATTTAAAGCGAATATCTTGGTAAAGTGCTAATTTCACACCTTCAGTAATGGCTTGGGCTGTGGCGGCTGGGTCATTGTTCCACAGTGGTAAACTGATGGCTAGAGTTTTGGTTTTTTGCTTTTTAGCAGTTCGCGCAACAGTGGACGCAACACGGCGTAAACTTTCTAATTTCAGCGCGTCCGGTTTTCCTAAACCGACTAAAATCACCTTGCGTACTGGATGGGTCGCGCCTACACGAATGACGACGGTGCTATTTGCCTTACCTGTAAATTCTTCTTCGGCAATAATTTCTTTGAAAATTCCCGCACATTTATTATCTAAGGTGGCCAGATCACCCGTTAACTCTACTGCGTCTTCAAACACGCCAACGGCTAAGGTGTCACCAGTCCAATCTAATAATGCTGTATTTGTAGGTTGAATCGTCATTTTTGTAAGTTATGTCTATCGTCCTTCTTGTACCAGTATTGCTTAAATTTTCATAAATCATGGGCTTTTTATGCAACGTCTTGACAATCTGGTAAGATCACAGAATAGTTGATAAACGTTCAATTTACAAAGTTTTATCAGTTTCTTACCAGTCTGTTGCTCAAAAAATTATTATTATGCCTAAAGAAATTAATCAACCCCAACTACCATCCACCAGCGCCATTGAAGCTGTAACTAATGTTGCCTTTGAAAATTGGTTTGAATATCCCGTCAGGGCCCAACCTCATCATACTGACTATGCGGGTATAGTTTGGCATGGTACATATCTGACCTGGATGGAGGAAGCACGGGTAGAATGTTTGCGTTCTATTGGCATTGAATTTGCTGATTTAGTGGCTTTAGGCTGTGATTTGCCTGTTGTGGAGTTATCAGTCCGTTATCATCGGTCGGTGCAGTTAGGAATGTCAGTCCTAGTAAGAACACGGATGGTTGAGGTGACAGGAGTGCGGATGAATTGGGATTATAAAATTATTTCTCCTGATAATCAGGATTTATATCTTACTGCTCAGGTGACGTTAGTGGCGCTAGATCGGGAAAAGGGTAAAATTATGCGTCAGTTACCACCTGCTGTTCAAGATGCTTTGGCGAAGATTTCCGGTTCTCGAAAGATGGGGTAAAAAATACAGGACTTACTTTTGTCGGTTGGGTTGACGGAAGGAAACCCAACATTAACCAATAATCATAAAATTGGGTTGCATTTCATTTAACCCAACTTATAGACTACTCTTATCAACGATACCAGTATCAATAATAGCTTTGCACAATTTATCAATGACGGGAACTGAAACACTATTTCCAATTAATTTCATCCATCTTGCTCTGGATTCTGGTAATTTAAAATCATGAGGAAATCCCTGTATTAAACAGGCTTCGCTTTTAGTAATTTTTCTAAATTCTCTTGGTTCATAAACTTCTTTGATAAATTTGTTTTTAAAATCATGATTATTTATAGCTGCGATTGTTTTTAAGGTGATAAAATCATTTGTATCACTCGCCACTAAAGTTGGAAAAATATCAGAAGTTGGCAAAAAGATGCGACTAACACCAAATAACCCTGTACTTATTTTCGTGTTTTTAAAATCATAGCGAATTTCGACACACTCAATAGTATGCTTTTGTTTGAGAGACTCAATTGTTTTTTGGATTGATATTTTTTTTAGTTTAAACACTTTTTGGATTTTTAAATTATCAATTATTATTTCTCCATTATTTGTAAATGAAAGTAGTATTTCTTCTTCTTGAGTCAAATTATTAATATTATCTTTAATATTAGACTGTTTGATAATAAAACGATATTCTTCTGATTTGAAAATTTCTAATGCTACCAGTTCATCAATTTCTGCTTGTGTAATTGATGAATCTAGACTTTGAAAATGTTCTAATGATAATGGGTTTCCGTCTAATTGTCCGTAATTACTTTTGCGTCTGTTTTTAAGTAGTAGTAAACAAATGTTTTTCTGTCTTGAAGTAGTTTTAATAATATCCCATGAATGTATTGTGGTATGACCATTTCTCAGATCATTAAATAAAAAGTAATCATTAAAGCCGTTAGTATGTGAAAGACTCATACTTTTAGAAGCAATAATATTACCAAATATATCTCTCTCAATAACCTGATTATCTATTTTTTGCTCTGATGTAACACCTAATATATCGCCAAGTTTTCGTTTTATATCTATTGGTTTTGGTAAAGTGAATTTTTCTAAATACTCTTGTTTCTGAAATCCAATTATATATACACGAATTCTATTTTGTGGTACACCATAATCAAAGGAGTTAATGACAAAATATTTAGCATAATATCCTGCTTTTGCGATTCTTTCTAAGATGTATGCTAAAGATTTTTTATTCCGAGGATCAACTAATCCTTTGACATTTTCAAAGATAAAGGCTTTTGGTTGTGATTGTTGTAGTAAATAAATTGTATCGTTCCATAATTGTCCTCTATCATCATCAAAACCTAGATTTTTACCTGCAATTGACCAACTTTGACAAGGAACTCCAGCAGTTAATAAATCATGGGGTGGTAATTCTTTAATTTTGGTAATATCTCCTAAGTTATAACTAGGTTCAATTTCAAAGTTATCACAATATGTATTTATGGCATCTTGGTTTATTTCGCTAAATCCTAAACAATGACCACCATTATTACTTAATGCCATTTTAAATCCACCAATTCCCGCAAACAGGTCAATAAAAGTAAATCTTATATTCTGCATTTTATGTCTCTTATTCTCAATCAATTATTTTTAAAATCCTTCTTCAAAATATTGAGGAGGTTCAATTCCTAAAAATTCTCTATAAATTCTTTCTTTGTAATCCTTACCTAATAAATTAATTTCTTTAATGAAATTACTATAAGTACCTTCTCCTCCAATCAGTTCCCAAAATTCATCCCCTATTAACACTGATTCATCTTCATACATATTGAACCATCTCATAGGAAAAGTCCATTTATAATCTTCTTTTTTACCGTAAGGATTATATGGCAAAGCATAGTAGGTATAGTCAACAACTGTTGGAGTCATTGCTAAAAGTTTAAATAATTTTTCTTTGCTTACTTTTGTTTGATCACTGTTTGGTAATGGAGCTTTTAGCTCAAAAGCATACCTTGTCCCATCTTCTTTGTTTTCTATAAAAATATCACACACAACACTTACAGGAATAAGTTGTCCACCTCCTGCCTTAATATATTTTAATTCTTGTTCCCAATTAGGTTTTATTTTTTCCTTACCTTTACTATGTTCTAATTTATTTAAAATTTCTTGAATCCTTCTTAAACTTTCTTGTCCAATTGTTCCGTTGATTATATGTCCCATTTGACAATTACCATGAGCTTCTAAAGCAACAACTTGTGCAAGTTTTTCCCATACACTACCAAATGGAGTGACAAATCTTCTTTCAAAATGTGAGCCTTTAAAAATTTCATCAGGTACTAAGGCTGCATACATAGGTTTACTTGAACGGTGATTTTCTTTAATAAAAGGATCGGTAATTAGAACACGCTCCATTACTCGTTCCATCATTTCAGATATGACATCTTTTATGGCTTTTGAAATTCTTTCCTGTTTATTCATTGCAATATTTTATCCTTTTCTATTTTTCAGTAAATATGTAGCGATCGCCTAATAATCAAGACAGTCGCTACAAACCAAAAACCTAACCCAAAACGAAATTCACCAACTTACCAGGAACAACAATTACCTTCTTAATTTCCTTCCCTTCAATATAACGCTGTGCAACCTCCGACTGCCGCGCATATTTTTCCAACTCCGCTTTATCAGCTTGCGAAGGAACTTGAATAGAACCGCGAGTTTTACCCATAATTTGAATTACCAAAGTAATCTCATCAGCTATCAAAGCCGCAGGATCAAAAGTAGGCCAAACTTGAGTATGCACTGTCCCCTTATTCCCCAACAAATGCCACAATTCATCAGCAATATGGGGAGCAAAAGGCGCTAACATAATCACCAAAGTTTGAATCCCTTCCGCATAAATTGGGGAATTATTACACTTAGCATCAGTCAAGGCATTACTTAACTTCATCAATTCCGAAATAGCGGTATTGAATTGATATTCATCTTCCACATCTTCCGTAATTGCTTGAATTGCTAAATGAATCGCTCTCCTTAAATCTTTTTCCTCTTTACTTAACTTATCAATTTCAGCCTTCTGTTTACAAACTCCCGCCGCAGCGTAATCTGTCACCAACCGCCAAACACGGTTTAAAAATCTAAATTGACCCTCAACATCAGCCTCATCCCATTCTAAATCTTTCTCTGGAGGTGCTTTAAATAAAATGAACATCCGCGCTGTATCAATGCCATATTTATTAATCACATCTTCCGGTGCAACACCATTGCCTTTTGATTTGGACATGGTAGCATAGAGACGTTGTAAAGGTTCTCCAGTTTGCGGATCTACAGGATTATTAGCATCAACTAAATGAGAAGGAATCCATTTATCCTTACCACCTTTTTTCGGGTTCATGTAAGTTAAACCCTGTACCATTCCCTGAGTTAATAACTTTTTAAATGGTTCATCAAAGTTAAATAAACCTCTATCTCTTAATACTTTGGTGAAGAACCGCGAATACAATAAATGCAAAATTGCGTGTTCAATTCCCCCCACATATTGATCTACAGGCATCCAATCATTTACTTTACCAGAATCAAAAATCTTTTCTTCATTCTTGGCATCAGAATAACGTAAGAAATACCAAGAAGAATCAATAAATGTATCCATCGTGTCAGTTTCCCGTTTCGCAGGAGTACCGCAAGTTGGACAAGGCACATTTACCCAACTTTCTAATTGTGCTAAAGGTGAACCACCACGTCCACTTAATTCAATATCCTCCGGTAATTGTACAGGTAAATCTGCATCTGGTACAGGCACAATTCCACAATTAGGACAGTGAATAACAGGGATAGGTGCGCCCCAATAACGTTGTCGAGAAATCAACCAATCTCTGAGGCGATATTGTATTCTTAATTTACCAATGTTTTGTTTTTCTGCAAATTCGATAATTGCTTTTTTCGCATCTACAGAATTCATCCCATTGAAGCCACCAGAATTAACTAAAATTCCCGCTTCTGTATAGGCTGATTTTAAAGTTTCTTCTGCACCAATTTCCGGGACAATTACAACTTTAATTGCTAAATTTTGTTCTTTGGCAAACTTGAAATCTCGCACATCATGGGCAGGTACACCCATTACCGCACCTGTACCATATTCATAGAGTACATAATCTGCAATCCAAATCGGTACTTCTTCGCCGGTGAAGGGGTTAATAGCTTTCCCCCCGGTAGGAATACCCCGTTTAGGTTTGTCTTCCGCAGTCCGTTCTAACTCACTTTGGTTGCTGACTTCCTTGATAAAGGCTGCTACTGCTGCTTTTTGGTCTGAAGTTGTCACCACTTGAGTTAAAGGGTGTTCTGGGGCTAAAACGACGTAACTCACACCATAAACGGTGTCGGGACGGGTGGTATAAACGGCGATTTTTTCATCTAGTCCCACAATCGGAAATTCTAAATAAGCACCGGTGGATTTTCCGATCCAGTTGGCTTGCATTAATTTAACTCGTTCTGGCCAACCTGTGAGTTTATCTAAATCATTTAATAATTCTTCGGCGTAGTCAGTAATTTTGAAAAACCATTGACGTAGTAATTTACGTTCTACTATTGCCCCACTTCGCCAAGAACGTCCTTCATTATCAACTTGTTCATTTGCTAATACGGTTTGATCAATGGGGTCCCAATTAACTGCGGCTTCTCTTTGATAAGCTAAACCAGCTTCTAGAAATTGCAGAAATATCCACTGTGTCCACTTGTAATAATCGGGGGAACAGGTAGCTAATTCTGCATCCCAATCTAAGGATAAACCCAGACGCTGTAATTGTTGCCGCATTTGGGCAATATTCTGATAAGTCCATTTAGCAGGAGGTACACCTCTATCAATGGCGGCGTTTTCTGCGGGTAGTCCGAAAGCATCCCAACCCATTGGATGTAATACCCGATACCCTTGCATCCGTTTGAGGCGAGCAATCACATCTGTAATTGTATAGTTACGGACGTGACCCATGTGCAAGCTACCGGATGGGTAGGGGAACATGGAAAGCGCGTAGAATTTGGGCTTGTTTTGGTCTTGAGGCGTTTTATCTAAGCCAAGTTCTAACCATGTTTGTTGCCATTTCTCCTCAATTGTAGCTGGTTGGTATGACGTTTTTTGGGGGGACTCCACAACTAAAACTCCTAATGCTTTTACCTAATTTCGCTATTGTGGCATAATCTAGACTATATCTACATATATTAGACATCTAGGGAAAATGAAATTTGCGTTATCCAGACGCAATGTAGTAGATTGTTGATCAAAAATGTATATTTAGCTTCACAGGATTTACAAAAAAACTATTAGGTTTGTTTCGTTTTCAATCTAAATTAATTGTGAACAGCAATATGATTACAAGTTAGTTTCTAACTATTCAGCTATAGTAATCCTTCATACCCAGATCCCCGACTTCTGTTATTTATTGTGTCCATAAATGATCAATTGATCTTAGAAGTCGGGGATCTTTTGGCCGTATAATCATTATAAATTTTTCTAGTATCTCAAATCTCTTGGGTAATTGATTGTTTAAGACAGGCTTTTCTATATTCTTGATACAAGTAAATATTCTTTAGTGATTCCTGAATCTTGAATTCTGACTCTTTTTGTTACCATCCTCAAAGTAAGATGGTGTATCATTGTCTTTTTTCTCGAAATTTACCATGGCTACGATTAACGACAACTACCTGAAACTGAAAGCTGGTTATCTGTTTCCTGAAATTGCACGACGGGTAAATGCTTTCGCTCAAGCTAACCCCGATGCTAAAATCATTCGCTTGGGTATTGGTGATGTCACCGAACCTTTGCCAGAAGCTTGTCGGACAGCGATGATTAAAGCTGTGGAAGATATGGGCGATCGCTCATCTTTTAAAGGATATGGACCAGAACAAGGTTATGCTTGGTTAAGGGAGAAAATCGCTACCCACGACTTTCAAGCCAGGGGTGCAGCCATAGAAGCGGATGAAATCTTCATTTCCGACGGTTCTAAATGCGATACAGGCAACATTTTAGATATTTTTGGCAAAAATAACATTATCGCCGTTACAGACCCCGTATACCCCGTTTATGTAGATACCAACGTCATGGCGGGTAATACGGGAGATGCGAATGAAAAAGGCGAATATGGTGGTTTAGTTTATTTACCTGTCACTGCCGAAAACAATTTTACCGCCGAAATTCCCAGCCAAAAAGTTGATTTAATTTATCTTTGCTTTCCTAATAATCCCACCGGTGCAACTGCAACTAAAGAACATTTGCAAGCATGGGTAAATTATGCCAAAGCTAACGGTTCAATTATCTTCTTTGATGCTGCTTACGAAGCATTTATTACTGATCCTAGTTTACCCCATTCCATTTTTGAAATTGAAGGTGCGAGAGATTGTGCTATTGAATTTCGTTCTTTTTCTAAAAATGCCGGTTTTACGGGAACTCGTTGCGCTTTAACTGTTGTTCCTAAAAACCTCACCGCTAAAGCTGCTGATGGTTCTAATGTCGAACTGTGGAAACTCTGGAATCGTCGTCAGTCTACAAAATTTAATGGCGTTTCTTACATTATTCAACGGGGTGCAGAAGCGGTTTATTCAGAACCAGGACAAGCACAAACCAAAGCTTTAGTAAACTTCTATTTAGACAATGCCAAAATCATTCGTCAAGAACTCACAAACGCAGGTTTAAGTGTTTATGGTGGTGTCAATGCACCCTATGTATGGGTGAAAACTCCCCATGGTTTATCTAGTTGGGAATTTTTCGATAAATTATTAGCAACTGTGAATGTTGTGGGAACTCCTGGTTCTGGTTTCGGTGCTGCTGGTGAAGGTTATTTCCGTATTTCTGCGTTTAATAGTCGGGAAAATGTGGAAGAAGCCATGAAACGGATTATCGCTAAGTTTAAGGTGTAATTCAAGTTTAATTATTTGTGGTGGGTCATGCCCACCCTACTTTTGTAAAATGAAACTTCCCAACTTGTTATACTATTTTTTTGTAAGTCTGCGATTTTTGAACTTTTCTCTCCCTGGTATCAATCACCTGTTATTCTCTCCTTTCCCCGGCAGTTCTCATCAATTCCCCTATCAAAGCCACAATGGCAGTCATAGAAATTAACATCACACTTAAAGCATTAATATCAGGTTTGACTCCGGTTCTAATGCGGCTAAAAATTTCTATTGGTAAGGTATTAATCCCACTTCCAGCAGTAAAACTAGCAATTAAAAAATCATCTAAACTCAACACAAAAGCCAATAAACAACCAGAAATAATTGCTGGCATTAATTGGGGTAATAAAACTAAAATAAAAGCTTGTACTGGTGTCGCACCTAAATCTAAAGCTGCCTCCTCTAAATGGGGATTAATATTATTCATCCGTGAAGAGACTACCAAACTAACATAGGATAGACAAAAGACAATATGGGCTGCAATAATAGTCCAGATACTCAAGGGAATGGCAAAAGCTGCTAAACATACTAGAGTCGAAACAGCGATCGCAATGTCAGGAATTAATAAAGGTAAATAAGCAATTCCCTGATATAATTTCTTACCAGGAAAATCATAGTGTGCCAACCCCACAGCCATTAATGTTCCCAACACTGCGGCCACAGTTACAGCAGAAAAAGCTACCAACAAACTATTATATAAGCCGGATAAAATCCGTTCATCAGTAAATAATTTTCCATACCATTCTAAAGTAAATCCCTGCCATTTAGCGCTGTAAGGTGACTGATTAACACTATAAAAAGCCAATACCAAAATAGGCAGGTACATAAACACAAATATGACTATGGCAAAAACTCCCTGCCATGAAACACGGGATTTGTTAATCTGTTTGTATATATTCATACTTTTTAATATATGCAATGATTGACAAATAGTATTATACTATACTTGCTTTTGTATTTGCAGTCAAGTTAAAAATTCTCAATATAACTAAGATATTATATCTAATTTATTTCTGAAGTATCAGATATTTACATTACCTAAGATAGACAAAAAATATCAAATATAAAACATAAGATTTGGTGGTAATCAATCATAGAGCAGGATAATCCAGAAATTTTTAGCTATTTCTGTGTTAGTTACTACATTTATTTTTCACTAACTAGAAATAGAAATTTGATATTTTAGGAGATTGATGATGAAAATTGCTCAACTTGCTCCACTATGGGAGAGAGTTCCACCACCAGCTTATGGTGGCATAGAATTGGTGGTGGGGTTATTAACTGATGAATTAGTCCGTCGGGGACATGAAGTGACATTATTTGCATCAGGAGATTCTTTAACTTTAGCTAAATTAATCTCCGTTCATCCCCGTGCTTTAAGGCTAGATTCTAGCATCAGAGATGCCAGTATTTACGAATTTCTGCAATTAGCATCAGTCTATGAAAAAGCCGCAGATTTTGATATTATTCATTCCCATGTTGGAGTTCTCAGCTTAACATCTGCAAACTTAGTTACCACTCCTACATTACATACTTTACACGGCATTTTTACACCAGAGAATGAAAAAATCTTTAAACATTGTCGTCAACAGCCTTATATTACTATTTCTAATTCTCAACGAGAAACCCGGTTAGGATTAAACTATGTGAAAACCGTTTATAATGGCATAGATGTCAGCAGTTATGAATTTTATCCTGAACCACAAGAACCACCTTATTTAGCTTTTTTAGGCAGAATGTCACCGGAAAAAGGACCACATTTAGCCATTGAAATTGCTAAAAAAACAGGGTGGAAATTAAAAATGGCAGGTAAGGTAGATTTAGTAGATTTAGACTATTTTGAAGCCAAGATTAAACCATATATTGATGGTAAGCAAATTGAATATTTAGGTGAAGCCAATCATCTCCAAAAAAATGCACTTATGGGAGGTGCTTATGCAACTTTATTCCCCATTACTTGGCGAGAACCTTTTGGTTTAGTCATGATAGAATCAATGGCAGCCGGTACACCTGTAATCGCAATGCGAATGGGTTCAACAGAGGAAATAATTGTAGATGGAGAAACGGGGTTTCTTTGTCGTAATGTAGAAGAATGTATTAATTCTCTTAGCAAAATAGAACAATTAAATCGTGATGCTTGTCGTCAATATGTGGAAAACAATTTTAGTATTCAACAAATGACTGATGGTTATGAAGCAGTTTATCAACGGATAATTGCAGAAAAATTAGGACAACAAAATGGTTATTTATACAATGCTTTAGTTACTTAATAGTGGTAGGGGAACAGGTGAAAATTGCAAAATTCAGATCCCCTCCCCGACTTATTAAATAAGTTGGGAATATTTTTGTTAATAAGCCTGCCGATTTTCGGTTCTTGGGTATCTTTTATGGTAGTTGACGATTGATTACCACAAAACCCTTACCCCGTAAGAGTTATGAACTATTATGTCCAATATCTTAAATGAAAAGTACCAAAGAACCACAAATATTCTGACTCCTGTACTGACTCCTGAATTCTTACAATTTGTCCAATCTCCCCTTCCCCAGTAGCCAAGACTAACCAAATTTCGCTACATTAGAAAAGTGTACACCTAATAGGAATTTTCAATGTCAGCACAACTGTTACTGGTAGATGATGAACCGGGATTACGGGAAGCCGTGAAAGAATACTTACAAGAAAGCGGTTTTAGGGTTCAAACTGCCAGTAATGCCCGTGAAGGTTGGGACTGGATGCAACAGAACATCCCCGATTTAGTCATTTCTGATATTATGATGCCCCAGGTGGATGGCTATCAGTTCCTCAAACAACTGCGAGATGACCCTCGCTTTCAAGCTTTACCAGTGGTATTTTTAACGGCTAAAGGCATGACAGGAGATCGCATTCAAGGCTATCATGCCGGAGTGGACGCTTATCTACCCAAACCATTTGACCCCGATGAATTAGTAGCCATAATTGAAAACTTACTAGCACGTCGCAGCGCCCAAACCTCCCCTAGTGGTGAAGATAGCCAAACCCCAAATCTTGCCGATTTGGCGAATCAAATCGCTCAAATTAGAATACTATTAACTCATAGAAATTCCATATCCCCATCCCCAGCCCCCTTTAAAATAGATTTGACTCCTAGGGAGCAAAGTGTTTTAAACCTAGTTGCAGAAGGATTAATGAACAAAGAAATTGCCCGTCGTTTAGAAACAAGCGTCCGCAATGTAGAAAAATATGTCAGTCGTTTATTTAGTAAAACTGGTACTAACAGCCGCACAGAGTTAGTTCGTTTTGCCTTGGAACATGGTCTAGCCAAGTAAACTACCCCTATTGGTAATTAAGATATTTGGTATAAAAATGGTAAAATGCACCTGGATGATTTTCCTCACTGGCCAGCCTGGAGAAAAAAATATTGTAGACGTAATTGCACGTTTACAAATAAATTAATGATTGAGATAGAACAGGTAGAAGCAGAACTTAAAAACTTAATCTTCTCAATGGTAAATGGGATTTCCCAACGGAGGTAATGGCACCGAATAACTACTGAATAGTATCCGTAAAATTACGTAAGCGCATGAGTTGACGGCGCATCTGAGGAGAGGCTTTAAACTCAGAAATCTCTTGAGCTTTAACAGAAGCCTGTAAAGTTTCTAAAAAGTCATCCGATCCTTCAGTTAAAGCCTCTAGTAAAACTTGTAACAGTTGATCACGATCACCTAACAGACTTTTTTCCTCAATCAATCGGAATTTGAGGTGAATTTCGCATTCATAAACACCGACTTCAGGATTATTTATTTGACACGGTAATGCTTTGGAGTTCATAGTTTTGAGGATTCCTTTAATTAGTGGTCATACGGGTGAGAGACCTGATCTCTGTAAAAATTGCTTATACCTTCCTTATTCTTTTATAAATCCAAAGTTTGTCGAGATAAGAATTTTTCCCCATCCATGAAACTGACATTCTATTTTACTCCCCCTGGATTTTTTTAGTGATATTCTACTCTTTTTTGATGTTTTTTACTAGCTATGGCTTATACAAGCCATAAACTATTATTCAGTTTTTGAGATGTCATACCATGAAGTTTTTGTAAAAAATTGATTAGCCCTTTTTAAAGGTTTCTACATCAACTTGTTCCAAACGTCAAGAAATATTATTTTTTTTACTTTTTCGCCAGGATAATACTTAAGCATTTGTACTGAACACGCTCCTTTAATCAATGCAACTTATAGTTTTATAAAAACTCACTAATTGCGGAAAACTTCGGTAAAGCCACCACAATACAAGTATATTTACATCAGAAAAAATCATCATCAGTCAAAAAATTAGAAAATTTTGGAGGAATAATCACATACATGAGGGAAAATCAACTCCAAAAATTCTCAACTCCTGAACTCCTTAACTTCTGTATTGTTGTTAAAATGATGGCAGTGTAATTCAGCTAAACTCTTACACCCAAATTTATGGATAACCCAATGCTGCTTAAGTCTACAACCCGTCATATTCGCATTTTTGCTGCGGAAATGGACAGGGATGAACTGATTCCAAGTAATCAAGTCTTGACATTAGATGTTGATCCAGACAACGAATTTAACTGGAATGAAGACGCTCTACAAAAAGTTTATCGCCAGTTTGATCAGCTTGTAGAAGCATCTAGTGGGGCGGATCTAAGCGACTACAACTTACGCCGCATTGGTTCAGACTTAGAACATTATCTGCGATCGCTTTTGCAAAAAGGCGAAATTAGCTACAATCTCTCTAGTCGTGTCGCTAACTACAGTATGGGATTAACCCAAATAGTAACAAAAGACAATTAATCGGCCTCTGGCAAAAGCAATGTTGACAAGGGTTGGGAGCAGGTGAAAAGGTCAGGGGTAAAGTTTAATTCTTTCCTCTATCCCTTTTTACTCTCTGGTGTGATTGACTAAGTATGTTAAGTTTTAATGACAAGTGGTAAATTAGTTCCGCTATGGCTACATATTCCCACGAAAATAAAAGTTATGATTAGGCTGTGGATTGACCAAACTAGGCACAGTGGCCAGTGATGCTACCAAATACTGTTGAAAAAAATGCCAATTGCAGAATCGGTGGGAAAATTATGGAAAATGATGCGGTAAGGCTTTACTGCCCAAAGGAATCTTGTCAATTTGCTAATCCTCTCACCCACAAATTTTGCCAGGATTGTTCCACACCTTTGCCCAAGCGTTACCTCTGGGCTGTGGGTAGTCATCTCCATGACTGTCATTCTGGAACTATCTTAGGCGATCGCTATTTAGTTATTCATAAATCCATTCTTTTAGACATCAAACCTGGGTTATTACCCGAAATACCCGAATTAGATAATTTAGGATCAATCAAACCTTATCTCAAACTCATTCCCCATCGTCTGCATATCCCACAAATTTATGGCATTCTCAATTTAGAGCATCACCAGGACTACAAAAAAATCCTTCTCCTAGAAAGACCACCGTTAATTACTGATGGAACTGTCAACGAAGTACATCTATGTAATAGTTTAGACACTGCTTGGATAGAAGCTTCATCAATCCGCCAAATCCATTGGTTGTGGCAATTAGCTAATTTATGGCAACCTCTAGCTATGGAAGGCGTAACCTCTACCCTACTTGACCTAGATTGCATCAGAGTAGAAGGAGTATTAATTCGATTATTAGAATTACGACCTGATATAGACCACAGCCCTAAATTATCCCAATTGGGGGAATTTTGGCAACAATTGCTTAAAAATGCTAAACCCAGCATTACCGCCTTTCTGCAAGAACTCTGTGATCTGCTGATTAAGGAAGAAATTAAATCATCGGAACAATTAATTAAGGTTTTAGATGAAGGGTTAAGTCAATTAGAAGGATCTCAAACTTCCACAATTAAAATCTACACGAAAACAGACCCAGGTCCTATTCGGCCACGGAACGAAGATGCCTGTTATCCCCCCAGCGATACCTTAATTACTCAACCACCCGATCATAATGCCCTGGCCATTGTTTGTGATGGTATTGGTGGACATGAGGGGGGAAATGTCGCCTCTAACCTCGCCATTGAAACCATTGAGCAACAACTCAGACAATTAACCTCACCTGCCGATAATAAGATAGATCCCTCTTCGCTGTTGTTAGATTTAGAAGAAGCAGTAGCCAATGCCAACGACAAAATCAGTCAGCGCAACGATAGCGAAAATCGTCAAGGACGACAACGCATGGGAACAACCATTGTCATGGCTTTACCTACTGCCCATGAAATGTATATTACTCATGTGGGTGATAGTCGTGCCTACTGGATTACTCGCCATAACTGCTATCAAGTCACCTTGGATGATGATGTGGCCTCCCGTGAAGTTCGTTTGGGCTATGCTTTATATCGGGAAGCATTGCAACATAGTGGTTCCGGCTCATTGGTACAAGCCTTGGGTATGAGTAAAAGCAACCTCCTACATCCTACTTCTCAACGCTTTATTCTTGATGAAGAGGCGGTTTTCTTGCTAACCTCCGATGGATTAAGTGATTTTGACCGGGTAGAAGAATATTGGGAAGCAGAAATATTACCCCTACTATCGGGTAAAACCACTATAGATAATGTGGCAGAAAAATTAATCAACATTGCCAATACTAAAAATGGCCATGATAATGTGACTATTGCTTTAGTGCATTATGATGTTAAATACTCTGAACCAGATCAAAATATTGCAGTAGACATTGTTAATATTCTCACCAACACACAAGCACCAACACCCAATTATACCATTAATGATGAAAGTGAGATTAACACTCAGAAAACTCAAGTCATGAAGAAAAACAAATCTGTTACACCTGCTTCTGTACCACTACAGTTAGTGGTAATTTTGGGATTAATGCTATTAGTTGGTTTATTAGGATATTGGTTTAAATCGCAAATTAAATCATCAACAACTATTTCCTTACCGTCACCCCCTACTAGTAAACTCCCAACTAATTCTACAGATAGAAATTTAGAGAATTTATCTCCTAATTGGGTGATTCAGATAAATAGGCCTTTAACTATTAATAATCAATCCTTTCCGAAGCAAAGTTTTTTCCAAGTGATAGACAAAAAACCTAATCCTAAGGCAACAGATAATCCAGATTTTCAGTTGCAGTTATGTGAAACAAGTAATTCCCAACCTAAAATAATAAGAATTAAACAGAATTTGTCCCAACTCAAAAATTTAAAAATCTATATTTTACCATCGGATGAACCGAGTCACTGTGGAGTAGGAACAAAGTCAGGAGGCACGAAGTAGGGGGTTAATTACCCATTACCAATTACCAATATCGCTAAATTGTAAAAAACCTGAAATAATACAAATATTATAGACAAAAGCAAAAATGCTGAATTGTCGAAATTTTTTTTACCTGTAATTTTCTGTATATCCGTATTTTGAACGTTTAGCTTTCACTAATCCATGTCTTGCCTAAATTTGGCGATCGCCCGTCTAGTAAATACTGGTACTGATAATTTTGCCATTTGGGTAGTCAAAGCGCCCTATCCCAGTGGCTATGTACTTCGTGATTGTGTTTTCTCTGTTGAACTTAACCAGATTTGGGGAGAATGGCAACAAATGTTTGCTGGTCATACTCCTGTAAATATCACTTCCTTATCTACTTCTGGATCAGTGAGTTTACCCTCATCTGTGATGTCGCCGGCTGAAGGTCAACATCCCAGTCCTTACAGTAGTCGTCTCATGCAATCTTTAGGCATCCATTTATGGCAATGGGTGTTTGATGGTGCGATTTTGAGTAGTTGGGAACGCAGTCGGGGTATGGCCATGGGTCAGCATACCCAATTACAGTTTCGTCTAGAAATTCGTGATCCTGATCTGATTGCCTTACCTTGGGAAATTATGCAAAGGGAAGCTGGCCAAGCTGCCATCTCTCTTTCCCAGGATGTTTTATTTAGTCGTACTATTAGTCAAGTTGAACCCCTGCCAGAATTGCGAACTGATCGGGCGGTAAATATTTTACTGGTGTTAGGACATGATCATCAATTACAACTAGATCAGGAAGCGTCCCTGTTAAAAAAAGTTCTGTTAGAAGGTCGTCCTGGAGGAACAACCCATTTAGGATATGCACCTTGTACAGTAAAAACACTGATGCAGCCCACTGGTGCAGAGTTAATTGACGAGTTAGAAACTAAAGCCTATAATGTTTTATTATATGCTGGCCATGGGCTACCAGACCCGGATGGTGGCTCATTATTTTTAGGCAATGGACTGAAAATTAATGGTATAGAATTAGCTCAAGTTCTCACTCGTACAGGGGTAAAATTAGCTGTTTTTAATGCTTGTTGGGGAGCGCAACCAGCAGTAATTAATCACCAAACTATACCTAGCAGTAGTTTGGCCGAGGTGCTGATTTGTTATGGGGTGCCGGCCGTTTTAGCAATGCGTGATGAAATTGCAGATGCAGAAAGTCATAGTTTTATCCAAACGTTTGCTTTAAGCTTGCGATCGCGCAAACCCATTGGTGAAGCTGTAGCTGTAGCCAGGCAAGAACTATTAACTCTGTATAAATTCAATCAACCAGCTTGGACTCTGCCGGTGCTGTACCTGCATCCAGATTTTGATGGGGAACTGATTAAAACCGTAGATGAAGGGATTACAGAACTACCAGATACGGCAGTTTTTGGGGATGCTACCCCAGAAAAGAGGGCATATTTGCGATCGCTTTCACCGGGAGGCAAAACTTGGTTATTGCGTTCTGCCGTTACCCGCATCGGACGCACGAAAGATAATGATATTGTCATCCCAGAAATTTATATTTCCAAACGCCACGCAGAAATTCTCTGCCGTAATATTCTCAATGGCAGTACATCCAAGATAGCCTATTACCTACAAGATTTCTCCACCTATGGGACTACCTGGTATTTAAGCCCCAATGGTTGGCAACAGATCCTCCGGGAAGAAGTGTCTTTAATATCGGGAATGCAGTTAATGTTTGGTAGTTCTAAAGGAGAAATTTGGGAATTTATTCGGGAAGAATATTAAGATTCGATGAACTAAACAAGTAGAAATCATCGAGTTAATTTTTTTACGGAAATCTCATCCTTGAGGTTGTAGCTGTCAACAAGACCAATAAATTTAAATAGTGAGAGAAAAATGAAAAACCAAATCCATAACATAAATACTTGTAATCTGATGCCATCATCCCTAGAACTAGAATTACTAGAATCCCTACTAGAATCTGAAGATACTACTTATCCCTGGAATTTGGCTGATACTGCCTCAGACGATTATTTTCATCATCTAGAAGAAAAGTTTGATTGGCAGGATTTTCCTGAAGGAGAATTAATCGGCAGTGCAGATAATTTTTATCAAAATTTAGATATTATTTGGGATAAAGTGGATCAGGTTCAACAACATAACTTTTATAAAAATACAGTTAATTCTCTGCAAAAAGCCTTAGAAAATTCTTTTTCTACCATTCCTGGGTTTTTACTTACGGCTATCGCTCAAAAAGCTACTGAAGTTGTTAAAATAGAACAATTAGCCAGCGAAAAACTTGTGCAATGTGTAGAAGCTGTATTACCTGGTTGGCAAATAGATGATTTATTAGTGTTAGCCCGTCCTTTTGCTTACTCGATGCGAAGTAGTGAACCCCAAACATTAACAAATTTGAGCAGAGATTTTCAGCAGCAAGATTGGGCAAACTTATCAGAAATAGAACAAGCAAAAATTAGTTTAGCGATCGCTAATTATGCCCTCCAATATTTAGATCAATCCCAGTTGCAATCTTAATTTTTACAGTTGAGTAATATTAGATTTACTGGCAATAGTGGAATTAGGTTAAAAGCCATATAATCAGACACTTGTACTCCTTTTTTATCCTGACTGGGTGACTCTTAGTACCCCAGGAAGGAAGTCAAAAGTCAAAACGAACACGGTATAGGCTTTTGGGAGATTGATAATTGTTGGTTTATTTACGCCGTGCTGTACTAGATTCCCTAAATATTTTATTTTGGATCAAGAAAGCGAGTGGCGAAGTTTTGCGATCGCGTTGGTGATAATACTCTCGCCTTGAGGATGGCCGCCATCAAAAAGGCATAGGATAAAACACCAACTACAACTAACAAAAAAGCATTAATAGAACCTGTAGCATTCCATAAAGCGTGCAGTGCTGAAGCACTCAGATAACCGACAGTTAAAATTTCCTTACCTCTGCGTGGTTTTAACACAGCCAAGCCAATAAAATAGCCTAAATATCCACTGTAAGCCATGTGTCCCGCCACAGAACCTAAAATCCGGGGAATAAGTAGCTGTAAACCTACTAATTGACCAGAATTTTGGGAAATTAAAGGTACATATTGGCCTAGTGTTTCTAATAAAGTAAAACCCACAGCAGAAGCTGTACCCAAAAGAATACCATCCAAAGGTTCCCATACGCCAATCCGTTCTCGCCAAGGTGAGGGGAGAGAATTACCTAGCCAATATGCTCCTAATACTGGTAGTATTTTCAGCAATTCCTCCATTAAACCCGCCCCAAAGAACATCCGCACCAATAATTCTGTAAAGGTAATGCCATTTTGGGATGCAGCATCCAACCTTCCCGGTAAAATATCGCGGAATATTTTGATAAATACATCTAAAAGCGGACTAAGTAAAATTAACATTGTACTCAATGCCACAGCCATCAGTACCCACCAAGGCTTAGGTTTACCACATAATTGATAAACAAAATAGTAAGCCGCAAAGGCGATATAAGAACCGACAATGACCTGATTTGCTTGGGGATGACCTACTGTAGTAAACATTAACACCACAAATACTACTGTCAGTATTCCCGGTACTAAATAAGCTTTACGAGTTAAATCTTTACCAGTAGAGATAATGGGAAACAATTGTGTAAAGCTTACAGAATCTTGCTTGGATGATAATTGATGGTGACTGAGAGATGATAACACTGTAGCTTTATTAACAGATGTCATCGTTGGTTGAGCAACAAATTCATATTCAAAAATAAATTCTGGTCCATCAGCACCAAGGGCAATGCGATCGCCCAAATGCAATTCTTGACATCCTTGTAAGGGTTTTCCATTCAAAAAAGTGCCATTAGCGCTATTTAAATCGCAAATTATCCAACTGTATCCGCTATTAGGAGACAAAGAAAGGGGACGAACCACCGCATGACGACGAGATACCATTCGGTAGATCATGGCATCCAAGACAATTTGGCAGCTAGGGTCACGTCCAATGACTATTTCTTTCCCAGGAAGCAACGAGTAGCGAGATGCTGACTCAGAAACTTCAACCTTACTAGACACCAGCCGCAGAAAAGCATTCTGTCTTGCGTTTTTGCCTGTCATCAAGTTAGTAAATGTGTCTAAATAAATTCTATGGCTTACGCCACGCTATCAAATTTTATGGTAGTAGAGTTAACTTTTAGCTATATTCACAGCCGCACCATTGATAACTATACTATAACTTCATTAATCTCGCATTTGCTCCCACACAAAATACAAAATTCTACCAGAAAAGAAAAAATGGCAACATTTCATAGGTTTGTAGTAAAAAGTCGCACAAGCTACAGACATTGTTAAATTGTGAGAATATTTCCATCAAGAACAGGACAGACCCAAAAAGGGAGTTTAATATTTATGTTAAGTAAGAATTCAGAAGTCAGGAGGGGCGAAGGGCCGTTCACCCGTACAGGAGTAGGAGTCAGAATATTTGTTTGTACCAGGAATCATCCATAAGTAAGTTATTTCATCACTTATCAAGAATAACTAGAAAACTGTAGATCATTCTGTATCTTGAGTCCTTACACATAATCATAAAAAACTCAACTCAATTTTATTGTTTCCCAATCAGGAGTTATCAGCACATGGGACGCTTAAATCCTTATAATCTGCAAATGCAAATTACCCAGATGTTTACCCAAGGGCAATCATTTTTTGCCTTGACTAAAGTTCAAGATTGGTTAAAAGAACATAATCAAAATCCTTTAGAATATGAGGTTATTTTCCATCAAAAACCAGCGCATCCTGGATCAAAAGAAGTCATGGTTATAGAAATAGAATTAAAACGTAAAGATGGACAACCTGTAGATCCTTGGTTACAAGGACAAATCAACGTACAAAAATAATCTACTATCAGATACCGGACTTCTTCAAGAAGTCCGGTATCTCAAATAAAACCAGGGTATTTTATCAATATGAATAATGACATTGATCAACTTTTAACAAATTGGCAAATTATCAAGCAAGATGCCTGATATACGATTACTTAAACAAGACCTACATAACTGGCATATTAGTAGAGTGCGTCAGATGTCAACAATTTGGTTATTTACATGATTTATGCTGTCTGATGCACCCTACACCACTGATATACAGTTGCTTAAATGTGAATTCCACACTCAGTTTTACCAGTTCCGCGCCAACGTCCAGCGCGTTCATCTTCACCTTCACCTACTTTAGTAGTAATAGGTTCATCACCAATGCTGGGATAACCTTGATCATGGAGAGGGTTATAAATTACCTGATGTTCAGCTACATAAGCCCAGCTTTGTTTGCGTGTCCAAGTTGCAAGGGGGTTAATTTTTAATCTACCTTTACCGTCTAATTCAAATACAGGCATGGTAGCACGAGTAACCGCTTGATCACGACGACGACCTGTAATCCAAGCTACCGTATTAATTTCATCTAAACCCCGTAGAAGTGGTTCAATTTTGGTAACGTCGTGGAATTTAGCAATATCTGTATCCCAAAGGGCTTCACCAAATTTAGCCGCAAAGGCTTCACGACTATCTACATCTGGTGTTTTATAGGTTTTTAAATCTAGGTTATAGATGCCTTTGGCTTTAGCAACCAATTCTAGAGTTTGGGGGAAGTGATAAAGGGTATCAAGGAAAATTACAGGAACGGGATGCTCAAGCACGGTATAGAGGATATGTGTCAAGATGATATCATCTACGTTGAAGGCGCTGGTTTGTACCAGTCCTGTGGGGATATTCTGAACAGACCAAGCTAGGATTTCTGTAGGAGTTGCGGTTTCAAATTGCTCATTTAGTTTTACTAAGTCAAAAGTGGTAGAAGCTGTCATGATGTTTCTCTAAACAAAGATTTTTTTAGTTTTATTAACTTTAATCTTACCTGAATAAAGACACATATCTTTTCTGCTCCCCAGATCCCCCGCCCCTCTTCCCTGTTCCCTAATTCTGTAGTATTTTGATTCCAAGTCTGTTTAAGGATTTACCCCATGCAACAGTTACTACAGCAATTATTTAGTATGCAAAAATACTTAACTCGTCTAATTTTATCTGTATTGGTAATGATGATGGCCAGTTCAGTATTTATTTTACCTGCTTCAGCTACGGGTGTATACGAAATACCCAATTTAACAGCAAATACTTGGATTTTAGATCAAGGTGATGTGATTAGCCGCTTGAATGAAGGTCAAATTAGCAAGGCTTTTCAGGATTTGGCACAGGAAACTGGTAATGAAACTAGAATCGTGACTATTCGCCGCCTTGACTATGGGGAAACACCGGAAAGTTTTGCCCAAGGACTATTTAGTAAATGGTTTCCCACAGCAGCAGAGCGAGCTAATCAAGTATTATTACTGATTGATACCGTTACTAATGGAACTGCTTTGGTTGTTGGCGATCAGGCTAAGTCTTTGCTAACTGATTCTATTGCCCAAAGTGTGACAGATAAAACATTAGGTACAGCATTACGTGGCGGTAATAAATACAATCAAGGATTTTTAGATGTGAGCGATCGCTTAGTAGCAGTTCTATCTGGTAAACCCGATCCAGGTCCACCAGAGGTAACAGAAACTGTCAAGGTAGAAGGAACTTTCACTAAAGCCGAAGAAACTGATCAAGGTAATGCTACTGCTTGGGTGGTAGGGTTATTAATTGCAGCTACTGTCATCCCAATGGCAACATATTACATTTATCAAGTGTTTCAACCATCAAGTCGAGAAACTGGGGAATAGGGAATTGGGGATTAGGCGTTAGACATAGGAGTGAAAATCATCGTAGGGACAATTCATGAATTGTCCCTATAAGGGTTTGGTGGTTATGCACATTTAATTACCACCGGATGTCTATTGGGGAAAATATTGATCTTTTAGTAGTTTTGCTCAAGAAATACTAAGAATTTCTTTTTAAAAACTCTTGAATTTGAGTGATAAATTCTGCTAATTCTGTTAATAAATCAGATGCACCTTGACTTTGACAATTCTGTTCTCGACTAAGTTGTTCTAATTTTTCTGCTGCTCGCTGCATGGTTGTAGCTCCAATATTAGCACTAGAACCTTTGATAGAATGGGCTTCCCAAGCAATTTTTTGATAATTATTAGCAGCAATGGCAGTTTTAATTGCTTCTAGATGAGATTGACTAGTTTCTGCAAACATTTCTAATAGTTCTAGTTCAAATTCTATATTATGGTCTGATAGATGATGTAGATGTTCCCAATCAATGGGGAGATCAAAGTTAGTTTTATCTGTGGAAGAATCTGTGTTTTCCATCATGAATATTATCTCAGTATTAAGAAGCTTTTGACTCCAACGTTCTAACATAGCGGCTAATTTATCTTTAGCTACTGGTTTACTTAAATAGTCATCCATTCCCGCATCTAAACATCGTTTCTGGTCTTCTTTCATGGCATTGGCAGTTATTGCAATTATAATAGGTTGCTGATTTTTAGCCAATGTATTTAAAGGACGACGGCGAATTTCTTTTGTTGTTTCTATGCCGTCAAGAACTGGCATTTGGCAATCCATAAAAATTAAGTCGTAGGGAATTTTATCCAATAACTCTAAGACTTCTTGACCATTGGCTACTGCATCGGCTTGATATCCTAAGCTTTGAATTTGCTTAATAAATACTTTCTGATTGACTAAATTATCTTCTGCTAATAACAATTTTAATTTAGATTTCTGATAGATATTTTCTTCTAGGGGTTTATCTATAATAATAGGAGAATTATTTATTTTGAATTGATTACTGAGGATATTAATAATAGTATCTAAGAGTCGGGAAGGCTTGACAGGTTTAACTAAATGACTAATAAATCCAATGTCTAATGATCTTTTTACTTCATCTCGTTGGTTAGTTGAAGTGAGCATAATTAAAGGTACATTAGCAATATCTGGATTTTCCTTAATTTGTTTTCCTAGAGTGATGCCATCTACAAGAGGCATTTGCATATCAATAATGGCAATATCATAGGGAATTTCTTGTTGTGCGGCTGTTTTTAAAGCGTCCAGTCCTGTCATTGCTGAATCCGCTTCATCTACCTGCATTCCCCAGCGTGTAGCTTGATGGCGGATAATTTTCCGATTCGTAGCATTATCATCAACTACTAATAAGCGGCGCTGATGGAGAATATGATAATCTTGATGGTCACAAACAAATTTTGACTGCTTAGTAAAAGTTAGTTCAAACCAGAATTTTGATCCTTTGCCAATCTCACTTTCGATGTGAATTTGCCCTCCCATTAAATTAACTAATTGTTGACAAATTGCTAATCCTAAACCTGTACCACCATATTTACGAGTAATGGAAGCATCAACTTGAGTGAAGGGTTGAAAAAGTTTATTTTTATCTTCAGGACTAATACCAATACCTGTATCTGTAACTGCAAAATTAATAGTAGCTGTAGTCTCATTTTCTGAGATTAATTGGACGATCACAACTACCTCTCCTTGTCCAGTAAACTTAATGGCATTGTCCATTAAATTCATAATAATTTGCCGTAAACGACTAGCATCTCCTTGGATATAAATGGGAACATAAGGAGCAATAAAAGCGGCTATTTCTAATCCTTTATTATGGGCTTGTGGTGCTAGGAGTTCTACAATTTCTTGAATGGAAGTTGATAGGTTAAAATCCAATTTTTCCAGCATCATTTCCCCAGATTCTAGCTTGGATAAATCCAAAATTTCATTAATTAGGGATAAAAGAGCATCACCACTAATTCTGACGGTTTCTACAAAATCTCTTTGTTCTGGATTAAGGGGTGTTTCTAATAATAGTCCAGTCATACCCAAAACTGCGTTCATGGGGGTGCGAATTTCATGACTCATATTTGCTAAAAAGTTGCTTTTAGCTTGTGAGGCTAATTCAGCTTGTTGTCGAGCTTTTTCTAGTTCTTGACGCTGAATAATTTCAGCTTCTAATAGTTTAGCTTGGGTTAAAGCAATACCTATTTGATCAGCAAGCGATCGCAATAATTCTGTTTCCCAACTATTCCAATTTCGGATCTGACTGCATTGATGCGTAATTAATAGTCCCCAAAGTTGATTTTTGAGAAAAATGGGAATTACAAGATTAGCTTTGACTTCAAATCTATCTAGTAGTTGACGATGGCAAGGTTGAATATTAACTTTTTCAACATCGTCAATACTGGTAATCCAACCTTGACGATATTTCTGGACATGAGTTTGTGCAAAGCAAAGATCAATAATATTTTCACCTAATACCCTAGTAAACCCAGGAATTAATGCTTCTTTTCTTGCAGTTAATGAGCCATTTGCTTCTAATTCTAAAATGAGTACACGATCAGCTTTAAGAATTTTTTGAACTTCGGTAACGCTAGTATCGAGAATGTGGTCAATTTTTAAGGATTCGCAGATTTTCAGCGTAACATCAGCTAATAATTTAGATCGCAAGGTTTGCAGATTTAATTCTTCTTCTGCCTGTTTGCGCTTAATAAATTGACCAATTTGATTACCAAGAGACATCATCCCTTTGAGCAGATCTGCATTTTCTCGCTGCATATTTTTGCTGAATAAAATCAGCACTCCCATAGTTGTATTACCTCCATGAATGGGAAAACCAAAGGCAGTTTTTAATCCTAATTTCAGGGCAATATCTATTCGCAGAAAATTTTCATAATTAGCAATATTAGTCAGCCATACTGGCTCAAATTGTGACCAAATCTGTCCAGGTAGGTCAATTTCTGGAGAAAAAGTCATTTGTCTGGTAATCTCTTCTAAAGTCTTAAATTCTGAAGATGATCCACACCAAATATCTAGACACCGCAACACATTTTCTGATTTGTCTATAATCCAGATTTCACCCCAATCCCAACCTAAAGTTTGACAAATTCCTTTTAAGGTGCGATGGGTAGCATTATGAATATTTTTTGCTCCTGCTAAGGCACTAGTTACTGTATATTGTAAAGTCAAATATTTTTCAGATTGTTTGCGAATGGTAATATCACGGCAAACACAAATTATACCGTCAGATTTAAGCAATGTTAAAGAAATTTCTTGGTCAAATGTTGAGCCATCCTTTCTTTTAGCGGTCGATTCTCCATGCCAATAACCATTTTTCATCAGCAGAGGAAAGATATGATTTTCAAACAAGATAATTTCTTTTTCATGGTAAAAGTATTTCCATGTTTTGCCAATAATTTCATCAGGTTTATCATATCCAAATATCTTGACGTGAGAACTATTGAGATAGATATACTTGCCTTGAGTATCTACAATACCAATACCATCACTAGCTGATTCTATCGCTGTTAGTTGTTGTTGTAGAGAATCTTCTGATTGTTTACGTTCAGTAATATCTACACCTGTACTAACGATATATTCTATTTCATTTTCATTATCAAAAAGAATAGTATTCGACCAAACAATTAATCTTGGTTCACCATTTCTGGTCAGCCAAGTTGTTTCATATTCTTGAGGTCGTTTATTTAAAATTATTTGGTGAAAAATATCTTGAATTAATGGCTGATCTTGTGCAGATAAAAATATATTCCAAAAACATCGCTGAATTACTTCATCATAGTTGTAACCAGTAATTTTTTCACAAGCTCGATTAAACCGGACAATCTGCCCTTGGGTATCAAGCACCATGACTAAAACACTGGCTGTATCTAGAATACTAGAAATAAAGTTACGCTCGGTTTTCAGTGATTCTTCTACAGATTTACGCCCACTAATTTCTCGATATATTAAATAGTAAATCATCACAAAAATAATGATACATATAGTAATAGCAGTTACCATAGCCATCATCATATTATATGTGTTTGTTTTTAATTTATTAGCTTGTTCTGTAAGTAATAATTGATCATTTTGAGAAATTTTATCTATTTTTTCATATATAGACTTGCTAGATAATTTTTTTTGATTTTTCAGAAAAATCTCTAAGGCTCTTTCTGAACTATTGCGTTGACGCAAATCAATATTCTCTTTGATTCTATATATTTTTGTGGCTATTTGTGATTCTAATCTCGCCAGTTCTTGCTTAAATTCTGGGGTCATTACCTCTGATTTTTTGAGATTAGCAATTTCCCGGTTAATTTTCATCACTGATTTTTGATAATTTTGTAAATGAACTTGCTCGCTATTGAGCATATAATTACTTTGTTCACTTTCAGCTTGCTTAATATAGAATATTAATTTTGATTGAGTATTAATCTTTTCTAAAGTCTGGTATTGCTGAGTGTTGGTTTGGATAAAATTTTGCAAATTTTGGTAAGAGAAGATGCCAATCATGGCGAGAATTGAAGATGTTATACCAAACCAACTGGTAATTCTCATTAAGAACAGTTTATGAGTTTTTTTTTGTTGTTTACTTTTTTTATTTATCAATAGTAATCCGTCTAAATTGCGGCGCAGTTCTAACTGCTTCATCACTTGCTGGGCGATAATTTGCAAAGCTTCCAATTGTTTAGATGAAAGTTGCCTTGGCACATCATCAATTACACACAATGTTCCTAAACCATAACCTTCGGCATTAATTAGAGGTACACCTGCATAAAATCGGATATTTGGTTCAGATATGACTAAAGGGTTATTAACAAATCTTTCATCTTGTGTGGCATTGGGAACAACAAAAACATCTGTTTGGCAAATGGCGTGAGTACAGAATGCAATATCACGAGGTGTTTCTACAGTTTCTAATCCAACTTTAGACTTAAACCATTGCCTGTTGTTATCAACTAAACTTATTAAAGCTATGGGAGTATCACAAATATAAGCTGCTAATCTAGTCAAATCATCAAAAACGGTTTCTGGTGCAGTATCCAGAATTTTGTATTGTAAAAGGGCTTCTATTCTAGCAACTTCATCATCATGTACTGATTTTTTCATATTAAAATTTCGTAATTTGATAAAAATTGATTTACTGCTAAGAATACAGAAGTATGGCTAACGCCACGCTTTGCTATCAGGAGTTCAGGATTAATAATGAAGAAAATTTTTATTTCCTATTCCCTATTCTCTGAATCCTTAGATTTATTGGTTTAATAATTCCTCTTAAATAAGATAGGCTAATACCAATTTTATGTGATGATTAAAATCCTCTTGCCTGTTACGAATCTACACAAGTCTGTATAGTTGTAGCAGGCCAATAATTTAACCCCGGGTTGATCAGTGGGTTGGTGTTAATCTTGAATGTACTCTTGTCCTGAGACTAAAGCCATTTCAGCGCGAACAAATTCTCTACCTAAATAGGCTGCATGATCTAAGAAAGTTACTAGAGATTCTTGATTTTCTTCAAAAATCTTTACACATAGTTCTTTAGCTGTGCGGCCGCTAAATACAGTTGTGTGGGTTCTTTCCACTTTACCCCGTGCGGGAATTACCTTGCCTGTTTCCGGATCTACTGCTAAACCCCGTTCATCAATGACATTAGTAAAGTGCTTAGCATAAATTAATCTTTGATTGGGGTCTATATAGATAATAAAATAGCCTTTGGGGTCGAGATCAATATGACGCTGGGAAAGTTTATTATCAATTGCTGTCAAATCTTCAAGTAGTAAATCCATAGCCGTTATCAAAAGTAAATTGATGGAGACGTATTTTTAGATTACATCTTTAGTGTAATTATTGTGTGAAATTTTTCTATTCAGATCCCACACTGCTTATCTAATTAAAAGGTAATTCTGCATTAATAGCATCTATTTCTTGTTGTTCGATTTGATTTACTTGACGTACCCACGGGAGAATAATTTGTCCTAAACGGTTGTTATAAAAGCGGTGGAGACTGTGATTAGGGGTAGCTGGAAAACCTCGACGTTTTTTATGTCTACCACCAGCACCGGGATCAAAACTTTGGATACCACGAGCGATCGCCCATTCAATTGGTGCATAATAACAAGCATCAAAATGTAAGCAATCTATTTGTTGCAAACTACCCCAATAACGTCCATATAGTTGATCTTCTTTAAATAAACAAAAGGACATTCCCACAGGATGGCGCGGATCTTGCTGATTATAAGCGGCAAAAAATACGACCCGATGGCGATAATTATGATATAACTGTTCAAAAAATTTCTTGGTTAAATATTTACTGCCCCACCAACCAAACTTATCACAGGTATCAGCATAGAAATCATACATTAAAGGAAACAAAGAATTAGGAATTTCCTCACCTGTTAAAGCTTGTAGTTTTAAACCTGCTTTTTCTACAGCTTTGCGTTCGCGCTTAATATTCCGTCTTTGATTGGCATTGAATACAGTTAAATAATCATCAAAAGTTTGAAAACCAGTATTTCCCCAAATATAACTATGATGTAACCAAGTTGTAAAACCCTGTCGTTCTAAAAGCGGTCGCCACTGAGGATCAACATAGAGAAAATGACAGCCGGAAATGCCATGTTTAACACAAAAATTATCAATTTCATGGAGCATTAAAGCTGTAATTTCCTCTTCATTTTCTCCAGAAGCAATTAAAAAGCGATAACCTTCTGCTGGTGTAAATGGTGTCATTCCTAGCAGTTTTGGATAATATTCTATTCCCAACCGAGAGGCTAATTCTGCCCACTGATGATCAAAGATAAATTCCCCTTGACTATGTCCTTTTAAATATAATGGTGCAGCAGCAATTAAAGTTCGATCTCGCCAGACAATTAAATGATTTGCCAACCAACCAGCATTAGCTGTTGCACTGTGGGATATTTCCAAATTATTCAACCAATGCCATTCTAAAAAAGGGGTTTTTAAGGGTAGGGCTAAAGCGTCCCAAGCTGATTGGGGAATAGCAGCAATGGTTTGTGTCCAGACAAAAGAATATTTAGGTTTGTGTTCTTTAAAAATTGCCATTTTAGATTGTGAATTTAGTTCTCAATTTTCCGATAGTGAAGAAAAACTTCTTGGTCAATTCTAGATACTTCTAGTAATTCTAACTTAGGCGCAAGATCCGCTAAAAATCCTATACCGCTAACAGGTGAAGGGGCAATACTACCACCTAAAATTAAGGGGCAAATAGTCAACCAAATTTCATCAATTAAATTAGATGCGAAAAAAGATGCTACTAATTGTCCTCCTCCCAAGATAGCGAGACGGTGAATTTTTAAACCTGTTAAATATTTTAAAGCAGCCAGAATGTCAATTTCTCCTGTGAGAGTTTCAAACACTAAAACTTGCTCAAATCCAGGATTTTCTTGCCAAACATTAGCACCTAAAGAGGTTGTCAGTAACCAACGTCTTACGGGTTGTTGAAAAAATTTAATGTCCGGATTCAGATTGCCTGAAGGGGAAATCACTATATGAACTGGTTGGGGATACTTCTTAGCATTTATTCTTTGTTGCAAGAGTATTGTCTCAGATATGGTAATTGTAGTACCGTAAGCACGAAGAGTGCCAGCACCAAATAAAACGGCATCAGAGGCAGCAATTTGTTTTTCTAGGTGTGCTTTATCAGCCTTTGAGCCAAATCGGGCAGGCGATCGCCTAAAATCTGCTATTTTACCATCAGCACTCATGGCTAAAACTACTGTGGTATGAGGACGATGTTCCATGTAAATTTTTTGTTGAGATTTACCAACAATCTATACTATATACAATACATTTTTGATGAATTTTACACCATTAATATTACTATGCAACACCATTCACTATTTAATCTACATTTTATGCTTTTTCATATATCATGTTTATGCTTACTACTAATCAATCAATTAGATAATTATAGGTTATATTAAACCAAACAAAACTGAAATAACAACCAAAAATTTCGTTTTTGCCTGATCTGGCTTGTTTTTATTCGCTAATTAAGTACGGCAACATAAATAATTAAAGGTTTGTAGTCATAGCTTCAGCCCTGCCTCCTGCTATATAGTTTGATTTTTTGCGCCACTTATATTAACCAGCAATGTATTATCAATTCATAAATTGTCTCCTTTAATTTCTGCAATTTCATGTTTTAATTTTAATGTTTTGAAGATGCAAAGTGAGACAAATAATGGCTAAATCTCGACAATCATCATTTCGACGCATTTTAGTAACCAGAATTCTGTTAGTATTTGTTCCAGTATTATTACTTGGGGAAATAGTCGCCCTGAATAAAGCCCGTTCTAGTTTATTAAATACGGCTCGACAAAATTTAACCGAAAGTGCAGTCAATAAAGGAGAAAAAATTAGTGATGATATTGCAGCTTTACGCTCAAATTTAATTACAGCTAGTCAAACAAAAGTAATTCGTTCTGGTTCATCTTCAGAAATTCAAAAATTTCTCCAACAATTAAAACAACAACTACCAACTAAAATTGATTGTCTGCAACTTACCAGACTGCAAAAAGCTGACATTATTGCTAGTAGTTGTGGTAATCAAGACATTATTCCATCAGGATTATCGCCTAGTAATAATGATGTTGATATTCAATTTCTCCTACCACCTCAAGCGGGAAAAACTGGTAACTTAGACAAACAAAATCAATTACAGTTATTTTTATCAATTCCTGTTGCTAATCAACGGGGAAATTTAGCTTACAGATTAAGTCTTAAAACTACATTATACCAACAAAATCCTAATCATCCTGGTTCACTAACTGGTTTTTTAGTCGTCATTTCTGAAGACGGTAGAGTTTTAGCACATCCATTAACAGAAAGAATTGGTACTAATATCAAAAATTATTCCGATGTAAACAGAATTAAAGAGATCATGAAAAGTGCATTAGCTGGACATGATAATTCCAGTAATTTGTCTTTTGTAGAAGGTAAAGAATTGATTTCAGGTTATACAGCTACTGCTAAACCCATCACCACTAAACCTTCACAAAGATGGGTTGTCCTGGCGGTGACAACCGTAGAAAATGCCCTATTTGGGTTAGAAGAAATCAAACTTATTCTCATTGTTTTAACTGTAGGTTTAATTGGTGCAAGTTTATTTGCATCATTATATTTAGTTCCTTACCTAGCAGATCCTATTGAAGAACTCCGCGATTATGCTGTTAATTTGCATAGTCACCACGCCGCACAACCTATTCCCCGTAATTTCAAAATTCGAGAATTTAATCAATTAGCACAAGCATTGGATCAAATGGTAGAAAGACTAAAAGATTGGGCGGAAGAATTGGAAATTGCTTGGAAAGAAGCCAAGTCAGCAAATCATATCAAAAGTCAGTTTTTAGCTACAACTTCCCATGAATTAAGAAATCCCTTAAATATTATTATTAACTGTATTCGTTTAGTGCGCGATGATTTATGTGATTCTAGAGAAGAAGAATTGGAATTTCTCAAAAAAGCCGATGATACAGCCATTCATCTATTAGGTTTAATTAATGATTTACTGGATATTTCTAAAATAGAAGCTGGGAAACTTTCTGTAACTCTAGTACCGCTAGATTTACGGCAATTATTATTAGAGGTAATTAATTTACAATCAGTAAATGTTCAACATAAAGGACTGCAATTAATTTGTGATATAGGTGATAAACCTATTCCCATTAAAGCTGATGTTATCAAACTCAAACAAGTGCTAATTAATGTGATTGGTAATGCTACTAAATTTACTGATGCAGGTAGTATTCAAGTTAGCACAAATATTAACTTAAATAATTATCAGCCTTGTGTGATCGTATCTGTTAAAGATACAGGAATTGGTATTGATCCAGGAGAACAAGGTAAACTATTTCATCCTTTTGTGATGGTTGATGGTACAACTACCCGCAAATTTGAAGGAACTGGATTAGGTTTAGCTATTTCTCGTAATTTAATTGAACTCATGGGTGGTAAAATCACCTTAGAAAGTTTGGGTTTAAATCAAGGGACAACAGTAATGATCAAATTACCTTTGATTGATTTAGGTTTATTACCTAATCCAGAAAAAAAAGATGTTATGAATAACGTAGTTAAAAGTCAATCTTTGCGATAAATTGTCAGGTAAGAATTCAGGAGTCAGGAGTCAGAATATTTGTTAGTAGCAATAATTCTCCAGAAGTCTGTTTTTATCTCAATTATCAATAATGACTCTAAAACTATAATTTATTCTGTATTCTGTATCCTCAATTCTTACGTATTCAGCTACAGTAATCGTATTTTACCTCCTGCCTCCTGCCCTCACTGCCTTCTGCTGTATCAATTAATCACAGGACAACATCACAATGAAACGATTGGTTTATAGTATTTTCGCCGTCACATTTTTATTATTAACTCCTGCTTGTTCATCTACGGTTCAATCTCCCCAAACCCAAGTTTCATCCACACCGAGTCAGATGAATCATGATGGACATAACATGGAACATACAAACCATGAAAATCATTCACCAGTCAATACTAAAGCTAAATTAACTCCTCCCGAAAAGTTAGCACCTAATCAACCTCTGAATTTATCCATAGATATTCAAGATTCTACAGGAAAACCTGTGACTAAATTTGATATTTTTCAAGAAAAAATCATGCACTTGATAGTTGTCAGTGATGATTTACGTAATTTTGATCATATCCATCCAGAATATAAAGAAAATGGACGTTTTCAAGTCAGTGCAACTTTTCCCGAATCTGGAAGTTATACTATGTTTAGTGATTATAAACCTGCTGGAAAAAAGGAAACTGTTTCATTAACAAATATCACCATTCCTGGTGCAGTTCCCATGCCCAAAAATTTAGAAAAATTCACAAAAACTAAAACTTTATCAGATACTAAAGTTAACTTAAATGTTTCCGAAAAAACTATTAAAGCAGGTGCAGATATAACTTTAACTTTTGATGTTAAGGATAATAAAAATCAACCAGTTACAGACCTCCAGCCCTACTTAGGTGAAAAGGGACATTTAGTAATTATCAAAAGTTCATCGCCCCTGACGGTAGCTGATTATATTCATGCACACGCCATGAAAAATACTACCAATGGAAAAATAGAATTTCATACCAAATTCCCCAAATCAGGAACATATAAAATGTGGACACAATTTAACCGCAATGGCAAAATTAAAACCGCAGATTTTTGGGTAAATGTAGAATAGGAAATATTTTGAATATTTCTCAAAATTGTAGGTTGGGTTAAGCGATAGCGAACCCAACAAAATCAATAATTCTTGCCTATTCTTTGCCGTGATTGCGTCCTAGTTCATACACACCAGCACCCATACAAGCAAGTATGCCCGTGCTAATTCCCCAGCTATTACCTAAACTGATATCTAAAATCCAGTTAGATACACCACCAAAGAGTAAAAAGGGAAAAACACTAAATAGTGAAGCATAGAAAGAATTTTGGGATTCTCTGGCTTTGCGTGTTTTTTCAAATTCTGCTTGACTGGTGTAGAGGGAACGTTCAGCAAAATTAAACCAGCGATTGAGTTGTATCGTTACCCATTCTCGAAGTTGGGAAAAAGCCAAATACAAGGCTAAAGCCCATAAACAACCTCCAGCGATCGCATTTTTATCTAATTCAAAGCTAAAAGGCAATATATCAAACATGACATTGGGTAACTCTTCAATTGCTAATTTTAGCTGTTATCTCGCCATAAATCTCACTCTAGATAGACTTTTAAAAGATTCACCTTATACAGATTTTATTTGACACTCTGCGGTCTAAAGACACACAGATTCTTTAAGACTTGCTTAAAAGGAATAGTCAATTATCCCCCTACACGCTCAAAACAACTACCAGTACGACAGGTATTGCAATCGCGCTTACTTTTATGTTTTTTTGCTTTCCGAGTCCATCAAATTTTGGCGGTATTACACTC
>JACCDP010384936.1_pt1 | contig 48822 bp, 38 predicted proteins | sample 7445841 | NCBI WGS metagenome assembly JACCDP01 (sample SAMN15323441, study PRJNA562643) | freshwater metagenome | isolation source: river surface water | place: USA:Blue River Watershed | collected 2017-08-17
CATCAGCAATAATTGTCTCTACCTGAATCAGTTGATCATTTCCTAGTCCACCACCTTTAGTGATGACTCCTGTTGGTGATAAGGTTATGCTTTGTCCAAGTTGGCTATAGTTTGCTGTATCATTACCAGCACCACCATTAAGGGTGTCGTTACCAGCACCACCAATAAGGGTGTCATTACCTAAACCACCATTAAGAATGTTATTGCCAGTATTACCTGTAATGATATTATTCAGGTTATGACCTGTACCGTTAATAGCGGTTGTTCCGGTTAAAGTCAGATTTTCTAGGAATGTGGGTGCAAATATTCCCTGGTAAGTGTTGAGGGTGTCTGCATGAAAAACAATATCTGACAAATTTAGAGATGTTCCATGGAACATCTCTACATCTGTAACAGAAATATTAACTTCTAATTCCCAATTTCCTCCTAATGCTGCATTGCCGGTTTTTGTGGTGGAGGCGCTAATGGTTGCGGTTGTGATTTGATGTAATTTGTGAATAAATTCTTCCCCAGCATCCCCGGCAGCGACGTTACAACCATAGAGTAAGATACTTTTACTTTGCCAAGTCTGCAACAAATCAGCATATTTACTGATGTTATCTAAATTCAGTTGACCATTTCCTAAATACAAACATCCCGGAGAACCGTGGGAAACGATATGTACTGTGCTAATTTGGGTATGCTGTCGGAAAAATTCCGTAATTTGCTCAATTCCGTCTCGATTTCGGGAAATAATCACCGATTCTACCCCCTGAACAACTCCCGTCTGTAGGGTTTGGTAGTCAGAAACAGCAGCATCAATAAAGACAACGGTAGAGGTTTGATTGGGCAAAGAGTTGTTAAGCATATTTTTTTAAATTTTTACCTGATAACAAATTGATATTTTTCTGTTGCATTGTATCATGTAGAGATATGGCAATAATAAATACCCTACAATGTCTAAAATTTGGTCGTTTCAGGCTTTTGGCGATTAACTTCCGCTCAATAGCGAACTGCTTGCAGCAGCGCTTCGCTATCGCTCAAAAAGCATCAAAAAATTACGTTAAAATGCCCAAAACCCATACATTATATTTGGTTGATCCTGTCAACGCGTAAGTCCTAGATTATATAAAGTTGCAAATATCACCCCAGATTTAATTCATTTTGTAGGGATTTAGCATTGCGCTTTACCCCTACGGAAGATATGGTTTTTAAAAAACACATATTTAAGCTTAATTGTCAATCCGTAATTTTTCAGATCATATAAAAAAGCGATCGCCTTCCTAAAAATTATGGAAAGCGATCGCTTTAATCTATATCTAATAGTCAACAGTCGTAGGGTGTCTCAGACAGCATAAATTATGTAAATAACCAAATTGTTGATATCTGACGCACCCTACCAATATGCTAACAGTCAACCGTCAACTATCAACCTGTATACCATTCTGGAGTTAATTTATCAGCATCAGCAACAGGGGTTTCAGTGGCTAAAGTTCCATTCATAGTCCAGATTTTATCTGCGGATGTTTGTTGATCACGCCAGTAAATATCTGTTTTACCATCACCATTGAAATCACCTAAAGATGCTGTCAAACCAGGAGTATTGCTAGGTAAGAAAGCTTCAGAACTAACGGTTGTACCATCCATTAACCAAGCGGTATTTGCGCCGGTAGTAGCATTATGCCAGAATACATCTGTTTTACCATCGCCATTGAAATCGCCAATTCTGGCAGTCCAATCTGTGCCCAATGTGCTGACAACACCTTCAGTCACAAAAATGCCATTCATTGTCCAAATCTTATTCTCACCTGTTTGTGAGTTGCGCCACAAAACATCAGTTTTGAAGTCGCCATTGAAATCGCCTAAAGTGTAATTCCAAGAAGCATCTTGGGATTGAAGATTATACTTAGTGGCTTGACTACCATCCATAAACCAAGCGGTATTTTCCCCTGTGGTGGTATTACGCCAGAAGATATCACTCTTACCATTACCATCAAAATCAACAATGGTTGCAGCTAATCCTGGAGTAGTAGTTTCTAGCACAGTGGCACTAACTACCTTTGTTCCATCCATCTGCCAAATCGCATTTTCTCCGGTGGTAGCATTATTCCAGAAAATATCAGTTTTGCGATCGCCATTAAAATCACCAATATTTGCACTCCAAGCTGGATCAACCCGATCTAAAGTCAAGTAACTGGAAACTTTTGCACCATCCATAAGGACAATTACATTATCACCAGTGGCCTTATTGCGTAATAAGAAATCAGTCTTATTATCGCTATTAAAATCAGCAGTTTTATAAGTCCAGGTATTTAAGTCATATTTACCTAAAGATGCCTGTTCTAAAACTTGTGTTCCGTTCATCAAGCGAACTAAAATCTCCCCAGTTTGAGCATTTACCCAAAGTTTATCTGTTTTACCATCACCATTGAAATCAGGAACAATGGCTGCGCTGGTTAAATAAGGATTAGGATTGGGGTTAGCACTACCAACGGGTAATGTTGGTACAGAAAGTAATGGATCTGCTTGTGCTTGAGGAGCAAAACTTCTACTAATTTCATTATCAGAAAATGTTGTTAAGGATTCTGATTTTTTAAGTGATGTTGCTGCCCAGGAATTTGTATCTAAAGATAAAGGAGATTGATTAGACATGATGTGTTTTTATCAGTAATTAATATCTATTTTTAATGTCTTTTTAATGAAGATTCTGTAAATAAAAAACATTTGTTTAATTATTTTAGTTGAGTGTCATTATTTAAGGATATTTTGATAATTTTCATCCACATTAACTTAGAAAACTAAAAGTAATATCTAAACAATCAAAAAAGATTTTATTTTCTGTTTATCTATGTCATTTTTTAAAGACAAAATCCTGTTTCTTTAACAATTTCAGTTACAGAAGTTATCCGCCATTGGCGAAAATTGCCATCATCTAGTAAAATCGAGACAGAATAAAATATAGCGGTATGCAGTTGAATGGAATAGGTCATGAAACTTAAAAATCATACAAGATAAGGCTTTCCGTCCTGCCCTCTGCCTCCTCCTATATCACTTCCAATTACCAAATTACTAACTATGCAAACAGAATATCGGCAGCGTCGTGAACAGTTAATGGCGAAAATAGGCAATGGTACAGCGATTTTTAGAAGTGCGCCAACAGCAGTTATGCACAACGATGTCGAATATGTTTATCGCCAAGATAGTGATTTCTTTTACTTAACTGGTTTTAATGAAGCCCAAGCGGTAGCAGTATTAGCACCCCATCACCCAGAACATCGGTTTATATTATTTGTGCAACCCAAAGATCGAGAAAAGGAAGTTTGGAGTGGTTATCGTTGTGGAATAGATGCAGCAAAAGAATTTTATGGTGCAGATGTAGCTTATCCCATTGCAGAGTTAGATGAGAAGTTACCCCAATATTTAGAAAAAGCCAATTGTATTTATTATCATTTAGGACGCGATCGCCATTTTAACGACAGAATTATTAAACATTATCAAAGTTTGCTCCGCACCTATCCCAAACGCGGTACAGGTCCCACATCCATAGTTGACCCTGGTACTGTCCTTAACATCATGCGGCTACATAAAAGCAAAACAGAATTAGACCTAATGCGTCAAGCTGTAGAAATTGCCGTAGAAGCTCATAACTATGCTTTACAAACCACCGCACCCGGACGTTATGAATATGAAATCCAAGCCGAAATAGAACATATTTTCCGTTTACGGGGTGGCATAGGACCTGCTTATCCTTCCATCGTCGCATCTGGGACAAATGCTTGCGTACTGCATTACATCGAAAACAACTGTCAAATGCAAGAAAATGATTTACTCTTGATTGATGCTGGTTGTGCTTATGGTTATTACAACTCTGATATTACCCGGACATTTCCCATTAGTGGTAAATTCACACCAGAACAAAAAGCATTATATGAAATAGTATTAGCAGCACAAAAACAAGCCATAGCGGAAGTAAAGCCGGGTAATTCCTTCCATGCACCTCATAATGCAGCCGTGCGGATATTAACAGAAGGATTAGTAGAACTGGGTTTACTCAAAGGAGAAATTGATAAATTAATAGAGGAAGAAAAATATAAACCCTTTTATATGCACCGGACCAGTCATTGGTTAGGTTTAGATGTCCATGATGTGGGAGTTTATCAACATGGAGAAAACCCCCAAACCTTACAGCCTGGCCAAGTGCTAACCATAGAACCAGGACTTTATATTGTACCGGATACCAAACCCGCCGAAGACCAACCGGAAATAGACCCCCGTTGGGTAGGGATTGGCATTCGTATTGAAGATGATGTATTAGTTACCGCAGATGGAAATGAGGTTTTAACAGCCGGAGTTCCCAAGGAAATAAAGGATTTAGAAAGATAGTGGCAAAGAATGTAGAGATGTTCTATGTAACGTCTCTATAATGGTCATGGAAAACATATATTTAATTTCTGGTGATATCCAATCAAACACTGCTGACTCTTGATAATAAAAATAGGAAACTCAAAATCCTGTTTTAAAATGGATTAATTTTGGGAAGTTCAGGAGTGACTGATTCAGGATTTTTTCGTTGCAAATATTTACTTAGCACATAAGCTAAATCTCCCCGTGTCATGGGGCGGAGTGGGTAGATATTACCTTGGGTATCCATGTTGATAAATTCTTCTGCGACAACTGTAGTGATCGCTTTTTTTGCCCAATCAGGTATACTTTTTGCATCTGGATGAGAAGAGAGAATTTCATTCACAGTATCATCAGGAAATTGAGTATACAGTTACATAAAATAAATTCTACCCCCTACCCCCCTTGCTGGGTGGGGTTATTAACATTTCATAAATCGGGATGACAGGATTTGAACCTGCGGCATCCTGCTCCCAAAGCAGGCGCGCTACCAAGCTGCGCTACATCCCGTAAAGTCGCCAAAACCAGAATTACATACTTAAAATGTATTACTGGACAACTTTTATTATCATATCACAAAAAAGAATAAATGCAAACCCCATGATCTAGAAAAAATAACAATTGCTGATTACCTGCAAAATTATACCCGTATCCCCACTATTCCCTAATCCCAATCCCTCAAAACAATATCATTGAGGATACCAAAACATTCCTTTAATACCTTCAGGATCGGGCATAAAGCCCATGGTCTTATAGAAATCTACAACATGAGGATCAGCAAACAGAGTTACATTACTAATTTCCTCACTTCTGAGTTTTTTGAGGACATATTTCATTAAAGCCTTACCCAAACCTCGACTTTGAAAGTCAGGGTGAACAACCACATCCCAAATAGTGGCATTAAAAGCATGATCTGATGTAGCACGGGCAAAACCAATCAAACGCTTTTTGTTCCCTCGCACTTGCCACATAGACGCAACGAGGAAACTATGCTCAATAGCTTTTTTAACTTTTCTCAGAGGGCGACGTGACCAACCAACCGCATCACAAAGTTCTTCTAGCTCATACAGGTCAATCTCCCGTTCCGTACTGAAAACGATTTGATCCTTACCCAGAGTAGAATTACCTTCAGTTTCCACTGTATGCTCATTAAGAGCAGTGTTTTTATTTGTCCCTAAAGATTCAGGAGTGCTAAACCAAGTTTTCCAAAAACCCATGCCAACGCAGTTCGGTTAGTATGACTGAATTGGTTACCACTTTTTAAGAGTGTTGATTCACATTTAACAAGACTATGCTCATTGCAGGCCAAGAGCCTAGAATAAATCTAGATATCCTGGAGATTTGCAAAACTCATAGCTAGTTATCAGGTGTTTCTGACCAATCACTTTCAACTTTAGCATTTTGTTTTCACACTACTCCATCAAACTTATCCAAAGACAAAATTTTTTCTCAAAATCGCAGTATCCTGCCACGGTTAATCAACATTTTCAGCTTATGCTAATTTATATCAATTTCAATGACACAATCAGAACAAGTAATTTAACTGATACGCTGTAGAATTTGAAAGATAACATTATTTTAGCCAATACCTTGTCCAAATTGGAAAAAGCCTTGATTTGTAGGTTGTGCTGAAGCATGAAACCCAAAATAAGCGTTGGGTTGTGCTGTCCCTTAACCCAACAAAGCACAAAATAGACAAGGTATTGTTCAGCAACCTCCTCTTAATTTGGGGAATAGGCAACAGGCAATAGTAATATTGGTTACTCCCCTGCCTCCCCTGCTCCCGGACACAGTTTGTACCAAACAAGCTCTTATCTCCAACAATGGCTTCTGGTTTAAAATCCTCCACTCTAGAACTTCTTAAACGCTTTAATCGAGCGTTTCCCCAATTCTATGAGCAATTTGTTAGTAGTGAGATTCAACTTCAAAATTTACGCCTGGCATACCGTCTTTATAAAACCAGACGGGCTGTGATAGAGATAAAGTCTGAAGAGAACAAAAGCACCCTACATTTTGCCTACCGTAATCAATCTTTCCTTCTCAGCGATATTTTTGGTGTTCTGGCTGCTTATGGTTTAACTATTCATGGTCTGAGTCTATACGGTCAAATTCGTCCACCAATGTTAGTTTTTATCAAATTACTAGTATCCCGTGGTAGTAAAGCACTCACGGAAAAAACTGCTGAAAACGTTTGTCGGGCTATTCGTGAGGCATTAGGTGGCAGAGTTGAAGTAGAGGAGATGCTGGCAGTAGAATTTAATCTTGATGCTGGCTTAGAGCAAGTACAAACAGATTTCTATGTTGATCCTGTCTTTCATCTTCCAGCCTTGTTTGTGGAGGCTGATAATCAACCAGGATTATTTTATAAAGTCATGTATGCTATTTGGCAAGAAGATTTATTGGTCGTTAATGCCAATTTATTGGTTTGGCGAGGACGCACTAGATTAATTCTCTACTTGCTCGGTCCTAATGAAAGTCTCATTCCTGAATATCTGGGTAACAGAATTGCTGAAGGGATGAAACACCGCCTACTTGGTCGCTAAATTTAGTAATAGGTAATAATTTTAACCAATCACCAATTACTAACCTAATTTCTCAAGTTCTTAGCAAATTGAGTGATTGAATGGTACTAAGTCGCACCCCATTTTGAGGTACGATATGAGATTATGGCAACAATAGAAATCTTAGGCGTTCAACATACCTACGAGCTAACTGCTCCTACGTCATGCCCCCATACTTTAGTGTTTATACACGGTTGGCTAAATAGCCGTGTATACTGGCAACCTGTGATTTCGCTTCTATCACTAGATTTTCAGTGTTTATCCTATGATTTACGCGGCTTTGGTGAATCACAGTCCCAGGTGACATCAGATATAGAACTGACTACCACAAGCTCTAGTATGGTTAGTTCTGCCTTAGATTCTCTATATTCTCCCTCGGCTTATGCCCAGGATTTAACTGTGCTACTGGAACATCTGAATATTTCCAGTGCTTGGCTAATAGGTCATTCTTTAGGTGGAACTATTGCCCTGTGGACGGCTGCTAGACTACCTGATTGTGTGCAAGGGGTAATTTGTATTAATGCTGGGGGTGGAATTTACCTCAAAGAAGCTTTTGAGCAGTTCCGCGCTGCTGGTCAGAAATTTTTACAAGTTCGTCCCCGTTGGCTCTGCCAAATGCCTTTAATTGATTTGCTATTTACTAAAGCTAGTGTTTTGCGTCCCCTGGAAAGATATTGGGCGCGTCAAAGATTAATTGATTTTGTTGTTGCTGATCCCGAAGCGGCCTTAGGAACTCTTTTGGATTCGACTACGGAAGAAGAAGTTAATTCTTTACCTCAGTTGGTATCCAAGTTAAAGCAGCCAGTTTACTTTTTAGCAGGTGCTGACGATAAGGTGATGGAACCCAAATATGTCCGCCATTTAGCCAGTTTTCATTGGCTTTTTCAATATGTTGGTGATAATGTAATTGAAATTCCTAATTGTGGGCATCTGGCGATGTTAGAACAACCAGAAGCCGTATCTGAGTATATTCGGTCAATTGTTGGTGGTTAGGCGGCAGGAGGTAGGTGGCAGTTGGCAAGAGGCAAGAGGCAGGATTAATATTCTTCTCCTCTGCTCCCCTGCCTCTAATTTTCGTACAACTGCATAACTTGATTGATTGAGAGGCGGGAATAGACCCCTAATGTGAGGGGGGATGTATGACCCCGCCAGAGATGTTCGGCGGCGGCACAGCCAATCATGGCGGCGTTATCGGTGCAATATTTGAGGGGGGGGAAGAGAACCCGTAAGTTATATTTACTGGCGGCTGCTTCTAGGTGCTTTCTGAGTCCACTATTGGCGGCTACACCACCACCGACGGCAATGGTGTCTAATCCATGGTCACGGGCGCAAGCGATCGCTCTTTTGGTGAGCGATCGCGCTATGGTATCCTGAAAACTCGCTACTACATCCTCTATTGGTAATTCTTTGCCCTCTTTCTCTAATTGCTGGACTAAACGTAGTACTGCTGTTTTTAAACCGCTAAAACTACAATCATAGGGATGATAACCACCACCGGGTAAAGAAATTCTCCCTTCCGGTAATGTAAAGGCTTGGGGATTACCTGTTTGTGCGAGTTTATCAATTATTGGTCCACCAGGATAACCCAGTTTTAATAACCGCGCCACCTTATCAAAAGCTTCACCCGCAGCATCATCACGGGTTTCTCCCAGGGTTTCGTAGACACCGCAATCTTTGACATAAATCAAGCTTGTATGACCTCCGGAAACCAGTAAGCTAAGAAAAGGGGGATTTAAGCTTGGCTCACTCAGATAAGTCGCGTAAATATGACCTTCCAGGTGATGCACTCCCAGAAAAGGCTTCTCATGTACCATGGCCAGGGTTTTGGCAGCCGTTAAGCCCACCAGCAACGCCCCTACAAGTCCAGGCGCACAGGTGGCAGCTATACCATCAATCTGACTCCAATCTAGATGGCTAGATGCGATCGCTTCCTCTATTTCATAGTTAAGCGTTTCTAAATGATGACGGGATGCCACCTCTGGAACTACCCCACCATATTGTTGATGAACAGCAATTTGTGTAGCAACAATACTGCTACACACTTCACGATTCTTAATAATTGCCACAGCAGTTTCATCACAACTGGTCTCAATGGCTAAAACGGTTGTCATAGGTGATAGGGGATAGGGGATAGGGAATACTATGGCTAAACGCCACGCTACGCTGACGACTTCGCTCAGTAACCAGAGGCAAGAGGCAAAATTAGTTTACATTCTCTCATATCTCCCCTGCCCCCTACCTCCTCCCCAAATCTGACGTTTTCCTATCTTTTGATTGAGAAGCTTTAACTTTTATTGACTTAAACTTTACTCATTTCCCAGCCAAGAGTATGATGACTTCCTAGTTATCTAAAATAAAGACTGTACAAGCCGCTTCGTTTTGTACACAGAACTTCTCGTTTTGTAATAAAAGGAAACAACTCCATGAGACGATTGTTTGCTTTGCTTTTGGCGATTACTCTTTGGTTCAATTTTGCTCCTGAAGCTAAAGCATTGGGCGCAAACCTTGTACCTTGTAAAGACTCCCCCGCCTTTCAAGAGCTAGCACTAAATGCCCGTAACACCACCGCCGACCCCGAATCTGGGAAAAAGCGGTTTGAACGTTATTCTCAAGCACTTTGTGGACCAGAAGGTTATCCCCACTTGATTGTAGATGGCCGTCTCGATAGAGCAGGAGATTTCTTAATCCCTAGCATTCTCTTCCTCTACATTGCTGGTTGGATTGGTTGGGTAGGCCGTGCTTACTTACAAGCCATCCATAAAGGTACAGATCCCGAACAAAAAGAAATCCAAATTGATTTGGGTATTGCTCTACCTATCATTTCTTCCGGTTTTGCTTGGCCAGCAGCAGCAATCAAGGAATTTCTTTCTGGCGAGTTAACCGCTAAAGATTCAGAAATTACCGTTTCACCACGCTAACTCATTTGTTTGCACTCATTGACTATGGAGAATAGATTCATGGCTGAAAAAGGCGACGAAACCAACTACCTGATTACATTCATCTCCACTGCTCCTGTAGCCGCTACAATCTGGCTAACCATCACAGCAGGAATTTTGATTGAATTTAATCGCTTCTTTCCTGACTTGCTTTTCCACCCTCTATAGGTTGAAAACGCGGTTAAACACAGCTAAGTAAATTAGCTTTCTCTTCTAGATTGTTGCTGAGTAAACAATCTTAACTAATATATGAAACTCGTAATCTTACCTGTGATTTACGGGTTTCATATCTGAAAAACCAACAAGTGTGATCTAAGGAACTGAAAAATAGTTATGGTAGCAGCAGGACGCGATCCACAAAAAGGCGATCTAGAAACCCCCATCAATTCTGCTCCTTTGGTGAAGTGGTTTATTAGCAATTTACCCGCTTATCGCCCCGGTTTAAATCCTTTTAGACGTGGTTTAGAAGTTGGTATGGCTCATGGTTATTTGTTATTTGGACCTTTCGATAAATTAGGTCCTTTACGCAATGCTCCCAATGCTAACTTAGCTGGTTTATTGGGCAGTATTGGCTTGGTTGTAATTCTTACGGCTTGCCTATCTTTATACGCTAATAGCAATCCTGATAAGGCTCTTGCTAGTGTTGCAGTACCCAATCCTCCTGTTGATGCTTTCAACTCCAAGGAAAGCTGGAATAATTTCGCCAGTGCTTTCTTGATTGGTGGTATCGGTGGCGCTGTAGTTGCTTTCTTTTTAACCAGTAATTCTGGATTAATCCAAGGTTTATTAGGTTAATTTGATTTTGGTAATGGGTAATAGTTGCTAATAGGGGCTATTACCTATTACTGAAAGTTCTTCGGTACTTATTATGCTAAATCATTTTGTCAAACCCTAAAATCCTTATCACATAAGGATTTTAGCTTAATTCATTGGTCAATTTGACATAAGTTTGGCATCAAAAACAATGAACCAGTTTATTTATATGGGTTATGGGCTAAATAAACTCATATTTGGCATAACAGGTACGGAAGAACCTTAATTTTTTTGAATTCCATAACAAAAACGACCAACTAACCATTTTGACTCTTGCTGATTATTTGATTGTTCAGTTTTCATTGTTTCTGTTCTATTTTTCAGTGCCGTAAAAAAATCTTTCACACCATGAGTTTTTGTGCCATCTTCTTCACCAGATTTAGTTTGCCAATCCCATTCTTCCCACCAACTAGGAACTTGTAAATTTTGACTGAGAATATCGAAATGTAATTTATAAATTCCCGGTTCAGGAAATTTCTTAGGTTGGATAATGGCTGAAAATTTTAACTTATTTTCTTGAGGAATAATTTGCCAATCTTTAAATTCTATAGCACTACTCAATTCTGAATTGGAATCTATATCTGTAAATTTTTTGGCAAACTTATCAAATTTCTCAGCTTTAGCTTGTGGCTTTAGAGAATTGGGATCTATAAATAAACTATATTGAGAGGGTGACAAAGGGATACTATAATTAAGTGTCAAATTCTCCTGTTGTCCAGAATTGATTTGTAATACTTCATAGTTACCTTTACTAACAGCAACTCCATCTTTAACTAAAGAAAGGGGTCTAATAATACCTTTAGGTAGAGTTTCTGGAGGCTTTTCTACACTAGATATTTTATCAAGAATATGATCAGGATGAAAAATCATTAACTTACTATTAGCTAGTAATTGATTAGCATCATATTTTTGTAATTGAATAAAATAATGCTTAATATCTTGATAAGGTCCGATAAATAACACATAAAAGGGGCGTAATTTATCTGGTTGCTTACCTGAATTATAGTTAAAAGTTTTAAGATTATTAGCTTCCTGAATATAAATCTTACCATTGAATTCACTTTTAACTGCCCAAATACCCACAGCATAATCTTTTTTCTGGGTATTAAAATAAGCATCTTGAATTCTTTTATTTAATTTAGTTACGTCACCGCTATTTTGTTCCAAATCTGTAATAATTACTGTCATTTTCTTTTGATCTTTTGCATCAGGAACAACAGACGCATCTATAGGACTAGATACAGCTTTAAACTTAGCATTACTCCCATCATAAAAAACTGGACTAGCTCCATAATTATAATAGTCACTACTTGTAATTTTCTGCATAGGAGTACCAATGCGATAATATTCAACTGGCAATTTACCTGTTAACTCAAATACATTTCTGAGAGATTTCAAAGCTTTGATATAATTGGTTTCTCCATCTTTGACATATCCTAACATTGATCCGCTACCATCTACATAAATAGACACATTGAGATTATCAGATTTATTAGAAGTTTCACTATTAATTGAGTTAACATCAGGAATTTCACATTTTAACTCTTCCTTTTTGTTACAAGCTGTCAAAGAAAATGCAATTAATACTAAAACTATCCATCTAAAACGCATCATTTTTTTTAGTTCTCCTTTAATACTGTTTTATGTCAATGTTTACTATTGCTAACAAATGTTAAGTAATATTACGGTATTTTTTCTTGCCATCTTACTAATAATATGCGAGTATATCAAAAAGTAATTGTGCTATGTTTAAACAAAACGACAAGATTCTCGAAAACTATGGGTTGTGAGGGGGGGCAATGAAGCCGTGGGAGATAATCAGAATCATTATATTTACTGTAGTTGGTGCTGGGGTGATGTTTTTGGGGCAGCGGCTCATATACGAAAATCAAATCATACCCATTCAAAAAGTCCCCGTGGATACATGGCTTGGTGCTGACTATACCACATCCGCACTGATTATGTTTGGGGTCTGTCTATTTTCAACGATTTTCTGGTGTGTATTAGGAGCAACTAGCAAGTTTACTGATGGTAGCAGTGGAGGTAAATGGATCTTAATTTGGTGGTTGTTAGGACTGTTACCTATGATTAGCATTGGCTTGACAGTTTTTTACATTAACCGCAGCGACGAAGCTCAATTTTCGATGATGTGCTTTTTCCTCTTAGATGCTATTTGGCTATATTGGTTAAGTACAGTTACCAGTTCTCCTGAAACCGTTAAATATATTCCGCCAGGAGCATTTTTTATACGTCATAAGGTGATGGGAGATTAAGAAATGTCAATTTATGTAATTGGAATTGGTGGAACCGGTGCTAAGTGCATTGAAGGAATTATTCAATTAGCATCCATAGGACTTTTTAAAGAAGAAACATTACATTTATTATTTGTTGATGCTGATGAAAATAACGGTAATTTAGAACGAGCATTAAAAAGCCTGAAAATTTATCAAGATTGCCAAGATTTGAATTTAGCAGATAAACATCCTTGGATGAAAACCAAAATTGAATCCTTTGGTTTATGGTCGCCTTTTGCTAATACCAGCGTTAATAAAAATCTTGGTTCATTCTTTGAATACAATATTCTTAAGGAGGATGAACCAGCATTAGGAAATTTATTTGATGTTCTCTATACTTCAGAAGAACGAGAAGCTAATTTAGATGTAGGTTTTCGTGGTCGTCCTGCCATTGGTGCTGCGGTCATGAGTCAGGTAAAACTCAATGCTTTGGACTATGATTCCTGGGGACAACTAATGAATCAATTGCAAACAGATACAGGAGGAGGTAAACGTCCAAAAGTATTTTTATGTGGTTCAATTTTTGGGGGTACAGGGGCTTCAGGATTACCAACAATTGGGCGGTTAGTTCATAATAAATTGGAAAGTCTGAAAATTAGAAGTAAAGTTGATTTGGGGTGTTTATTTGTTTTACCTTATTTTAGCTTTAGTCCTACCTTGGGAGAAAATGCAGATACAGTATATGCTCGTTCTGAACAGTTTTTGCTGAATACAGAAGCAGCACTGCGTTATTATGGCAGTCAGGCACAAGAAACTTTTAATACTGTATATCTGCTAGGTAATCAAAACTTATCTCCAGTTAAAGTTTTTAGTGTGGGCAGAAATACCCAACGGAATGACCCCCATTTCATTGAATTCTATGCTGCATTAGCCGCACGGGAATTTTTATTAAATCCAACTTCTGAAGTCAAAAATGTAGTGTTAATGAATCGGGGGAATTTGAAAAGTTTGACCTGGAAAGATATTCCTGATCAAAAAGTAGTTAATTCTGAGTTAGTTAATGCCACTCGCTTTGCTTTCGTTTGGTTATCTAATATTGCCCCAGGATTAGATATGGCTAAAAATATGGGAGTGAGAAACTTTCAAAGAGGCCCTGAAGCATTTTGGTTTGTGAAGTTTTTTCCTGACCGGACTTTCTTTGGTAACAGTCAAAAACAGGCAGTTGATTTTAATGATTTAGAACAGCAAAATGCCATCAGCATAATTACTAGCTGGTGTCAAGATTATTTGCGTTGGTTATCACAAATTCATCAATGTGTTGGGGAAAATATTCAATTATTCAATGCTAATCATTTCAACAGTAGTAAACTGAGTCCTCAAAATCTGCCAGATTTAATTGCTGGACTAGGGGACAGTCGAGATCAAACTCGCAAATCTAAGGATACAGTGCAAGAACTGAAAAAACGCTTAGATCCTGAGAATATCAGCACCTTACCCAAGCAAGGGATGTTCGGACTTGCTAAAGCTTTATATCATGTTTGTCGGTTGTAGAAGGAAATTTGATTATGACCAGTGCATATACCAGCAACCAGTCGGCTTTATTACTGCCAAAACTCAAAGATGATTGTGATGTTAAATCGGGTAATCCTGGTATTTGGGATGCTCAAGCACCAAAGGCTTTTAATGATGTTGCTTCCAGCTTAGATTACAAAGCACCTGGAGAAGTTAAAAGTGTTAGTTCTGTTCCCACAGTTTGGGCGCGTCCCTTATCAATGGAAATGGCATTACATAATGATGCCTATCCAATTCGGGAGCAAATGATTACTCAATGGCAGGGAATGTTAGCAGCTTTAGCATTAGCAGAAGTTCGCGGTTTTCCTATTAAAGCCCAATTTTTACAATTGGGCGATCAAAAAAGTAATCATGTTTTTGCCTGTTCTCTTTATGAACTTTTACCTGAGTCAGTTAACACTCTTTACACCTTAAATAATAATAAACATCCTTGGGAAGATTTGTATGTTTTTACATGGAATAATCAACCTGTGGGCATGACTTCTCCTAGTACCTTAGTTGTACCTGCCGAACAAGGAAATTGGGAGGGTTTACAATGGTGGAAAGATGGACAATTACAATCGCCTCATAATTATCTTAATCAAACAGAGAAAGCCCAATTAGCATTTTGGCTAAATAACCTCAGCAAAGAAATTAGAAGATATCAAGGCGAGAGTAAAGCCATTGATAGAATAGTTGGTTTAGTTAATGGCTTTATTAATAGTTTGGGTGTGACGACTACACCTGACTTTCAATTTAGCGATAATCCTGCCTATTTTGAAGTAGAAATTAACCGAGGGGCGTTAACTGCTCTGAATTTACCTATTAAGGTTAAAGTTAAAGAATCTAATGTGAGGGTTGTTCCCAGTTTTGTTAAACCAAATGTAAATGTTCCTCCCCTGCTGATAATTGATCCAGATATTGCAACGGCTTGGAATGAACCACCACAAAATATTTCTATTCATGAGGGTAAAACTTTAGCAGCTTTGCGACCGGAAGATATAGAAACATGGAATAGGAATAAAACAGTAATTTGTCTGGAATCGAAAGATTTATTTTTACCAGAGTTGAAATTTATTGATCAAGAGGGAATTTTACCAGGGGCGTTACTTCCTGAAGGTACACAATCTTTAGTATTTAAGAATAGGAATATTACCCCTTTAATTCCTCTAAATCCAATTTTGTTAAATTACTTCACACCAGAAGATTTAACTAAAAAAGTTAAACTACAACTGGTTAATAATGGTGCTGGAGGTTCACAGGTTCGGTTAACTTTAAATTTACCTCTTTATGGTGTCAGAGGTGGCAATGTTCCGCAAAATTTCTTTTTAAGTAAGGACTATCCTTTGTTAGAGGAAAACATTATTTATGAAGTTCCTGTTTTAGAAGTTTGGCCTGATTTTCGGGCTGAAGGTTGGAAGGAATATTATGGCTTTTACTATGATGCTGAATATGGAGAAGAAACTTTTCAGGTTAGTTTTCCCAGTGCGAAAGAAGTTCATAGTTTTAAGGAACGAAAAGGATCTTATCAAACGGTACAGATGGATGAATTTCCTTCCTTTATTGAGTGTAAAGACATTTACACTAATACAATTGGTTTGATTCTATTAGCAACTCCAGAAGAAGTTTCCCTCACTGGTAAATGGGTCGTTGGTGTTGATTTTGGTACTTCATTTACTAATGTCTATGTCAATAAAAATGATAAAGTAATAGAAAGATTTAACTTGGAAGTACTACATCGCAAAATTACTTATGTTTTAGTTGAAACTAGATTTCCAGTTTTGTTTGAATACTTTATTCCTGAAAGTTTTATTCCTGTAGATAAACCATTTCCTATGTCTACGGTATTAACAAGAAAAGGAGAAAGAAATACAAAAGAAGACCAGTTAAGTCCAATTTTTGATGGTCGTTTATATATTCCTGCACGTAATCGCTTTTCACCGCAAGAAACCTGGATTAAAACTAATTTAAAATGGGAAACTGATAATTTAGGGAATAATCAACTCTTTCTAAAACATTTAGCATTACAAATTAGTGCTATAGCAGCTAAAAATGGAGCCTTTGACATTCAATGGTCTTTATCATTTCCATCAGCTTTCTCACCTAGACAAGAACAGAACTATGCGAAAACTTGGCAGAAAATTACTAAAGAACTAGAAACAAAAACAGGTATTAAACAGATAAGTCCGGCGAAGGATGATGTCACTTATTTTCGTACTGAAAGTTTAGCAGTTGCTCAATATTTTGCTGAATATGAAGATCATGATCTAGTTAATACAACTTGTATTGATATGGGTGGTGGTACATCAGATATTTCAATTTGGCAAGATGATGACTTAGTTCATCAATGTTCCGTTGAATTAGCAGGACGTGATTTATTTTCTCAGTTCATCGAAATCAATCCTAATTTTCTCAAAAAATTAGATATTAATCCTGATGAATGGACAAGATTAAAAGGAGTTGCTTTTAATGCTAAACTCGATGTTTGGATGCGTCTAGAAGCTGATAATTGGTTAGATAAAAAACGTGATTTATTGGAGGAAGATAAAGAATTTCAAGGACTATTGCGTTTAATGGGAATAGGTCTATGTGGGTTATACTTCTATGTTGGTCAGATTCTTTCTGTTCTACACAAAGAGGATAAATATACTCTTGATGAAATCACTCCAGTATATATAGGTGGTAATGGTTCCCGTCTGTTGCATTGGCTGGCTGAAGGTGGTGAATTTGACAAAAATTCAGAAATTAATGGTTTATTAAGCCGGATGATGAGTGTAGCTTCTGGTTTTACTGATACAGAAGAGCTTACCCGTCTAAGTCAAAATCCCAAAGATGAAGCCGCTTGTGGTTTAGTCTTGAAAGATAAAAAACTCAATGGCTTAAATAAAAAAGCTAAAGATCATGTTATTGCTGGTGAAAACTGTGAAATAGATGGTGATAAATTTAGTTGGCAAGACCGTTTAGAATTCAAGGGAAAAACCATTTCTAAATATCAAATTCCTGACTTAACGCAGTTAAAACTATTTCTTGATGCTTTCCATACTAGTTTAGATAATTTAGGAATTGATGGTATTAAACCACTAGAAGGTTATGAATTTGAAAAAGAATATCCCGATGATCCCGATCCTGAATATAATCAGAAGTTATGGAAAGCTACAGCTAAGGAGTTGAGAAATTCTTTAAATTCCATTAAAGGTGATGTTGAAAATATCAGTGAAGAACCACCTTTTATTTTAGGTTTAAAAGCATTGCTCAAAGTTTTAGCTAAGGATTGGGCTGGTAAATAAAACGATGAGTATTGTTTACTCAATTGAACAATGGGCGATATGTTCGCCCCGATTATTTTACTTCAATTTGATCAAATATAAGGAGGTTAAAAATGGAACTACATTCTAATAAATGTCCAGTTTGTAAAACTGAATATGGCACTCACAATATACAAGAAGCAGTCAATAAAGAATATAACCGTTTAATAGAAGAAAATATAAAACTTAAAACTGAACTGGAAAAACATAATTACAAAATACAAGAACTAGAAGAAAAATTAAGAGCCTACGAAAATGTTGAAGATTCAGAAGGTAAATATAGTAATTTAGCCGATGATTTTGAAATACAAGAACTAATAGATAAGTTAAAACATCCCTTAGTTGTTGAATTCATTAGAAATATCATTAATGAGGACTATCAGCAACTAAATAATTATGTTAATCCTGAAAATCAATATGACTCAACATCTCATAAAACTGAGGCAAACACTACCAATGATAATTTAGAGGATACAATAATTCATGATAATAATTTAGAAAATAACTCCCAAGAACATGGTTATATAGATTCTAGTATAGATTTAACATTAGATGAACAGGAATTAGTTAATAATTATAAAAATCCAAATTCCGATTTCCACGAATGTATAATTAAAGTCTCTGAACCAGAGGAAAGTCAGACTAACCGTTGGAGTGGTAGTAAAGAAGCGACAATTTTTAAACATAATCGTCAAGGTAATTATTGGATAGTCAACATGAATGATTCTTTGTATATAGTACCTCAAAGAAAATTTAAAATTAATGAATATAGCCAAGATACATTATTTTCAACTTTTGATTGTCGTAGTTATCAATCAGGTGAGTCAGAAAATTTTGTATTGATAAAACCGGGAAAAGTAACTGCTATAAATAGAGATGGATGGCAATTAATAGAACCTGGTATTTTACAATTTTAATAACGAGTGAATTTTATGTTAAAAAGCAATTGCATCAAATATATTTCGGTTTCTTTACTCCTATCTCTGATGATTGGTTGTGAACGTTCTCCGTTGAATGTAAAAAACAATAATGCCACAGTTCAAAAAAACAATAATGCTACATCTACAGTTCAAAGTAGTCCATCTCCAATTGTTCAACAGAAATCAGAATCTGAACTTGATGATATTGATAAACGTCTTAATTTCACCGTGAATGTTACTATTAGTGGGGTTATTATTTTCGGTGGGTTATTTGCATGGTTATTTTATAAGCTAAATATGGCTGAAACAAAACAAAATACTCATAATTCATCAAATAACCAGACTAAATTAGGGAGTATTGAAAACTATATTGAGGGTGAATTTACACAAATTGAACAGTATTTAGGAAATTTAGATACTAGGTTAAAAAAACTAGAAATATCTTCTCAAAATCCTCAAAATCCTCGTTTATCAACTTATACACCCAAAAATAATCAGCCTTTTAATCCACCAGTCAATAGAGCAATAAATAATCCTAAACCACAAAGAGGAAATATTTATCATTCTCAGATATCCAATATAGAAACTCAAATAGTTGCAGTCTATAATAATCAACCTCGTTCTCTATCTGCAAATGCAATAACTGTTGCAGAAAGTGATTATACAGTTGAACATCGTCGTATGGGTAGAACTGTTGCACCTATTCTAGAAGAAAATCAGCTAGGTAATTATTGGATAATTCAAGAAGGTAATAATGAATATCTTGTACCTAAAGGAAATATCAAAATTAATGAGTATAATTATGAAACAATCTCAAGCTGTTTTGAATGTTTAGGATATAATCCCAATTATTCCACTAACTTTACATTGGTAAAACCAGCCATAGTGTCATCTATTGGACAAAATTGGCAGTTAATAGAATCAGGAAAATTACAATTTCAATCCAAATAACTTAAATGGAAAGTCAGCATATCAAAAAAGTAGATTTTTTCCCAAAAGGAATTGATTATTTTATATAATTACATTCCCCGGGTAATTGAAAAATCAGCAATATTTCTTTGTTTAAATGTCACGGAAGTCAAGCAACTAATAAGTTTAAATTAATCAAACCTGCCGAAGTAGTTATGATAGGTAGTTCACAAATATGGCAACTAACTGAACGGGGAATTATTGAATTTGAATAGAGTTATATAAAATAAATCAAAATTATAGCTAAGGATGGGAATATTAATGACTAATTTTGATAATCTTTTCCGTAAAGTTGAAGAATTAAAACAACTGTGTTATCAACATTTTGCACCCAGAATAACTAACATAGAAACTTACCTATCTACACTAACTGAACGGGTTCAAAATGGTTCGGTTCTCGTTACAGGCAATTTACAAACAGAACAAATCACCCCTCTAAATATATCTGAATCTGAATTAGTACAGGTTTATAATGATGTCCCCAAGGTTTTATTAAAAAATTCGATTATTGCCGAATTAACAGCTAAAAGTTATCGAGAAGATAGAAATAATGAGCAAATATTTTTAGAAAATGACAAAAATGGTAAATATTGGATAATTGTATCTAATCAAAATAATATCTTTCTCGTACCCAGTATCAATATTAAATTACATATTCACAAACTAAAAACCGTAGCAAAATTATTTGATTTTCATGGTGAAACTGCTTCATTAAATGCCCATTTTATATTAACTAAACCTGCGAAAGTATCTAATTTATCTAATGGAAAAGAATGGAAACTAGAAGAAAAAGGTATTTTAGAATTTAGTGATACTTTTTCACAGTTTAAATTTGAAGTTCCTGATTTTCAAGAATCTAAGGAAGATCATCATATAGAAATTCAAAAAATCTACCAAAAATTAGATGATTTGACATCGCAGTTAGAACAATTTCAACAAGAACGCATAAATTTAGCGTCCCAAATTATTAACATACCAGAAATTAAAGATACTCAAGCAAATACTCATTTAGAAATACTCAAAATTAATAAAAAATTAAATGATTTGAATTTGCAGTTTGAAGAATCCCAAAGCATTAAGATACAAGAAATTAAAAATGACCCAGCAAATTCTAATTTAGAAGTAGTGAAAATTAATCAAGAATTAGATGCTTTAAGATTAGAGTTAAATCGCTCCCATGAACTCCGAAAAAGTTTAGAATCTTACATGGTCGAAATGTCTCAAGAATTGGATAATTTAAAAGTGCAGTTATATCATTCTCAAGAAAAACAGCAAAAATTAGAATCCCATTTAGAGAAAATACCAGTTCTCAGAGATTATGTTTATTTACAAATAGACCTAATCAAAGCGCGGTTAGAATCGCTGGAGAACTATTATCATAGGTAAGTGGAAATGAGATACCAAAATAGGTAAGTATTCAGCTATAACTCTCGTTCATACCCAGATCCCCGACTTCTTTTATTAATTGTGTCCATAAATGATAAATTGATCACAGAAGTCGGGGATCTTTTTACCTCACCTGAATTCTTACCAACTTTATATGAAACTGCACAGAAAAATAATCATCTGTGTTTATCCGCGTTCATCTGCGTTCAATTGTTCTGAAAATTCATTTTAAGTTAGTATAACTAATCAATATCCGAATCAGGATATCCAAGAGGAAAAGATAAACAGGATCAAGAAATACATACAAAATAATTAAATCCTGACAATCCTTAAATCCTGTAAATCCTGATATGGCTACGTCACGCTACGCTATCAGACAAAAAACTACTACACCAAAGCAGCAGCCTGTTTCTTAAAGAAAGCTTGTAAAACAGTTTCGGCAATTTGAGGACTACTCAAACCTAAAGCGGCAAAAGATTGCTCAGGTGTGGCATGGTCTACCAAAATATCAGGTACACCAATCCGTTTCACCGGCACTAAAATATCAGCATCCATTAAAGCTTCAGCCACAGCAGAACCGAAACCACCCATTAAACAACCTTCTTCCAAAGTCACAACCCGGCCGATTTGTTTAGCCAAAGGTAAAATTAACTCAGTATCCAAAGGTTTAACAAAACGGGCATTAATGACAGTGGCTTCAATGCCATGTTCGCTGAGAATTTCTGCCGCCTGCATAGCTGGATAAACCATCGTACCATAGCCCAGAAGTAAGACATCATCCCCTTGACGGAGAATTTCCCCCTTACCAATTTCCAGAGATTCCCAACCTTCCTCCATTAAGGGGACACCGTGACCATTACCACGGGGGAAACGCATAGAAATCGGGCCATCTGTATAATTAATTCCCGTTACCACCATCCGTTGTAATTCGGCTTCATCCTTGGGAGCCATCACCACCATATTGGGAATACAACGCAGATAAGCAATATCATACATCCCTTGGTGAGTTGGTCCATCAGCCCCCACAATACCCGCCCGATCTAAACAAAAGAATACAGGCAGATTTTGAATGCAAACATCGTGAATAATTTGGTCGTAAGCACGTTGTAAGAAAGTGGAATAGATGGCAGCCACAGGGCGCATACCTTCACAAGCTAAACCTGCGGCTAGTGTGACGGCGTGTTGTTCTGCTATTCCCACATCAACATACTGATTGGGAAGTTTTGCTTGTAGTTTATCTAAGCCAGTACCAGTAGCCATTGCGGCTGTGATACCGATAATTTGAGGATTTTGTTCAGCCAGTTTTACCAAGGTATGAGAAAAGACCTTAGCGTAAGCAGGAGGTTTAGGTTTACTAGAAGGAATTGCTTTACCAGTGGCTAAATTAAAGGGGTTTTGGGCATGGTAGCCTACTTGGTCTTTTTCCGCTAGTTCATAACCTTTACCCTTGGTTGTGACTACGTGAACTAATACTGGCCCAGTAATTTTATGTGCTTGTTGGAAGGTGGTAATTAACTCTTCTAAGTTATGTCCATCAACTGGCCCCATGTAGGTAAAGCCCAATTCTTCAAAAACTGCACCGACTTTAGAAACCGCTAACCGTTTCATTCCTTCCTTGATGCGTTCTAGTTCATCACCCACAAAAGGAATATGTTTTAGCTGTTCTTCAATGCCATCAGAGAGAAACTGCACTGGTGGACTGAGACGCATTTTATTGAGATAACGAGGAATTGCACCCACGTTGGGAGAAATTGACATCTCGTTATCATTGAGAACAACGAGGAGATTAGTTTTGGGGAGATGTCCAGCGTGGTTAATGGCTTCTAAGGCCATACCGCCAGTTAAAGCCCCATCACCAATGACAGCAACAGCTTTAAATTTTTCCCCTTTTGAGTCGCGGGCTAAAGCCATCCCCAGGGCGGCGGAAATACTTGTAGAAGCGTGTCCTGCACCAAAATGATCAAATTTGTTTTCGCAGCGTTTGAGATAACCTGCAACGCCGTCTTTTTGCCGCAGGGTGTGAAAATCAGCGTAGCGTCCGGTAATTAATTTGTGAGGATAGGCTTGATGTCCAACATCCCAGATCACCTTATCCCGATCTAAATCTAGGGTTTGGTAAAGTCCTAGTGTTAATTCCACAACTCCCAAACCAGGTCCTAAATGTCCTCCACTAGCTGCTACGGTTTGTAGGTGCTTTTCTCGAATTTGACGGGCAATTTGTTCTAACTGCCGAATTGATAAACCATGCAACTGGTTAGGATGGGTGATTTCACTCAAGTGCATATTATCAGCTTTTCCTCTCTATGTCTTCTGTTGCCATGATTTGATTTTCCCACTTCAGGTGGGTTCTAAGAATCTGACTGTTGTTAATGCTGTTGTATAACTATAACTTTTATGGGTTTTCAGTAGTCAGTCATCTAGATTTATTTCTGTCAGGATATCCGTACTAAAAGGGAAGAATTTTATACTAATATATTAAGCTAATTTCAGTAATATTTTGCTCGGATCATGTTTTTACTATCTCTGTAATGCCTATTTGGACATATTTAACTACTTTTTAATTTAAGTATTAACTAGATTAGGACTTACGCATTGACAGGAAATACCAAATAGGAGAGTATGACTTTCAGGGATTTAATCCCGATTTTTCGATGATTTTTTAGCGAACTGCTTGCAGCAGTGCTTCGCTATCCCTATTGAGCAGAAGTTAATCACCAAAAGCCTGAAACGACGAATTTTCGTTCATACACATCATAGTGAATTTGTACAGTGCGTAAGTCCTATTTTTTTAAAACTCGGTCATATCAGCTTTTGCTACATTAAACTGTTCTAGAAGTGTTTCTATTTTGGCATTATGGTCTAAAAAAGAAAACAAATGTCTGTACAGTAATTTTCCGTCTTTATCTAATACAAATTGTGCTGGTAAAGGCGCTCCTAATGCTTGTCCAGTTTTATAATTACGAAATGTATGACAGCTAGAATCTGTTAACAATGGCATTTTTAAACCCAAATCCTGAACGATGATTTGACTTTGCTTTTTGTCAGTGCTAGTAATTAATAAAACTTCAATACCGCGATTTTTAAACTCTTCGTAGTTCTCATTTAAAGCTTTAATATGAGGATAACAAAATGGACAATATTGTTTTTCAGTAAAAATCCTGGTAAAAGCCACTAGCACGGGTTGTTTCCCTCGATAATCAGATAATTTAACTACCCTATTATTAGTAATATCAGATAGTTTAAAATCTGGTGTACCTACACCTAAACGTAAATTATCTAAGGCGGGAATGGGTAAAAAATTATGGAAAAATCGCTCATTAAATAAGCCAGTAAAATCAGTAGATGTGAGCATAAAAATTCAAACAAGGAATATACAAAAAATCAAAGTTAAGAAACACATTCAGAAATATCTCTGATGGATTTATGAACCAGTAAGGGATTGAGAATTAAATTATTCCAGAGCAGAAAAATAAATTTTTGATTTCACAGGATCAGGATTCAGAGTTTTGTCACCAGGTTGCCAGTCCGCAGGACAAACTTCATCGGTGTGAGACTGAACATATTGAATTGCTTGTAATGTACGGAGGGTTTCATCTACACTACGACCAAAGCCAAGATTATTAATGGTAGCGTGTTGAAGAATACCGTCTTTATCAATAATAAATAAACCACGTAAAGCAACACCGGCGGAAATATCTAAGACATTATAAGCCGCACTAATTTCTTTTTTGATGTCAGAGATTAACGGATAATTCAAGTCACCAACTCCACCAGATTTACGATCTGTTTGAATCCAAGCAAGATGAGAAAATACACTATCAACAGAAATACCAAAAACCTCCGTATTCAAGGTTTTGAATTCTTCATAGCGATCGCTAAATGCAGTCACTTCCGTAGGACAAACAAAGGTAAAATCTAAAGGGTAAAAAAACATCACCACATATTTACCGCGATAATCAGACAATTTAATTGATTTAAACTCTTGATCTACTACTGCTGTTGCTGTAAAATCAGGAGCTTGTTGACCAACCCGCAACCATTCTTCTGTCCCATAGATAATTGTCATTAACCTAATTCTCCTATACACACCATCTGCATTATATAATCTTTTTTGATGAGTACAGCATTAATAAATCCAAAATCCAAAATTTTCGAGCTTCTACACTTCAGGGAGGAGGCAATCCAAAATCGAGAGACTTCTGCTATAATCTATGATTCATTCAGTACAGTATTAACTTATTAATATTTTAGTTTTAGGAATTAGCGGGCGTGAATTTATCAGAATGGTTGCTGACTAATGGCTTGGGTAGTTTTGCCAGTGGTACTGTTGCTGATGTCCGCACCCGCACCTATCATGGTTGGCTGTTTGCAGCCACAAAGCCGCCCTCAGAAAAAAAACTCTTGCTTTCTCACTTAGAAGCAAGTTTAGAAATTAATGGTACAGTCATTGCTTTAGGCACAAATATCTGGAGTAGTGGTAAAGTTGATCCCCAAGGTTATCAACTCCTGTCTGGTTTTGAACTTTACCCCGTTCCTACATGGACTTGGAAGGGCGAAAATTGGCAATTAACCAGACAGTTAATAATGCCCTATGGATATGTAGAAAAAGAATCTGAATTATCCCCCTATTTAGAGCAAAAGCTATTAATTTACTATTCCTATCAGGGACAAGAGGCAGCAGTTTTAAAACTGCGATTATTAATTGGAGATCGGGATTTTCATTATCAACAAACCCAGTGTCAACAATTACATTTTTCTCAACTATTAGGAAAACAACAACTTTGCCTCCAAGCAATTAAAGGTAATCAATTTGGCACATCTTGGCATCTGCGCTGGACAAAAGGAGAATATCAGCCGGATGGACTTTGGTACTGGAATTATAGTTTACCAGAAGAAACAAAACGAGGATTAGGAGATCAAGAAGACCTTTATAGTCCTGGATATTTAACAGTTCATCTCCAACCAGAAGATACAGTCACCTTAGAAGCAAAAGTAGGTTTATCCAACTCTCCAGAAACCATACTCTCATCTCTAAGCTTTGCCGAAGCATTAGCAGCAGAAGAAACACGACTCAACCATATTTTTAATCAGAGTCAAAAAATAGGACAATCATCTGTTAACCTTTCACCTATTAAACAGCAACTTCTCAAAGCAGGTGATCAGTTTATTGTCTACCGTGCTTCCATTGCTGGACCGACCATTATTGCTGGCTATCATTGGTTTAATGATTGGGGTAGAGATACTTTAATTGCTTTACCGGGTTTAGCACTTATTCCCCAACGATTTGATCTCGCAAAAGGACTTTTAAAAACCTTTGGGCTATATTGTCGTCATGGACTTATTCCTAATGCTTTTCCCGATATCAATGGCGAGCCTTTTTATAATAGTATTGACGCTACCCTTTGGTGGATTGAAACTTTAGGACTTTATTTAGAAGCAACCCAAGATTGGCAATTTTTAGCCGCAGAATTTCCCATCATCCAGCAAATTCATAAAGCTTTTGTTAGTGGTACTCACTACAATATCCAAGTTGATGCTACGGATGGGTTAGTGAGTTGGGATACTCACGGTGTAGCCTTAACTTGGATGGACGCTGTAGTAGATGGTTTACCTGTCACACCTCGACGAGGAAAACCAGTAGAAATTAATGCTTTATGGTATTCAGCATTGTGTTGGTTAAGTAAATGGGCAGAAAAACTGAGTCAGTTAGATGTGGGTGATACTGTGCGTTTATCCAAACAGGGACAACGTTATGCAACACAAGCGCAACAGGTAAAAGCCTCATTACAAAAATTCTGGCATCCCCAGCTAGGTTATTTATATGACACCATTGAACCAGATGATCGCCGTAATTCCCAAATTCGCCCCAATGCAATATTAGCTCTGTCACTCCATCATTGTGCTTTTTCCCTCTACCAAGGACAACAAATTGTCAACTTAGCCACGGATAGACTATTGACACCCTATGGCTTACGTACCCTTGATCCCAGAGATCCCCAATATATTGGCACATATCAAGGCAGCCCCGAAAAACGCGATCGCGCGTATCATCAAGGTACAGTTTGGGCTTGGCTCATTGGTCCCTATATCCGCGCTTGGCAACGTTTCTACCCAGAAAAACCATTACCCTTTGACTGGCAACCATTAATAGAACACTTTCTCTATAGTGCTTGTCTAGGTTCAATTTCCGAAATTTTTGATGGTGATGCACCCCATCTACCCAAAGGAGCGATCGCCCAAGCCTGGTCTGTTGCAGAAGTTATTCGTCATCTTTAGGTAGGAGTTCAAGAGTATGACTAAAGCCACGCTATGCCTTCGGCACACTACGTGAACGCTATCAGGAGTTCAGGAGGAAAAGAAAGAAGAAATAAGAAAGAAATTTCTCCCCTGCTCCCGTGATCCCCTGCTCCCATGCTCTTACTGTAAAATATCCTGAATCCTCCTGTTGAACTTATCCGATCAGGAAGTTATTATGTATGAGAATAAAGATAAATCTCATAAGTAACAAAACTGTAGTAAACATACAAAATAATTCAGAAGACACAAATTTTAGGATCTAGCCCATTTTGGCGTAACCTCTATGATTCGCCTTGCCTAAATAGATGGTACTGTGGAATATTAACTTCGGACTTTATTCTTCAAATCACTCCTAAATTCTTCCTTGGTTCCAAAAATTTCTATTCAACTTTCACTTATCTGAGTCAATTATCACATTATGTCTTACGTAAATCTGCTAAAAAATATACCGGAAATCCTGAGCCAACCCACAGGAATAGCGGCGATCGCCTCCCTTGGTATTCACGGTGCTATTGCCTTGATTGTGCCATTCATGCCAGTTAACTCCAGTCAATCTTCCAAAAATGAACCACCAAAAGCAGTTGGACTGATGGAATTGACGGCCGCAGACCAAAACCGACTACCCCAACCAGCCAGCACCAGCCAGGTGGCTTTAGAACAGCCCCAACTACCCCTACAACAACCATTACCAGGTGTTAGTTTAGGTAATTTAGGTAATTTAGGTAGCCCATCAACCGCCTATCCCCCTGCACAACCAGACTTATATAGTCAACCAGTATTACCTGTTATTCCCACATCACCCAACAACTATAATCTTTCCTCCCTACCTAGCAGACAATCGATCCAAAACTTGATTCGTCAAAACCCATACCAAGAAATGCCGAGATTGACGGCCAGCAATAGATATACTTCCCCAAATTCCCCATTTGTGGATAATGTAGATCAAAAAATTCGAGAAACCCAATCACTAGGAATTGATAGACTGCCACAAATTCCTGGCAATAACAAAATATCGGGAGAACCATTGAAAAATCCCTCCCCTGAAGCTATTGATATTGGTAGCACAGCATCAGTCGGTGTTTCACCACCACAAACCATCGGATCAGAAAATAATGTTGTCAAAATTCCTACCAATGGCGAAAAATTAGCTGTAGCTCCACAATTACCAGAAGCTAATACAAATCAGCCTGAATTAACAGGCAAAAAAAATGATCAGTTATTAGCTAGACTCAAAGCATACAACAATCTTAGAGAAAACATTCGCCAAGCATATCCCAACGTTACAGAAAAAGGAGTAATTCGGGAAACCATCTCCACAGAAACACCTGAGATGGTAGGAACAGTTTTAGGTAGATTGGTTGTAGATTCAGATGGTAAGGTTTTAGATATTAAATTCCAAGAAGAAACGGCATCTGTTAAATTACAATCAAAAGTTCGGGAATTTTTTAGTGCTAATCCACCTCAAGCAGATAAAAATGGTACAAGTTCTTATGCTTTCCAACTCAAGTTCCAAAATCGTGACAATTCTGATGGAGTAAGCTCTAATATCCAACCTTCAGAAAAATTACCTGGGGAAAAAGTGTTTACACCCCAAGTTCAGCCATCACAAATTCCTACTTCTAAAAATATTCCCGAAACACCAACCGTAAACAGTTTAAATCCTGCACCTGAAGTCACACAAAGTAATAATATTTCTGATGTGTCTACAGATTCTAATCAAAAACTGATTAAGAAATTACGTCAATTTAAAGAAGAAACCAAAAATCCTCAATAGACATAGGAGTAAAAATTATCGTAGGGACAATTCATGAATTGTCCCCATAAGGGTTTAGTGACTATGCACATTTAATTACCACCAGATGTCTAATAGTCATTCTGTGATCAGATTTGGGATTTTCGATTAATTTCAGATATTCTTCTAACAAAGTTTGTAGTGAGGAATTTATTCCTGATTTGAAGACCGAAATCCTCACTACCAAATTATCTCAAAGTTTGTACCGAGAAATTTATTCCTCATTTCCCGTTTATTCAAAGACCGCAGCAATATTATTCAATGGATTGGATTACTCTCCTGCGATCGCTACAGTCTGACTTTCTCAAAAGATTAAAATCCGGTTCTCTACTGCACTGTGAAATAGAAGGTCAACATAGTGAATTAACTATTATTTCTGGTGAGAGATTAAAAACATTACGGGAATTTTGCTGGTTAATGGCAGAAAAATATAAACGCACTTCCCCAGTCCGTGATGTGTTTATTAATAACCTTAAAGGTAAATTAGGTGAAGAAGTCGTTAAAGAACGATTAGGTAATTTTATTACTGAAGTTGATTATGAAAAACGTTTTGGTGGTGATGGTAAAAGTGATTTTACTCTCACCACTAATTCTTTAATAGGTGTAGAAGTTAAATCTCGTCACGGTAGCATTGATCAAACTAGATGGACAGTTAGTGCAGAAGAAGTCGAAAAAAATGCCGTAATTGTTTGTATTTTAATTCAAGAAGAAGTAAATGAAGCCCAAACAGCATATCATCTTTTTTTAGCTGGGTTTCTTCCTACTTCCATGATAAAACTCAAAACCGGGAAAATATCCTTTGGTATTAATCAATTATTATATGCTGGGGGGTTATTTTCCTATTTAGAACAATCCCAGATTACTGCCAAGATTCCTACACCAAAGTTATTACCTAATCACTTGATAAAACGCCAATCTCCTCCTGCTGATTTAACTATTTTTTATTTAACTCTAGGTGATGAATATTTATCTAAAAAAGATTATATAGCCGCAATTAATAGTTATAATCAGGCTTTACAATTTAATCATAATCATGCAGAAATCTATTATAAACTGGGTCTAGTCAATTATCAATTAGGTGATTATCATACCGCAATTACTAATTATAATCAGGCAATAAATATTAATATTAACTATGCCCATGCTTACCATCAAAGAGGTTTAGCATATCATCAAATAGGTGATAATCACATAGCTTTAGAAGATTATAACCAAGGAATTAGAATTAATCCTGATATTGCTGTTTATTATAAAAATCGTGCTGATGTGCGTTCCCATCTTGGAGATCATCAAGGAGCAATAGAAGATTATCATCAGGCAATTCAGATTAATCCTGATTATCTTACCAATCACAATAATCAACAAATGGTTAATTATTTATTAGATCATCAGCAACAATTACAGGAATTAATTAAAATTGTCCCTGATGATGCCATAGGTTATAAAAATCGTGGTAATTATCGAGTTAAATTAGGAGATACTGTAGGAGCAATTGCTGATTATAGTCAGGCATTACAAATTAATTCTGATGATATAGATGTTTATTACTGTCGAGGTAATGCTTACTCTGATTTAGGAAAATATACAGAAGCAATTACAGACTATACTCAGGTAATTAAAATAAATTCTCACTATGTTGATGCTTATTATAATCGCGGCAATGCTCGGTTAGAAATAGCAGACAAACAGGGAGCAGTTGAGGATTTTCATCAAGCAGCCCAATTATATTGGCAACAAGGAAAATTAGCAGAATATAAAGACACACAAACGAGAATTTTAGAATTAGAAATAGAAGCATCTTTAGATATTTTAGATTTCTAATCTGATTAGATAAATTGATAATTTCTGGGTAATACCTATTTTCTAATATTTGATTTATAAAAAGATACGTAGGGTGCGTCAGACCGCATAAATTCTATCAATAAACAAATTTGTAATATCTGACGTGGTTGGTGAGCTTGCCGAACCACACTCTACAATACCTAATTTTTTTCAAAAATCAAATATCAGCTCTATATTTGTTATCTATCAACCGTTAACAGTCAGTAGTTACCTACTATAAAACTTTATAAATCTCTTTTTTCTTCATCAAAACTTTTTCCTATTTACATTTGGTTTAACATTTTATGAGTTTGAGGAATTACACGTACGTATTTAACAAATCGTTTCATAAGAACTTGCCATGCTAAAACTTGCTCTGGAGTTGGTGCTACCATAGCCACAGAACTAAATTGTTGAGCGGGTGTTAACGGGGTAACAGGTTGTAAAAATACCGGAATTTGATCATTGATCTGGGCAATTAATAAAGCTGCTTGTTCCAATTCCTCTGGAACTGTGCTTTGGGAAACAATAATTTTGACAAATACCTCTAACTTAGTGTTAGAGCATAGTTGTAGAAATTTTGTATGTTCTGTCCAATGAGTTTCACCACTCACACTGGGCAGTTTTAAATCCATACCTATAGAGTCTAGATATGGGAGAACGATTTCTAACTGTTCTGGACGATGTCCACCAGTTTCTAGATAAATTGGTAAATTCGTGAGCGATCGCACTGCTGGCAAAAATTCCGCCAAAAACTGTGCATGAAGCAAAGGCTCTCCACCAGTTAAGCTAATGCTATCGTGGATAGAGGGGAGATTTTGTCTAGCAATCCATTCCAGTAGCATTGGTAATGGTACGGGATTTGAATGCACTTCAAAGTTTCGTAATCCAGGATAACGCTCAATTCGACAATTAGGCGTAGCATTCCATGTATTAGCACTATCGCAAAACCAACAACGCAAATCGCAAAACGCAAAGCGAATAAAAATCTGACGTGTCCCGACATTCAGACCTTCACCTTGAATAGCACTAAAAACTTCTATCAGACGTGCAGTAGAGTTACCTTGATTTTTAGCAATCATATGATCATTAGCAGTAACAAGTTGATTCACCTATTCACAATAGTAAAATTTTTGTGAGCTGATTCTATTGTGAAGCTTTATTGGTGATATGCCCGCCAATATTAAAAAATCTCCCAACTTGTGCTTCATCATACAGATTAAAAATAAGGTTAATTGTTTTTTGAAGACAAAACAACATTTAGCAAATTAGATTAACAGATGGCAACTAAAGTGCAAAGCCTCATGAGTAGCCAAGCAGTACCTACAGACTTTTCAGTGACTTACCTAGAAGATGCTGCAACCCTGCAAGCACCAGTTAGATTGACCGTAATTGAGGCCGTCAGTTTTAAGCAGACTTGCCAAGACTTAATTCAAGGTGATTCACCACCAAAACAAATTTTCATTGATTTTCAAAATACTACCTTTATGGATAGTAGTGGTTTAGGGTCGCTGGTGAGCAACTTTAAAAATTCCCAAGATAAAGGAATTAAAGTCACACTACTCAATGTTACACCTCAAGTCATGGCAGTTTTAAATCTGACGGGATTAGATCAAGTGTTTCCCATTGAGTCTCGTCCAGAGATAGCTTCCGTACCCACAGATAAACCTAAAGATATAGGAAAAAATAATTCTCGTAAAGTAGATCCTCTACCAGAAACTCATTCTTCCATGGCATCTTGGATGAAAAGAGTAATTGATATTGTTGGTTCATTGGTTGGTTTAGTTATTACATCTATTTTGTTTTTGCCTATAGCGATCGCCATTCAAATTGATGATCCCGGTCCGATTTTCTTTAAACAAACTCGCTGTGGTTGGATGGGTAAGCGGTTTTCGATTTGGAAATTCCGGTCTATGTGTGTAGATGCAGAAGCGAGAAAATCCCAAATTAAAAATCAAGCTCAAGGCGCTTTCTTTAAAAATGACAATGATCCCAGAATCACTAAAGTAGGAAACTTCTTACGTCGTACCAGTCTAGATGAACTACCTCAATTTTGGAACGTTCTCAAAGGTGAAATGAGTTTAGTCGGTACTCGACCACCTACACCCGACGAAGTAGAACGTTATGAAGTCCCAGAATGGCAACGTTTAGATGTGAAACCTGGTATGACTGGAGAATGGCAAGTTAATGGACGTTCTAAAGTCCGCAGTTTTGAAGATGTCATTCGTTTAGACTTAAAGTATCAACAAAACTGGAGCTTAATTTACGATTTAAAGTTAATTCTTAAAACCATAACCATTTTGTTTAATAAAAATAGTGGCGCTGTTTAATAACTTATTGACGGTTGTGCGTTGTCTGTTCCCTATTCCCTATTAACTTTTACCTATCACCTGTCACCTGTCACCTAAAAATGTAGTCTACCAGTCACTAAAATTGTTACCATAATTTCAGATTAGTTATTGAAACCTTGATTCAATCTGAAACCTTAGAACTACTAGAGTGGCCCCGTCTGTGCCAGCACCTTTCCACCTTTGCGGCAACTAAGTTAGGGGCGATAGTTGCGCGTAACTTGCCCATTCCTGAAAATCAGGAGGCGAGTGTTGAGTTATTAGCGCAAACCAAAGAAGTTTACGAACTGGAAAGTCGTTTACATCCAGGATTATCCTTTGAAGGAATTCAAGATATCGGAGATTCCATAGAAAGGGCGGCACTACAGGGTATTTTGTCTGGGGAAGAACTGTTAGCAATCGCTACTACCCTAGCAGGTACAAGAAATTTACGCCGTGCTATTGATAATCAAGAAAATGTCCCAGTTTTAGCTGATTTAGTCTCTCAACTGCGAACTTACCCAGAATTAGAACAGGAAATCCACCGTTGTATTGATGAACGCGGCCAAGTTACTGATCGCGCTAGTCAAAAAATGGGGGAAATTCGGGTAGAATTGCGGCGCATTCGCAGCCAAATCACCCAAAAACTCCAAAATATCATCCAAGCCAAATCGGGCGCAGTTCAAGAACAGTTAATTACCCAAAGAGGCGATCGCTACGTTATCCCAATTAAAGCCCCTCAAAAGGACGCAATTCCTGGTATTGTTCACGACACCTCCACCAGTGGCGCAACCCTGTATATCGAGCCTAACAGTATCGTGCCAATGGGTAATCAATTGCGTCAAGTCATCAGAAAAGAACAAACCGAAGCCGAAGCCATTCGCCGTCAATTAACGGAACAAGTCACCGCAGTTACACCAGATTTAGAAAGGTTATTAGTCATTGTTACCACCTTAGATTTAGCAGTGGCCAAAGCCCGTTATAGTCTGTGGATCGGTGCTAACCCTCCCCGTTTTATCAATCGGGAAGACAATGAAATTATTACCTTGCGAAATCTGCGTCATCCGTTGTTAGTCTGGCAACAGCAGCACGAACAAGGAAATCCCGTCGTCCCAGTAGATTTATTGATCAGTCCCCAAATTCGGGTAGTCACAATTACCGGGCCGAATACAGGCGGAAAAACCGTCACTTTAAAAACCTTGGGATTAGCGGCCATCATGGCCAAAGTTGGCTTGTTTGTTCCCGCCCGTGAACCCGTAGAAATGCCTTGGTTTGCCCAAGTTTTAGCCGATATCGGCGATGAACAATCCCTACAACAAAGTTTATCCACCTTTTCTGGGCATATTCGCCGCATTAGTCGCATTTTAGAAGCCATTGATGAGGGAGCAGAGGAGCAGGGGAACATGGGAGCAGTAGGGGCGAACGGCTGTTCGCCCGTACAACCATCAACAGTTAACAATTACCAAGCCCTAGTTTTACTGGATGAAGTAGGGGCGGGGACAGATCCGGCGGAGGGGAGTGCATTGGCGATCGCCTTACTCAAATATCTCGCCAACCATACCCAGCTAACTATGGCGAGTACACACTTTGGCGAACTCAAAGCTTTAAAATATGAAGATATCCGCTTTGAAAATGCTTCCGTAGAATTTGACGAAACAACTCTTTCCCCTACTTACCGTCTATTATGGGGAATTCCTGGCCGTTCTAACGCCTTGAGTATTGCCTTGCGTTTAGGTTTAAAACCGGAAGTAGTAGCGGAGGCAAAAACCCAAGTGGGAGAAGCCACAGACGAAGTAAATCAAGTCATTGCCGGTTTAGAAGCCCAACGCCGTAACCAGGAAACCAAAGCCGCCCAAGCTCAAAATTTACTACGACAAGCCGAACGTTTATATAAAGAAGTTTCCGCCAAAGCCACCGCCTTAGAAACTAGAGAAAAAGATTTACGTCTTTCCCAAGAAATAGCCGTTCAACAAGCAATTAGCCAAGCGAAAGGCGAAATTGCCCAAGTCATCCGCAGTTTGCAAAAAGGCACACCTAACGCCCAAGATGCCCAAAAAGCTACCACAGCCATCAATCAAATCGCCGAAAAATATCAGCCAGCACCCCCACCTAAGCCCAAACCTGGGTTTATGCCCAAAATAGGCGATCGCGTGCGAATTCCCAAACTAGGACAAACAGCTGAAGTTATCACAATTGCTGATGCTGACGGTGATCTGACTGTGCGTTTTGGGATTATGAAAATGTCCATACCACTACAAGATATAGAATCACTAGATGGACAAAAACCAGAACCAACCATTAAATCGAAACCAGCCCCAGCCCCAGCGGTAGTTTCACCCCCACCAGTCCCAGCCATTCGCACCTCTAAAAATACTGTAGATTTGCGCGGAAAACGAGTAGCTGATGCCGAATATATCTTAGACAAAGCTATTTCTGAAGCTACTGGCCCAGTTTGGATCATTCATGGATACGGTACTGGTAAACTAAAGCAAGGTGTTCATGCCTTTTTGAAACAACATCCCAGAGTTACCCACTATGAACCAGCAGAACAAACCGATGGCGGCAGTGGAGTCACTATTGCTCATATTTAAAGGCAAGAGGCAAAAGGCAGGAGGAAAAAGAATAATATATTTCCCTCTGCACCCCTACCCCCTGCTTCTTTGAGCTTCATCATCTATGGTATAAGCTATGCAATCAACCGCTAATCCAGCTATAACAAAATCCCCTTGGGAGGATTTAAGTTCACTCCCAGATGCCAATATTATTCAATGGGAAAATATCAAAACTCAACTAGACTTGGTGCTATTAGCTCTCGAAACCCTAACTGGCATTGGTTCAGAGGCTATGTTATCAGCAGCAGTAAGTCTAAATTTAGAGTCTAAAATACCAGATCGGGTAGCCCTATGGCGATTGCGGCAATCGAACCCCCTGCGTAAAGGCCAAGGAGGAAGGAAAAAGCTCGATGTGGAAGAAGCGCGATCGCTAGTTCTGATTATCTGCTATCTTGCCAAACAACACCAAGAATTAATTCGCCGGGCTGTAGGGTTATTAGAACAATTGACCGTAAATAACCAACAACCTCACCAAACTGCTTTGTTGGGAGATTATATAGATGGTTTTTGCAACACCTACCAAGAACGCATGGCAGAGGAAGAAACAACCTCAACAGATTTACTTACCCGTCTGTCCCTCAAGCTCTTAATAAATTTACTCTTTTATAGTGCCCCAGGTGGCCACCGTCGCTTGTGGTTAGCACTAATAGATATTTCCACAAAATAATTTTCGATTTTCGATTTTCGGTTTTCACTCACAATCTAAAATCTAAAATTTCCCATCCTCTTTGCAACTGCTGTTATGTCTTTATCCAATTCTGTTATTCGTCGCTATACTCCCCCCACTTGCACACTAGAAATATGGGCGGAAAACTCACCCCTCTCCAATTGGGCAGATAAAAATATCATTAAAAATCTCCAATTTCGCCTCCAATTTGATGATCCCCGACTATCAGAAGACCGTAAGATAATAATTCAAGGCGATCAGCAACAACTACAATTTTTATGTAATATCGTTACTACTTATGTTCAAGAACTTCTGCAACAATCCGCAGAAGATTTTAGTATTAATTTATTGGACACAAATAATTCTCCAACACCATCAGAACCGGAAGCACAAGATACTCCCACATCTGTTTTACCTAATCCAATCATATCACCTGCTCCCAATCCATTTTCTTCTACCAAAGTTTATTTAGAACCGAGTAGTAGTTTAACTCATAAACTGCATCTGGGTTATCTTGCTAACCAAACATCTGGACAAGTCATTGAATTGACTTTACTGCAATTATTTGATTTAGCAACGGCTTTAGATGAATACTCATCTGATATGTTGGCCTTACCTACACCCAGCTATGATGCTGCTCCCACTCCTTTACCCCGATGGGCTCCTATAGCAGCTATTTTAGTCATAGCCGCAGGTTTAACTCCATTCACCTGGCAATATGCCACAAATTTTCAACAAAATAAGTCTCAAGTTGCTCAAAAGACTAGTCCCTCAGTCCCAAAAGATAATTTACCACCTTCATCTACAGTAAATTTAGCTACACCTCAATCAGCACTAATACCACCATTAGCTAACTTGAGTACCCCATCCTCCTCATTAGCTTTTCCCAATCCCACTCTCTCAGCTTCACCCACATCACCCCAAGCTGCTGGTATCACCCCTGATGCCTCCACTTATCCTAGTACTCCCCAATTTTCCCTCCCACCTATAGTACCACAAATTGATACTAGTAGTGTTACCCAAACAATACGCAATTCTCCCAGGATTATACCTGAAAATGGTATTAATGGCTCTACCTCTCAAAAATTGCCAACCAATAATAACACTTCATCTAGTATTTATACAGATAATCAGTCTATTACCACTATTCCCAAAAACCTAATTAGCAATAATACTGATACTCAGTCAGCAATATCTAACACCGAATTACAACAAGGACAAGCGGAATCACCCCAACTATCTCCACAAGAAAAAAAAGATAATTTAGTCAGGAGATTAAGATCCGCAACTAAAAGTTCTTCATCTACACCAGTTAATAACAAAACTCTATTTGATACACCTCAAATTGCAGAAGCTAGAGAATACCTGAGTAAGCGCTGGCAACCACCAACTGGTCTTTCCCAAGCTTTAGAATATAGTTTAATTTTGGGTGCTGATGGCACAATTGAAAGAATTTTACCTTTAAATCAAGCAGCTAGAGAATATATTGATACTAGTGGTCTTCCCCAAATTGGTAAACCTTTTGTTTCTACTAATCAATCTGGACAAAATCTGAGAATTCGAGTTGTTCTTAATCCTGATGGTAAAGTGCAAACATTTGTAGAAACACCTTAGTTATCAAGTTATCATAGAAAATTAATTGTCCATTTATTGATTGAGAGTATATAGCAGAATTCAGGAGTCAGAAGTAAAACTGGCTTGCTGTCTGGGTTTGAATTTAGATCCTTTACCTGCTGTAAAAGGGTGTTTGAAAAGTTATGGTTGATGTATTAAATATTTTTACCCCACCCTAACCCTCCCCTTACTAAGGGGAGGGAACTGGATTTTCACAGTTTTCTAACCATTGATGAATTACATCTATCTCCACGGATTCGCGTCTAGTCCCCATTCCAAAAAAGCTCAAGAAATTAAACAATATTTATCACAACTACAAATACCAATATCTATTCCTGACTTAAATAGCGGCGGGTTTTCTGATTTAACTATTACTCGACAAATTCAGCAAATTACCGCACAACTTCCCGCAAATTCCCAACCTGTCACCCTCATCGGTTCTAGTTTAGGAGGTTTAACTGCCGCCCATATTGCCCAACAAAATTTACAAATACAACGTTTAATTTTATTAGCGCCAGCTTTCGGTTTTTTGTCCCACTGGTTGCCAACATTAGGAACAGGATTAAAATACTGGCAATTGACAAAATATCTGATGATTTACCATTATGGCTATCAACAATTACTACCTCTACATTATAATTTTGTTGTAGATGCTGATCAATATTCAGAAAGTTTATTACAACGTCCCATCCCTACCTTGATTTTACATGGACAACAGGATCAAGTGATCCCGATCCAAGCTAGTTACTCTTTCGCTAATTCCCGTTCTTGGGTAAAATTAATACAACTCAATAGTGATCATAGTTTAGGCAATGTCAGTCAGGAAATTTGCCAAGCAATTTCCTCGTTTTGTCAATAGCGGTTTTCACCATTCCCAACCATCAATTACCAATGACAAATCTTAAATTTATTCGTACCGATTTATCTCAACTAAATGCTTATAAACCTCATCCTGGCAGTGATAGTTCTGAACCAGTTAATATCCAACTTGATAGATTAGATACTAATGAAAGTCCCTTAGATTTACCACCTCAAATTAAAGAAAAATTAGCTTGGACTTATCAACAAGTTATAGAAACTAATCGTTATCCTGATGGTGGTCATGAAACACTCAAAAATGCGATCGCCCAATATGTAAATGAATCCGCTAATCTCAGCACTTCCACCTTTACAGCTAGTAATATTTCCGTTGGTAATGGTTCAGATGAATTAATTAGATCCCTCTTAATTGCTACCTGTCTCCAGGGTGAAGGATCTATATTAGTTGCTAATCCCACCTTTTCTATGTATGGCATTTTAGCCCAAACCTTGGGTATTCCTGTAGTCACAGTCCCTAGAGATAAAAATAGTTTTGAAACCAATTTAGAAGCGGCTCAATCTGCCCTTGGACAAACCCATAATCCTCCTATTCGTGTTGTTTTTGTTGTTCATCCCAATTCCCCTACTGCCAACTGTTTAACAGATGCAGAAATATTATGGTTAAAAAGTTTACCGGAAGAAATTCTAGTAGTCATTGACGAAGCATACTTTGAATTTAGCCAAAATACACTGGTAGGAGAATTATTACGGCGTTCTAACTGGGTAATATTACGTACCTTTTCTAAAGCTTTCCGTCTTGCCGCCATGCGTGTGGGCTACTGTGTTGGTCATCCAGAGGCGATCGCTATCTTAGAAAAAGTCCGTCTTCCCTACAATTTACCCAGTTTTTCCATCGCTGCGGCCATCAGTGCCTTAGAAAACCGCCATCTTTTACTAGAGTCAATTCCCCACACCCTAACAGAAAGAACCAGACTCATTACAGCTTTATCACAGCAATCTATCTTAGATATTGCACCCAGCGCAACTAATTTTATTTATGTTCGTATTAAATCTAATCAATCTGATTCAGCAGATATGATTTTCACAAATCTTACTCACAAACTGAGAACTCAGGGAACTCTAATTAGACTTTTGCCTAGTAGTTTAAGAATTACCATAGGCACACCTGCCGAAAACAGTCGCACAATAGAACGTATCCAAGCAGCTTTACAGGCATAGATTAAGTAGGTTGGCGTTAAAAATTGTCCTTATGGGAAGGAAAAAGGCAAAAGGCAAGAGTGAAGAAGTTTATCTCACGTCTACCTATTTTGGGAACAAAAAAATCCCTGTGTGTTGATGTGTTACCTGTTTCCTCTCTGTCAACTGTTTTCACAAAAATAATTATTCAGCAACCCCTAATTAGTTATCTATATCAATACCTAGACGACGTACTATTGTCACAGTTTGTGGTAGTACACCTACTAGTCTAGCAAAAGCTGTATCTGGTATATCAGCGACTATTTCCGCAGAGAAAAAGACCTCAAACTGATCCAAAATTTCTTGTATCCGCTGTTGAGCAATTGGAAACTCCGTAATTTGTTTAATTAAGCGAATCCATTGTCGCCTAATTAAATAGGCTTTTTGACGTTCTTCATGGCATTCAGGAGTTAGTAAAGATATATTGCCTATGGGTAAAATCCCTTGGCAATCACTATCATAATCTCCTCCAATCGCTGCTCCAGGCCCTGCAAATTCTGCATGGTATTCCTTAAAGAGTATTAACCCATTTCTTTTGCGACTATTCACCATAAGAACCTTGCCACTCTGAATCAGTTTAAGGATTTCAGAGCTTTGCAACTGCTCATTTCCATCTGGCATGATAATTGGGTTAACCACACTATGTTCTGCGTAATAATTTGACACTATAGTGGTTTGATAGCGTCTATATTTTTCACTATCCATATTGTTTTAAGCTGTTCACGGTTTTTTTATAGTTATGTTTTACAAAACATGAATTGTTGTTAAATGGAAAATTGTGAATCTTCCTTACTTGTTAACATTATTCTGAACAGAATAATTTATTTTCGTAATAAAAATCAGCGAAACACTCATTAATATCCATCTAGGTTTTTAATGCCCCCTAACCCCCAATTCTGGGGGAATAAGAATTTCAAAGTCCCCCAAGTTTGGGGGATTTAGGGGGCTAAATAAGCACAAAACGAAGATAGATAGGACTTGTGTGTACACCGTAGCTTACTAAGGGGGGTCTGATTATGTGCATCTTCATAAAAAATTGGTATTACTCCTATAAAAGTTCAGCAATATTACTTATATGAACATTATATTTGTAGATACCTTTTGTAACTCCAATTGTATTATTAAGTTGATAGCCATTAGCAATGTTATATATATTTATGTAGTAAAATTTGTCGTGACCGATTTAGAACCAGAGCATTCCAGGGAGATTCAACTTTATACACCCGATAAGCCAACTTACAATACAGTTGGCGAGCTTGATGATTATTTTCCAAAACATGAAGATATAAGTCTTGAAAACCCCATCCTTGGGAGATTTGCTCGCAGCGAATCAGTAAACTAGAAGCCACACCCAATCTTCGGTAACTGGGAGCAACTGCTAAATTAGATAAATAAGGGAAACTTTGATTTAAACTAGGCCAACTATCAATTAGCCTCACACTTATTTCTATCGTTCCCATAATTTTCTTATTTGTAGCCGCTGTATCCACAGCAACCAAACAAACATGATGAGGTGTAGGAAACCTCAAACGATGTCTCAGATCCTCATAAATACCCAGACGAAATAAAGGAAAAGCCCAACCCCATAAACCATCCTGGGAGTGAAAGCTTTCCGTGACAATTTGGGCAATATCCATTAAATCATCAGGAGTAGCTACTCGAATTTGTAAATGACCAATAGATAGATTAGTTATGGGGTTTGATGGGGGATGGGGAGAGCGAAAAAACCAGTATTTCAAAGCTAGTTCAGGATTAATAGGATTTAACAAGATATTTTCCCAGTATCTTTGCCAGATATGACTGAATGGTATCTTAATCAAAGGATCAGTTAATAATTATCTAGTGAGGCTAACTCATTACTAAGCTAGTAAAACCATCTAAATCAACTATTTTAGCTGATTAAAGCCAAATATCGCCTAAATTGGCAACGAAAGAGAGTGGTGATCTAGGTGCTGAGTAATGGATACTGGGATAAGAACCTAAAAAAATACTCAATTCCTCATGGATAAGTTACCTCAATCTAAGACTTGCTTTAGTATTAGTTCTGATTGGTAAATTAGAAACAGGTATTAGTTTAATAATATACTTTGTATGTCCATCAGACTAATGTATTATTCCTAACATTACCGGGCAAGGTAGAAGGCATGAGGCAACCGTCAACAACCAAATATCATAAGTCTTTAAATGAACATGATAAAAGATGATACCAACACTTACAAATAATTATTCAAATAATAATTCGATTAAATCTTACAATTCAAGAAGACATATTGATCCACCTTGGTTATGGATTGCTGTATCTATTGGTTCAGTGTCTCTTCATGTATTAGTATTTTCGTTGTTGCGTTCTTTTAATGAATTTCAAGCTTGGTTTCCCCCATCTAACCAAAGTTCGATTCCGGTTGATTTCATCGAAATTGCCACTGAACCAAAATCTATAATTAAAACTAAATCTGCTGTTTCACCTTCACTAAAATCTCCACCTATTACACCTAATAATGAAGATAATGGTGAGATATTGGCTAAGGTTGATTTAACACTAGAGAATAAAACTCAAAAACCTCAAACTCAAAAACCTCAAACTCAAAAACCTCAAACTCAAAAACCTCAAACTCAAAAACCTCAAACTCAAAAACCTCAAACTCAAAAACCTCAAACTCAAAAACCTCCAGTTCAAAAACCTCAAGTTCAAAGACCCGAACCTGAAAAACCACCAATTAGACAACAATCATATCCTACAAATCCAACACCAGAAACAACACCCATCATTCCAGAAAGTGAACGTCCTTGGAATCGTCGTCAAGAGGTGAAACTAGGTGAGGGGACTCTGCTACCCCAAGATATTCCTGCTGATTCTCCCACACCCACCCCAGAACCTTCTCCAACTGTCAATGGAGGAGGTGCTATGGCAACAATTACTCCGATGCTAAAACAAGAGGTGAGTAAATTAATACAACAAAAACAACTGATAGCAGATGCTTTACCAGATGTTTTTGCTGAGTATAAAGGCAGTAGAGAAAAGGAGTTAGAACCTAGTCTTCTTCCTGGTGATGAGGGACTCAAACCAGCAAATATACTGGCTAGTTTAATTATTGATAAAAATGGACACTTTCAACAAGCCATAGTTATAGCGATTGAACCAGCTACACTTCGGAGCGAAACCAATATGTATGAGCAAGCACTTAACCAGATATTTCAAGAAGAAAATTTTCTTGCTGCTTATAATCAAGACGGTTCAAAACCTGATTTGAGTAATTTATATATTCGTCTCAAAATTCAACCAATAAATTCTCAATAGGGGCTTGCAATTTTATAAAAGTAATGTTATATTGATTAGGCTGGAAATACGCGGGTGTAGTTTAGTGGTAAAACTATAGCCTTCCAAGCTATTAATGCGGGTTCGATTCCCGCCACCCGCTTTTTAATGCCAATAATTTATTAGACCTCTGGTGGTAATTAAATGTGCATAACCACAAAACCCTTGTATGGACAATTCATGAATTGTTAGACAGCGCAAAGGATCTAGTCTAAGTGGACTTGGTGAACCAAGAATCCCCGCGCGTTTACACCGGGGGGTGTGAATAATAAATTAGATGCTAAATCTCCAATTTATCTCCCCGAATTGCATAATCTAATAATTCCATGGGGTGCATGACAGAAATAGTTTTCCCTTGTAAATATTTACTAATCTGCAAACTACAACCAGGGTTAGGAGAAGCAATTAAATCAGCACCAGTATTTAATAAATTCTGGGCTTTTTGTTTACCTAATTCTTCTGCAATTTCCGGTTGCAACATATTATAAACCCCCGCACTCCCACAACATAAAGCTGCATCTATAGGTTCTTTTAAAGTCACATTGGGAATTTGTTTTAACAGTTGACGAGGTTGGACACTAATTTTTTGTCCATGTAATAAATGACAAGCATCTTGATAAACTAAATTGATATTTTTGTCAGTCAAAGGTGAAAGTTTAGCAGTTAAACCCACATTAGCTAAAAACTCTTGTGAATCTTTAACTTTGGCAGCAAATATTTTCGCTTTTTCCGCATATTCTGGATCATCTTCTAAAATATGACCATATTCTTTCAAAGTATGACCACAACCTGCAGCATTGATAATCACAAAATCCACATTAGTATCAGCAAAACTATCAATCATTTGTCTTGCTAATGTTTTCGCTTGTTCAGTTTGTCCTTGGTGTTCAGGAAGTGCAGCACAACAACCTTGAGATTTGGGAATTACCACTTCACAACCATTAGCTGTTAAAACCCTCACCGTCGCTTCATTCACACCAGAGAAAAATAGCCTTTGGACACATCCTAAAATTACACCAACCCGATATCTTTTTTCACCTTTGGCTGGGATAATATCAGGTAAATTATCCTGAAAAGATTTGACAGTAATTTCTGGTAAAATAGATTCCATAGCTGCTAACCGGGGAGATATAGCTTTAATTATCCCAGTTGCTTGTAATAATTTAGAAATTCCTAATTTTTGATAAACTAACAATGGGAAAAGTAAAATTCTTAAAAGGTCAGGATTAGGAAACAGAGAAAAAATCAATTGTCTGACTAATTTATCAGGTAAACTGCGGTTATAATTTCTTTCAACTTGATGTCTAGTAGCCGAAATTAACTTATCATACTGCACACCAGAAGGACAAGTAGAAACACAAGCAAGACAACCCAAACAAGAATCAAAATGTTCAACAGTAGCCGTATTCAAAGCAATTTCACCCTCATTAATAGCATCCATTAAATAGATACGTCCTCTAGGTGAATCCATCTCCTTTCCTAATACCCGATAACTAGGACAAGTAGATAAACAAAAACCACAATGAACACAACTATCAATTAACTTAGGATCAGGTGGGTGATTACCATCAAAACCCCTTAAATTCTTAATACTAGCAGTATTATTATTCACTGAATTTTCTGAAACTTGCATTTATATTTCTCCCTCTTTACCTCTGTGTTCTCTGTGGTTCGTTTATTGTAAGTATTCAGCTATAGCACTTGTTTCCAGATCCCCGACTTCTTTGATTGATTGTATTCGGAAAGGATAAATCAATCAAAGAAGTCGGGGATCTTATCACCTCATCTGAATCCTTATCGTTTATTAAACATTAAATCCCACCAACAAACCGACCAGGACTTAAAATAGAATTACCATCAAACTGTTTTTTAATTCCCCGCATCAGTGCTAAACTATTACCAATATCCCCCCAAACGTCAATATTTTTCTTTAACTCAACAGATGCAGATAAAATAGTTAGAAAACCGGAATTTGCTGTACATAAATGCCGCAAAGGCAAAATCTGCTCTTGATTTTCTAACCGCACCAAACCCAAACCACTGCTAAGATGAATTAGACCAATTTCTATGTTATTTAAAATCTCCACAGCCTGAGTTGGTAATAATCCTATTTTGCAGGTAATTGTAGATTCTGTTGCCAGATCATGTATTTGTTCTGGTAATCGTTGCCATAAATCAGCTTCTTGATTTGCTGCATAAATTACCCCATGTAAACCCAATTTTTCACCAATTGCTAAAAGTCGTTTTGACTGTTCTTCTACACTTTCACTAACACTTTGAAAACGAGCAATTAATCCTATTCCTGTACCTAAATCTAAATTAGTAACTAACTTACTCGATAATAAATCTACTTGAGTTGGGGTTAATTCCGAACCTTGTAAAATTCTTGCTGCTTGGGATATAAGTTCCACTTTCCCAGTTAATATAACTGTTCCTGAAGTTTCAGGAATAGGATAAACTCGAAAAGTGACTTGGGTGATAATTCCTAATGTACCGTAAGCGCCAGTAAATAATTTCATTAAGTCGTAACCGGCGACATTTTTTACGACTCTTCCCCCAGCTTTGGCAATTTGTCCATCTGCGCGGATAAAAGTTATACCTAAAAGTTGATCACGGACACCTCCATAACGTTGACGTAGAGAACCTGTATCAGCAGTAGCAACGATACCCCCAATGGTAGCTGATTCGGGTTCTGAGGGGTCTAGGGCTAATGTTTGTCCAGATTTTGCTAAAATATCCTGAAGATGGGCAAATTGCATCCCTGCTTCGACAGTGACAGTTAAATCACCCACAGCGTGTTCTATAAGTTGGTTAATATGTTCTGTACTAACGACAATATCAATATTTTTAGCTAAACCACCCCAATTGATTTTACTACCTCTACCGCAAGGCAGAACGCGCCATTGATGTTTGTTGGCGATCGCTATCACAGCAGCTAATTCTGCTTGACTGTGGGGATAAACGACACAACTGGGATGACTTTGAGAATCTATTCCTTGTTGTATTTTTTGTTGCTGGTTGGGTGTGAGATTTTCCCAGGATAAAACGGCGTTTTCGGTGCTGAGAATAGAAGTTAAGGTAGATGCTATTAGATTCATCGGTCTATTTTTTATATCCTTTCCCCAAACTACAATACACCTACCCGTCCATCACTGCGAAGATAAAGAGAGCTATCCCCCTGATAATTACGACGGTTAGGACGAATTTCTAAAACCAAAGTCCCAAAATTTGGTTTCAATACCTCACCTTTGAGATGTCTACCGCCATCATCCCAGAACATGAGAGAAAAGTCGCCCCATTTTCCTCCTTCCAAGTCAAATTGGAATTTTTGTCCTGGTTTTAAAGTCGTTTTTCTCAATTCTGGTAACTGTTCTAATCTCACCTCACCATAACTGTGATTTACAACTTGAACACGAATATATTGACCTGGAGTAAAATGAAGTGGAGCAGGAGGACATTTAGAAGCACAAGTTTCTGCTAATGCAACTTGAGGATTAATTGGTATTAGTGGCAAAGTGGTAGTTAGCAATGTAGCATAAATCGCAAATTTCATCTTCATATTTTTACACCCTGTGTTTGCTTCAAATATGCTGTAAAAAATCAATATCAGGCAACAAAGGATCATTAACAATCCCCACACCAGAAAAACCCCACCGTTTTATTAAACCACCTATTTGTGTACTAGCAAGAGATTCCACAGTTAAACGGCTTGCTAAATCAGCAGCATGGGTATTAAGATAACTCAAAGCCTCGAAATCTTCCTTAAATAATAACAAATATCCTGATGTATTATCATCAACACGGGCTGTGAGGTATTTACCATCTGTTCTCGAACGAATTATATAATAAACCATTGGTAATTGGTAATTGACAACTAACAACTGACTAATTCAAATCTTCTAACTTAATTCTCGGATCTGCTGCTTTTAAAATTAAGTCGGCAATTAAATTACCAACAATTAATAATACTGCACTCATTACTAAACTTGCCATTACTAAATATTGGTCTTTAGCTAAAACAGCTTGTAGAGTTAACTTTCCTAAACCTGGCCAATTGAAGAAATTTTCTGTAATAAATGCACCACTTAATAAACCAGCTAATTCAAAACCCAATAAAGTAATTAATGGGTTAATAGCATTTCGCAAAGCATGAACATAAATAACGCGATTTTCTGGAAGTCCTTTAGCGCGGGCAGTTTGAATATAATCTTGGCGCAAAACATCCAATAATTGACCCCGCATAATGCGTTGTAAACCAGCAAAACTGGTAACACTCAAAGCAATTAATGGTAAAACTGAATGCCAAGCAATATCAAGAATTTTACCTAACCATGTCAGTTCTGCATGATCAATACTCGTCATATTACCAACGGGAAAAAGTGGGGTAGTTAATTGGGCAAAAAATAGTAAAAATAAAACAGTGATAAAACTGGGAATACCTTGACCAGCGTAACTGAATATTTGTAAAATCTGGTCAGTTCTACGATTTTGTTTTACAGCAGCGAGAATACCCAAAGGAATGGCGATCGCCCATGTTATAATTAGGGAAGCGATCGCTAACAATAACGTTGCCGGAACTCTTTCCCATAACAAAGAAGATACAGAACGTTGATAAACAAAACTAGTACCAAAATCTCCCTTGGTGAGAATTTGCTGCAACCAAAATCTAAACTGTTCTGGCCAAGACTTATCTAAACCAAATTGCTGTCTTATTTCCTCAATTCTTTCCGGTGAAATTTTGGGATTTTGCCTTAAAGTATCTACATAATCTCCTGGAGAAAATTTCATGGCAAAAAAAGCTAAAGCAGACGCTAAAAAAATTGTTAATAGTGCCTGTAAAAGCCTTTTAATTACATAAATAAAAGTTTCACTTGTTACCAGTTTTATCAACCACCGGGTGTTTGTCTCCAAGGAAATTTTTGTATTCATCATTAGATTTTGGATTTTGGATTTTGGATTTTGGATTTAGCCCACGGATAAATCCCAAGGGTTATATGATTAAGGAATCGTAAGAATTCAGGTGAGACGATAAGATTCCCGACTTCTGTGATCAATTTATAATTTATTGTGTCCATAAATAAAAGAAATCGGGGATCTGGGTATGAACAATTGGTATAGCTGAATACTTACCAGAAATCATCAGTGATTACCGAGCTTGTTAATTATTAATTGGTAATTGGTTGACACTCCCCGGTCTAAAGACACGGGGATTCTACATTCATCGTCAAAACTTGCTCAACCAGGTTTGCACCAAGTAGAGTAGAGG
>JACCDP010714125.1_pt1 | contig 48740 bp, 53 predicted proteins | sample 7445841 | NCBI WGS metagenome assembly JACCDP01 (sample SAMN15323441, study PRJNA562643) | freshwater metagenome | isolation source: river surface water | place: USA:Blue River Watershed | collected 2017-08-17
AATTTAGATAATGACAACAATCCACGAGTTTCAATCTACAATATGGGTTGATACTCCCCACGGAGAAGGTTTAGCAATATTAATGATAGACTATGGAATACATCAAAATACAATATGGGTTGTGGCAGCTAAGAACGATGGAAGAGTTCGTCATTATGATTCAAATGATATTAAACTAACTATTAACAATACAATTCATCTAAATGATAAAGAAAGGTAAAGAGAATTTCTCAGGTTATAACAAACCTAAAAGAACGCCAAGTCATCCAAAGAAAAGCCATGCTGTATTAGCTAAAGAAGGTGGTAAAATTAAGCTTATTCGTTTTGGTCAACAAGGTGTTAGCGGTGCTGGCAAAGCTCCTAAAACAGCTTCTGAAAAAGCAAGAAGAGCATCTTTTAAAGCTCGTCATGCTAAGAATATTTCTAAAGGTAAAATGAGTGCAGCATATTGGGCTAACAAAGTTAAATGGTAGTATAATGGCAAATAAATTATCTAAAAAACAAATTGAAACATTATTGGCTAATATGCCTAAGCCTAAGCAGGCTGTTAATGCTGTAGATAATACAAGTAAGGCAAAACCAAGACCTGAAGAAAACCCAGCCTCTAAAGAAGCATATAAAATGTTTCTTGGTCAATTGCAAAGAAAACAAGAAAGCCAAAAAAGATTTATTAATGATGCAGGTCCTGCACCTGTTTATAAAAATGTAGGAGAAAAAGTTAGAGCAGATTTAGAAAGAGAATCAAGACAAAGAGATTTGGCAGCATCTATACCAAACGAAAAATTAAATGCTTGGGTGGAAAATGTAGGTATCCCTGTAGCTGATATAGCTGCTATATTAGAAGCTCCTGGAGCAAGTAAAGCATTATTAAGATTATTTGAAGAAAAAGGTGCACCTGAAGCCTTAAAAAATATCGTCAAAAACAATGTTGAAAATGAAGTAAAAGATGAATTAATTCAAAAAAATTTATTTGGTAATAAAGTATATGTACCAAAAACTTCAACAACTAAAATTGCCCCAGAAACAATTGATGTTTTATCTAAAAACTCTAAAATATCAAAACCTTATGTTATTGAAGAACTACCAGGTTTACATTTAAAATCAACTATGGAAGGTGGTCCTATATCTAAAATAATAGAACCTAAAACAGGTTTGATAAATACTGACCAAGCGTTAGCAATTATAGGAAAAGAATCAAATGGTGCGGAAAAAATTAATTTAGTCAAACAAGCATTAGGTGAAAATATTCCTAAAAAAATAGATTATAATGAATTTAGAAAAGCAATTCAAAATAGATTAACACCATTAGAAAAAAATATTGTAAATTACAAAAGTCATTATGGTATTAAAGATTTAGGATATGTTAAACGTAAAGATCCTTTGTTGGAAGAAGTTAATATTAAACAAGGAGATGTGCCTTTGGAAAATAATACAATATTATTAAGTAATAAAAAAAGTTTTGGCCGTGGTTCAAATGCTCACGGTAACCCAAATGAAACATTAGGCCATATACATTATTTAATTGATAAAGAAACTCCTGATGTAATGACAGCAACTCAAATACAATCAGATGCTTTTCAAGGAACTCATAGAGTTATGCCAGATAGTAAAAGAGCACTTGAATTACAAACTAAATTAGATGAAGAATTTTATAATAAAAGATTAAATGAATTTAATAGTGCTAAGCCAGTAGCAAATGAAGATGGAACAATAAAGTTTAATAAAGAAGGTGAACCAATGGAAATGCGAATAGAGCATGAAAATGAAATTCCAACAATTGTATACACACAAGAAGAAAAAAAATTCCTTAAAGAATTAGAAAATAAATTAAATTTAAAAAAATCAGAATTGAAAAATTTTGAAGAAAAACAATTATTAGATAAAAACCATCAAGAAAGATATTTGCAAGAATTAGTAGACTATGCAGGCAAAAAAAAAGGTATTAATAAATTAAGACTACCAACAAAAGAAACAGCTGCTAAAATTCAAGGTTATACAAAAATTAATAAAAAAACTTTAAAAAACTATTATGATAATTATTCAGAAGAAGAATTAAATAATTATATTCAAGATTTTTTTTCCCCAGAAGAAATTGAAAAAATAAATAAAATTAAACAAGGAGAAGATTTTGAATTTTATCCTTCTAAACACGAAACAATTTTAAAAAAATATGAAACATATCCTAAAATGATTAAAAAACTTTATGGAGAAGATGTAAAACTTGTAACAGATAGCAAAGGAAATACATGGAATGAGTTTGTAATACCTGATAAAATTAAAAAAGGAAAAGGAGAAATAAAAGCTTTATCAACAGCAGCTATGTCAATTTTAGGGAAAAAAATAATTGACAAAAATAAAAATAAAATAGAACAATAAAAAATGGCAAAGCAAATAAGTAACTCAAATAAAATTACTTTTGGAGAAAGAAAAAGAGGTAGAGCAAAGAAGGCGTATAATAAACATACACCTCGTCCAAAGAAGTATAGAGGTCAAGGCAGGTAACTTTTAAATCAAATATATAATGGAAAAGAAAAAATCAACTAAAGTAGGATTCAAAGCATTAGCTAAAAGTGCTGCTAAAGAGTACATGAAAAAAGGTAAGTCTGCAGAAAAAGCAAAAGAAATAGGTGCAGCAATTGCAGCTAAAGTAGGAATGAAAAAGTATGGCAAAGCGGCTATGGTAAAAAAAGCTATTGCTGGCCGTATGAAAAAGAAATAGTATAATAACGGATATTTCCGTATATTTGCACATCAACACAACACACACAAACAATGGAAACACAAAACAGTATGAAGCCTGTAGGGTCTAATGTATTCGTTACAATTCCAGAGGCATTACAAACCACAATTAAAACAAAGAATGGAGTAGAGTTATACATTGACCCTTCATTTGAGCCAGAGCAATGGGCAGTAACAACTGCAATAGTTCATTCGGTAGGTGGTAGATTTCCCCATAATATTAAGAAAGGAGATGAAGTAATGGTCAGCTATTTAATGGTAGCTGACTATTATACTATTGGTGGAGAAAGAAGATACAACAGGGTTAAAAGATATGGTGATGAAGTAGTATGGGATGCAGAAGAATTTATGATTCTTGCCGTTAAAAGAGAAGATGAATGGGAAGGTTTAGGTAAATGGATAATAATGGATGATATTAAAGGAGAAGAACTTAAATCATCTTTTTTAATTATTCCAGATAGTATTCAAACTAAAGTCCTTCAAGGTTGCGGAGAGTTTATATCGGGTGACTTGGAATTACCAAAAGGCTCTAAAGTTTATTTTCAAGAAGTATTTAGAAGTTATTATAAATTCCCAGATGGAAGGGAAAGAATGATAATGGACAAAGAATTAATTTTTGCTTATGGCGACAAGTAGATATTCAAAAGACCAAGTAAGTGCAATGATTATTAACCCTATGGTTGATGGAGATATTATTGCAGCTTATCCAAACTTACAATCTGTTGTTCCTCAATCAATTGGCTTTGTTGACTTAAACAAACAGTTTAGGTATTTGTCTTGGATGTATGACTTTAGAAGTCCTGCAGTAAGAGACTTTAGTGATATCAAAAGAAGAAAAGAATGGGCAAAGAAAGAAGTAGGTCTAATGGTAGAACCTAACTATGAATTGGCTATTAGTTTCTTAACTAATGTAGTTAATAACAGAGTATGGGTTTTAATCTGTAGCCTTGAGTCTACCTTTGTAGAATACGCTGAAAGAGTTGGAAAGAAAATTGAAGATGATGATACGGGCAAAGAAATAGATATATTAAAAGCAGTAGAGATTAAAAACAAACTCCTAACTCAAATGGGAGATATGATTGAAAAGATTGACTCTTTATATATCCGATTGTTTGCAGGAGATGAAGAATTAAAAGACCAACATGATACTCGTATGGCATTTACTCCTGAAGCTATTGCCAAAAAACTTAAATAATGATTAAAGATACAGGTGGACAATTAGTAGATATACAAGGGCTTAAATGCTACTTGCCGAGAAAAGGTTTCTTGTATAATCCGTTTACTAAAAAAGAAGAGTACGCTGGGGTTGAAAAAAGGTCTACCCAAAACAAATATTGTTATTGGCAAATAGATAAACGCTTTGAACTTGTGCCAAAATGGGAACAAGAAGAATTAGAGAAAAGAAAAAGAGACCCACAATATATCCACCCAGAATTAGAAGAGTTTAAAGAGTATTGTTGGATAAGAAGGCTTAGTGGACATTGGTTTAGAAATAATACTGAAGATGTATACATAACAGGTATCCATTGGTTTTACTTGTCTTGTTACCATTTAGATATTGGGTTACCTCGTTATAGAGATGTAGATAGAAAGTTCTTTTATGCATGGGAATATGCAGTAGAAGACGATACTTGTTTTGGTTTAACCGAAGTTACAAAGCGTCGTAGTGGTAAAACATATAGGGCAGGTTGTATTGCATTAGAGGCTGCTTCTCGCTCTGAAAACTTTTTAGCAGGTATTCAGTCCAAAACAGATGATGATGCCAAGCAAGTGTTTAGAAAGGCCATTGTAAACCCATATAGAAAGTTAGTGTCTTTTTTTAAACCTGTAAGTGATTTACCCAACACAGGTAAAGTTCCAGCAACGGGGTTGAAGTTTAATAGCGGTAAGATTAATATAGAAGAAGATGAGTTAATGTCAGGCGTTGATTTTAAGTCATCTGTTGAAGGTGCTTATGACGGACAGAAACTTGGTATATATATTGGTGATGAGGTTGGTAAAACAACAATGGTTAATGTCAATAGACGTTGGGACGTTGTTAGGTTTTGTCTTATGGACGACCAAGGTAGAATCATAGGAAAGGCTCTCCATACAACTACCGTAGAAGATATGGAAAGTGGTGGTGCTGAGTTTTTTGATTTGTGGAAAGGTTCTAACCAATTGGAAAAGGTAGGTAAAAGGACGCGTACAGGTATGTATAGATTCTTTACCCCTGCTGATGAAACGCGATACATTGATGAGTATGGGGTTGCCAATAAAGAATTAGCAAGAGAAGAAATATTAGATGAGCGATTAGCATTGAGAGATGACCCAAGGGCTTTATCTTCTGCTAAAAGAAAAGAACCATTAGATGAAAAAGAAGCCTTTCAAATTGACTCATCACTTTGTAAGTTCAACCCTATTAAGTTAAACGATAGGTTAGATATACTTAAATGGACCAATCCTAAATTGGTTAAGGGTAACTTTGCTTGGGAGAATGGGGTTAAAGATTCAAAAGTTATATTCTTAGAAAATCCTAACGGCAAGTTTTTAATTAGCTACCTACCACCAGACCATGAAGCTAACTTGGTTAAGAAAACATACCAAGGTTGGATGCCATTAAACAATAGCAACTATACAGCAGGCTGTGACCCTTATGACCACAAAGAAGTATCTGATGGCCATAGGTCAAGAATGTCAAATGGTGCATTTTGTATAATGAAGAAGTATAACCCTTTAGCGCCTACTAAGTATGATAAAGGTCCTGTATTGCTTTATGTTAATAGGCCAGGTAACCCTGAGGAGTTCTATGAAGATGTACTAATGGCTTTAGTATATTACGGTATTCATGGGCTAATAGAGAATCAGAAACCAGGTATATTAAGATACTTTGAGGCAAGAGATTATAAAAACTTTGCATATACTATCCCTGGCAAATCAGAACCAGGTATAGCTGCAACAACAATGAACAATAACTATATAGCTGAAATTACCGACCAATTCATTCAAGACAATATTGATACGGTTGAATATGAGCAGCTTATAGAAGATTGGCTTCAGTTTGACCCAAGCAATACAACCAAGTTTGACGCTGCTATGGCTTTTGGCTATGCTTTAATCATGATGGTTAATATTCAGTATGCTGTAGGAGAAAGAAAACAAGAGGCTAAAATAGAAGATTATTTGCCTTTTATGAGGGGAAAACAAAACAAAACATTTAAATTTGGGAAGCTCAGGTTTTAGTAATGAGCGTATTATAAAGATAATTTAAAAGCCGAGAGGGCAGTAAATATGGATTCACCGCAAGTAATGTCATCATTGGGAGTAGCTTTCCCTGACGAAAATGTAGACCCAAAAAAGAAAAGAGAAAAGCCTTGGCTTTTACAATATGCACGAGCAGCTTTTTCCGCTTATGGAGATACGCCATTTGGCAGTATCGGTTGGCGTTCAAGAGACAAGTACGAGTGGGTTAAGACCTATGCTCAAGGCCGTCAATCTACTGATAGATATAAAAAGATATTAACTCCTGACCAAGACCCTACAAATAATACATTAGTTGTAGACTGGTCTGTTTTGCCTATTATACCAAAGTTCAGAAGAATAGCTTTGAGTTTATTGGAGAAACAAAACTACGATATACAAATAGATCCTATTGACGCTTTTGCTGCATCTGAAATAGATGAAAAACTTAAGAAGATTAAGGTTAAAATTGCAATGAGAGAAGCTATGCAATCAATGGGTATGGCAGATTTAACTGAATCTCCTGTTGTAGCACAAGAAGCTGGTGAGCCTGATGATTTAGATGGCATGCAAGTATTAGAGTTAGGTATTCGCCATAATGCTGCTATGGAAGCAGAACAAGTGGTAGAATTAACTTTCTCTCAAAATGATTATCCTGCTTTAAGAAGACAAGTATTACAAGATTTATTTGACTACGGATTTGCTTCATATAAAGACTATAGAGATGGCGACCTTGTTGGCGTTAGAAGAGTTGACCCAAGAAGGATGTTATTAAACTATTGTACTTACCCTGACTTTAGAGATTTAAGATATGTTGGTGAGATTGTAGAAACACCTGTTGCTCAATTAATACCAATGAGTAATGGAGAGTTATCTGAAGAGGACATTAAGTTCTTATATATGTATGCTAACTCAAATCAATGGAGACAAGCAACTCCACTTGGTAATGCATACTATGGTAGCTATTCTGACTTTTGGAATAAAGGAAAGGTTCAAGTATTAGATTTAGAAATCTATTCTACTGACGAGTTAGTTAGAGAAGAAAGAGTAGATAAAAGAGGTAATGTAATATTTGGTAAGGCTTCATTTGAAGATTACAATAACAAGAAAGAAAAATATAAAAGAAAACAAATTCAAGGTGGATATAGAATAAAATGGGTTGTAGGTACTGACTTATGTTTTGACTATGGTCGTTTATATGATATGAAAAGAGACCCATTAAATATAGCTCGTATTAAATCAAGCTATCATTTATGTGCATCTGACTTTTATGATATGAAAACATTCAGCCGTATGGAAGCTATTATTCCTTACGCTGACTCTATACAATTAGCATACGCAAGATTACAACACGAACTAAATACAGCTGTACCTCATGGTTTCATGATTGACTTGTCTGCATTAGAGGAGATTAGTCTTACGGGTGGTGGAGAGAAAATGACTCCATATGATATCCTTGACTTATACTTCCAAAGAGGGGTATTAGTAACCCGCTCTGTCAATATGAATAACCAGCAAGTAAGAATGAAAGCTGTAGAAGAATTGGCGGGTGGAGTAGGTAATTCAATACAAGAGTATTGGACTTTAATCAATCAAAACATTGACTTAATTAGACAAACATTAGGGTTAAATGAATTGACTGATGGTTCTACTCCTAACCCTAAATTCTTGACTACGGTTGCTAATTTAGCTGCTACTGGTACTAATAATGCAATGGGTGATATCTTTGCAGCTGACCGTCAATTAGCGGAAAGCCTTGCAGAGTCTATTATTATCCGTGTTCAAGATATTATTAAAGCAGGCCAAGGGCAAGACTTTGAAAAAGCTTTAGGTTCTGGAACTGTAGAATTCTTAAAAGTTTCTCCTGAGATTTCTAAATATACATTTGGTATTACTATTGTTGATAAACCAACAGCAGAAGAAAAAGCCAAGTTAGACGAGTTAATGAAAGTTGCATTACAATCAGGTCAAGTTAATATTGATGATGTTATTCGTTTGCAAAATATTCAAAACATCAAACAAGCTGAATTATTCTTAGCTTATAAGGTTAAGAAAAATTTAGAGAAGAAACAAAAAGAAGCACTTCAAGCTCAGCAAATGAATGGTCAGATTCAACAACAATCTGCTATGGTTTCTGAACAAGCTAAACAACAAACTGCCCAATTACAAACAGAATTGGATATTAAGTTGATTCAAGCTAAAGCTGAGATGGAAGCTAAGTTAATTCAATTAAGAGGTGACTTTGATTTAGAAAGAGAAAGAATTGCTGCTTCTGGTAGAGTTGAGTCTTCATTTGTTCAAGCTAAAGAAAGAGATGTAGCTAACTTAAGAGATAATAAAACTAAACTATTGAAAGAAGATTTAGATGCTAAGATTAATGTAATTGATGCAGAAGCTGAATTAAAATCAACAGTTGAGCCAATTACTCAACAAGGTAGAGAATTACCAATAGATTTAGATACCTTTACATTTGTAGGTAACCCTGAGGAGTCTGTTAATCAAGAGCAACCTCAAGAAGAAGAAATGCCTTCAGGGTTAGATACGCTTGAAGCAGCAGCTGAATAATATTTATAACACACAAACAAACATAAAATGGAAAATCAAGTACAAGACACCGCACAAACGACTGAGCAAATAGTTGAACAAACTGCTGCTCAACCAGTAGCTCAAACTACAGAACAACCTGCAGAACAACCAATTGAAACGGCTCAAGTAGAGAGTTCTCAAGAAAATAAATTTGTTCTTAAGGGCGTCACTAAAGGGTTTGAGTCTAATCAACAAGAAGTAAGACAAGAGCAAAAGCAAGAAGAAATTCAAGCACAACCTGCTCAAGAACAACAACCTGTAGCTACTCAAGAAAATGAGAGCGTAATATATAGGGATGAATCAAGTGAGCCTCAACAAGTTGCACAACAAGAAGTTGACCCATTTGATTTATTAGGAGTAAGAGAAGATGATTATTTTAAGAAATTAGTAGAAGCTTATAAGAACGATTCATTAGATGAATTCTTAATTAAGACAAATATTGACTACGATGCAATCTCTGACCAAGAGATTATTAAAATGCAAATTGAAAGTCAATACCCTACTTTAGCTGAAGAAGAAAGAAATCTTTTACTTCAAAGAAAACTGAATAAAGAATACAATATAGGTTCGGAAGACGAATCAGAAGACAGGGTTGGAAAATTGTTATTGAAGGTAGAGGCCGACAAAATCCGAGAGGGATTAAAAAAGGAACAAGCTGAATTTACACCATCCAAAAACCCTAATAGTGTAGAGGCAAGAATGCAAGCTCAACAAGAAGCTCAGTTGAAACAACTACAAGAGTTTCAAGGTTATGTGAAAGAACATCCTGCTACTAAACAACTTGAGACAAGTCGTTTACTGCAATACGGAGTTGGAGACACAAAACTAAATTACGAAGTTAATCAAGGGTTAAACCTTTCTGAATTAGCGGTAGACAGCAACAAATTCTTCCAAATGTTTTTAGGCCAAGACGGCAAAGTGGACATGAACAAATTTTATAAAGTAGCTAATTATGCTGCAAGTATGGAAGGAGTTGAAAAGGCACTTATAGCTTATGGTCGTTCACTTGGAGAAAAAAGGCTTTATGATGAGTTAAAAAACACTAAGATTTCTGACAACGTTACATCTGCACCATCAGGCTCAGGGTTTAAGATTAAATCTATAGACAATAAGCCATTCTTTTAAACAACAATTTTAACTTTTTAAAACTAAAACAAAATGGGAGCAACTCCATCAACATTATCTTTTGGATATGGTACAAACGGTAACACCGACAAACCATACGTCTCAGGCAGTAATGCCTCATTAATCACTTCTACGTCTTTATTAGACCAACGTGATATCTACAAACAATTAGTTGACACTCAAGACGATGCTGAGTGGTTAGACTTTTTATGGATGGCTGGTAAAAAAGAAGCTACTTCTATGCCAATCTATTACAACATGTATAATGATAAATTGTACAACTTGATTCAACCAGGTGCTACCGTTGACGGTTTTGCTGTTGCTGGTTCAGGTACTGCTACAATTACAATTACATTTGCATCTACAGGTACAACTGGTCCTGCTGCTCAACAATCATATAACTTCATTTTGAAAAATGACTTGTTAAAATTCCCTACTACTGGTAACGTAGGTCTTGTAATTAAGAAAGGTACAGCTGATGGTTTATTAGCTAACCAAATCCAAGTTACTGCAGTTGATACTTCTTTAACTTTAACTCTTGCTCAAAACCAAGCTTTATCTGCATTCTCTAATGCTCAACAAGAAGGTTCTGACGCTCCTCAACAACGTCGTTGGTTAGTAAACAAATTACAAAACCAAACTCAGATTTTCAGAAATGCAATGAAAATTACTGACGTTCAAAACATGTCAAAAATTGAATTAGAATTCAATGGTAAACCTTATATCTTACCTTATGAAAATATTCAATCTTTACAAAAACACCGTGGTGATATCTCTTTAGCTATGTGGTTAGGTCAACCTTCAACGGCTACTTTCCAAGGACAAGCTTTTGCAACTCCTCAAACATATGCAACCCAAACTACTCGTGGTATGGATAGCTATATTACTACTTATGGTATCAATGGTACATATGCTACTGCTAATACATTTACTTTAAATGACTTAAGCAGCATTGAGGCTCAATTGATTGCTTCTCGTTCTCCGTTTGAATACATGATGGCTGGTTCTAATGCTGCTGTTGCATGTGTTTCTGACTTCTTGAAAAACTTACCAAGCTCTGGAGTTGTTCCTGCTGCTGGTGGTCAAGCAAATGGCGTTTACTCTGGTCGTATCCAAGTAGATGGTCGTGAAATTGATTTAGAAGCTGAAAAATTCAAACATGGTGGATTTACTTTCAACTTGAAAGCGTTTAAAGTATTGTCTAACCAAGATGTAATGAACTACACTGGTTCTACAGTAGCTAAATCTATCTACTTCATGCCAATGGGTAAAGTTAAAACTGTTGGTGGTGGAATGGCTGATTACTTCCGTTATCGTTACCAACCACAACCTACTCCAGGTTTAGGTTCTTCTGAAACTGCGGAAATCATGACTGGTGCTCTTGCTCCTACTCCTACTAACCAAGAAATGAGTTTAACTACTACTTGGACTTCAAATATGGGATTAGAGGTATTCGCTCCTAACCGTTTCGCTAAATACCAAGTATTAAGCTAATAAGTCTAATATAAAGGGGGTACGCAAGTGCCCCCAATATATTTTTAAAATTTCTTCACAAACAAAAACACACAAATATGGCACTAAAAAAAATGGGCAATTATAATAATATTCCTGCGGAATATATGCCTAAACTTCCTAAAAGAGGTACAGTTGTTACTTACAGATTTTTGAATTACAATTATGATCCATTTGGAGAAGACTTAGCTCCAATATTCCAAGCAAAATTAATGTTACCATCATTTTCAAAATTCTTTGATGAAAACGCATCAGAGTGGGTTGAAATAGGTTTATTAGATGGTATTGACTCTTATGGCAACCCTATGCCTAATAAAATTAGAAGAGTTTGGACAGAGCCTGGTGCAAATGGTGGATACTTAAACTTAACAATAGGTAACTCTCAAGATGATGAGTTATTTCAATATTTAGAATTGTGTTCTTTTAATAAATCAAATAAATTAAGAGATACAGAAACTGCTTTAATTTTAGAAAGAGTAGACTTTGAAGCTGAAGCTAAAGAAGCTCGTAATGAGTTGAAATCTAAAATGGAAGCTATTAAAAGAGCTGCATTAATCAGTAAAGAAGATTTACCTAAGGTAGCATCTTTATTGGGTTATAAATATGAATTAGGCGAAGAACAAGTTCGTTTTGAAATTGAAAGTTTTGCCCATGAATATCCAGAAGATTTTATGGAAAGAATGGAAGATAAACTATTTGATATTAAAGCAAGCGTATCTTTAGCAATTGATGAAGATATAGTTTATATTGATGTTGAAGAAAGAAAACTTAAATGGACTGACTCTAATGGCGAAATTATGCGATTAGTTGATTTAGAAATTGAAGAAGTTATTGAAGCATATGCTAAATGGGCTTCAAAAGAAAAAGCAGGAAAAGATGTCCATGCAGAACTTTTAAGTTTACTATCAAAGCATAAATTAAAATTAAAAAAATAACTTAAGATTGTGTTTGTGTTGAAATCTTGAACGGGGGAGTTTCTACTTCCCTTTCAAGTATTTCAATTAAAATTATCCCTATATGTTAAAGCGTATAGGGTTTTTTTATGAGCGTATTATACTATATGTTTGAAAAATTAAAAGGCATTGTTCCTCAGCCACTTTTAGACCAAATGCCAGCTCATGGCATTGACACTCCACTTAGAGCAGCACACTTTTTAGCACAAGTAGCTCATGAGTCAGGTTCATTTAAATTCAAGTCAGAAAACTTAAACTATAGTAAAGAATCTTTGGTTAAAGTTTTTCCTAAATATTTTACAGCTGCATCTGCAGAAGCATACCATAGACAACCTGAAAAAATAGCTAACAGGGTTTATGCAAACCGTATGGGCAATGGTGATGAAAAGAGTGGTGATGGTTGGAAGTTTAAAGGTCGTGGCTATATTCAATTAACAGGTAAAAATAATTACAAACAATTTTCTGAAGATATAAAAGATAATAAAGTGTACGACAACCCAGATATAGTTGCCGATGATGAATATGCAGGACTAAGTGCTATATGGTTCTGGAACAAAAATGGCTTAAATAAAATAGCAGATACTGATAACTTAAGAGATGATAAAACATTAATCAAACTTACTTCAAGGGTTAATGGTGGAACTCATGGCCTTGCTGACAGATTAGAAAGATTTAATAACTACAAAAAGATTTTATTGTAATGGAAGTATCTACTAACGACTCTTCAACTAACCACTATTGGTTATTAGCAAGCTTATTTTTAAATATAGTTGCTAACTTAGATAAAACTAATGTAACATTTATATTAGGTGTTATTGTTTCAGTACTTGCTATAATTAACTATGTTATTCAAATTAAAAAGAATATTAAACGTAAAAAATAAACAATGGGTACTAAAGCTATTTATATATTCTTATTGGGCGTTATTATTAGCGTGGTTTATTCTTGTAGCCCTGTTAAAAGAGTGCTTAGCAACCCTAAATATTATGAAGCCGTTAAGAAACAAGTTATCCTTAATGGAGAATGCGTTAATGACACAGTTACGGAAGAAATACTTAAAGATACAATAATTTACAAAGATACCGTTATTCATGATAGCTTTAAAGTTAATATGCCTATGGAGTGTCATTTAGACACTATAGTAAACGATTTTAGCGTGTATTTGGAAAATGGTAACCTTTGGGTTAAATGGTTAGGTCAAGTGCCTACAAGGACGATTAATAAGCAAACAACCCATGTTGTAGTTGATAAAGCAAAAGAAGCAATTCTTATAGACTCTTGTGCAAATCAAGCAAGAAAGGTATATGAGCTTGATAATCAAATAAAAAGAAAAAACTCTATTATATTAAAATTGTTTATTGGGTTGGCAGTAATATTGCTTATTATGTTAAGAAAACCCATAATGAAACTCACTTCTTTTTAAGCTATTGAGCGTATTATATAGAATAATTAAGCTCAATGACTACAATATTTGACGTATATAATTTCATTAATTTTGTTTGCGATAAGAATAGAAGAGGCTTTTTAAGCCCTGAAGAGGTGTCGCAAGCATTAGATGCTGGTCAAACAGATTTATTTCATTTCTATTGGGGATTACCTTCTACTGCTCAAGCACTAAAAGGTGGTGCTCCTACGCCTGACTATGGTTCAAGCCAGTTAACATTAGATGCACTAAGACCATTTAGAAAAAAACAAGATATCCCAGCTACAAGTTTGTCAGCTACAAGTTATTTAGATTTAACTACAGTAGTTCCAGATTATGCATATTTATTAGGATTATATTCAATTGGGGGAACTGCTATTGGTGGAACTAATATTGGGATACAAACTATAGAACAATATCTTTTTACTGAGTTAATTGATGCATTAAGTTCTTCTTTATATCCAGTTGATAATACAGCTCCAGGAGCTCCAATTTGCGTGTTTGAAGATACAGGTATTCAAATATATCCTACAGGTTACAAAGCATTTGCGACAAGTAATTCATTCTATTTAAGAATACAATATATTTCAAAACCTACAACTCCTGTTATAGGTTATAGCGTATCTGGTAATACTATTGTTCCTGCGGCTACTACCCCTTCGGGTGTTCCTAATAATAATATACAATTTGGTAAGGAATACTGGATGGAAGTAATATCAAGAGCTTTAGCTTACATTGGAGTTAATTTAAGCGCAGCAGAAGTTAGCAATTTAGCTGCTCAAGAATACACATCATCATAAAATTAAATTATGTCTACTACAAAAGGTCAAATGATAGAGCGTATCAGAAGAATTCTCTCAGGGGGTTTTCCAAGTACGCGTGATAGAGTCCAAGATGCTGAAATAGAAAAGCATATGGAGTCAGCAATGAACAGATTGCTTAAAGCTGAAATGTTCAATGTTACTTACAATATGGATGGCGATTCAATACCTCAAGGGGTAATGATTGCTACTTATGGTGATTTGCCAGCGGTAGGTACAAGTGGTCAACCTTCTTTTTTGATTAAAATACCTGTGACCCCACAATATTTACCTGATGGTATGGGAGTTTTTAGAGTTAATGCTAAATTAAGCCCTACAAATGATTTTATACCTGTTCCTCCTGGCCAAATTAATATTTTAACAGGTTCAGGTGAATCGTCTACCATGATTACTCAAAGAATAGGGTATACATGGGAAGGTGCATATGTAAGAATTTGGCAAACAGCAAATGCAACAAACCTTGCTGCTTTATATGAAATGCAATTATGTGTGGTTAATTTAGCTACATTACAATCTAATGGCGTATTGCCATTAACTCCAGATTTAGAAGAAGCTGTAATTGATGCAGTTGTTAAAGCTTATGTAGGCGAAACAAGAACAATAAGAGATGAAAGCTTCCAAGCGTCACCAGAAACCTTTATAAAATAAAATTAAATGGCAACACCTACTAATTCATATGTTACTTTAGATCAGATAGTTAACCATTGGCTTTTGTCCAATGGTAAAACTGTCCATAGCTATTTAAAAGCATATACCTTTGCTGCTGAAGCTGTAAGGGAATTATCTTTTAACTCTTTGCATTTAATACAAGAAACATTTTTATCTAAACCAAAAGGACAGTCTTGGTGGAATTTACCAAGCGACTATACCGATTGGGTTAGTGTAGGTGTTAGAAATGGAGAGTTTTGGAGACCTGTTGGAGTATTAAAAGGGTTAATGCCTTTTCCAGCTCCTCACAACTATAGCTTAGATAAAGCAACAAGTGTTGTATTAACACCAAGTACGCCAACAACAGCAGAAGCATATACATATAGTTTTAACCTAACAAATACTGCAGCTGCTGCTCAATACAATGAATTAGTAACAGCTATAGCTCAATTGATGCCTTTTGGAATTCAAGGTATATACCCTAATGCAATTGTAACAAACAATACAGTAGGTACAACAGGAACAGTAACTGTAACCCCACAAACAGGGTTAACCTTTAATGCACCACTTACATTAAGTGCTACTTTGTATTTATGGATATATCCAATACCTAATCAAGCTTTAGGTGATGAAGATTTTCAAAATTGGGGTGATGATGTAAATGGTTCTGTAGGTAGTCCTACTAACCCTTGGTTTACTCCATATCAAGGTTTCTTACCTTTCTTTTTCTCTGACTTATATAATGATTGGGGACAGATGAAAGGTCGTCAATTTGGTTTAGGCGATGGTACAAGATTAGACTCTGTTATAATTAACGTAGAGCAAGGAATTATAGTATGCCCTAAACAATTTCCGAGTGACTTCTTATACTTTGCATATGTGGCAACAGGTAATGCTAACACAATGACTAAAATACCTAAGAATGGTCAAGCTGCAATAGAGGCGTATATTACTTGGAAATACTTTGCTACTAAACGTAACAGACAACAAGATGCTGCAATAGCAAAAGCAAACTACGACGCTCAACATAAATTATTACGTTCTCGCAACAATACTCTTACTACAACTGATGTTAAACGAGTTATTGCAAGAGGATTTGGTAGAACTAAAGAATAACTATGGCTAATCAATTAAGAACTTTTACAGGGGGGTTGGATACTGACACCGCCCCTCATTTAATGAAAGAAGATACCTATTCATCAGCGATGAATCTCCATGTTGCTTTGAACCAAATACTTAGTTCAGAGGGCGTAACTTCATTTAATAATGATAGAGCTAATGAAGGTATACTAAATGTAATTTCAGGTAATATTGATTTGTCTGACTTATTAAATACTACAATTACAACTGCCTTTCCAGGTTATAGCACTAATGCTACATCATGTGTTGGGTTTGCTGTAGATGAAGCTATAGGGTTAAAGAATGAAAGATATATTTATTTATTTTTAAGACAAGGCCACGGCAGTGTTGATGGAATGAATTCAGATAATTCATTTATAGTAAAAGGCAATATAACATTTAATCCTATTTATCAATACAATACAATATCTTCATGGGAAGTATTATTGATGGGTACAATGGTTGATGAACCTAATGTTTATGGTGACGGATTGCAATTTGCATACAATAGTAATTTAGTTGCAAGGGTTACAGGTAACCTGTTAATATTTACAGATGGAAACAACCCAGTTAGGTATATAGATACTTCTATAGATTACTTTTTATATACTACACCAATAAGTCAAAATTTAATTACATTGGCAGTAGAGCCACCTATAGTTCCATTAACAGCAGGAAGACAATATGTTGATGGTGGTGGTACTATTATATATACAGGTGACCCTGCATTTGGAACAATAGTACAAAAACAAAACTATCAATTTACATACAGAACGACTAACACTTCTAATTTAGTTTCTGTACTTGCTCCATATACATTTAATATTCCTGCAGCAAGACAACAAGATATAGATGTTGACCCTTTTGTAGGTAATAGAATTACTGTAATCGTAGAAAAATCTCAAAAGTTTTCTGAGGATACTAAAGTAATTGATATTGTTGCAAGAAATATACCTGATAGTAAATTTGATATTATTTATCAATGGAATATAGAAGACCAAGTTGCAAAAACTTATTCTTTATATGGTGTAACATATACAGATGCTCAAGCTATTGCTGCCCATAACGACCCAGTTAATCCTTTCCAATTATATGTTAACGGTTGGGACGGAACAAATATATTAGAAAGAATTGATGACGCTACAGCTAACAAACCTTTTGATAGCTTGCCTTTACGCTCATATACTTTAGAGACCGCAGCTAATAGATTGTTTTTAGGAAATAATGTTGAGGGTTATGATACCCCTGCAGGTTTGCCAGCTATTACTCCTATTGATGTAACAACTTATCTTTATACTAATGTTCCTGTTCCTGCTACAAATACTTATAGAGCATATGCTATTGTTTTAGGTGACGGTACACCTGCAAGTAAATGGGCTATAACCATAATGATAAGAGATGTGACAGCAGGTATTAACTACGCTGTGCCTAAAAGCTTTCTTACTTATGGAATAATAAACCAATCTGCATTTATAGCTCCAGACTATGGAAACCATTGGGTTAACCAAGTAATGAGAAGTTTACCTCAGTCTATTTCATTTAATCAATTAATTAAATTAAACGAACAAAGAGACTTTACAGTTGTTTTAGCACCAGCTGTATTTAGAAATATATTGTCAAAAATAATGAGTGAAACTAACCCATTATTTAATTTTACCACTACTGTTGCTAATGCAAATTATTATCCTTATTATGATAATGTTATTACTCAATCAAGTAGCACGGTTATATATGATGATGCTCCTTATTCTTTATCTACATCATTGCCACAAGTATTTATGCCTAATTCGTCTTACAATATAGGCATACAATTTTATGATGGTTTATTTAGAAAATCTGGAGTTAAAAAACTTGGTTCATTTTCTGTTCCTCAATATAGTCCTAAAACTCAACAGCTTTTACAAAGAGCATCTTTCTTTATGCCTTCTGGTCCCCAAACAGATGATGTAATACCACCATGGGCTAAATACTATAGTATAACACAAAGTAGAAACACAAAAGCATCTAATTTTGTATCTTTTTCTCCAACAGCTTTAACATTTGCATACAAAACCCAAACGGGGGAAATAGTTTACAATCAAAGTGAGGTGTCTACAGAATATAAATATTATGGTTTAGCAATACCTTTATCTACGATTACTTCTTATGGGGTTGGGTATACATTTGCAGAAGGAGATATTTGTGAATTGAATATATATGATACTGTAGTTGGTACTGAAATAAGTTTTTCTGTTCCTGTTCTAAATAGCCAAGACGGTTATGCAATAGTGTTAATAGATAAAGATTTAGTATTTAATTATGTTTCATATATAACAAATACAATACAATTATTAAACCCTACAGGTACGGTATTTGTTGCACCTGTAGTTCCAACATTACAATGCGAGTTTTACGTTACACTATATACTCCAGAAGTAACATCTAATATTTTATATGAAGTATCAGCATTTGGACCAATTATCGGCCCTGCAGGTTCTTTAGAGTTTGGTAATTTTTTCCCTAACTTTTTCTTTGGTGGAACATTAGAGTGTCAATTAATAGGCGACAATTATACACAAGCAAGAAATGGTTGTGGTTCTATGATTGGTACATCAATGAATACTTATGAGAAAGGCGTTACAACATGGCCAACAAACTTAGGTAGAATTACACCTATTGATTTAATTGGTCAAAAATTGTTAACTAATTCTATTAGATGGTCAAATGTAAAAATACCTAATTCAAATCAAAATGGGTTATCTTCTTTTGATGCGTTAAATGAAAAATCAATTGATGCTAACTCAGGTGCTATTACTTCATTAATGCTAACTACTAAAGAATCTAACTTAGGTTCAAGAATGTTGGTGCTTGCTCGCTCTGGTAGTTACATTGCTTTATTAGGACAGCAACAAATATATGGACAAGACCAATCAACTGCTTTTGTTGCATACGCTGATGTTATGGGTAGCATTACTCCTATTACAGGCGGTTGGGGTTGTGTTAGCCCTAAGAGTGTTGTTACTTATAAAGGTGTTACATTTTGGGCAGATGCGCTAAATAAAGAAATTATTCAATTAAGCGGTGAAGAAGCAATTCCTATTAGTCAAAAAAATACTGCATATCTTTGGAATCAAGTATTTAGTAAATTAGATTATAATGATAATTTATTTGACCCAAGTACAGCATATTTAATTAGAGCAGGCATATGTCCATATACATTTGAGTTATTCGTAACCTGTCCATCTTCTTCTGTTGCAAGACCTGATTACGGAGCTGATTGTGGGTATAATAATATTAATCAATATATACCTGACCAAAACTTAAGTTATGTATATAACTTTAAAACTCAAACATGGCAAGGTGCATATCAACAAAACCCTGATGCTTGGATAAGACTTGGTGATGATTTATATTCTACAGGTAGAATGTATGTTCCAACAGGTGGCACAAGTAACTACAAATTCTTACTTGAGTTTGTAAATAAAGCAGGAGAATACAATCAATTTAATTCATTTTCTGTAGGAAGTGAACCTATAGAATCTTGGGTTACTTTTCCTATGAATAAAGCATACCCACAAACAATTGAACCATTATCATTATCAGTATTAGATGCTTCGTCTATTAAAAATATAATTGTTTATGATAGAACATATTCAACTAATTTAATTCCTTATAGTACATATGGAGTAGAAGGATATGGTCAAATTGCTAAAACAAACTTTGATGTATTCCAATATAGAGAAGGAGAATGGATATTACCTATTTATAGAAATAGATTTAGTAATAATGCAGGTCAAACAGGTTATGTAATACAAATAAACATAACAACTGGTGGTAGTGGGTATACGCTTGTTCCTAATGTTACAATTGCACCTCCTCCTCCAGGTGGAACTCAAGCAACTGCAATAGCTGTAACAAATGGTGTATCTGTAACAAATATCATTATTACTAATCCTGGAAGTGGTTATACAGCAGGTAATCCTTTTGTTATTATAGACCCTCCTGCAACAGTAGGTGTTCAAGCAACAGCTAATTCTGTAGTTGGTATTTTAAATAGTTATGACCAATCAGGAATTACAGGGGATAGAATAAGATGTAAAACACCTTTTGTTCAAATGACAATAGGAACAGATGGAACGCCTCAAATTAAAAACCAACTAAATATCCAATCCGTTAAAATGGAGTACAAACAAAGTACAGGACACTAATAAAAAACCCCTCTAATGAGGGGTTAATTTTTTAATCACCAAATCCTGTGAAATTTACTGTCCCACCTAATTGTGGCTTATATCTTTTTGGGCCTACATATGAAACTCCGTAATTAGGATTTAAAAATGCATTAGCAGAATAATCAGACATTGATTTGCCGCTTATTGAATCTATGTTTACTTGTTTAGGTGCTTTAGTTGCTTTAGAAAAATCCATATCGCCCATAGCACTTGCTGCGCTAATACCGCTTTTAGCAATAGAAGACAACCCTTGGCCTAACATTGCATTGCCTGCAGCTAATTGACCAGCATATAGGTTAGCAAACATATCTTCTTTTTGTCTTTTTGAAGCAAATGCTTTATCACCTTCGCCAATCATTAAGTTTCTTGCAGCAGCAGTATTTTGTATACCTTGTTGTTGGAATTGATTTTGCACTTGTCCTAAGTCCATTAGTGCTTGGTTATATTGACCTAAGTTAGAAGCACCCATAGCCAATGCCTGAGAACCACTTGAAGCGTTTCTTTGAGCTAACCCTTGAGCGTTTGCCAATCCACTTGCCGCCATTGACTCTCCATACTTAACAGAAGCAGCTTTAGCATTTTCTCTTGCTTGAGCTTCTGCTAAACTTCTTTGAGCATATTCAGACGGTTGATATAAAGATTGATTATTAATTTGATTTAATAAATCTTTCTTTGCTTTTCTTGCTTGAGAAGCTCCAGATATAGCTTGGATTCCTCCGCTTAATACACCTGCACCTGCAAGTCCTAATGTTAACATTCCACCAAATGGCATAGTAAATTATTTTAATTGTTTATATAATTCTTTTCTTTCTTCTTTTGACAAAACATTTATATTGTCAATGTATTGACCACCCATGTAAACTGCCATTCTAATATCATTGCTTCTAATTGTTTTACCAACAGCCATTACAATTTCATCTTCAGGCAATCCAAGTGTTCTCATAGCTTGAACTTTACGATTCATACTTAAAAGAACTCTTTTAACATTGTCCTCTTTCTTTTCCTCGTATCTTTCTTGCTCTACCAATTTGTTAAGTCTAAACAAACTATTCTGTAAAACACCACTAGGGTTATCTATATTATACGTCCTACCAGTAGCTGCACCAATGGTTTCTTTAGCTAATGAAGCAGGTAGGCTGATACCTTCTTTAGTTATATCCCCTTTGTAGTTTTCAACATCTTGTGTGTTTTTATAAGTTCTCATTACAGAACCAACTACCGCAGGAGATAATTGAAGGGTTGCATATTTTAAAGCATCAAAACCTTTTTGTCCTAATAAATCATCAGTATTGTCGTATATTTTAGATCCTTTATAGTCTTTATTTTTGATTAAAGCAAATACTGCAGAAACTATCATTTCTTGACCAAATATCTCTTCAAATGTACTTCCAAGGTATCCTGTTACTTTATTATTCCAACCTTGCTCAGGACGATACATAAAGCCTCTTCCTAAGGCCATTACTGAACTAAATGGGTCAACCGTACCTTTATCATAGTATTCAGCTTTACCGTCTCCAGATAGGCTAAAACCAAGCTCGTGGTTATGCATAAATTCAGGTGCAAACTCTCTTAATGCTTCGTCCATACTCATACCGCCATCTACAGCAGATTGATATAGTCTTGTCATTTCAGATAACATACCTGCATTTTTATCCCAAATACCTGTGTTTTCATTTAATTTACCATAAGTATTAGGAGATTGTACTGCATTAGCCGAGTTGGTTTCTGCTTCTAATTCATTATCATCATCTTCTCCACCCTGTCCAAGACCAATCATTCCTAATAAACCTGCAGATACAGCACCATACATACCCATCATTTGAGCTGCAGCATTACTCCACAATGCAAGACCACCAATTGTATGGGCTCTTTCTTCATTGTTAAGTTTAGCAATCATATCGCTATTCTTTTTCTCATCTAAATACAATACTGTATTAGGGCTATAAGTATCGTGTTTCTTAGCAACACTTGCAATGTTAGTTACAAATATTCTAAACACCTCAGCTTTAAATCTTGGGAAGTCACCACCAAAAATAAAGGTAGGAATTTGTTTTTGCCAAGGTTTATCTTTAGTCATATTAGCAACTAATGGGGCAACCCTGTGTTCACTAACCATTGTTTGGTTGGTATGGGAAGCAGCCATTTCGTTAATAGTATTAACAAATGCTTGGTTTTTAGATTTTTGTTTAAGTTCTTGGAAACTCATTCCATATACTCTATTTGCCAAGTGGTTTCTTTGAATATTGAAAGCAAACACTTTAGGTAGAATATCGGCCATAATATAAGACTCAGTTGCAAAGTCTCTTGTTTTTTGCCAACCTGGAATTAAGTAGTTTCTATAAATGTTCATAAACCCTTCCTCGTCACCGTCTTGTAGTTTTTTAACTAAAGAAGGGTTGTTATGGAATTGAGTAAACATTTCTTTAATAGCACCAGAGTTAACATTAGTAACAACACCTAATAATTCAGCATCATTGGTAACACCTTTCCAATACTCATTTAATGCATCTTTGTAAGCTTTAGTTGTTTTAGATTTAGCTAATGATTTAATATAATCATTTTCTTTCTTAAATGTACCACCTAAAGCATTAGATATTATTTTGCTGAATGAACCATTTAACATCAAGAAACCCTTGTTACCCATCATATTTCTAATAGGGCCAAAGAATATGTTACCTGCTGTTTTACCAATGGTTACAAATGACCTATACATATAAATAGAACTTATACCTAAGTCATCGCCAAATGCTTGTTGATATAACTGTGGACTAACATATGTTCCAATGAAAGGACCAAATGCAGTTTGAGTAGTATGGCCATTTAACCCATTAATTGCTACCCAACCTTTATTGGCTAAATCTCTCTTTTGGGTTGCATTTAAATCAGTACCTTTTAAAGCGTGACCATCGTTAATTGCCAACTTATAAACATTGTTTAAGTATGCAATTCTACCTGTCATTTTAGTAAGGTTAGTTACAGTTAATTGGTAAGAAAGTAATGGGTCTTTAATTTCACCTAATACATCTCTCATCCAAGTAGGTAACTCAGTTTCATCAAGTCTACGCTTAAGAGTCTGTAATTGTATTTGATTACCATTATAACCATTAAGCATTTTCTTTTTACCTTCTTTAGGGTCAGCCATTAATTCATTTAATGCTTGTTGAGCTAAATCTTTAGTATCTGCATCTAATGATTTATATTGGTCTATAGCAGTTTGTTGAGAACTTGCTATCTCTCTTTCTAATATTGCTTTATTCTTTCTTAATTCATCTAACTTGTCAGAAGGTTTTCCTTTTTGCTCAAGGTTAATAATTTGATTGTTAATAACATTAAGCTTCATATTAGATTTTAAAATAGACTCTACTAAAGCATCAAATCTTTTCCATCTTTTGCTAATAGGAACTACATCAACAGACATTTGTTTTTCTTTAACTAATCCATCTTTAGCCCATATGTAGAAACCCTCTAAAGCATTGTTTATTTGCTCGTCAGTTACACTGTTTTTATAAATCTTATATTTGCTTAAGAACTTTCTGTATCCTCTTGTAAGGTATGTTCCTTTACTTGCTTCTATAATAGTAGCAGTAGAAGGCTTAACAAAACCACTACGAATCATTTGCTCTTGCATTCCACTAATTCTATTTCTACCTTGCTTAATCATTTCAGCAACTTCGTAAGGCATCATAGCCATAGCTTTAACATCACCTGCTAATGCTAAGTGAACTAACTCTGCAATAGATTCTTTAGTTAAGTTTTTAAATTGTGGCAAAGAAATAAACTCAGGAGTAGTTAATATGCCTGTCCACTTATCTATATCTTTTTGAAGCTCTCTGTTTTGTTTAGCAATATATCCAGAAAGTTTCTCTTGTTCTCTAATATATTTTTCCCCAAGACCTTGAGCAGGCAATAACTTATTAGTAAACCAATTGCTTACTTTACCAAACCAATTTTTAGACTCTTCTTTTACTTGCTCAAAATTAGGTTTAACATATGGCTGTGTGTCTCTATAAGATTCAGCTATATCATCTAACATTGCAAATTGCTCTTCTGTTAATTGTGGTTGCTTGTCTATATTGTTTCCTGTTATAGAGTACATCATATCAGGCCCCATAGCCTCAACGCTTTGTCCAAAGTTAAAACCGTTGCCTATGTTATCTACAGAAAACTCTCCGTCAAAATTATAAGCAAATGGAGGTATTGGGTAATAGTGTTGTTTATTTTTATCTCCTAACTCATCTATCTCATCAACTAAATCATTTTTAATTAACAAGTTTTGGTCAGCAAGTTTGTTAAAGAATTCATAACCATAACCATTAACATAATTGTCAATAACAGGGGTTAATCCTTCCATTTGCAACATTTTACTCATTTTAACAAACGCTTCTGTAGTATCAGCAATATCAGAAACATTTTTGTTTTTAGTTATAAATGAAATAGAAGCTGTATTTGTTTTAAAGTTTTTAGTAACTTCTAATGATGCAGTAGATTGGTTTAATTCATTTTTGTAATCATATGTAGATATAGTAACACCTTCCTCGTCTTCATTAGTGCTTAATACTTCAAAATAACCATTAGGGTTAGTAGCATTAGCCATAACAGACATCATTATTCTGCTATCAATTGCAGGAGCATTATCATCAAAAACAGTATAATTAAACTTGCCTAATCTTCTGTTTTCGTCTCTTGTATCTTGACCATCCATATACTCTGCTGGATATACAAACCCGTCTATGTTAGACTGTAAAAACATCATTGAAGCAGCTTTGTAAGGCGATGTACATTCTACACCATTTACAACTATTGAGTCAGAAGGGCTTGCGTTTATTTTGCCTCTTAAGTAATTCTTAATAGATAAATAAGCATCAAATGTTTTTGGAGTTACTTTCTCATTAGTATTTGAATAAGGGTTGGTATATTCAGAATTCATGTCTGCCCATACTTGCGCAACTGTATCTAAATAAGGTCTAATGTCTTGTAATTCTGTATTGTCAAAAAAACCATCTAAATCAGGACTATATAATGTTTCACCACTTGGTAATTTAATAGACTCAATAACAGCTTTGCCATCAATTTTTCTTTCAAATTGAATTACGGATAAAGCACTCATCATTTCCACAGGGTTAGCAAAAGTTACTTCAATACCTGCATTCTTGTATTCATTCATTACTTGACTAAACTCTAAATAAGTAGGGTCAAATGATGATAAAGAAGCTTGTACATTGTTTTTATTTTGCTCACTCATTGGCATATCATATTCAATATATTGATACTCTACAGGGCTTTTACCGTTATGTAGTGTTATATTATATTGATACAATGGGTCATTAAATTCTTTAATGTCTTTTTCTTTTATTTGGCCACTTGTAATGCCAGATATTAAGTTATTTAAATCAGTAATTTTATTTTGTACTCTTTGAATATCAGTTAATAAAAAGTAAGAATCCTCTGTGTTTTTTTTAAATTGGTAAGTGTCAAGAAGTATGTCTAATTCATCTTGTGCTTCAGATATGTATTTAGAAGTTGATATAAAACCTGTTTCTAATGCCATTTTTGTACCTGCAAAAAAACCTCCATACATGTCTGCCTCAGCTTTGTCCATTTTGTATTGTAACTCAATGTCTCTTCTGATTTTATTTTTTTCATCTTCTGTTAAAGCCTCATAAGATATGTTAACCCCGTTATCAAAATCAATAACTTGTTTAGCACCCCAATTAGCCATGTAATAGGCAACTCTATTTTCAACAGTATCAAATATGTTTTCATTTAAGAATTCAGCAACAGGTGTATTATATTGATATTTAACACCTTTAATTTCATAACCTCTTTTTTTAAGGGATTTAAGATAATGTTCTTTTACACTTTCAGAATTGGTTAAATATGTACCCCAACCAAATGCTTGCATACCTTCACCTGTACCAATATACTGATGCTGGAATCTTTCAAATTCAGCAGCTGATATATGGAATAAGTTAGCAATAGACATCATCGTAGATGGGTTAAATGCATCCATATAGCTTGCAGAATAACCATCTATTTCTTGTCTAATCTTAGCTTTTTCTTCAGGTGTTTTTGCTTTAGCTAATTTAGCATAAGCTTTATTGATTTTGTCAAATATAAACTTACCTTTCTTGTCAAGTGCTTGCTCAAATTTCTCATCAACAGTTTTTTGTATCCTGTCCATTTCCATAGACTCATTAAGTCTAACCCACTCTTTCTTTACTTTATCAAATAGTTCCTCAGCACTAATGCCTTCTCCTTTAGCTTCTTCTAAAGCACTTTCATTTTTTTCAATAGACTTTTTAACCTTATCTATTTTCTTGTTAAGTTCATCTATTGTTTTTTGCTCTTCTGCAGTTTTCTTGCCTCTTTTTTTCTTTGGCATTTGCTCTTCCAAAGCAGCAAGTTGTTCTTTATCTTTACCAATCTTATCAGTTAATCTCTTGGTATTGTTATCGGTAATATGTTCAGCGTGGTATTTATAGAATTGATATAAAGGCCCTTTTTGAGCTGTACCAATCTTCTTTCTATCTACATTGGTTAATGGATATTTACCTACCATTACGCCATCTAAATAGTCTTCTATAGATAAGTTAGGTGTTTGTTCTTTAACTTGTTTATAAGAATCAGAATCAATTAGAATATCTATTAATGGTTTAATAACCTCTTCAGGGCTATTGCGTATTAACATATACGCAGCTATTTTTCTTCTACCTGTTGACTCTTTAGTAACGTCATCAATGGTTAAGTTATCATAGTCTCTTGCAGCTCTTTCTTCAAGTAGCCTTTCTGTTTTATCAGTTAACTCTACAATCTTTTCAGGTGCAGCAATGTTTTCTCCTTCTTCAGTTTCAGCCTCTTGATAAGTATCATCAAAGTTGTCCTCATCAACAAAGTCACCATCGGCTTTAACGCCAATACCAATCCTTTCAGATAATTCTTCTTTTAAGGACACTTGCCCAGGGGCTAACTCTATAGTCTTTCTTTTTATATCCGTAGAAAGGTCTTCATTAAATACTTCAGCAATTACAGTTTGAGAAAACTTGTCAATACTCATTGAAGCTAAATCTTTAGCAGTCAATGTTTTAAAGCCAGCTATCTTAACTACAGCTTCATATATTTTATTAATTAAGTCTCTAAAAAACTCAACGAAAGACTTGTCAGACTTAGCTAAGCTTTGGCCATTAGTTTCAATTGTTTTGGCAAAAATTTCTGAGCGAATGGTCGCCATGGCAAACTCATACGCAGCTTTTGATGACAGCGTATAACCTGATTGGTACAGGTATTGCATGTATTCTTTTATTTCACTATCATCAAGATTAAGACTCTTGTATAGTTCTTCGTTCTTTGATTTAACAATGTTAAACAAAGCGTCGCCATTATAAGAATGGTTAGTTAAAATTTTACCAGCAATCTCTAAGAACTTGTAAAGGTTTGTTTGAGCAACCTTATTCATTGCAAGCTGATGCAAGTTGGTAGCGTTACCACCAACGTAAACAACTTCTTTTTTCTTAGGAAACAAGAAGCTTTCTAAAGACTCAGCTTCTTCTCTTTCTTGAGATATTGTTTTTCTTCCACCAAATATAAGCGTAGGTGCACCACCTGCCCAACGCTCCCACATATGGCCAACTGCCTCGTGTAACGGTGTTGTAGGTGATGCTTTATCTGTATTCAATATGATTAACCCTGGTTGGTTAGATACATATGTACCTTTAAGGGCTAACTTATTACTTCTAATAAATTCTGCTTGAGCAGGGTTGTTAAATGTAAGCCAATCAAGAATAGTCTTGTTGTCCATTAAAACAACTTGTATCTTTCCTTTAAATGCCTTGTCTCCTAACTTGCTGTTTTGGAAAGCACGCTTCAAAGACTTTTGGAAACGAGCAACTGAACTCTTATCCCAACCTTTCTCTTTTAATTTATCTTCTGCTACGAAGGTAATAACCCCTGCATTACTTTTATTAATTGCATTGGTTACCCCTAATCCATTATTGTAAGAAGCTTGTAGTCTTGTCTCTACAGGAAATACAACCTCTTTGCTACCTTTCTCTTTTAGAGATCTAAGTTTTCTTTTAGATACATCATTTAAAGGGACAGGGGTATCTACATTTTGTAATTTAATAAATGCAATCTTACCATTCTCTTTGATGTAGTCTTCTACTAAAGCTATTGACTGAGTTATTTTGTCGCCATTTCTCAACCTGTAATAAACGGGTTGGTTTAAAAGATATTCACTCATTACCTCTTCGTCAGAGCTACCTACTTTTGGTCGTCTTGTAGCTTTAACAACTTCTTTCTTCACATACTCTTCTACAACTGTAGGTGCTTGTTCTTTACTTAAAGTAACTTTGCCTTGAGCAATAAGAGTTTTTAGTTCTCCTGTTCTGAGTTTATCAAATAATTCTTTAGCACTATAGGTTTGTCCGTTATATGTATAACCAAGACAGTCACCTAAGTCAAATTTAACTCTTGCCATATTTAGATTTTAAAGTGTTTGTTCTCAAAATAGAACAATTCAAATTTGTTTGTAGGGTCAATTAATGCAAGCTTGTTTAAGAAATCGCTATATTCTGCTACAGACTCTCTCTGAATGGTGCGATACTTTTGAAGCAAATCAAATGTACAATAATCTTCCATATCTAACAAACTTTTAGAGGCAGATTCATATCCCTCATAAAGCCCGTATTCCATATTATACGCCTTCTCAATAATGTCTACAAGACCTTTAAATTCTAATTCTGGCTTGTCTATATCTGGCAATGGAGCGGTGCAATTCCAATCAGTAATATATTTCTCTAAACCTTCAGCATGGGTTAATTCATTTGCTGACTCAGCTTTAAAAAATTCTGCTGCTTTTTTATATCCAGCATCATCGCACCAATTGGTTGCGCTTCTGTAAAAATAGAATGCTGTATATTCATCAGCTATTCTCTCTCCAAGTAAGTTAACTACTTTCTTATCTAATTCGTGTGGTTTTAATAGTGCCATATTTAAGGACATTTAGGGGTTAAGTTTTCAGGGCGTTTTACTCCCATTTGGTCAAATATATTTGTTAAGTTTTTCTCTATTTCTTTTGCCATTACATTAAGCTTAGCTTTGTATGCTCTGCTTGTTGCCTCTGCTGCTTGAGCACCTTCTGCTGACCTAACATCATTTATCTGTTGATATAGGTCTTCTTTCTGCTTTTGCAATTCTTGTATTTGTGCAACATTGTTTACTTTTATTTTTACTTCATAAGGCTTACCCCAAAATGCAATACCCTTTTTAGTTAAAACCAATTTACCTTTTACATTTTTAAATTGAGCAGGTTGGGTAGCAGTAACTTTAGTTGAACTATACTTAGCACCTGTAACGCTTATAAAGTTACCTTGTTGGGTTTGCTTAGCTTTGATGTCTTCTGCTGCATTATATACAGGGTCAAATGTCAATGCTGTTCTATCTATAAAGTTATTTAAAGAAGATATAGCGTTGTAAGGTATAAGGTTATAACCATCTTTAGTTTGCTCAACAGCATATAAAGAAACACCTGGTACAAATTCTTTAGTCATTGAACTCATAGGTATAACTGTATCTATAACCGTAGTAGATGTAGGCTTACCATCTTCAGTTTTGTTTTTCTTATCAACAACTGTTCTTGAAGACGACTCTGTAGAACCAACATATCCAACTATTTTACCTTCGGGTTTATACTCAACCGTACCAAGGCTAACTTCTTCTTGTCTTAATGTAGCTATTTGTGCATCTATTTCCCTTATTTGGTCGTTTAATCTATCAACCAATACATTTGATTGCTCAGCATTAATAGGCTCATTAGATGCCACTACAGGAGCTTCTTCAGCTTTAGTAGCAGGTGCTGATTTCTTTTTAGTTACTACAGCTTTCTTTGCCTCAGCTTGTTGCTCAATTGTTTTAATCTGATTGGTTACTTCTGTGTATTGTTGGATAGCAGCATCAGCTTCTTGAGTAGGTAACCCTTGTTCTTCAAGGTTTAGCTTTAGTTGAATAGCCTCATTAACCATACCTTCATAGTATGCTTTAGGGTCATTCAATAACACCTGAGCTTCTTTTTTAGTTTTTCTTGACCTGCTTTTTTTAATAGCTTGTTTAGCGTTTGCAGTTTGTTCTGCGACAATAGGTATAGAAGCTATCTGAGCATCTTTTTCTTTTTCAATTACAGATAACTGTTGTCTTGTTTCTACAGGTAAATTTAACTCATCATCTAATCCTATTTCTTTATTTGCTTCAACTACTTGTTGAGCCTTTGCTCTTAGTGATGCTTTGATTTGTTCAGAGTTTGGCAATAGATTATTATTAGCCATATATTTGATATTGCCTTCTGCAACCATAGGGGTTATACCTGCTATGCGTTGAATAGATGTAGACAAATCATTATACTTAACTCCAGACAATGCTAACTCTTTAATTGTATTAAAGATTAAATCTTCTAACTCAGCATTGACTTCGCTATCAGGTTTGTTTTCTTTATTGTTAGTTATTGCTTGTCTTGATATTTCAAAGTTTTTAGCTACGCCTTCAAATAGATTATTTAATAATGCATTACCTCTGAATGGAGTAATGATTTGAGAAGATGGTATTTCAGTAGCAGATGCTGCAGCAATACCTAATAAAGCTTTTCCTTCAACCGCTTTAGTTACGGCCAATGAGAATATACCTGTTTTTTTTGCATCAGCAAAAGCTTTAGCAAATCTTTTCTTTCCGTCAATAATATTATTATTGGCATCTAATACAGGGTTGCCACTTATTTTATCATCAACTACTAATCTACCTTGTTCAATATCTTGTACATATTGGGACACTTGTGGGTCGTTCTTAGCGATTCTATTAAAGTCTCTTGCACCGCTTAATATGTCTTGTTGGAATGCAGGTTGTTGTAATATTTGATTTGCTTGGTCAATAGTAAAATAACCCAATGGAGTAGTCTTAGCAACCATTGTTGCAATCTCTTCTCCTGTCACACGATTCTGACCAATGTCTGTACCGTTGTTTATATTTCTAATGGATTGAGCAATAAGCTGTGCTTGAGCTTTTAAGTTATTAGCTTGAAAATCATCTGTTGCTGTAGTCAATTGCTGAGCAACTGAGTTTAACTTAGCAACTTGAACACCCATTTTCATAGCGTCATTAGAGCTCATTGTTTTTCTGCCTGTTGATTGTTGATACAATTCAGGAGCATTATTAGTAGCCCAATAATCGTACTCGTTTTTAACTTGAGATACGAAATCTTTTATCTTAGTAGCTTGTGCTGATTTCTCCTTGTATGCTTCAGGTGTTTTAGCAGTTTTTAAATAGTTGTCTAAGTAGTCATCAAGAGCATCTTGATTTTCTATTGCATGGCCTAACGCTTGGGTTTCAGCATTGTTTAATGTAAGTGCTGGTAAGTGTACTGACTTAAGAATTACAGGTGTAACAGAGCCAATAATACCTTCACCTGTTGCTTGCTTAATAGCTTTACCAATAGTCATCTTGGTTTCAGCAATCATTGCTTGACCATCTTCAGGGGATATCTTACCGTCTTTAACTTGTTGTTGTATTTCTAATATCTTCTTATCTGCTGCATCAAAATCAAATGGAGCGATAGTTACGGACTGAGTAAATTCTTCTAAGCCAGAAGCTAACATTTCTTTAGCTACGTTTTTGCGTGCTTGTTTTAATACAGCTTTCTTACCAAAAAATCCTGCTACTTCTTCACCACCACCTTGTAAGAATTTTGTTTGGTCAAATATACCCTCTAATGAAGCTTCTACAAAAGACCTTTTTAAAGCCAGATTGTAAAGTCTTGGGTCATTAATAGAATAACCCTCAGAGTTTATAAGGTTGTTTACGTTTTGACTATAAGTATAATTAAATAAACTGCCACCAGCAATAGGTGCGTTTACAACTGCCTTAGTGCTAAACTTAGCAAATGATGCTATAGATTTAGGTACACCTTTTGTTAATAGTTTTTGAAAATATTTCTCTCCAAGGTTTTCTGCGTATTTACTTACGCTTAAACCTGTTGCTCTACCTACTAATGCACGAGTTCCACCAGCTAATATTAAATCTGTAGAAAGACCTATTAATGTATTAGCAGCTTGATAAGGGACGTTCTTGTAAGTTGAACCTGCAGTAGGGTCAAATTCATCTTGAGGTAAATCGTATGTAGGATATTTTTTAGCTAAATAAAGATTGTCATATATCGCACTTCTATTTAACCAAGCTTGTACATTTTTACCAAATGTTTCATATAAGTTTTCTCCATCCCCTCCAAATAAATTCCAATCATAGCTTTTATATGGGAACATTTTTCTTGCCTTGTCAATAACTTTTTGTTCCTCAGGATTATCTGAATCGTAGTTAAATAATGAAAACAAAGTATGGCCTGCACCTTGAGCTTGTTTCATCCACATATTATGGATTAACCTATCTTTGTGTTTGCCTTGTTGTTCCAATATTAATGCAGCCTCCTCAGGAGTTGCATCATCAGGAATATCTGTAAAGTTTTTTAAGTCTTTTTTCTGTAAGTCTTCTCCTTGTTCAATAATCTCTCTGTTCTGTCTTTCCTCCATTGTAGGAGCAGCTAAATCCAATAAAGGAGCTTGCTTTTGCTTACCAGATAAGTCTAATATTGTAGGCGTTGTAACCTGTGCTTGCTGAGCCTTTGCTTCTTGGAATCTTTTTTCCCTTTCAGCATCAGCTTCTCTTTGTTGCTTCTCTTCAAGCAATCTAGTTTGTTCCTCTAAATCTCTTTCTTCTTTAGCACGAATAACCCTTTCAGCAATGTTGTTATACTTTTTCTTTTTTTGCTTAGGGCTTAAATTACTGTACTCTGAATTTACATGGTCAAGAGTTTCTCTTTGTATATATACAGGCATCTACTTAAAGTTTAATTAAAATGAATTACTTGGCTTGTTTGAAAACAAATTAAAATCAAAGTTTAATCTTTTTTGTGGAGCAATAATACTACTAAGGTCTTGTCCAAGTTTTTCTATTTGTTGGTCTAATTGTTTTTTAGACAAAGCATTATTTATGATTTGATTTTGTATGCCAGGAGACTGATGAATGTCTCTATCGTATGTACCTTCTAATGCTGTTTTGCCATTGTATAAACCTATATCATCATAAAAATTATTTGCACCTTCTGATGTTGCAACATTGTATTTTTTCATTAATACAGGCTTCTCAATTCCTTTTTCATCTTTCATTGGCCTGTACATAGAAATCTCATTTGTTTTAGGGTTAACAAAAGCAAAACCATATACTGGTTCTTTTACTTCTTCCATCATTCCTGCATTATTAAAGTTTGGTTTCTTTGTTTTTCTATAACCAACTATTATTTCCCCATTTGGAAATAATGTATTTCCATTTAAAAATCCTTTTTGTCCCAAATCTCCTTTAGCTGGTTTTAATTTTGATAAAGGAAATTTATTACCCAATGCAGCTTCAATTAAATTATTTACAGGAGATGTATCTTGTTTTATAAATTTATCACCTCCACCGCCTTGAGAACCATCGCCTGAACTACGACCAACTTTTGGTTCATTTTTAGAACTAATTTGAGTGTCTGACCTATCTACTTTATTATTAGCCACATCATAAGCAGCTGCATGAAGAAGAACTTCATTGCTAACGCCTTCTAAACCAGGCATTTGTTTATATTTTTTCAATTCATTCTGAATCAACCATTTACCTCCAGGAGAATTAATCAATGAATTAAATTGCTCATCAGGTAAAGCTTTAAGGGTTATATCTTTAGATACTTTAATTGGCTGATAGATAGTTTCTAACTCAGCAGAACCGTCTTTGTTTAATACAGGTCTTTGATATATAGTCCTTGTCAAATCAAACTTAGTATTAGGGTCGTATTGAGATGGAACATTAGTTTGATTAATTAATTTGTTCTTAGTTTCTTTATTAAATAAACCACCAGCAGCATCTATATCTACATAAGCCAAAGGGTTTTCATTAAATACAGTTGAAGCATGGTTTCTATTAAAATCAAATAAAGTAACGGGATTATTATCAGAATCAAAAAATGCTCTTCTTTTAGCCTCTCTCACTAACGCTTCTTCTTTAATGGTTGGGTCTTGTTCGTGTAAAGCTTTAGCCTCTTGCTCAATTGTAGCTGCAAATTGTTTTGCTTGCTCTCTACGAGCTTTAACAGATGCTAACATACCCCTAACTGTAGAGGTAAATTGAGATTGACTCATCTTCTTTAAAGGAAGGCTCATAGCTTGAGCTTCAATGTCTTGTAACTGTTTTGTAATATAAGGGTCGTCAGGTGTACCTGTTCCTATTAATAATGGGTCGTATTGCTTATAGAAATACTCTATATTCTGCAATCTTTTGCGTTCTCTTTCTGCTTCTTGTTCTTGTATAAGGTTTACCCCTTTGGAAATGATGTCTCCAACAGGCACATCTACCGTAAAAGCTTTTTGAAAATCTGCTGCTGATAATGCCATAATATTTAATTCTAATATTAGTTATAATACGCTCAATAGGACTATTTAGATATCCCTTTAACCTCTCTAATGGTATCAGGGATGACGCTTAACTTAGTCTTTTCAAGGTAATCTTTGTACTTTGTTGTCTTTCTATCGCAATATTGGGATATAACCCTGTTGCGTGTGTAGGTGTCTAATAGCATTTCCTCTCCCATAACTACGCCTCTTTCTATACATTCTCTTTTGTTTGGCAGTATTACTATTACGTCTGCCACATATACTTTTCCCATTATAATTCTGTTATTATTATTTCCATTGAGTCAATCTTGTTCTTGTGTACTAACGCTTCTATAGATACAGCCTGAACAAACTTAACTGTATCATCCTCAAGTTTCCACCCTTTTAATACGTCCATTATGATTTTAAACCAAATAGTCTTATTGTCAATGTCATATGCAGTTCTATTACAATAATACTTCACATGAATTGATACGGGTGGATTAAGTAAGGATAGGGTAGCCAAATAAGGCTCAATAATTTTTTTCATTTCATTAACAAGCTTAGTCCTAACCGTATGGTGAGGGCTTGAAAACAAAGTGTTCCAACTAATGTAGGCCACTTTTTTTTTAGATTGTTGAACTTTATTTGGCAGTTCGTGGATGAATATCTTATGGGTTCTTTTCATCAGGGATTTCTTTCTTAAGGCGTTCTATGTACAGAGTAGCGTCCATGAGCTCTTGTTTAAGGTGCTCTAACCACTCATGCAAAGATAGGTCATTTCTATCAAGTGTTGTATTATATTTTTTAATACCTACTTGAGAACGCTGAAAGAATTGGTCAATGACGGATTGAACTATAGCGTCTTCCTGTATATCTAACTTATCGTTAGTTGTTGTCTGTGTCCACATGTTCTGTAGGGTTTTCTTCTGGGTGTTCATTATAATATTTTATCTGTTTGTCAATTGCTCTAACCCAAAGTAAGGATACAACTGTTGCTATCATTATTTGAAATATAAGTAATTCTATCATAGTTGTTTATTTTGTAAGGTTTTTTTGGAAAAATTCATGCACTATAACCACCCATCATCACCACTACCCTTCTTTCCCTTAACCTCTACAGTCCTTGGGTCGGTATCGCTTTCGGTCATAAGTAAAGTCTTTTGGTCAAAGTCATATACCACATTGGTATAGTTACCAGAGCCACGCTTATTGTAGCATCTGATATAACCTTGGTCTTTGCTATACTCAGTCAAGTTATCTATAGTTCTTTCAGGGTCAACAATTTGTGACAAGTAAATAGCACAATCGCTATTGTCAATTACTTTCTCACTACCTCTAATCTTATTACGCAAGTCACGAGCATCTAACGACTCTCCTCTTGACGCATGAACAATAAGAAAGACAGCAACATTAAACTCAATGGCTAACTCCTTAAGTTCCTTGGTATGTTTATTAGCTGCTGACAATTCGCTTTCTCCTCCGTTCATCATAGACAACCCATCAACAACTAATATATCTACTCGGCCTAAACGCTCACGAGTATCTAACAATGCTTGACGGTAATGGCTGCTATCCATAGATCCATCAGATGATACCATAAGGCGACTACCATACATTTCTACAATGTTCTTCTGAATAAACTCACGGGCTGATTGTTTCTCTGCTTGGTAAGCCTTTCTAACAGCCTCACTAACCGAGCCTTGGTAATCTTTGTTTGTAAAAGATTGGGATATTGTACGGTCTAATACGGTAGATGAACTCATCTCCATAGAGCTATATAGTCCTACTTGCTTGCCATCTTTAATGTTCTTAAGTAATACTTGTTGACAGAACAGGGACTTCTTAGAACCTGCATATCCTGCCACAACAATAAGCTTACCACGAAGCTTGCCTTTAATATCATCGTCTATTCGTTTAAACCCTAACCATATAGGGTTGGTCTCATCTAATTGTTCTTGTTCCCATTCAGGTAACAACTCACTAAGAGGTTTAAACATTGCTTTCTTGGTTACTGCTTTCCTTCTTAGCTTTTCCTGGGCGTGTCTCATGATTGTCTGCATCTCTCCGTCAGGTATGGGATTCCCTGATAATTGATTCGCATTTTGAACAATCTGAAACACAGCGTCAGGATATAAGCCTTTCTCCAGCAACATTGTTACTTGAGCAAAGTATTTAGTATTGCGTCCACCTTCCGTTGCAGGAGCAAAGAAGCTGTCCATATTCTCTACACCTAAGTCAACTACTGCCTCACGTTGTGCAACAGATTCCCATAAGTCAGACAACTTAGGGTTGAACTTAGGGCTATAAGTCTTTGATAATTTCCAATCTAATCGTGGTTCTTTTGCCAAGTCTCTAACGCCAGCATCACCAAGCTCTACTACCTCATTGTAACCAATAGGTATCTTGTATAGACCTGACTTCATATTCTTAGAGTTAACCAACCTAAAGATACGGGTTGCATCATAGATAGCTGTGTCAATGTCTGTCACTTGGCTACCTACTTTAATTTTAGTTACAAAGTCTTTAACATATTGGTTAAGGACTTCTGAACCTTTAATCTCACCCAACATAATCTCAGGTATCTCAACGTGGTAACCCTTGTTGCCACTAAAGTATATCTTCAAATCATCAGGGTGAATCTTAAACTCTGAGTTAAGGTAACGGATAAGCTTCATTAAGCTATCCCGTGACGCAGGGCCATTAGTGGCATTGTCAATGTCCAAGTATATGCTATTGGTATACAACTTCCCATTGAATCCACTAACACCACCTTGTAGGTGAACGTATTCGTAGATATCTGCGCTATACTGAAAAAGACTTTGATAGGCTTCGTAATCCCTTGGCTCATAAGTTATCTCATTGATTGGTACAATAGTATTTCTATTGTGGAGTGATTTTAATACAAGTTCTTTATACATTTGTCGGATTTTATATCAAAGAATAGAGAGGGTAGAAACCCTCCCCTTAACTTTGATTGTGTTGTGTTGAAAATTCTTATTTTAATTTGTGAGTCTTTCTTAATTCTTCTGAGTAGGCTTCTAATAAATTCCTACCTTCTTCGTTCAAAGTTATATAATTATTTGCAAGAGAATCAATAGCTGCTGCATTCTCTATATCCCTTCTATAAGCTTCTTTAACTTCTTCCCCTACTCTAAAGTCCATATCCTTTAGTATCCAATCCATACGACCTCTGTAGTGGGCAAATAACCTATGGGCTTTAGGGTTACCTGTATTCTCTTGCAAAAAGAAATCTACATACTCTTGTGACAACTTTAAATACAATAAAGATTTTGATAAATATAGTGTATTACTCATAGTTTAAGTTTTAGTTTTAACATTAGTTCTCTTAATTCTCTTTTGAGTTGTTGCTCAATCTTATGGTGTCTATCAAGCTGCTTACATATCTCAGCTATTCTGTTACGGACTTCTATATTATTCGTTGTCATGGGCTTTAATTATTACATCTATAGCATTGTTATATGCGTCACAGATTATTGGTTCATATTTTATTCGGTCACTAATAATTCTTATTGAATTAATTACTGTTGTATGGTCGTTAATAGCAGGTCTAAAAGCTTGGGCTATTTGCTTCAAAGACATATTAGAATACTCATACAATATCTTTTGGCATATTTGCCTTGGCACTACATATACTTGCTTTCTTGTTTTCTCTCTCAAGTCTACTTCAAAGTATTTACTAAGTGCGTCAATTGCAATACTTGCTTTTATTGTTTTCTTCTTTTTCACATATGGTCTGCAACAATGGGTGCAAACTACTATATCATCTTGCTGTTGGTATTCTAATATCTTCGGGTTCATGTTATTGTTTTTTTGTTAAGTCAAAGTAATAATCTGTATGGGATATCTCTCCACCATACTTAGGGATAATCTGTATTGAAAACCCACAGTATCCATCGCCAAAGTTGTGTTGTACCCAAGCAGATGGTGGGGCGAAACTCATAAAGTTTCTATAGTCAAACTTCTTTGTTCTGTCATATCCAATCCTGTGAAGGTCTCCTTTCTCCAGGTGTATGAATTTATTTTTGATACCGAAGTGGTCAATGTATTCGTTGATAAAAGAAATTGTTTTATCGTTCAATTGGTAAGGCAACCCTTTAAACATATACTTGTTGTCTTTCCCATGGGTTATAATAAATGCATGGTCGCCGTAATCAAAGTGACTCATAAACTTTTCAAGAATATAAAAATCAACTACTGAATCTTCATAGATTCTATCTAATATCATTTTGATTGCCATATTAGATATAGAAGCAAAGCTACCAGCGTGGTTGTCATTACATACATTACGGATAAGGTATTTGTTTGCAACGCCTTGGTCAATACATCTTTCAATTAAAGAAAGTTTAGCAGAAACAAAGGTTTCAAAAGCTTCAACAGAAGTCATGTTCTGTTCTAACTCGTGGCCACCTCGTGTGGTCTTTCCTTCATATCCATCTAAGCCATCACCTAAGTCATCAATGATAAGCAAATCAAATGTACCATTGCTATTGTACTGATGCATTATACGACTATAGACATAGTCAATATTGTGGTAGAATATATCTTTGTTATAAGAGTATTCAAACATACCACCGTTCTTAGGGTTAGGCTCAAGACCAACGTGCATATCACTAAGGGTTACCTTAATGGCTACAGGTGTGTCTAATGGTTTGATTAGTTTAGGTTTGCGTACTCCACCTTTAAGGTAAGTGTCACAAATCTTTTCTATGGATTGCAAGAATGAAGTAGCCCTATCGTAAGGGTTAAGAGCATTGATAGAAAAGTGTTCACCTTTATACCAATAATGTTTAACCGATGTTATAGGTATACCTACTGCATCACATTCCTGTTCAATAGCTAATTTTATATCTTGTTCTTTCATGGGTTAGGTTAGTGGTCCAACAAGCTCCCACACTTAAGTGAGAGCCGTGGACCGATTAGTTAAAATGGCAAGTCATCTGCAACAGCAGGTTTCGCTGATGTTGTAGTTGCTTCTCTTGGTTCGCTAATTTGAATTGACAAGAAAGTGTTACCTGATTTAGATTGTTTCTTCCAACCTGCAATCTGCATTTTCTTTCCGTTAACCATTACATTACCTTGGTAATCTGGTTGTTTGTCTGAAGTCTTTTTGTCGTTGATAAACAAACTTCCTTGACCTTCTTTTTGAACATACTCTGTACTCATATCATATACTCGGTTAACCCATACTCCGAAAGGTTTTAGTAGTCAGACCTGGACTTGAACCAAGACAAACAGAACCAAAAACTGTTGTGCTACCATTACACCATCTGACTAAACCATTTAATTATCTAACTCTTTAATAGCCCATGCAGGTAATCCGATTGATTGGATATCCCAACCTTTATCCCATAAGCCTTCTTTATTTGCGTAGTTAAAGGTTGCTATTGCTTGGTCCAATAACTTCTGACCATACAAGTGGTAATCTTTATCAGCTTCTATAAAGTAAGCCCTATAAGGTGCTACTGTTTGGATAATCAAATAAGTAGTATTAGGATAGTAATCTAAACTAAACTCTTTCTTAGCGAGTACGCCATAGATAGCAGCTTGCATAGGATACTTAAGGTTAAAGAAAGAAGCAATCAACTTATCAGCAGATGACTCGCTTGTAGTCTTAACTTCTATAACCCTATCAGTATAGCAATCTATAATACCTTTGAAAGGTAACGTAGATATGGGTTGGTTAATTTCAAACTCAGTCTTGCCAGCGTTAATGATATCCATAACATTGTCAGGGATATACTTGATACAACGCTCTGCTTTGTCTACCTCTTTATCTTTAACTACTATCTTACCTTCATTGGCTTTGAAGAACTCAGCCTTAGCTTCAAGTTCTGCTTTAGTTCTACCGAACTCAGGTGATATAACAAACTTAGTGCCAAACTCGTGTGGTTCTAATACCAATGTATGGATAAGTGTACCCAATCTCATTGCCTCAGTAGGCTCATCAGGTTCATACATAAGTTTGTTTGTTATCTCCCATTGGAACTTAGCAGGAGACTCTAATAAATTTTTTGCCGTTGAGAAGGAAAGGCGGAACTCAGGTGAGCTCAGCCAATCCATAAATATTTGATTTGCCATTAGAATGATAAGTCTTGTTTAGGTTTAGAATAAGTTTTAGCAGGTGCTGATGTTTGTTCGCCAGAAGCGTCAGTATCTTTATCGGTAACTAACCCAAGTGCTGATGACAATGCATACCTACGAATGTAAGTAATTGCCGAGCCTAATACTTGGAAGTCGTTCATACCTTTAAGCTGAACACCTTGAGGAATGGTTGCTACAGAACTAATGTTCTCACCGCTTTCGCAATGGAAGATAGTTGTTTGTAGGCCAATGTCTGTCATCATCTGCGTAAACCCTAAGCCATGCTTCTTCATTAATGGGTTGATGATTGAAAAGATTGCTGGTAAATCGGCATAAGAATAGCCGTAACCTTGAGTACCCTTGTGGATTACAGGGACTTCTTGTTGGAAAGCTGCGAGAGCTTTGTACAGGTTTTTCATAATCGGTTTTGTGTTTGTGTTAAAAAATATTTTTACAAATCTACAAAGTTATTTTGAAATAACAAAATATTTGTGGATTATTTTAAAGATTTTCTTAGGTGGGATATTAAGTCCTCAACAAATAAGTTGCCTTCATATTCCCCCATTCCATATTCAAAGCATACATAAATAAAGTCTTCATCAATTAAATGGAACTTAGACAGCAATAATCTTTCTGACTTTCTATTAAGTGATGTTATCATATCATACACTGTATCTAAGTTAAGGTCAAAGTTTATTCTATTCTCAGCTTCATTCTTATCTGATATGGTATCCTCTAAATATATATCTGAATTTTCTGAGTCACTTATGGATCGTGACAAAGACATTTGTGGTTTAGATATTTCTAATGCTCCTCGTAGTTCCATATTGCTTGCATTCTGTAGCAAGTGGTCATAAGGGATAATTGATTCATTAACTTCTAACTCTTTAACTGCATTCTCTATTAACTTCTTAATCTTTTGTGACGCTCTTAGAGGCCGTCTTGTAAACTTAATTGAATTAAAATTAGCCTCAATGTAGGCAAGGATATATTTTTTAGCATAGAAATAACTATAAGAACTTATCTTAGCCTTACCGTCCTTGGTTACTGCCTTGGTTTCATCGTACTTTTCTATCCCATCTATAAACCCTATACAAGCTTCTTGAAATAGGTCAGATAGTTGAAAGCCAGGAGTCCAACATTTAACTGATAGGTGATAAAGCAACTTAAGGTTACCTACAAGTATAGCGTCTCTATACTTTTCTTCTTTTGTTTCTCTGTATTTCTTAAGGTTCTCTAATGCATCGGCCGAGTTCATAAACCCTTTATTCTTGAAAGGCTTTGACTCAAACATAGAAATCATCATGTCATCAGACATTGCTGAATGATTTTCTTTTGGGTTGTGGTTGGTATCCCAACTTGTGAATTTAGACACAGGGTTATTTTTTTATTTTTTTGATTGATTTCCATTCAGCCCAGCTTGCAATAAAGTCTTCAAAATAAATACCTAAAACCATGTTGTCGTATGCAGAGCATTTGAAATACACAGTAGTCAAATTAATATAGTCGCAGCCTGGTACAGGTCCACACATTTTAACAGCCATTACATCGCTCATATCAAGTACAAAGTCCATCCATAAAGATGTGTGCATCTTAGATGACTTTAAACCCATAGCTTCAAACGCTGCTTCTTGTTCTTGGTCTTCACAATAAACATCGCAATACAAAAGGTCTCCCTTTAACATGTACCCTTTAGGGTTAGGTTCAAATCTTATTGAGTTTTCGTTGCTCATATTTATTGTTTTTACAAAATTAAGTTAATTGTTTTGAATTATCCAAGTCCTTCTTCAAATTCTAATTCATTCACCATCTTATAAGCATTTACAAATTTATACTTAACAAGCATAGTAGCAGGTTCGCTGTCCATTATCTTAGTATTCTGAAAGATAATACCAAAGCCATTCTTCTTAAAGAAACTAATTGCTCTTGTGTTTTTAGAATACAACAATACATTAATATTACCAGAATAAGAATAAATTATATCCTGTATTTCATTAATCCAATCCCTTAAAATTTCTTTCTTTCTGTAGTTTATATTGATACCAAAAGAATATAACATAGATAGTTTTGGTACAATACAACTAAACCCTATTAAAATACCTTTAAAGTAAACAACATAAAGTTCAGCACCAAGTTCGCCCTTAACAATACCTATGTTAAAGTAAGAGTCTTTCACCATATCTTCGTAATTATCTGAAGGTTTAATGTGGTACTTCTTTAAGTCTAAGTCATCATAGAAAGCAACTCTCATGCCTTCTTGGAATAGTTGTTTGTCTTTTGTTTTAACAATCGTTATCATTTTATTATTTCTAAAGGGTTTGTGTCTATGGTGAATTCAGTTAGCACTTTGTGCCATTTGGTTGAGAATTGTAGATTTTTTAATAGATTTAATATGTCTTTGTTTAATGTAGCCTCTCTAATTATCTTATCGTTATCGTCAAGTATTACTATCTTCTTTATTACTATCGTATTGTCTACTATCTCAGCGTCGTATATTCTTACAAAAGTATTACTATCCATTTAAAAAACTTATGTATAATGAATTTGCTTCTTCATATTTAACTGTCAACAATAATGTTTCTCCATTATTCAGGATAACATATGTTAAATCTGTATTTACATTACCATATTCATCAATGTATTCGTAAATAGAATTAAAGTTATTCATGTCTAATGTTATAGACTCTTCTACTTGTTGATAAGAATCTACATATTGTAGAGGGTCTGTTCCTTCTACAGGAACGAATATAGTTTTATATACTAATTGCTTTGTACTTAGTGCTCTTGTTGGCATGGTTATTGTTTTTTAGATTGTGATTTATTATATTTATAATACGCACCTTCAAACTCCTCAGACTCAATGAATAATATCTTTTCTCCTAACTCGTATATCCTTGTAATAGACCTTGGGGTAAAGTGGTATAGCTCTCGTCTAACCCTTTTGTAGTGGTTAGCAACTACCTTTCTCATATTATTAAAGTAACCCTCAAAGTCTTTCTTAGGCTTGTATCTGTATAGGTTTGATACTTCATCAAACAATTCAAATGCATCTGTGTGTTTGTGTCTTGGCATATATTAAAATTTACTTTCGTTGTCAAACCATCTTGGAATAACTTTATCGTACCATCTACCTTTCCTAACTACATTAGTCTCATCTTCTTTGCCTTCGTAATGTTCCTTAGCAATCTTACAGATGTTATCAGTAATTGAATTAGTAACCTCAGGGTTAGATATGTTAGCCATTTTAAGTAGGTGTTCTACTTCCCAGTATATTAATTGTCTCATAGTTTACGTTTTTTAAGCCCTAAGAATATACATAGGGCTATGTAAAAAGAAAGTGTTATTAGTGCTGTCATATTAGTTTGTGCTTGGTTCTTGTCTGTCTCCGTTTAGTATGTCTTTAATTTGCAACCCTATATTAGTTGCTCCGTCTTGGTATCCTCGTTCATAACATACTTGGATAAACTCATTTATCAATTCGTTATTCAAAATATCTGTTACGTCTTTAGGTGCGAAGTTAAATATCTCGTTTCTAAATTCTTCCAACCCTTTATTCATTGCGGTTGTTGCGTCAATTTCATAGATTTTTTTAGCCATTGGTTTTGGTTTTAAAGTTTATTAATAGTTAATCGTGTTTGTACTTCTAATTGTTTTCTTTCCTCGTAGTTCTTACCCCTGTATTGAGGGTTAGTTTCTTTCAACTTACGAGCAGCCCTTGTAATAGAATCAGATGATGCTAACAAGCTATTGCTATACATAGTTAGGAAGTTCTCAAAGGTTACATCACCTTGAGTGGTTGCTCTAACTTGTTTGTGCCATACGACAGCAGATAGATAGTTGTCACTTTCTCTTGCTTGAGGGTAGTTCTTTAGGATATCTTCTACGAAGTCCTTTACTGCTTTAATTTTAGTTATCGGATTTGCCATTTTCATATTTGTTTAATGCTATCTCGCGATTAGCTTCGTTAACAATCTTGTTATAAAACCCTGACCAGAATGGGTAACCCATAATAGAATCTGACCAATCAAAGATACCTAAGAAGTGTTCAAATTCATCGTACTCAGAAGTAAGATAATCTATAGGGTTATTTAATTCAGCTACCTCTCGTAGCCAATGCTGTTGCATATTAGTTGATAATGTGTTTAAGTAATCAATTCCATTCATAATATATATATTTATCGGGTTAAAAAATTACTTCTTAGGAATTAACCCAATCCACGAATCATCATCTAATGGGTTAAAACAATTAGTATCTAAATCTATTCTATTTGTTATTATATTTGTTTTTAATTCTTTGTTATTATCTTTTCCCTTTTCAACCATAGGGGTATGGTCATTTTCAACCATAGGGTCTTTCCTTTTTTGACGGGAGGTCTTTCCTTTTTCAACCATACCAAATGTGTTTGGGTGCTCTCTAATTACCAATACCCTCATCTTAATTTCCTTACTAATAGGGTCAATGTTAAGCACCCTTGACAGGTAACCTTTCTCTTCTAAGTCGGATATGTTTTTACTTGCTGTGATTTGGCTAATGTCTAAGCATTCGCCAAGATATTTGTTAGACGCATAGCAATACCCTTTCTCATTAGATAGGTTACTTATTAAAGCCATCAGTAACTTTTGGGTTGAAGATAAGTCTTTTGCCATTAAGACTTTAGCAGTTATTACCGCATACCAATTATGGTTCATAAAGAAAAAAGGCTTAAGAAATCTGAGTAGGTTGCAGCTACTCTTCATTCAAAAGCCAATAAGTTAAAAAAAACCGCTGCAACAGGTTGATAATTATATATTACGCTCAGGTTTTAGACAACAAAGACACCAACAAGAAGACCCGATAAACTTCTTATGTGTTGATGTCTATTGCAAAGATACAAAATGTTATATTACATTTCCTAATTAAGTTATCCTTGACTTATCCACAGGCTACTTCTTCTTTCCTCTAGCTCTCTTATCACCTGCCATATCCGACTTGCTTCCTCTATTCACCGATTGCTTCTTCTTAACTATACCTTTCTTTGTATGGGCCATATCAATTCCATCGCCATTACCATAAGTCCCTGCTTTACGATTAGCTCTATTAGCTTCTACTCGTTTCTTAACTTGCTCAGGCTTCTTGTTTAGCTTAGAATCATATGACTTTTTCTTTGCTCTTGCTTCTGGGTGTGAAGCATAATACTTTGCAGTCTTCTTCATACCCTATATTACGCCCCAATAGTAATGTTTTTTCTTAACCCTCGTGTCCTAATTAATATAGAGTTCTTAATAGTATTAAACTCTTTTCTGTATTCTTTATCTTCTTTTCTTAAGGTAATAGACCTATCTATTAAATACATACAGCTCTTTATATTAAGGTAGAACATCTCACTCATTTGCTTACAAGTATACCCACATAGTTGTCTTAACAATAACAGGGTTGTTTTCTTACAATTAGACAATCTTATAGAGGGTTTTTCTTTAGATATAAACTCCTCGTAGGTATACCCATAAAACTCCAGGCATCTGCTCATTACATACTGAGGGTCTACAGACATGTTCTTTCTGTAGCCCATAGAGTATGATTTGGTTTTCTTAGTTGTCATGTCTTTTCTTTAAGGGATCATCACTTAAGTCATCAGCCAATGATATAGACAATGCTTCTTCCTCATAATGTTTGTCAAGTAACTCAGAATACTTAATATGAAGTTCTGTAAACTTAACTAATAAATCTTCGTACATTTTTTTGTAGTCTGTCATAATTTTAAATTTTATCTTAATACATGAATAGTTGTGTCTCCGTAGCGTACGCCACCTTGTGGTTTTCCATCTTCATAATACCTTCTACAGAATGCTGATGCATCAAAGAACCCTCGTTCATCTACAGGTAGTGGTTCGTCATGGCTTGGTGCTACCAATCCCTTGGTATGTTTATGTGGTTGACAACCCCTACGACAATATATAGTTGACTTATTAGGGGTTACAAAGTCCTTTAAACAATCAGGGTTAGCGCAAATTCTTTCGTATACTTTACGCTCTTTCTTTACGGCGTGGGGTTTACCCAATTGAATCATCATACATTTTAAGTTTTAAAAGTTAATTAAATTAATTCTACTTGCGATACATCTAAATCATCATCGTCATTGATTGATTGGTCTTCGCATATCCATTGAGGAATATACCCACAGGTATCAAACAATCCTTGTACCGTTACAGTTACTTTGCCAAATGACTCTAATTCTTCAATAGCATTGTTACCAAAATTAATGCGACTCTCTGGGTCTCCAAAATACCAATTTAAAAATTTTTCTTTAGTTACTTTAAACTTTTCCATATTAAAGGGTTTTATTCGTTAATAATTTCTCTTCTAATAAATTCATATTGGTCTTGTTCCAATTGTTCTATTTGCTCATCGCTATAGAAACTTGGCTCTGTTTGAGCATTTGGGAACAGCGTACATAGTTTTACCCCTTCAGCGTGGCATTGCATAAGTACATCATTGTACAACATATTGAGCATATCGCTGCACATAGCAGACTTATGGCATGCTTCTAAAATAGTCGTCATCATTGCCAATCTTTTTAGATGGTCGGGTAGGTGTGTTAAGTTTTCCATAGTTTTTAAATTTAAAGAATCCATAAATAATTGATAAAACATAGCTGATAAGCCAATACTTAAAAGGCATTCCCAAACTAATTGGGATGCATAAAATAATTAAAATTAATTTTTTTTTCATACAAAAGAAGAAAGATGATAGTGATAGAAAAAGAGAAGGGGGAAAACAATCAAACCCCCGACTCTTATCAAAACAAAACATCTTTATTTAAATTCAAATAAGTCAAAGCAATCTTTACAAACCATTGCGTTAACATCAGCTGCTAACCTTAAGTCATCTAAGTTATGGGTTATGCCACAACCCTCACAAAAAGATGAGCTAATACCAAATGACTTATTGTAATCATCAAGCTCCCAATCATAATAAGGGCTATGGTATGACTTAGCAGGCGGCAGGCTAAACGAACTGCGATAACCTATATCGCTATACTTTTTATACGGTTTGGTTACAGATACAAAGTTGTAATCATTTTTATGTAACTCGTGGATAATATCTAATACCATATCTAATGTAACAAACACATCATTGACAATAACATACTCGTTATCCATATGGGGATTGTAATAACCACAGCTCATATTAGCCATACTACATTGTATACCTAATTCCTTAAGGGCCATAACATCTGTCATTGCACCTTGGGCAAAGCTATAACCATACTTAGTAATGATAGGTAATACATCGGATTGAAACAAATCATTGGACAACTGAGTACCACTTGCATTGATAACAAAGTCGCTATTGCCTCGTCTGTCACATTGCAATACAAATCTACAATCAGTAAAGAAATCTACATCGGCCTCATAACTACCACCACAACCAACTTCCTCATCTCTAAAGAAAGCAGCCTTGATGTTATCGTTATGTTCTAATGCTTGTAAACATATGAACACACCAACCTTGTCATCGCCACCAATACCAGACTGAGTCATAGTATATCTATTGAAACCTGTAAGCACACCGTCAATCTCTAACACAGTCAAGTCTTCACCGATATCGTGGACAGTATCCATATGGGAAACAACACACGGATATTTGTCAGCAATACCTTTGGTTGCATACAAGTTACCATTGTGGGAATAATAAGTACAGCCTAAGCGTTTAAGTTCCCTAACTATGTAGGCGAACATTCTATATTGATTGTAACTCTCTGATTGTACAGATAGTACATCAATTAATTTATGTTTTCTGTTGTCCATTGTTTTGTTTTTTATAAGTTAAATTATACTAATTCCTCCACCTCATCTTTGTGGTAGAT
>JACCDP010211457.1_pt1 | contig 48689 bp, 51 predicted proteins | sample 7445841 | NCBI WGS metagenome assembly JACCDP01 (sample SAMN15323441, study PRJNA562643) | freshwater metagenome | isolation source: river surface water | place: USA:Blue River Watershed | collected 2017-08-17
AACTTACTCGACAACAAGAATAATATAACAGCTGCAACACCTGCCATAACAACAAATACCATAAAGAAACTGTAGAGCGAATTTACCTTAATTCCGAATAATGATTTTTCCTTTGCTTCAGCTTTAGTAGCCAATTCTTCGTAAACAGTTTGTTTGATTTTAGTATCTTTTATTTTATCAAATTTTATTGAGGAAATAGGAAGTCTTTCAATATTATTTATTTTTTCAGTATTTTCAATTTTATTATTTTTCTTACATATAAAATATTTATAAAAGCTATTCAAAAGCATTTCTTCTTTATTTAAAACTATTTGTGGAAATTCTGTAATTAAATTTTCAAAACTATCAACTTTCATAGGATAAATTCCTTTATAAGATAATAAATGAAATAGTTCTTCTATAAAAATAAGGTACTCTTCTTGTTTAGTAGCTGTAGCTGTTCCTTTCAAATCAATTTCAATTTTTTCACCATAAACTTTTCCGGTATTCCGGGCCTCGAGTCCGGTAACATCCAAAGATTTAATATAATAATAATCACTTATAATATTTCCATTTGAGTCAAAATTTTGTTTTACAACATTACCATCCATAAAAGTTCCAATAAAAATTCCATCATTTTTTAAGAATAAATCAATAGTTTCTACCAAATTTAAAAGCATTTGTCTATCCTTAAAAAAGAAAGAAAGAACAAAAAACATATTAACAATATCTACTTTATCATATATTTTAGATGATAAGATAGATGTATCTTCTCCTCCGGCATTTATTTTTACAACTTTATTTGATAAGTCTTTATAAACTTTATCAAGTCTATTAGATAATTCATTTAAATTATTAATATTAGGTTCTACAGCGTATATTTTTTCAATTTTAGAAGTTCTATATTTTGGAAGATCTCCTCCTTTTCCAGCTCCTAAATCAAGAATAGTTCTACCTCCGCAATAATTAACAATAAGTTTTTCTTTTATTTTATTATGTAATGTTCTATAATTTTCTAAATATTTTATTTCAGTTTCTTCTTTCTTAGGAGGAAAACTTTGTTTTTCGGCCTGCGGAGGAAAACTAACTATTTTCTTTTCTCTACCGGGCCCGGGACCCGGAATACCTATATCAGAACCTAGATTACTTTCATAACCTAGACCTCTGGTCTCGTACTCCTGACCTCTATAAGAATTTATTTTATTTATTAATAATGGAAGTGTCAATTCATTCATAATATCATAATAAGTATCATGTACAACAGAAACATAATTAGAATCATATAATCCTTTATCAAATCTTATTCTGTGAATAATCCATTTTTTATTAATAATATCATATCCACATTCTAAAACATTGTCTTTTAATTTATTTCCTTCAATTCCATCAATAACATCTGTATTATTAACAGTTATTTCAAATGGAGTATTATATTTATCAATTTTTATAAGAGTTTCTCCGTTAAAAGAATATAATCCATATGTAGTTGTATTTTCGTCACTTCTTTCGGGAATAGCAGTAAAATCTATTGTAATTTTTGAATAAAATTTCCATTTAAGAGCAGGCCATGAATTAAAAGAACCGTTAAATTGAAATATTAAACCATCATTTGTATCTGTTAATTTTTCTTCTTTATAATGAGAGTTCATGTATTGTAATACTTCTTTTATCATTTCTTTTATATTTTTAGAATAGAAATAAGGTTTGACTTTAAAAGTTAGTTCTTTATTTGCAACATTTTTAAAATTATCAGATAAAAATGATTTAATAGATTCGCAAATTTCTACTCTTTCTTTAAGAGAACTGTTAGAGATACTTTTATTGTTATTTAGATATATACAGTCATAAAGATTAATTTCAACAGAATTGTCAAGAAATCTTATTTCTGTTTTACAGATAGAGTTTAAATATTCAAGATTATTTAAAGTTGATACTTGTGAAGCCATAAAAACATCTGTTTTATTATATATGATAAGAGAATAACTATTTTCAAAAGATATAATAGATAAATTATAACCAACTCCATCAAGTTTATTAGTAATAGAAAAATTATTAAGTCCTGCAGGTAAAACTTTTCCAGAATCAGATTTAGATTTTATAGTAAAATCTCCATTAATATGTTTTTCTTGAATATTAACAGGTTTAATATCTTTTATATAATTATTTTTAATTTGCAGAGATAAATTATATAATTGTTTATTTACAGATGTAAATTTAGTTTCTGAGAAAAGAGTATTAAGTTTTGGGAAAAGACATGAGAAGGCATCTTTAACTTCATTCATAAAAGTTTTATAATTTTTAGGATTTGATAAAATTCTTTTTATAAATTCAGGTTTAAATTCTATTTCAATTTCATGTGTTCCATGTTTATATTTTTCTAATCCAGTTTCACGATCAAGTTCCATTCTAATTGTAAAATCAATTATAAAGTTTTCAAAATGGAAAGATTTTCTTTCTCTTTTAAAAGTTTTATGTTCTTGCAAAGAACCATCAAAATCTTCTTGTTTAATTTCTACTTCAAATCCTTTTGCTAAACGTATTGCTGATATATAAGGGTTGTATTCATATCCTCTTGTTTGAAAATTTGTAATAATATTAAAAGTTGTGTTATATTTTGTATAAGAAGATTTTCCTGTTTTAGGATCAATAAAGTCATCAACATATTTAATTTTCTTTTGATATACAGTTGGCATACCTTCGGAAATGGTGGTAATTTTTCTATAATCACCTTTAATTCTAACAATATCATCTTTATGAATAAAGTCGGTATATTTTTTATAGTTAAAAACATTAGAATATATTTTATTCCATTCTTTGTAATTAACGTAAGAGTCAAAAACATATCGGTTATTTTTTAAATTAAATTTTCCAAGTCTAAATTCAATTTCAGGAATTAAACCTTCAGTTCCTTTTGGATTTGGGGAATAAAGAACTGTCTTTAAGTCTGTGTTTTCATTATTATCAATTGATAAACTATATATAGTCATTTTTGTAAATATTATTATAATATAATAGAATAATATTTAAATTAATTCAGTTTTTATATAATGATTAATTATTTTTATTTTTATCCATTCTTACAAATTCTAACAACATGCGTCTTAAAATAGGTGGAAATTCACGAATATCAAATTTTACATCACAATTATTAGTATCTGCAAGAGATTGATTTATTTTTTGACCAGAATATGGAACATCAAAAATTTTAGATTGATTTTGTCTTAAAGAATGAATTCTAATGATTAAGAAAACACAATCTAAAGCTTCTTTTTTCATTTGTTGAACACCTTCTATGAGTTCTCTTATTTCACCCATTGTAATATCTTCAAATCGAGGATCAGTCTCAATCATTTTATTAATATTATTAAGAAGATGATCGTACAAAGGAAAACTAGAATCTATAGTTTCTTCAGGCATTTTTTATCTTTTATATATAAAGATAAAAAGTATTTTTTAAATTATTATTTATAAATTTATTGTCTTCTATTTTTTCCATATAAAGCATCTGCTTCAAAATAACAAACACCTTTATCTTCATCACAGATAAGATTAAATGGAATACCTCCAAATTTTTTGACATCATCATCAAATTTAAAATTTTTATTTTGAATAAAATGTTTTTTAGATTGAAGTCTCTTTATCATTTCTTGTAAAAATTCAAGACAATCTTGAGGATTAAAATCTTCATCATCATCTGTCTCATATCTAGCAATAGGTCTTCCATCATAATATAACATCATATAAGGAACATATTCAAATGGAGCAATAGTTTGAGATGACATTTTAATAAGAGCAGGATTTCTTGCTAAATTACACAAACCAAATTTACAACCAGTTAACAACTCGCTACGAGCCATTTGTTTAAAATAAGGAATAACATTTTCACAATTATGACATCTGTCCGCATGAAATAATAGAAAACTGATACCAGGAACTTCTGTACAAAGAATTTTTCCACCTTTAGTTGATTGGCTTAGCATGAAATCATCTGTTGATAAATTTGCTACAAGATTACTCATTATATCTTATTTTATAAAATAATAAGGAAAATTTAAACTTATAATTCTTTTTTTATTTTTAATTTAAACTTATAAAAATAAAAAAAATATAATTTTTCTTTATTAAATAAAAAGATAGTTTTATAAAATGAGTTACGAAAAGATTATGTATAAAGTTGAAAATAAACAACTAAGTAATTTTTTAATATCTAAACTAGACGATTTAATATCTACTTCTTGTTTATTTTTTGAATACCTTTTAATTCCAAGAGATGGTTATCTCAACGTTTTTAGTGAAACTATGAATGAAGCTAGCATTCCTGTAATAGGAGGAACTCTTATTAATTATGTTATATCAAATGTATTAGGTTATAAATATAAAACTTTTCCACATTATAATATTTATACTTCTCATATTGTTGATGATTATTTAATAAGTCAAAAAATAGATATTTCTAAACTTAAAGATAAATATTCCACTATGATTGAAAATAAACTTAGCATTGATATCAAGCTTAAAATTCAACAATATTATAAAGATATTAAAGATAAAGATATTAAAGATGAAGAACCAGAATATATAAGAGAATCTATTTATACTCCAATTGATAACTATTTACTATGGCTTACTTCAATAATAATTGAAAGTCCTGAAAATCTTAATAATGAAGAATTAATAATTAAAAACATAGATTATTTTAATAATCTTGAAGGTGATAATGTTTTTTATCCAAAAGATTATAATTTTTACGAAGAAGATGGAAATATATTAACTCAATCTTTTATATGGCTTCTATGCGGTATGAATGATTGGTTAGAAAAGAATATAATAAACTATACAGATATTTTATTCTTGAGTAGAATATTAACACCAGCAAGTGATAAAGTTCTTGCTGATAAAAATTTAAGAGATGTAAACAAAGATGATAATTATAATAATGTTAAAATGAATCTTAAATCAGCAGTTTTTACAAATGAGTTTTTTATAAGTGATAAAGCAATTGAAAAACTTACTAATTTATTTATAAATTTAATGAATGAATTTAGAAAAAATCCATCAGGAGAATTTGTAAAAAGAATTAAACTACTATCTATTATTATTTAAAGTTCTACAACAATAGGTGAAATATCTTCTTTTGAAGACACTGGGTTCTCTTTATTCATATCATCTTTAGGTGATTCTTGATCATCCTTAACAATTTTCTTTTTAGTTAATCTTTTATAAATCTTTTTAGATAAAATAAAAGAAGATGCTAACAAAGAAACAGCACCTACAATAACTCCTAACTTACAAAGGTTTTTATTTGGACACTTATCACAAACTTTTTGAGAAAACATTTTAAATATTAGAAATATAATATTTAAATATTATATTTTTATTCTTTCACTTTTATTTTTAAAAGAGGTCTTTTTAATTTTTAACAGGGAGTCGCAACTATGTTGCTCCGGAGCTCGGAACGAGCGACAACTATTTCCTATATTTAAAATAATTATAAGAATGATATCCTAATGCTGAAAATATAACTAATAATAGCATCTCGAAATATTTTCTTTCTGTGTCAACACAATTATATCCTATATAAAATAAAAGAGGAAATATTATTATCATATGAAGAAGATAAATCCAATTCATATATTTTTTCTTTTCATCTAAATTCTTTAATAATATAGAATGATATATAAAACCTCCTATAGATATAATCATTAATAAATAACATGTCCAAGAAGGAAGTATTTTTCTGTAATGATATAAACAATAAAGAAGTGGTACTATTATAAATATATGAAAAAGATTTATATATGATGACATTTATTATCATATATAAAGTAAAAAAAAATTATATTAAAAAATTAATCATTCTCAAATATAATTTTCTTTTTATTATAAGGTTGTTTTAGTTTAATACTTAAATTATCATTTTTATTTAATTCATTCCAAATTGAAATTAATGCAGCTTCATTAGCATTACAAATAGAAGATATATTTTTTATCATATTATTTGTAATATCTATAAAAGACTTTTGTATATTATTTTCTAATAAATTAACTAGAGAATCTTCCTTATTTATATTATTACTCATTTATCTTTGTATTATATTGTATTATATAAAATCAGTTAATCAACATATTAACTTTTTGATATTTTTAAATAACTCATAAGTGTATAGAAACCCTCATATATTCTAGATATATAACCTTGATTATTTGAATTGCTAATTAGTTTATCTCTATAATAATCATGAAGTTGTCTTTTTCTTTTAATACTTTGTTCTCCAAAGCAAACTTCAACTTTTGTATTCGAAGCTTCTCTTAAATATTCTATATAATCTTTTGTCATTTTTCTATTATGTAAATATTATTTTTTTAGATTCTTTTTAAATTCTTGCTGTATTATAATTTTTAATAAACCATTCTACTGTTTCTTTTATTCCTTCTTTTAATGGTGTAAATTTAAATTCTATATTCTTCTCATCAAGAAAATTTTTTAATTTATTACTATCTGCTGTCTTTTTATACTGTCCTTCATTATATGTTTCATCAAACTTTATCTTACTTTGATTAAATGTTTCTGCTATCAAATTTACAACCTCTCTAATTGTATATTCATTTTCTGATGGTTCCTTGTCTTGAGTTAAAAAATTACATGGAGCTAATATAATTGGTTCTTTACTATCATATTTTTCTAATATAATCATTAACAACTTTGCTAAATCATTTGAATATATAAATTGTCTTAAAGCTGTTCCTTTTCCTTTTACAATAAATGAAGTATTATTTTTTAATGATAAATAACATTTATGAATTAAAGCTGGAATAACATGTCCGTTTTCAAGTGAAAAATTATCATATGGTCCATATATATTTGTTGGAATAACACATACAAACTGAGTCTTTTTGTTTGGAGAATTATTATATAACTTTGTTTGAACTTCTAACATTCTTTTAGCATAAGCATAACCTTCGTTTGAATAATGCGGAGGACCATTATGAAGCATAGTTTCATTAATAGGATATTCTGTTTTATCAGGAAAGATACAAGTTGATAATACACAAATACACTTTTCAATATTAAACAATTCGCAAAGTTTAACAACGTTAGTATTTATACTAACATTATCATCAAACATTTTTTCATTTTCATTTATATTTTTATATAATCCTCCAACATTAGCAGCTAAATGAATAACATAATTTGGATTTATTTCAGAAAAAATTTGTTTTGAGTTTTCAAAATTTGTTAAGTCACAATATTTAGACGATATAAATTGAAAAAAATATTCATTAGAATATAAGTGACATATTTCTTGAAGAGACTTTCCAACAAGACCAGTACCTCCAGTTACAAGAATAGTTTTCATTTTAATAATTAAATATTTAATTATTAAAATCGTTTTTAATTCAGTTTATTTCTTCAATTCATTATCTTTCATCCAACTTTTATATTTCTTTAATAATTCATCTAGTTCATTAAGCCAAATATCAGTTGGTGATAATTTCTTATAATTATTTAATTCTAGATTAACTTGTTTTTCTTTTTCTTGTAAATCTTTTAATCTTTGTCCTGTCATATGTCTTACTTGAATTGATAATAAATAATCATAACTCTCTTTTCCATTTTCTGAAATCTTCATATCATATTTCTTTTCTTCAAGTTCTTCTTCTAATTCATCATCATCTCTATCTTTAAGAGATATATCATTATTTAGAATAGCTGAAATAAAACGAATTTTATTCTTGATATATTTCAGATCTTCTTCAATTGCTTTAATAACACCTTTTTTACGAATTTCATAATACTTTAAACGAATCTCGCAAAATTCTTTCAATATATCTAAAACATTATTATATTTTTTAATCTTTTGATTAATATCAAAAAGAACCATATTTGAAGTAGTCATTGTATCAGTTAAAGATAAATGATTTTGACTAACTTTTTCATCACTTATAATTGTAAAATTAACAATTTCATCTGTTGAATTATCGCATATAGTTTGAATATAGTCATCTTCTTTTAGTTCTTCAAGAATTTCTTTATACTTTAAAATACTAATATTTTTTCTACCAATTGGTATTTCTGTAATATTATATTTGAATACATTTTTCTTTTTAGCTCCAGCTCCAATTGTTGATATATCTTCTGATACAATACCATGTGTTGTAATATTTCTCTCATCTGCAATAATCATACCTTTAAAATTTCTATACCAAGGTATCATTTCTTCCAATTCTTCTCCTTTAATCCATTTCTTTATGTTTTCTATAATGTCTTCTGGATTATAACATGGAATAAAACAACTCCATCCTGTTCCTATACCACCTTGACAACCATTTACTAAAATCATTGGAATAATTGGCATATAAAATTCTTTTTCAATCTTAAAACCATCATCTTCTCTATCAGGAAGGAATGGTTCATCCTCCTCTCTAAAAATCAATCTTGTTAAAACATCAAGTTTTGTAAAAATATATCTAGCGCTTGCAGCATCTTTACCAAGTTCCAATCTAGATCCAAATTGTCCTTCGTTAAAGAATAAAGAAATATTATTACTACCTACAAATCGTTGTGCCAATTTTATAATAGTATCAAAAAGGTTTTGTTCTCCATGATGATAACTAGAATTCTCAGCAACATAACCAGCAAACTGTGCTACTTTAAGAGATTGACCAGAATATTTAAGATTTCTCTTAAAAGCAGAATATAAAACTTTACGATGACTTTCTTTTAATCCATCAATCATAGATGGAATACTACGCTTACAATCATCAAGTGAAAAAAGAATTAGTTCTTGATTTAAGAAGTCAGTTACAGATAAATGTTCAACTTCATAATCTTTTACATCTTCTGTAAAACATATATTTGGATTATATTTTGATAACCAATCTTTTCTATATTCTGTATTTTCCTTTCCAAAAATATCATTCATTAAAATATTACCACTATCATCTAAAACTACTTCTACAATTCTTCTACCAAAATCTTCTTTTACATCATCTGCCTGTGATGTACCTAAACCTTTATAATATTTAATTTTATTATGATGAGGTTTATGTTCTTCTATATATTTATTACTTTCAGATTGAAAGAAAAAACTTAATTTTTTTCTTCCTTCTGTAATTTTAACAATTGGAGTTCTCATAAAGTAAAAAAATCCACCACGTTTTAATAAAGAAGGAAAAAGTGTATGGAAAAAATTTAATATTAATCCAGTAATATGAAATCCATCAACATCTGAATCAGTACAAAGCATAAGTTTTCCATATCTTAATTTCTTAAAATTTTCTTCTTCACAATAATCTACTCCATGTTGTAATCCAAGAGATTGAATTAAACTTTTCACTTCTTTATTTTTAATAAGAACATCTACACTAGCATTTTTTACATTTAAAAATTTACCACGAATTGGAAGAACACCAATATAATCATGTCCTTTCTTTCCCTGAATACCATAAGCCATACCTTTTACAACATAAGTTTTAGCAGAATCACCTTCTGAAATACAAAGATAACAATCTTTTGCTTTATCTTTTGAACCTGCAAAGTTAGCATCGACTAAACCTTCAACTTTAACAGTACCTCGTTTTCTTTCAGTAACTTTAAGATTTTGAAGTTCTTTTATTTTAAGGCTTTCTTCTATATCTTCAATAAACTTCCATTTCAAAAGTAATGTTAAGTCTTTCTTTTTCATTTCTGTTTTAACAGCAGGTCCATTTAATTTAGTTTTTGACTGATTATCAAAAGAAGGTTTATCAACACTAGCATAAACAAAAATAAAGAAATGTTTTTTAATATCTCGGATATTAACTTCATTCTTTTTATCTTTTTTATTTTTAGAATTTCCATTAATCTTATCAACAATAGGTCTAAAAATAGTTTCACACCAAGCATCAACATGAACACCTCCATCTTTTGTATAAATACCATTTACAAAACTAATTTGATTAAATTGAGTATCAGGACAAATAAAAACTCTACAATCATCAGATTTTAACATCATATATTCATCAGGAGATTGTTCGTAGTAAAGATCAACATAATCTTTAATGGAATTCATCTGTATAATGTTACTATTACCGGACCCAGGACCCGGATTAAAATAAGTTTTAACACTATTCAAACTAACAGTCATAGCAGTATCATAAACAATCTTTGTACAAAGATTATAAATATCATCAGTTAATCCAGATAATCCAAATTTCTTATAATCAGGAGTAAAAGAAACTTCTGTGAATCCATCTTTTTCATCTTCAGTTCCAGTATATTTTTCAATAACAGGAGAAGATTTATTATACATATTATTAGTCCAAGTTTGAGTATATATTTTTTTCTCAGATTTATTAAAAATTCTAATTGTAAAATTAGAGCTAAATATATTACATAATTTTACACCATAACCGTTACGACCACTAGTTTTTCTTTCTTCTTCATCATTATAGTTGCTACTAGTTAATAGATTACCAAAAATAAGTTCAGGAGTTGGAATTTTCTCATCAGAATGTTCTGTTACAGGGATATTTTTACCATCATTCCAAACTTTAAAAACGCCAGTTTCTTTATCTATAGAAATCTTTATAGTTTTTGGAATAATTTTGTATTCAAGACTTCTCCAAACATTATCAATAGCATTACTAATAACTTCAATAAATATTCTAATTAAACCTTCTGGAAAGTTTATAGTTTCTAAAACAATTTTTTTTGTTTCAGGATTAATTACATATACAGGTTCAATAGATTGAACGTTTTTTACACTACCAATATAAGTATCAGGTCTAAGAAGAATTTGCGAATGAAGTTCTAATTTCTTATAAGAAATATCTCCAGATTTTTGAGAGACACTAAAAGAAGAATTAAATTCATTAATATTTTCATCATTATTAACGGTATTAAGATCCTCTTTGTCCTTATTGTTATTTTCGTTATCTTTTTTCTTAATAGAGGTTTTATTAGATGCGATAGCATCAACAGCAAGTTTTATTTTTTCTGTTTTAGTTTGTTTAGGAGGCATATTATATAAAGATATTATAGTTTTAAAGATATAATTAAAATAAAAATCAGTTAATGAACAAATAAAATAAAATTTTTTTTTCCATATATGTTTATAAATATAATGGCATCAAATTATGCAACACAAGATGATTTAAAAAATTTAAGAGCAGAAGTTTTACAATTAACATCAACTATTTCACAAGACAATATTCAAACAAAATCACAAATAAATCAGATACTTCAATCTCAAAAAGAAATTCAACAACAAATGACACAATTTAAAATGCAAGGAGATATAGGTGTTGGATTTTATGGGAAACAAGCACAAGAAGAGGGAGGTCCTAGAGGAACTGGTTGGAGTATAAACAATGCTTCTTCTATAGCAGCATATAGAGGTTCAAAAGCCGCTGTATCTCCAGATTATTATGATTGTACAAATAAAAAAGTAGTAGATATGTACGGAAGACCTTTACCAGATCCAGCAAATCAATTACCATATTGGAGTTGTCCAGGAGATCCATCAACATATGCAATAGATAGAGAGGATTATGTAAGCAGATTAGCATATCCAGATGAATCTAAATTAGAATTTATGCAAGTTCCATTTGGTCTTCAAATATAGAGAACCCAAGGTCCTCCTTAAAAATATAATAAATAAAAACTAAAAATAATAATGATACTAAAAAATAAAAAATAAATAAAATAATTTTTTTTTCTTCTTTATTTATAAATAAATAAGAAATGTCTATTTCATCACAATTAGTCCAAGTTAAAATCAATCCAGGTGGTGTAGCGGCTTTTGGTCAATCTCTTCCTATTTTACACCCAGAACTTTCTCCATGTGCTAATCGTTATCACTACGATCAATACGGTCGTGAAGCTAATCCTAATTCTATTGATACTTTAACTTGTCCTGGCGCTTTTTCTGCTGAAACTATTGTAGAAAATGAAAACTCTCTTCGTCCATTCCTTTCACCTAAATATTTCGGTCTTCCTCTTGGTGTTTCTGGAGGTGGTGATACCCTTTTCGGTAACGCTGGTTCAGCAGGTCGTTTGATTGATTATACTAAGGAAATTCCAGTTGAAATCGGTGGTAAGATTACTAATATTGGCGCTGGTGGTGTAGGTGCTGAAGCTGATAGAGCTTTAAGACAAGGTGCTATGCAGAATCTTGGTACTGTAGCTTTTACTCCAGAATTCCAACCTACCACTTCTCCACAAGGTTATGTTAGAATGAGATATTACAATCATTAAATAAATTAAAAATTTTATTTTTATGAAAAACTTTTAGTTTTTCTTATTTTAAAAATAAAATTTAGATTTCACCTTTATATATCTTAATTGTATTATTCCATACTTCTGTAAATTTTTCATCTTTCAATATTCCCAAATATTCTTTTCTTAATTCTTCTTCTGGAGAATGTATCTCTAAAAATTCATCAAACATTGTTTTATCTTCTGTTGTTAAACTTTCTAATATATCATTTCTTAACATATCTGGTAATCCTCTTATCTTTGCTTCTATTCTAGCAAAAACAGAAGCCTTTAATTCTTCCTCTGGATTTATTCTCATTACAAACTCTTCTCCTTCTACAAATCCTGTCAAAACATTTATTATTCTTGTTAAATATCCTGTTGTACATGTATTTAATGATTCTTGACACTCTTCTAACATTCTATTAAGACAAGATTGTTTTGTCTCTTCATCAAATGTCTGTATCTTATTATAAACTAACATTAATATATCATTCAAATTTAATCTTTCATATTTTGACGGATCTGTCATAACTCTAAATAAAAATGATTTTACATGACCCTTGATATAATCTGGATCTTGTGTCAGGTAATCCGAATTATTTGTATTTGAATATTTAGATTCAATAATTTTATCTAAATCATTATGAATATTTTCAATTGTATATTTAGATTCAATAAGTTGATGATTAAATTCTTTTCTTAAACTTCTAATAATATTTCTAACACTATTATCAATTGTTTCTGTATGAACATTTTGTGAATTAGTATAAATTGTCTTATTTTTATTATTATCAAATAACTCTCCAAGTTCTTTAATTATTTTATGACCAAAGAAAACTTCATCTCCTTCTCCGCAATTTGCTAATATATCAGCACATTCTGATCTTGCATAAACAGTTTCATCTTTATCATCAGCTATATCAAGAATAAATTCAAGAACATCATAACGAACATCATCTTCATAATGATAGTTAGAGATAATATATCTAGCAGAAAGAAGAGTTAATTCAAGAGGATATTTTTCAGAAATACTAAGATAAAAGAAAAATTTATGAACTTCATAAACAATAAGATCATCAAGTTTCATATATTTATCATTATTAGCAAAGAAGTAAAACTTTTCATAAGGATCAATATTTGATTCAGATAAAATATCACATATACTATCAATACAATGACGTATATTCTCAATGTAAGGAATTCTACACATATATCTAACAGCTTGCATTCTATCATGATAGTTAATAGACTTATCAAGAGATTTTTCTTTTAGTTGTAAAAAAGGATGAACTTTAAAAAGTTTAGGATTTGTGGAACCGAAAAGACTAGTATCAATTCCTAAAAATTTTTTAGGCATATAAGCAAAACTTCCAAGTTGAGAAGAATAATCATTTTCTATTAATTTTTTATCAAGAGATTCATCATTATTTTTTAAAACTTCTGAATAACTTTCGTAATCTTCAATATTCATTTTTGTTATATTTAAAAAATATTTTTTTAAATATAATTAAAAATAATGTTTAATTTGACATAATCGAACTAATTCCTGTTCCAATGTATTGAATAGCTTTCATTAAAAAGATAATAGGAGCCATAAGAACATCATAAACTTTTAAGAACATTGGTGAATTATTAAATTTAAAAACATTCTTAGCAATAAAAGCAATAAGAACAATTAAAACATATGCACCTAATAATGACATTCCTCCTACAGAAGAAGATACTGATTCTTGCATAAACTTGAAAGGTTCAAATGGACCTTGTCTATTCATAAACTTAAATCCTTCAACAGGAACACCAGTATTAGTAGGAGTTAAAAGTTGAGTTGCTTGATTAGCCATTTCTAAAACAGGTCCTGGAGTAGTAATTTGTTGAGTTGTAATAACAGGAGCATTACCACCCAAAGAAGCAGCTTGAGATAATTGCGAAGAAGGGTTAGATAAAATATAGTAATTAATAAAATTTTGTAAGCGAGTATTAGAAATAGGAATCTTATTTTCTTGAGCTTTTCTTGACAAGTTCATTAAAATACCTTGACAAGCACCGCGATCAAGACATTCGTTAAGAACTCTATCGCTATTGTCAAGAGCAGACAAACTAAAAACATCGCATACTTTTGGACAACCAGCAACTTTAAGACCAGCAGTAGTATCTAGACCTTCATTTTGAGAGAAGTTAGTAGAGATGTTATAGAATTGATTTTTATCACGGTAGATAGTTTCACCTACAGATTTACAAGTTACAGCTCCATCAGGAGAAGTAGGATTTAAAAGTTCGCAACTAGTAATACAGTGAGAGTTAGGATTAGAAGTATCATCTCTACAGTATTTAGATTCAGCAACTTTGGTTAAGAATTCATTGCTGTATTTGCCAGATATATTTTTTTCATCTTGTTGAGTTAGATATAGATCACACATAGTATCCCAATTTCTAGCGCAACGCTGTGCCATAAAATTAATACACATAGATTTATCACCTTTCATAGGATTTTCAGGACAATTTAAATAACTACCGTCAAGACAACAATGAACAGGATCAGCTTCACTTTGAATAACTGGAGAAGGAAATTCTCCTAATTTTGTTACAGTATCTGCGTTTGACATCTTATTTTTAATACTAATAAAGAAAAAAGATTTTTTTTTAATAAAGAAAAAATCTTTGGGATAATAGTTTTAAAACTTTAAAAAAATAAGTTATATTATTTTATTTAACTTTAAAAGAGTGAGATATTTTATAAAAATGTCAAATACTGAAAATAACCTTAACTTTAATCATTCTCATATTTCTATAACTTCTTTAAATAAAAAATTTTATGGAGTTTCATTAAAGAATAATTCTGACGACAAAGAAGCTGATAAATGGGAAGATATTTTGAATGAATCTCTTGAATATTCTAAAGAAAATAAGTGTTGGATTGTAAATAATAAAGAAATTAAAGAGTTTATATGTTTGATTGAAAACTTAAGTAATGATAATAGCGAAAGTGAAAGTGATAGTGAAAGTGAATCAAGTACTGATGATGAACTTATTCAAAAAACTTTAACAAGACGTTTAACTTCACAAAGCAAACAACATTCAATAGAACAAGATCATGCTTCAGATAGTGAGATGGAGGATGTAGTAAGTTTAACTCGTAGAATTCGTTATTTATATAAAACAATTAGTGAATTAGAAAAAAGAGTTTCTAAATTAGAAGAGTTACGTGATTAATTGAGTTTTTATTATTTTTATATTATTAATATAAAAATGAGTGTTGAATTTTATGATAATGAGTTTATAGGAACTCATACAGGATTAGAGAAGACATTATATCAAACTGTTAAAAAATCTATTATTTTAGGATATTATAATATTCAGATTTTTCTTGGTTCTTCTTTTTCTCCAAAAAGAAGAGTTGTTGATAAAAAAGATATTGAAGAAACAAATTTATTATTAAAAAGATATAGATTAAATATATTTACTCATTTACCTTATGTTTATAATCTTGCTGGAAGTGTAAAGAATAACTGTCTTTGTTGGGGAGAAAATATAGATGTTAATAACTATACACAAGAATGTTTATCTAGTATTTCTTATGAGTTAGAAATATTAGATAAATTAAATTGTAATAGTAAAGGATGTGTTTTGCATATTGGAAGTGTTGGAAAATTAGATGTGAATGAAGGATTAAAAAAAGTAGCAGAATCAATTAATAAGATTGATTTTTCAAATATTAAAAATGGGGCTAAATTAATATTAGAAACAATGGTTGGACGAGGAGGAGTATTAGGACGAACATTTTATGAATTAAAGAAAGTATATGATATGATAGAAGAAGATAAAAAGAAGTATATAGGATTTTGTATAGATACTTGTCATATATTTGCTGAAGGATTGTATGATTTAAGAAAAAAAGAGAATATATGTTTAATGTTTGAAGATTTTGACAATGTAATAGGATTAGATAAATTGCAATTAATACATTTTAATGATAGTTTAACAACTTTTAATTCAAAGCAAGATAAACACGCTAGAATAGGACAAGGAGAGATATGGTCTTCTAAAGAAGTATTAGTATATTTTATTAATAAATTAAAAGAAAAAAGAATTAATAGTGTATTGGAAACAGTTGAAGATGATTATCATATAATAAATAAAATAAAATAAAGTTGCAGAAAATAAAAATAAAAATAATTTTTATTTTCTTAAGTAAATTATAATTATGAGTATATTAGATAAATGTTATTTTCAAGAGTTGATAATGTTTGATCCAACATTACCAACATCGTCATTTTCTCAAATAATAATAATAGCTGTAGGAGCTGTTTTATTAAATAATGTTATATATAATGTTTCAATGAAATATTTTTCAAAAGAGTTTAATGAAACATTAAATGATGAATATCAAGACGAGATAGATTCTACAAAAGATTCTAGAATATCTCCAATGATATATGGTATTTCTGAGATGCTAAATAGTGCTATTTATGCTCCTTTTGTTGAAGAATTATTTTTTAGATTTTTCTTATTAAAATTAATATTAATAAAGTCGTTTGATATTAATAAACATAAAGCAAATATAATTCATGCAGTTATATTTGGAGCAATGCATTTAACAAATGCTGTTGTAAGTGATCAACAGATAAATAGAACTATTATACAAAGTATAATGTCAGGTATAGGAGGATTAATTGCTGGATATACATATATGTATACAAATAGTATTTTAACACCTTTAATTTCACATATAATAAACAATGCTTTAGCAGCAGGAAGTCAAGTAATAGATTATGCTAACGCTTATAGAATTATAAAAGAAGCTTTTAAAATAATAGTTTAAACTTAAAGTATTTAGTAATTTGATAAATTTTCTTTAGATTTTTCATCAATATAAGAAATACTGTTTTGTTTTATATTAATATCTTTTAATCCTGATCCTGGTATTTTTATTGTTTGAGTATGTTTAATATAATTTAAACTTACATTATCAATTTTTTGAAAATTATTTCTGAAATCATCGATAGACATAGTTCCTCCAAAGTTTTTTAAAAGTCTCCAATCTAAAGCAGGAACAATATTCATATTTGGAGGAAAAGTGTCAAATATTTTTTTATAAAGAATATACAAAAGTCCTCCTGATTCTTTATATCTTATATTATAAATACTTACTTCATTTGAATAAGCACATATACAATTAAAACTACAAAATATTCCATCTGTTTCAAAATATTCATTTAATCCGGTGCCCTGGCCAGGTATATCTTTTCTATGATATTTAACAGGACATCCTAAAGGATGTATATCAAAAGGTATTTGATATTTACACCACCAACAATATAAATTAGTTTTAGAAGGAATAGTTTTTTTATCATTATTGCGTAAATCTACATTTCTTCCTGTATCTATATCATTTCTTAAAATAGGAAGAGAAGAATAAAGTTTAACATTAACATTTTCATTTTTTATAAGACTTTGGAATTGATTAAACTTTTGTTCATTTGAAATACCAAGATGTTCTAATTTTGTTGTAACAGAACGTAAATCATTTATTTCATCATTATTTAATATAATAGAATTTTCATCCTTATGCGGAATATGTATTTCTACATCTTTTTTCCTTCTTTGTATTTTTTTAGTTACAAAAGATGATTTATTTTCCTCTTTTTTTTCTACAGGTCGAGAATCGTTAATTCCATTTTCAAAATTAGTTTTTTTAATACCAATATTACAAGACCTAAAGTCTGGATTACCTGATACAGTTATAGAACTATTTAAAGATTCCTTCTCTAAAATATCTATCTTTCCAGATTCATTATTTTGATTTATAACAACTTTTTTTTTACCTAATCCAAGTATCTTATTGATTTCTAAATCTTCTGTAGAAGATCTTGGATCTTCAGTCGAAATATTTATTTCTGATCCTGATAGTTTTTCTTCAACTGTTTTAATAATATCGGTCTTTAAGTCCAGACCATCATTATTAGAAATACTATTTTTATTAACCTTTATAATTTTTCTTAAACTATTATCTTTTATTTCTTTCATAGCATATTTAGTATCAAGAATTGTCATATTAATGTCTTTTAATATAATAATATTTTTGTTTTCAGAATTTTCTTTAACATCTTTCTTTTTCTTTATTATAAACTGAGACATTTATATACAAATATATATTTATACATTTTAATGTTTAAATATATTTAAAAATCAGTTAATCTTTTTTTTGTTTTTTATCAACAGTTTCTTCATCTAAAGACCTTGGATCTTCGACTATACTAGAAGAATTATTTGTTATTATATCTTTTAATTTTTGATTATCTGACTCTAAGACCGGATTAAAAGATTTAGACTCTTCTCCTAGAAAAACAGTGTTCCGATTTTCAAGGTTCAGATTTGTGTCTCGATCGTTAGTTAGATAATATTTTTTTGCTAATTCTTGACCTTTTAAAAATATATTCATTCTTGCTATTTTTGTTAAACTAAATTCAAAAGAACTAATTTCTGTGTCAATTTCTATTAATTCTGTTTTTTCATTTATAGTTATACTTTTTTTTGTGTTTTCCATTATACTTAAAAATATTTTTTTAACATAGCTATATATATCATCAATAGATTCTTTATTTTTTTCTTTACGAAATCTAAGGCAAAGTATATTTTCATTTTTTAAACTACAAGTTTCTATTATTTTTTCTAAAGGACAACTATCAAAGATAGCTCCATCAATATAAATATTATTTTTATATAAAGATTTTGTAAATATTATAGGTATGCTACATGATAAAATTACAGCATCAGTTACATACATATCGCCATGTGTTCTTAATGAAAAATATTGTTGACATTCATCTTTTGAAGATCCATTCATGTTATAAGCAGGACACATAAAAAATTTTCCAAACTTTAGATATAAATCATTAAATGTTGGAAGATATCCTATTTTTTTAATAGCCATTAATTCTAAGTATTTTTTTAAAGAGTCGCTACTAATAAAACCAAAATTTGTTGGTAAAGAAAATATATTATAATTTGAAAATAAATCTAATATATCATTTGTTGTAATATATAAAAATATTTCTCTTGGAGTATATCCAATTGATAATAAAAATCCTATAGCTGCTCCACATGAAGTTCCAGCAATATATTTAATATCATTTATTGATTTAATAATATTTTCATTATATAATGTATCTAAGAATCCTAAAAAAGATATTCCTTTAACTCCTCCTGCTTCTAATACGAGAACTTCATAATTTTTATTCATATAAATTTATATTTATAAATATAAATTTATTTTTAAAATGTTATTTTATAAAATATTTTTATTATCTTCTTTCTTCTCTATACAAAAAGTATATAATAATTGTAAATATTAAAATTAACATAAATATAATTATATTATAAATTCTTGTATCACACTTAAAATATCTTGAACACATTGGACATGACATAACATGATTAACTGCATCCATACATCCTCCATGTCCTCTCATCATTGGATAATATCCATACATCTGATTATGAAATCCTTCTTTTACATGACCTCCCATAACTACATTACTATCTCTCATTCCGGATGCATCATTCATATATGGAACTTTTCCTGCTGGATAAGGAGAACCTCCTGATTCATCAGTTGAAACTGGATAAAAATTAGAAGAGTATTTCATTTCCTGATTTTGAAATGAAACATCTCTCATTTGTTCCTTTTTAAATGTATCTACATACTGAGGAGGAAAATTTGATAAGCTATTATTTGCCATATAATTTTGAGGAGGATAAGAAGGAGGTTTATTCTTTTTTGACTCAATAGTAACAGCATCATTTGAATTATAATCTTGAGCTCCTACTGTTCCTGGTCCCATATTCTTTATATCGGTATAACTATCAGCTAAATCAAAACCTTCAATCATTGTGTAATTTTTTCTTTTCGATGAACGAATTCTGTTTGATTGAGTGTTTGAAGATGGTGGAGATGGTGTAGGTTGAGTACCATATGCTTCACTTAATAATACTGCCATTTAATAGATATTAATAAAAAAAAATAAAATTTTTATTTAATAATTATTAAAACAAAATTTAAATATATTATTTTAAAATAATAAATGGATTTAGACAAACAAATATCTGCGCTTGAAGGAAAATCTACATTTGTAAATCTTGGTTCTAAAGCAATTTTTGTAAGAATAGGAATATCATTAGTATTTTCATTTTTTATAATTTATGTTTCAAAATCTTTACATGTATTTACAGCTCAATACGATCTTAAAGAAAAAGAAATAAAACTTTCTCTAAACTATAAAAATTTTTTAATAGCAAGTACTTTATGTTCTGTATTAATATTTTTTATATTAGGTCATACTTCTTATTTTGAATAATTTAATTAAATTTTTACGAGACCTTTAATCTCGAATAAAATAAATTTAATTAAATTTTTTATCTGTTAAATCTTCTATATCATCAAAATCAGGTCCTCTCATTTTCTTTTTTTGGGGAGGAGAATTATTCATTTGTTGTTCTCCCCAACCATTTTGAGAATTATTATTTTGTTGTTGATTTTGAGAAGGATTCATTATATTTGAAAAACCAGACATAATACGAGATCCTAAATGTTTTTCAACCATTCTTCCAAAAACAAATATAGCAGTATTCATACAAACTGCTGCTATTAAACGTAATTCTACAGGATATTGTTTTTCATCTACAATATAGTTCTTTTCTCCAAGCTCAACAAGAAGAGATTCATATTCTTGAATACATTCAGATTGATGATTTGCTAAACCAATAATATCTTGATAACTTAAGAAATTTTTAATAACAAATTCTAATCCCATAAAAGCAAATACCATCCATTTTTTATATTTAGCAACTTTAACATCAATCTCTATTTGTTTTGAAATTGAATCATATTCTCTTTGTAAAGTTTTTATATCTGTATGTTCTGAAAATTCTGGAATATTACCTTGTGAATATTTTTTCTTTAATAATTTAAATTTATATAACAAATTTCTCTTCTTTGTAGCTTCTTCTTCCTCATTTGGAGTTATATATTCTAAATTTCTAATTCCATTAGAATCTATTTGTACTTTACCACTATTTATTTCTTCAAGCGAAGGCGGTAAATTCATAGCAGCTAAAGACCCTCCTACTATTCCTACACTTTGACTAATTGTACTTTGAGAATTTGAAGAAGTTTGATTATTAAAATCTCCCTTTAATAATTTAGACAATCCATCTTCATTTCTAGATTTTCTTTTTTCATCCGAACTTGTTCGAGATTCTCTATCTCTATCCCGATCCCTATCTCTATCTCTATCCCGATCTCTATCCCGATCTCGATCTAGATCTCTATCATTATGAGATTCATATTTTGATTCGCTGTATGTTTCTCTTTCAGATTCATAACCATCAGTATGAGATTTATCTCTATATTTACTTTTATGTTTTTTATCTCTATATTTACTAGATTTTATAGATCCAGTATATCCAATCATATCTTCTGATTTGTTACCTGATCTAGAATCAGGATTACCTGATTCTTGATCTCTATTATTTCTTGATTCTATATCATCATTTTGAGAACTAGATGATTGGTTATTTAAAGATGTTAAATCAATAATTTTAAGAGATTTTCCAGGGCTTAAAGATTTTATTTCAGAAGGTTTACTTGAACCATAATCAGAAGAGTTATTCTTTGCTCTTGAAAAATATTTAGAATCACTATCAATAAAGGATAAATTATATTCACTAGAAAGTTCTTTTTGTGCACTTGTTTTTGCATCTCTTATAGAAGGAAAATTAGATAAGTTAATAGAGCCTACATTTTTTGAAAAAAATTCTTTTTTTCTTAGTTCTGGTTTAACTTTATCTTTATTTTCTAAAAGTTCGATATAAAGTCTTGGTAATTGTGGAAAGTTTGGAGTTACATATTGATTGATATGTTCTCCTTTGACTTTAATAATCTTTATTTTTTTAGTTTCACTAACTGGCATATTATTTTTAATTCATTTAATCTTTAAACACTGATAAATATTTTTGATTTAATATATTTTTTAAATATTAAAATTATTATTTTAATAATAAATTTTTTTCTTTTAAAATCATTTAAATGACAGAAATAAATAACAAAGAACTTAGAAATTTAATGATAAATGTATATCCTAAAAATATGCCTTTGACTAATATTACTGGACACGAGATAAGAAGTACAGATGAGTTAAATATATCTAAAAATAAGTCAAGAATTGAATTATCAACAGAAAATTATACACATCCAGTAATAATAAAGTCTAAAAGAGAAAGTGATATAGATTTGAAAAAGTGGATAATATCATTATTGTTTGCTATTGTAAGTGTTTTTGTTTTTAGTGAAATATTTTTATCATTTTTAGATGATATATGTATAATTAAAGATGTATCTATTTTTGATATAAACGGGAAACCAAAATTTATACTTATTAGTTTTATTTTTATATTTTTATTAATTTTTACAAGAATTATGATTATATTTATTTAAATTATTTTTATTTTAAATTATTTCTTTAAGTCTTTATTAAATATCCATAAACTGATTTTAAGGATATTTTTATATATAATATATAAGTTTATAAAATGAGTTCTTTTTCTTCTGATATTGAAAAGATAGTTAATAAACACGTTATTAATTTCTTTAATGGTATTAAAGATAAGTTTTCTGATTCTCTTGATGAGAATGGAGACGCTTTAATATCATTAAATGATATTATTGATCTTTGGAATTCCGAAGGACTTTCTTCCGGATATGATTCTAGTTCCGGTCAAGATGATGAATCTTTGGAAAAAAGTAAAGTATCAGCAAAATCTATTAATGATATTTTAAAAGACTCTTCCAGTTCACAAGGTTCAGGTATTAAGAAAAATACTAAACCAATTGGTTCAGCTGCATCAAATGCTTCAAGCAACGGATGTCAATATGTAAATGTAAGAGGTGATAATAAGGGTAAGTTATGCGGAGGTAAAGTATCTCAATCAAGTTCTTCTGGAAAGTATTGTAGTAAGCATTTGAAGGAAGAGAAAGAAGAAAAGAGTGTTACTAATGAGAAAAAATCTCCAGCTAAAGAAAAAATAGTTAAAAAACAAAAAGATGATTTTACATCATCTACTAAAGAGGAATTAAAACAAAAAATTGAAGAAAGAAAATCAACAATTCCAATAACAAGAAATAAATGGGGAAATTATGAGCATCCAGACACTAATATTGTTCTTGATAAAGAAACACATATGGCTTATGGAAAACAAAATTCTGATGGTAAAATTATTCCTTTATCAGCAGAAGATATTGAAATGTGTAAGATATTAAATTTTAAGTATAAATTACCAGAATCAATTTCATCATCAAAGAAAATTGAATACGAGTCTGATGAAGATGAAGATATTTATGATGATGAGGATGAAATTGATGAGGATGAATTAGAAGATTAATTGAAATTAAGGATTCATATAATCCAGATCTTGAGTCTGGTAATTCATAAATAATTTTTACAAATTTATTTGTAAAAATTAGTCAATTCTAACTAAATAATACATAGATATATATTTAGTATCTTTTTGATTTCTATTTTCTTTATTTTTTGAATAATAAGATTTAACCTTTGTTGATAAATGGTCATCTGAATGTATTTGTTCTTTTCTAAAATTTTGAATAATAAAAGATTCTTTATTATCTGTAATCCTGACATCTGGTCCTGTAATCCGGTCCTCGTGTCCGGTAAAATGATTAAATCTAAAACCTCGTTTTATTTTTTCACGACTTAATTTTCTATGACAAAATGAAATATCTATTCCAGTCTCTTCCTTGAATTCTCTTAAAGCACATTTTTCAAAATCAAATAAATCTCCTTCTTCCATTTTTCCTCCTGGTATTGATATTCTTGGAATTGGATAACATCTTTCTAATTTTCCATCTCCTTTTGGTTCTATATTAAAAAGTGCTAAATCTTCACTTATACTTAAATCATGTAAATAATGTCTAAACTTACTTATTGTATTTTGAACAAATTTACAAGTAAGTTTATCAATTAATTGAATATATTGTAAATTAGGATCATTTTTTATTGAGTTCATAAATTCACTATTATCTACTAAAAAATTAAAAATATCTTTAATTTTTACACCAATTAAAGCACAAGTTTCATTTGTAGGAGTTCCATTATACTCTTTTTTAATCCAAAATATACCACAATCAAGTTTTTGTGCTCCTTTTTTTACAAAATTTTCAACAGATATTATAGCAAGAATATAAGAACCTCTTTTTATTGTAATATCAATATCTAGTAATTTTTTAAGAGTAGTTTTTAGTTCATTATTTTGTGTTTCTAAAGTATTTCCTTTTAATGAATACACTTTAGATTCTTCTTTATTCAGGTCTCGACTCTCATTATTTTGTTTTTCGTTTAAAGGTATATTTTCTTCTCTTGTCCAAGTACTTGTATTTCTGTAATCCAGACCTTGGATCCTGTAATCTGGTCCTCTGATACGGTAATCTTGTTCAGATCTGTAAGTATTTTGAATATCAATTCCAGGAGGAGGACTAAGATAAATATTATTATTTATGGAAGAATTTTGATAGTGGAGGACTCCTGATCCTTCTATTTTCGCTTGTTCCGAGCTCTGGAGAAACTCCGTTTCGACTCTCGGGCCCCGGCCCTCGTAATTTTGGGAAGAAATAAAATAATTTTCAGATCTTATTATATTCACTCTATGGTCTAAGTTATTATGAGTAGGGATAAAATTAACCTGGGTATCACGAAATCTGTATAAAGGAAATGGAACAGATTTCTCGTAGTTATATTTATTTTTTCTAAAATCATAATTTATATATCTATTATTTTCTTTTATTTTATAGGGTCCTGTACCCGAAATATTCTGATCTCTTATATGAAATCTAGAATAATACTTTGAATTATCATTTCTATCCATCTCATTATTATATTAAAAAATATTTTTTTATTTAAATAAAATATTTTTTTATTTCGTTTTTATTTAAATAATTATATAGATATATAAAATGAATTCTAAAACAAAAAAAGAATCTTTTATAACTTATAATCCTAATACAAACTCGTTTTTACTTTCTCCAAAACATTCTATTCATCAACGTTCTATTTTTGTAAATAATAATCTTAATAAAACATTAAAACCTCTTGCAGATGATAATAGAACTTCGTCTGAAAAATGTTCTAAATCTAATTTATGTAATCAAGGATCAAATTAGGGTCTAAGAACTGTTTTCTTTATACTACCACTCATTAATGGTTGATAACGTATATTTTGAGCTTTTGAAACTCTATCTTCATATTTTCCAAAGTTTGTTAATCTGTTTGTAAATTTTTCTTTAGATGCTATATTGTCTACTCCAGTTCTTGATAAGTCTTCGTTATATCCTAATGGATCTTGAACATTTGACTGCATTGAGTATAATGGAGTATTTCTATCCAATACAACATCTGGTTGTTTAACCTGTATAACTAATTGTGTATTACCAATATTTGGTTTAACTACACTATATGTATAATCTTTAAGTTTAACTTTTTCTCCGTTATTAGTATTAAGAGTAATAGGTTGTCCTTTAGCAGCAGCAATAGCAATATAGTTTTTATCTTTAATATTAGCAGTGACATCGATAGCGCTATTTGTTTTTGGATCAAAAATTGTAATAGTTGAAAAGTTTGTATTAAGTTCTTTAAGAAGTGTATCTTTAATTTTATTTTGATTGACATTTTGAGGTCTAAGAGATTCTTCACCATCTCCAATAAATTGTAAAGATGGAGTTGTATATAAAACTCCTGATTCTTTGTCAGCAATAATTTTATTCTTTACAGAATATTGATCAACAATTGGACCAAATTCCAACATTTGTGATAAAGTTGGTGTAGATTTAACAACTCCTGAAATCATATCTGGTCTTGTCATATTTCTAACCATATTTTTATCATAATTATCACCACCATTAAGTGCTGTCATATTAGACTTATTTGTAGCTACAGAATAATTTTGATGAATATGCGGTCTTGACAATGCTACAAGGGTTTCTACAGGATACATAGGAGGACGAACAACATCAACCTTAAATTGACTACCTGCTTGATTTTGATGAATACTAGTATTCTGACTACCAGCACCATGACCACCATAATCAATTTCAACCATATTATTAACACCACGAGCAAAGTACTGAATAGCATCGTTTATACGAGTTGGATCTCCACGAGGATTATCACTTTGAACCATGTACATAACATCAGCAACATTTACAGGTTCATATTTACGAGTAAAAATAGCCTTTGGAGGATCTTTATAGATATGAGGGACTTCGTAACCGACAGGAGAAACACCACCACGTTCTTTTTGAAAATATTGTATAGACATTTCTTTTTATATAATTATGGGAGAAAAAAAAAGTTTTAGAGGTTTTAAACTAAAAAGATTTAAAATAATATAGAATAAAATAAAAATGAGTAATCTAACAAAAATAGATATATTAAAAAAATTTAAGGATAGTTTAATTGATTTCGTAGAAGCTTTAATAGAACAATTTCCTAACGAAAGTGATTTTTATCTGCTACGTCTTGTTATAAATGACGCTCCTACAGAATCTACAATTTGTAATGTTGGAAGATCTATTGTTCCACATTCTGATATGATTATTTCAAGAAATGAAGATTTTTTTCTTGAAGAATGTGGAAAAATATTACATAATTCAGCAGGGGTAAATATAGAAAACTCTAAAATAGATCATTTTAAAAAAATATGGACATCTCCTATTTTAACAGATGAAGATAGAGAACAAATTTGGAGATGGTTTAAACTTTTCTTAAAACTTTCAAAAGAATATCAAAAATATAATCCTAGTTTTTCTTATCAAAAGTAAAATTTTTATATTTTAATAAAGTATAAAAATTTAAAAATTATAATAATTTCTTGCTTCTTGTAAAGTTGGTTCATATTTATTCAAAGATCTATTTACTATATTATGTAATCTCCAACTACACTCAAATAATCTTTCGTTACTTCCTTTACAATAATCAATATTTATTAGAGCTAAATTACTTCTTAAATGATTTCTACATTTAGGACAAGGAAGTAAATATTGAAGACAACTCAATAGGGCCTTATAATTTTCAAAAGTTTCATTTATATTAAGAGTTGAATATAATGATGTTGTATGTATTATAAACCATAAAGCATTACCCCAATCATCTTTAGACATATTATCTGTATTATACATATTTTTAGTTTGATTAAAAGTAGGTATCTTTATATAATTTCCATATTTATTCATTGAAATATAAATATATGTTTGAAGTAAATAAACCCATTTAAACATCAAGTCTTCGCTTTGAAGACAATGATCTAAAAAGATTGTATAAGAGTAATTATATTTTGGAGATTGTTCTAAAATATTTTTCAATTCAGGATATACAATAAAAAAATTTGTTAAACTAGAATCTTCTAATAAAGTATTCGCAATAGTTTCATCCATATAAATATATGAAACCATAATATTCTTAACATTTATATCAGGAATAAGATTAACAAGAGTTGTAATAAAACATTTAAAAGATAAACTTAATTGTTTTCTATCAGCATAAAATCCGTCAGGATCTGGCCCTTGAAAAGTAGATGTATATGTTTGAGAAAGAATAAACAATGCTTTTAAATATTGAGGTAACCAATTATTAACACGAATAGTCATCTTTATATATTCTTAATAATATATAAAGAAATTTTTAATTTTAAAAGGGAAAAAAATATTTTTAATCCTTAAATTCTTCATTTTCAATAGTTTCAAAAAAATCTATCTCTCTTTCTATTTTTGGTTTTTCTTTATTATTAATGTTATAAACTTCCATATTTTTTATTATTTCTGTATTTGTCGTTTCTCCTTTAAATGTAAAGTCTATTATCTTATATCTTAAATGAAACTTTTTACACATCAATATATCTTTTTCTTCTAACGGATTCCACTCTCCATTTTTACCTTCTTTTGCTACAACATATTTTTCTTTAGCACTTTTTATAATTAATCCTGATTGTCCAAATACAAAGTTTCCAAAATTATTCTTCTTAATTACTAATTCTTCACTATTTATATCTTCTTGTTCTTTTAATGTTTCTTTTTTACTTAAGTTTTGATTAGTATTAATATGTTTAACACAATATTCAAATTCTTCATCTCCTATAGAGAAAACTTTTTTACCACATTCTTCGCCTTTTCTATTACCAGATTTAATGATAGATTTACAACCATTCATTACGTTTTCTTTATTATTAATATTTTTTTTATTTTTAAAATCGTTTTTATTTAAACTGTTTTGTAAAATTCCAAATAAAATTTCTTCATCATCAGCAATTTTTTTATCTATAAGTTCACGAAAAAATCTCTCACATATTTGTAAATACTCTTTTATACTGGAAGACATTTAAATAAAATAGTATAAATTAGTTTATTTAAGTCTTAAAAAAAATACAAAAAATCAATTTATTTTATTCTTTCTATTAGGTAAAAAAATTTTTTTTTCTATTATGATTATAAAATGACATCAATAAATGGAACAGACTCAAGTTATTATTCTATTGCTAATGACCATCTCTATCTTTATTTAAATAACGGAAACGGTGGTATGGTTGGTGATACAGACATGAATTATTGTAATTTTTATCAATTTGGTATAAGAGATGATAAAATGATTCTTGGCAAAGAATTTGATAGTGATTTACTAAACGCTAAATATATTAATTCTCTTAAAAATTATAAAGATAAATGTACTCAAAATTTAACTTTAAATAAACCTAATGTTCCAAAATCTTCTACTACTCCTACAATATATTCTATTCTTTCAGAAATGCCTTATGTTTCTGAAACTTTAAAAATTGTTGATGCAACTAATTATAAAAATATTTTAGATGATAAAGATAGAGAAATTACTTTTTTCGCTTTTGATAATGATAGTGTTGATGTTTTTAAAGAATGGATTAAAAATCATTATAATGAATCTCATTATGCTAAAGAATTTTTAAAAACAAATACTCTTCCTTTCTCTTTAAATCCGTATGCTCTTCATAATGAAAAATATCGTTTAACAACTATGTCCCCATCAAACTATGTTTATGCTGATGGTAGAAATAATAATCTTGTATTTTATGTATCAGGAAATGAACTACAAATGTTTAACTATCCTCAACAATATGTTATTATTAAAGTAAAAGGTTGGATTCAAGTAGGAAAATCTTGGCTTTATGTTTTAGAAGCACCAATATTGCCAGAAATTATAATTTAAATAAAAATATTATATTTTTTAAGATGAGCTTAATAAATATAAAACCATTTTCTAATTTTTACAATCCGGAGTTTATATACTCTAATATTTCTAATAGAAATGATTTTATAAATAATATAGAATTTAATCAAGATAATGTAAAAGAAGGAAAAAAACTTTTTAATAATATGAATACAGAATTTTTTAAACAATTTATTCAGAAAGGATTTTCTATAGGAGATGGAATAAAATATGTTTTTTGTTTAGTTCCATATTCAGAGAAAGTTTCTTATGATTATTATGTTCAAAGTTTAAAAAAAATATTTTATTTTGGTTATAAAAATAATATTGAAATTATTTACTGTTTAGTCGGTATTACCGGACCCGAGGACCGGATTACTGGACCTGAGGACCAGATTACAACAAACGATGACATAATTGAATCAGAATTTTCATCTAACTATTATGAACTAAAAAATTTTTTAAGCACAGAAGTAGTTTTAGAAAAAACATTTACTTTATCAAATCAAAATGATATAGAGAAGTATATTCAATTTTGTTCTATGTTTGATACTTATATATTAATAGATGATGATTTAATTTATTGGAGTTGGTATTTAAATCCAAATTGGTCTTGTTGTAAGATAGTAGCTCCTAATGAAATAAAAAATAAATTTCCAGAGAATGATTCAATTGATTTTATAGAAGTTTAAAAAAGCATTATATATTTTTTAAATAAAATATATAATGATCATAGATATAATTGTAATTTTTACATTATGGGCTGTAAATTTAGAACTTAACCCTACTATAACAAATGTATGGTTAAGACCTGATATAAATGGAGAATTAAAATTTTGTCCTTTTAATTTAGTTTTACTATTAATAAAACCATTCCAAGAATTATGGATGTGGCAACCTATTTTTTGGGATATTAATTTTTATACATTTTTTATAATAGTTTATTTTTCTTATAATTATATAATTGAATTTTGGAAAATACATCAATGTTTAGATCAAAACTAAAATTACTTTTTATTTTTATATCCTGTATCTGATTCTTTTAACATTTTTAATAATTCTTCATCTGATAAATCTTCACTATTTGTTCCAGAAGTTTTATTCATTCCTAATCCCATTCCTCCTAAAAGAGAACCTAAATCAAGCATTGGATTTCCTGATTTATTTCCTCCATTTGACATTCCTCCCATTAATCCGCTAACCATATTCATAATTCCTCCCATATCTGGCATTCCATTATTTAGACCTTGAGATTGAGTATTATTTATTAATTCCTCAGGACTTGAAGCATTTAGAGTACTATTTAGTATATTAGGAATAAAGCCAGTTGGATCAACATCAGGAGAAATATCCTTTGATAAATCTTTTACCATACCTTGAACATTGCCTAATAATTTATTAATATTTAATTTACCAGAAGATAAATCTTTACTCATAGTATTTACAACATCTGTAAAAATTCCACTTTGTAGTAAATCCATTGTAGCAGTTAAAGGATTGTCATAATTTTTATCTCTAAAAGCGCCTTCTACTTTAGACATAAAACCGCTAATAAATTCAGATTCATTATCCTTATCATCTAAAGCTGCAATAGAAGTTCCTGTAAGAGATTCTTTGATTTCTTTATCTCCTGTAATCATATAAGAGATAAGTTGAAGATGTTTAAAAATAGTTTCACGAGTTTCTTTATCAGTTTCATTCATAAGTTGTTTAATGTTAATAAAAACTTTATCACTAAAAGTAATATTATCAAATACTAACTCTTTAATAGATTTAGAGATGACAAATTGTTTGTTAGAATTATAAAAATTTTCAAAAATATAATTATGTTTAGAAATAGCAGATTTATTAGCTACAGGAGTTTTTTTAAGAAGTTTATAATATAATCTAACATTATTATACTTATTGCCAAATGTATCATTTAATTCCTTGCCAAAAGCAAGAATTTTAGAAAATATTTTTAAAGACTTATCTTCACTCATTTTATAAATAAAACAATGTTTTCTTTAAAATAGTAAAGATAAATATTTTAAAAAAGAAATAAAATAAAGGTTAATATATTATTTTTTTCTATAAAATGGATTTATCTAAAGATTTATTCAATACCTCAGGTATTGGAATCAACACCTCAGGTCTAGTATCAGGACCTTCATTCCAAACTTTTGAAAAAGAAAAAATAACAAATCCTTTCTTTAAACAACCATCCAATAATAAAACAATTAATATAAATGAAACTAATAGAGTTAATAAAGAAGATTCAAATACTGATAATTTAATTGTAAATAGATCAAAAGAACTTATGGAAACTAAAGTTTTTTTAGTTATTCATAATTCACTTGAACAAAATAATATTCGCAGTATTATAAATTATATAAAGCATATTTTAAAAATAGAGAAAGAGTGTGAATCTTCCATTGATACTATTAAAGATTTTGATAATTCTATTTTCAAAGAAGATACTGTTTATATATTTGATTCATTGAATGAAAAGTTAGGTGTAAAAAATCAAGATATAACTGGAACAGAAATAACATCTTTAATGATGAAAGATATTTTTGAAAAAGTAGGAGGATTAATTTTTATAGCTAATAATATTAAAGAAGTTCCTAAATTTATATGCACTGTATCACAACTTGTTTTTATTCAAAAAGATATAGAAGATATTCAAACAACATTAGCAGTTTCAGCAGGAATTAAATTTAAGGAGAATTCAATAGTAGATATTGATATGTTTTGTATAAATAAATTTAATTTATGGACTAAAATTTGTAATTTTAATAAAAAATAGTTTTAAAATTAATTAAATATTTAATTAATTTTAACATGAAGTTTGTGGATACAAAATTTATGAGACAACATAATAACATAAAGATAGAAGAAAGAATGTATTTAACTGCGAGACTTAGATCAAAATTTGAAGATAAAATTCCTATTATTGTAGAAAAACTTACTTTAGAAAGTCCTAATATATCAAAAAATAAATTTTTAGGAAATAAAGATGATCCTTTTTATTTTTTTCAAACAACAATAAGACAATATATTCCATCTCTTAATTCAAGTGAAGGATTATTTTTATTTGTAATTACAGAAACAACTCAAGAAATTCCTATAATGTCAAGACTTTTAAAAGAAATATATCAAAAATATAAACATGAAGATGGATTTTTATATATTGGTTATTGTATTGAAAATACATTTGGAGGAACTCAAAGAGTTCCGACATTCTTGTAATCCATCTTTTATCCTTTTCTCCATTTATGCTTACATGTTTTATTCATACAAGTTATAAATGTAGTCATAGGTTCATCAGCTCTTCTTAATTGTACATTATAAGATTGTGTAAGATTACAGTTACACTTTGGACAATGATACATTCCTTCAATAACTTCAACAGGAGATTTAAGCTTAATAACTTCTTTTTTAATATTTTCACGATATTCATCCCAAAATGGAGTATTAAAAGTTGAACCAGATCCTTGATTATAAGAATAGTTTATTTTTCCCCATAAATTATTTGTTTTAAAAAAAGTTTGAATTTCTTTGATAGAGTATATTGTTTTATAATAATAAATAAAACGTATTTTATCAAGAATTCTTTTTTTAATTTCAATTTTTTTATCTAATCCGGGCCCCGGTCCCGGTAATTCATCTTTAGCGGATCCAGTGTCCTCATTATTTTCACTTACTAAATTACTTACAGGATTATCTTTTATATTTAATCCGGGTCTCGGGCCAGGTAATTCTGATAATACACATTCAAGAATGTTTTTATATAATATATCTACATTTTTTGGAGAAGATTCACCTTTTACAATAACATATTTTAACATATCTTCTTTTATCATTTTTTCAAAACTATTGTAATCTATATCTTTATATATATAATTATACAGATTAAATAAAACATCTGTCTGTTTTATATTATATTCTTTTTTTCTTTTTTGTTTTGATATAACTTGATCATCTTCTAATAATATTAAACCATCTGTTGTCATATCATCTTGATAATTATTTACAAATTCATCATATAATTCTATATCTTCAAAATCTTCACTATCATTTTGATTTTCTTCATCGCAAATTTCTTCATCGCAAATTTCTTCATCACCATTTTCCTCCTCGCAATTTTCCTCATTTTCATTAGATTTATCTTTTTTATATTCTTCATCTTCATTCTCTTCATCTTCATTCTCTTCATCTTCTATATACTCTTCGTCTTCTATGTATTCATCGTCGGAAATTTCTATATCAGATTCTTCATCTTCTATATATTCATCCTCAGAGAGTTCTATATCAGATTCTTCATCTGAAGAAATATATTTTGAAGTATTGGAACCTTGATTATAAATATTCTTTTTACTCATTTTTAATTTAAATAAAAATATATAAAAAAGTCAATTAATGATTGATAAATGACTTAAAAAATAGTTTTTATAAATAAAAATGAATCAAGATTTTGTAAAAATAACTAATACAATTCAACAATTGTATGCGAATCCTAATTATAAACCTATTCAATCTTTATTAGGATCCTTATTAAAAGAATTTTTAGTAAAAAATATTGATAATATTACTCAAATTATTAATCAAATTAAAACTCAAAAATTAGAAAACGTTGATTATAGATATCTTTATTATCTTTTTAATATTATTTATGATCCTATTATAGAAAACGGTTACAAGTCTATCTATACTTACAATATATCTAATATAAATAAAGCTATAACTCATTTTAATAATCCAAATAAAAAATTAAAAAAATCTATAATTATTTCAACTACTACTTGCAAAAGAACTGACCTTATTCAAAAAACAATTGATAGTTTCTTAGAATGCGCGCTTGATTATACAGAGTATGTTAGTGAATGGATTATTGTTGATGATAATTCTTCTGAATCTGATAGAAATTTAATGAAAGAAAAATATCCTTTTATTACATATATTTATAAAAATATTGAAAATAAAGGACATCCTAGAAGTATGAATATTATTCGCGATTATGTTATTACAAAGAATGCTGATTATGTTTTTAATCTTGAAGATGATTGGGAATTTTTTGTAAAAGATAATTATTTTCAAAAAATGGTTAATGTAATTGAACAAGATTCCTCTTTTGGCCAGTGTCTATTAAATGTTAATTATTCTGAAGATACTAAATCAGGTCAAAATTTGTGGGGAGCAGAAGAAAAATTTACATCTGAAGATCAAAGATATTTTATTCATAGACATTATCAAGGAAAAGAGTTAGAAAATGCTGTAAAAAACGCAACTAATTTTTCAAATTGTTTTTATTGGCCTCATTTTTCTTTTAGAGTTGGAATTACAAAAGTAAATTTACTAAAAGAATTAGGACAATTCAATGAAAAAGCACAACATTTTGAAATGGAATATGCTTATAGATACACTAGCAAAAACTATAAAACAACATTCTTAGATGGAATATTTTGTTCACACATTGGAAGAAGAACATATGAAAGAAATTCTTCAAAATTAAATGCTTACGATTTAAATAGCGAACAACAATTTGGAGAACCTATTAAAAAAGAAACTGAAGACACAAGATCTTCAACTAAATCTGTTGAGACAAAAAATAATATTGCTGGGTCTCGGATTACAGAACCCGTTAACAATATGATTGGAGAAGGTAAAATTGTGAATGAAGTAGTATGTTATGTTATTAATTTAGAAAGAAGATTTGATAGACTTCAAAATTTTTTCGAACAAAATAAAAATGAAAATCTTCCTATTCAAATATTTAATGGTTTTGACGGTAAAGCTATGACTCCTTCTCATAAAATTCAAAAAGCTTTTAAATCAGGTGATTATAACTATAGAAGAGGAATTGTAGGTTGTGCTATGAGTCATATTAGTTTATGGAAAAAATTTTTACAAGAACAAACACAATCCTATGTTTTAATTCTTGAAGATGATGCTAAACTTACAAGAGACTTTAGAAATAAACTTATGTATCTACTAAATAAATATAATAATAAATTTGAAATTATGTTTTTACATTACAATCCTTATCCTCAATATATGAAGCTTGAATTAAAACTTCAAACAGTAGTTCCTGAAGCTGAAGAATGGAGTGTAGAGCGTTCAATGAAAGAAAATATGGGAAGTGGAGCAGGGTATATTTTATCAAGAGATGGAGCTCGTAATATGTTAAGACATATAGAAAAATATGGAGTTTATAATGCCATAGATTGGGTTATGTTTAAGAGTCCAAATGATAAGAGATTTACTCAGCGTATTATGTATACAAATCCGCTTTTAGTACAAGCAAATTGTTATCAAACATCATCAGGAACAGATACAGATATTCAAAACGTTTATACTTCTCTTTCTTTTTCTCAAAATTTAGAATGGGATATCTATGAAATTAAAGATTTATCAAATCTTCTATTAAAATCATCACTTGACAATGATAAGAAAGTTGTATTTATGGTTGAAGAAGATCTACAAAAAATAGATTATTATTATAATGATATATTAACACTTGTAGAAAATAAAGATAATATTGTTAAAAATCCAAGAAAATATTTACGTATTATGTTTTTAAATAAACCAAAACAAGGATATATTAAAGATTGTATTTGTCTTGTTCCTATTTATAAACGTTCTGAAAAAGAAGTTGAAAGTATAAAGAAAGGAATTTTAGAAATAATAAATAATTCAGCTGTTGAATATTATACAACAAATAATTTTATTTATACTGTTCCTCAAATATATATTAACGAAGAGTTTCAAAAGAGTAAAGTATGGGGAGATGGATATCTTAACACAGTATCTCCTTTTTAAAAAAATATTAATTTTTTATTTATGGAGGAAGATGGATCCTCCTTAAAAATTAATATTTTAAAAATCTTCAAATAAATTTTTAAGCATTTTAGGTTTCTCACCTGGAGGATAAATAAAAAGAAATGTTCCGTGAAGAGCAATTTCAGTTTCCCAACCAAGTGTTTTTAATGATTCAATTACAGAATTTAAAACATCAGGCATTCTACCAAATTCTTGAAGTTCAAATCCTCTATTTTTATTATTTACAAAATCAGAAGTTAGCATAAATTCATAAATTTTTTGTTTAAGACGACATACATCTCTATTTTGTTTATATTTTAAAAAATTTGTTATATTTTGCGGAGTTAATTTTGATGGAAAATCTTTCATCTTCCAAAATATTATATTAATATGTTATTTTTTTAAATATGTAGATTTAATTTTTCATTAACCTTTCTATCAACTAGCCAAGCATGTTCGTTACTTACTTTATATGTTAATTTAGGTGTTATATTCATTACTTTTTTATATTTATACACTTGTTGTAATAAATCTGAGTTTGGTCTTTGAGAAATTGTTTCATCTTTAGTCCAAAGTTCAATCCATTCATTTAATAAGTTATAACAATAAATGGAAGATGTATGTAATGTAATTTGAACAAATTTTTTATATTTTTGTTCGGTATGATTTGATATCCATTTTAAAGATTCTATAATACCAGTTAATTCAATTCTTAATTCATTTGTATTTTCTTCTTTTGCATCTATAACTGTTTTATTCTCATTTATATCGACTACTAAAAAAGCCCAACTTCCAGTTTCAAAGGTTCCTTCACTGTTTACTTTTCCATTTACAAATATATTATATTTTAATTTTCTAATCTTTTTTTCTTCTTCTGTTGGTTTTGTTACAAAACTTAAACTCATTTCTTCAGGTTGGAAATAGAATATTTCCTTCTAACTTTATATATAATATTATGTATAAAGTTCTTTAAACTATTTATTAAAAATCAATTTATCGATTCATAAAACCAATAATTGGATTGTTAGAAATATTTCCACCTGTTGCCTTAATTGCTGCCTCGTACTTTGCTAAAAATTCATTATTGTAAGTTGGATATTTAGCATCCAACTCCTCAATCTCTAACTTAACTTTATCAACAACTGCCTGTGCCTCCTTCATCTTCTTTTCAGCCTCGTCAATAACATATAAAGCATTAGCTTTCTTAACACGAATTTGAACATAGTAATCTAAGTCGTCATAAGACTTATCTTTTTCTTCTTCGTTGGAACGATCAAGAAGTTTGCGTTGTCTTTCTTCAATTTCTTTAATTTGTTTTTGTTCTTCCATTTCTTTTTGTCTTGTTGCATCCTTTACCGTATCATTTACAAGCTTACGAATATCAATCTCGCGGGTTGAACGTGTATAAATCTCATTACTATCCATCAAAGGAAAGTAGTTTCCAACATAAGCATAATCAATCTCAGCAAAGTTATCAAAATCACGAATTAATCTTTCACTCCACTTATCAGCCTCTTGTTCAGTTGAAAAATTACCACGAAGTTTAATAACACCGTAACAACCATCATTGTCAGGACAAGCGTTCTTAGAAGGAATAAAAGAAATTAAACCAAATTTTTGATGAGGAATTGCTGGATCTACATTAAAACGACGAACACGAGGGAACTCAAGCTTTGTAAATTCCTTGTGTTGAAGACGAGACATCTCTTCAGAAAGTTGAGATTCTGTTAAAGAAGCACGAGAAGGGTCAGGAGTAGGGAGATCTTTAATACATTGAGGAACAGATGAAGTAGAAGAAGTGTTTGATACTTCTCTATCAGGAGCTCTAAAACCAGAAGATTCACTAATTAAATCCATTTTCTTATTTATTTTAAGAAAAGAATTATTTAAATCTTAATTTTTTTTAGTATGTAAAAAATATAGAAAAAAAATTTTTTTCTATAAGTATAATAAATTCTAATATAAAATGGGTAATACCTCATCAGCAAATACTCAATACGCGCAAGCATACGCATCAAAACGATATGAATCACTTGTAGATCAACATACAGGTCAAATTGTTGCTTTACAAGATCGTATTACAGGAGAAATTATTCCTTCCATTCAAAAAGTAGCAGATGATTTAAATGTTTATATTAATTCTAACAATGGTGCTTTAGTAGCTATTGAAGATAGAATTACAAAACAAATTAATGGTGTTGCTTCTGCTTCTGAAACACAAATTAAGCAAATTGTTTCAGATTTAGCTACTCAAGGTCAAACTATTAACTCTCTCCAGTTAGCATTTGATACATATACTAAATCAACTGCTCCTGACGCATATGCTTCTAAAACATACGAAGCTGTTGTAACTCAGCAAGGACAAATTTTAAGAGGTTACGGAGTAAGATTAGATGGTCATGATACTAAGATTGCTAATTTAGAGCAATCTTTATCTGGACAGATTGTTCAAGCTGGAAAAGTTAGTAATGATGCTTTGTCAGCATATATTACATTAAATGATAATAAGCTTGTAGCTCTTAAATCAGAAATTGATGGAAGTATTGCAACTGCAGCACAACTATCATCTGATCAAATTCAAAAAGTAGCATCTGATTTAGCAGCTGAAGGAATTAGAATTACAGGAGTTGCAACAACTGTTGATGAATTAAAATCTCAAGTTACTACAATTGAAGCAAATTTATTATCATTAACAAATGATTTTAACCAATTAAAGTCTGATTTTATTAATTATCAAAGTTCTGTTGATTCTTCTATTAGTGGTATTCAAGGAAATATTACAGGTTTAAGAACAGATTTGTCTAATTTTCAAGCAAATGTAAATCAATTCCACGATAATACTTTGAAAGCAAATTATAACTTTAATAAATTTAATATTGGTAATGGTTGGTTTTTACAACCACAATCAGATGGTTCTAAAGATTTATTATGTATTGGAAAGGGTAATAATACATCAATCTGTCTTAATTCAGCAGGCGATTTGGATTATTCTGGTTCATATGGAAATTATGTTCCTGCAAATTTGTAAAATTTTTTTTAAAAATTTTTTTTTATATATTAATATAAAAATTAGTTTATTTATATTAATAAGATGTCAGCACAACAAATTCAAGCAAATATGAAAGAGTTACGAGAAATAGAAATTGAAATAAAGAGAAAGAAAGAAGAATTAAAGCTTCTTACTGAAAAAGAAAAACAGTTAAAAATAAGTATTAAACAATATTTATATCAAAATGATCAACCAGGAATTAAATATCAAGATTTGGTAGTGTTAGCAAAAGAAAGAAAAACACGTCAAAGAAAAACAAAAGATGAAAGAAATCAAGATATAGAAGAAATTCTTATACAAAATGGAATAAGAAATACACACGAAGTATTGACAGAAATTTCAGAAGCACTTCGTGGAAAAGAACAATTAACTTTTGATGTAAAAATTAAAAGACAAAATTAAATATTTTTTATATTTTATTTAAATAATTATATTTATATACTATAAGAAATCTTTATAAAATGCCGAACTTCCGAGTTCATCCTGTTGGTTCTGAAAAACTTCGCGACTTTCATCGCGCTAACTTCGAAGCTATCTCAAGAGATCCTATTCTTCAAGAACGTTACGCTGACAAGCTTGATGCTTTAAAAACACAATTATATCCTCCAACTCCTGTTTTTAAGCAAAAGACTTCTCAACCTGTACAATCATCTGATCCTCTTCAACCAGTTGATGATATTTTAAATAATATTACAAAGGACGATGTTAAGAAGAGTAAGAAGAAGAAGACTGATCTTTCTTCTCTTAGTTCATCTGATGATACAAACAGCAATGGTTATGTAAAGCCAGAGTCACGTTTTGTTCATTCAAGTAATTATTATACAAAGAAGTCTGATTCAATCACTCATGCAATTCGTATTTCATTGTATAATAAAGCTTTTGAGAGAGATATGTTTTAATCAATCTTGTAACAAATTTATTTTTTTATTGATAAAAATAAATTTGAATTTAATTTAACTTTTTTACTCTCTTAACTTTTAAATTTTCTTGCATATTCATGCTATTTAAATTTGAAGATAACTCATTATCATTTTCATTGTCATTTAACTCTGAAATATAATTAAATTTTTCTTCTTGTTGACGAGAAACATATACTCCTTCATCATACTCATCATCTTCGTTTTCATCTAAAGGTCTATTCATATTTTCTTCTGCATCAATCATTTCTTTACTCTTAATATAAATAGTTATATCTCCAATATTACCAGCATTCATTTTAATTTTCATACCACAATCTTCATGAACATAAACTTGAACTATTCCAGATTGACCAGCACATTTTGTTAAACTTGTAACATATGAAGTATAATATTCTTGCTTATATTGTTTCTCATTTTTAGTATCATCTTCTGAACTGTTATTACCAATAGAAACACTGCGACTATATAACTCACCTGCATCACAGAAAAAATTAATATACTGAGGTTTATAACTAACAGTCATAACTTGAGATAAATTATGAAGAGTTTTCATTTTTTGGAATTCTTTACTAGTCATTATAATAGGGTTTTCATATTCTTCAGGTTTATCAATTGTAGTAAGTTGAGTAGGAGTAATACGAATATAAGTAACAACTTTATTATTTTCATCATTTTCAACACAAATACCAAGTTTTAATGGATCAGATGGTTTTTCAGGTTCTGTTATAAAAAGAGTAATTCCATCTTTCTTTCTAATATTTTTTAACATTCTGTAAAGATGGCTACTATTAACATTAAAATTTATAGGTCTAGAACATACATAATCATTAAATTTATCACGGTAAAGAGCAATATCTATCATTTGATGATTTTTTCCATCAGATTGTAATAAGAAAATACCCTTCTCGTTAATACGGAAAGGTGACATACTAAGAGTATTATTTAATAACTCTCCAAGTATTTTTACAACAAAAGCTTCACGAGTTTTTGCTTTAAAAATATAATTATATTTTTTTGACATTTTCTCTTTATTTATTTTATGTGATTTATTGGTTTAACTTGTTTTATCATTTATTTTAACAATACTTTTCTATAATTAATTTAAAAAAATAAACTTAAATATTAGATAGAAGTTTGGAGGAAAAAATGATTAGTATTATAAGTATTGATATAGGTCTTAAAACATTTTCTCTCTACAAAGAATATTTTGATTCAAATAAATCAAAAATTATTCCTATTCCTAAATCTCAATATACAAGAACAGGAGAAGCAACCGATGATTTTGAAGAATATATTTTAAAGGTATCAATGTGCGGTCAGTGTCAATATATAGAAAAGAAAGATTTTGGAGAAAGAAAAGATATTTTTACAGGAAAAGTTTTTCTTAATATATATAATTATCTTGATGATTTACATTTTAATAAACATATATTTGATGATGTAGATGTCATTATAATGGAGAAACAATTAGGAAGAAATCCAATGGCCACTACAATTATGAATCATGTACATAGTTGGTTTTTAATACAATTTAGAAATTTTAAAAAGATAATTTTATATCCTTCTAAAAATAAAACAAGAGTTTTAGGAGCTCCTTTATCATCAACTGATGAAAATGGTAAAAAAGTAAAAATGGATAAATCATTTAGAAAAAAATGGTCAACTGAAAAAGCTAGTCAAATTCTTATAAGAAGAGATGATGAAGAAACATATAATTATATATTTATAGAAAATAAAAGTAAAAAAGATGATTTATCAGATGTTATAACACAATGTTTATCATATCATATTAATAAATTGCTAAAGACCAAGGGTCTTTGACTAAAAGGAAAATAATCGAATTAATTATAAGTATAAAACTTATAATTAATTTACTTTTTCTAAAGACCTTGGGTCTTAGACTAAAGATCTAGCGTCTTTTATTTAAAACTAATAAATTTTTCATTGGTTTTTTAATTTCTTCTTCATCATCAGAAGATTCACTTACATCACTGACTTCTTCATCGCTATCATTTTTATTTATTTTTTTAACTTGATTAGGTTTAATTATAGTTGTAAGAAGAGTATTTGTAGGTTTTTTAACTTCAGTAGCAAACCCAAAATCTCCATTGTTTGTAAATTTATCAATAATTTTTTTACATAATAATAATTCAGTTTCTTGTTTTTCAATTCTTGTTAATAAAGCAAGATACATTTCTTTAGTAAAAGAAAATTCATCATCCTTTTTAATTTTTTTATTTTCAAAAACATGTGGTGCTTTAATAGATGATTCAATGCTAGAAGGATTATTTTTATATTCTTCTAAAAGTTTTTTAATATCATCTTTTTTAGTTTTTGGAAAAATCCATCCAGCTCTTTTTTCATCTCCATTACCACGAAGAGAAGGATTAAATTTTCCTTTTAATTCAAGAAGTTTATCTTTAATAGATTTAGTATCACCAAAAATCGCAATAGCTTTTTCGCTATAATCTTCAATAACAATTTCGCTCATAAGTTTTTAGTTAAATATACTTTTATAAGTTAAAATGATAAAAAAATCAGTTAATTAGTATCTGTATAATTTTTAACAATTTCTTTTATAATAATAGAAAGATAGTTTTTCCATTTTAAATCTAAAATATTATCTTTTATTTTTTTATTTTTTTGTATAATATCATCTTGTATATCTCTTGTATTTATAAAACATTCTATATTTTTTTCAAATTCAATATCTTTTATAAAATCAATTTTTCCATTTTTCATAACTATATCATCTGATTTATGAGTCTTATATAAATATAAACTGTCTTTTATAAGAGTGTATAAAATTCTAATTTTACTATATGATAATTTATATTTCTTTTTCATTTCTAAACAATAATTTGTAATAAGATTTTCTTTCATCTTTTTAGATTTAATCTTTTTCCAATTGTCTGCATGTTTAGCATTTACATATTCATTGTTAGCATTTGATAAATCACTCTCTTTATTTACTATATCTTTATTTGAATATATACAAGCATACTTTTTTAATTGCTCTTGTATATCATTTGATAGTTTTACTGGATCTTTACTATCAATAAAACTATAACTAAATCCATTTCTTTTATAAGACGATGATATAACACCGTTATAAATCATAATTCCTTTAGGACATTTAGAGCGAGATAAATCATCAAATAATTTAATCCAAAAATCATCTTTCATGAGTTTTGAACATTCTTGGAATATAGGATAAACAACATCTTTTAATTTTCTAACTTTTTCATTTTTTTTCTCTTTAGACATTTTTATTATTTTTTAATAATATTTCTAATCCTTTAAAAGAATAATTTATCTTATAAAATGGGAAAAAATAAAAATAATAAGAATATTGCGTCTTTGACCAACTCAGTTTCTTCTGAGTCAAAAGTTTTATCCGATAATAAACAATCTAATAAAAATGACATCAAATCAGTTAATCCTGGTTACGGACCAGGTAATTTGACTAATCTTCCTCCTGATTTTTTAAATAAATCTATTCCTAAAAAATATGACGGAACTATTAATAAAAAACTGATGGCTCTTGTTATGATGATTAAGAATGAAGAAAAACGTATCACTGTTTCATTTGACAGTGTTAAAGATTATACTGATACTTTTATTATTTTAGATACTGGTTCAACCGATTCTACTATTCAAATTTGTAAAGATTATTGTCAAAAAAATAATATCACTCTTCACTTAAAAGAAGAGCCATTCGTTAATTTTATGGTTAGTAGAAATGTTAATCTTGATTTTGCTGATGAAGTTCTTATTGATCCTGTTACTAAAAAACCAGAAGAACGTTATTTACTTTTCCTTGATTGTAACGATGAGCTTCAAAATGCAGATGAATTAATGCGCTTTGTTCATACATATCAAGGTCCTGCGCATGGTTTTTATCTTAAACAAAAATGGTGGTCTGGTAATAACTTTGATAGTTATTTTAATATTAGAATGGTTAAATCGCATAAAAGATGGAGATATAGAGCTGTTGTTCATGAGTATTTAATGTGTGAAGATTTAGAAAATAAAGGAGGTCCTCAGCCAGGAAGAGATACAGAAAGATTAGAAAATGTTATTCTTTTCCAAGATAGAACAAAAGATGATGATAAATCTTTTAAACGTTTCTTTAGAGATAAGGAAATGCTTTATAATGAGTATCTTAAAAATCCAAAAGATCCAAGAACACTTTTTTATTTAGCACAAACATGCGGATGTCTTGGAAATTTACATGATGCCTATAAATATTATAATTTAAGAATTAAACAAGTAGGTTTTATTGAAGAAATTTATCACGCATACTATCGTCTTGGAGAAATATCTAAGGAATTAAAACATCCTTGGGAAGAAAGTCTTGGATGGTTTTTACGAGCATTTGAACATTCTCAAAGAGCTGAACCTCTTGTAAGAATTGCTGAATACTATAAAGATAATATGCATAATGGTGAAAAGAAAAATAGTTATTTATTAGCTTATACATATGCATCAATGGCTTGTAAATTAGTTTATCCCCAAAATCAAATTCTTTTCGTTGATCGTAGATGTTATACTTATAAACGCTGGCATACTCTTGGGCAAATTGCTTTTTATGCTCAAAAATATAAGGAAGGAAAAGAAGCATGTCTTAAAGCTATTCAAGCAGAAGAAAATGATATAGATTATAATAATTTACTATATTATTTAAAGAAGGAATCAGAGATAAATCAACAAAGAGTAGCAGGTATGAATCAGAGATTTAGTTGTTTAACAATTATTCAAACTGATAAAGAAGATATAGTTCCTCCAGAAGAAATAAAACAAACAGAAAATAAAATATCAAGAGAAGAAGCTCTTAAAAAAGCTATTAAATTATTATTAAGTAAGAATTAGAGTCTTTGAGGTCCTTGATTCGAAGACCGAGTATTTTCTTTTTGATATTTTATAGTATCCTCTACTAAATAATTATATGGAAATTTTTCACCAGCATAATTAAAATCTATAAAATATGCAAGTGTTTCTATAGGACTCTCACTCATATATCCATATTTTCCAGGTTGAGGATATGTTGCTTCATCTATACTTTTAGGAGTTAAAGTATTAAACATTGCTAAAGTTTCTTTACCGGTCTTATCTAAATATACAATACCATCTAAATCTGGATTACTTCTTCTCATAGAATAATCTTCAAAATCTTTATATTGTTTATAACCATTATATTCAGTCCATTTTATAAAATCATTGTGATATAATCTTTCATAAACATGTACTTTTTCATGTATAAGAGTTCTTATAAGATCTTTCATAGGAATCTTCAAAATTTCTTCTGGTAAAAATATAATATTTTCTCTTGTATGAGGATAACCTGCCTCATAATCTCTTTTTAAAGTTTTTGAAAAATTCCATTCCATATTTGCTAACTTATATTTATCTATATAAGGTATATCTTTCATTTCTAAAAAATAATCATCTGCTTTTTTAGAAGCTTCTGTAAGCATTCTTTTTTCTTTATCAGAAAAATCATCAGCTACATTAATACTTTTTTGTAAATAATTATCTTTTGAAGTAGCATTTAAACTCATCAAGTCATAATTTGTAAGTTTTTCAATATATTTATCAGAATCTTTTATAAAAAAATCAATAGTTTCTTTTTTAGATAAAAAATAAGGTTTATTTTGAGACAAAAAAGAGAATTTTTGAATAGTACTACTATTAAATAATATATATATTAGAATAACAATAAAAATAATAGGAATTAGTTTCATTTATATATTAATAAAGAAAAATAAATTTAATATTAAATTTATTTTTCACTTTAATTTGTTTTATTTTTAAAGAGAAGACTTCTTCTCGATAAAACTTTTAATTTGATTTATTTCTTCTTTATATCTTGACAAATAATTTACAAAATTATCTTCATTATTCATATTTAATATACTTAGACAATTAACAAATGCTAAAAAAGTATCATAGGTAGAACTCTCATTATACATTTTTTTAATATACTCATTAAATTCTTGAATTGCTTCCTCTTTAACTTTAATTCCATAACACTCACTAAGAAGTATTAACATTTTATCATTTTTTATAAAACTTATATATCCACTTATATTTTTTGAAATATAGTCAATATAATAGTTCTTTTTATTTTGAACATTTTCTGATCCTTCAACTTCTAAAAGTTTATCACATAACACGTAAAGTTCTGTAATATCTTCTTCTGATAAATATTCTCTGTCAGTCATTGATAATATTTCAATACTAGTATCAGTAAGAATTTCTATTTCTGAAACTTTTGCTATATCCATTTTATAAACTATAGTTATATAATTTATAAAAATTCAGTTTATGAGTGCTATAAATTATCATATGAATCTTTACTTATAAAATCTGTTTTTATTATTTGTCTAAAATTTTCATTTGCAGTTGAACTAAAATTTATTTTTTTTAAATTATAAATTTTCTGTGGAGGTTCATATACAAACTTTAATTTTAAATCTTTTCTACAATAAGGACAACGAATAGACTCTGTTGATTCATCAATTTGATTAACAATAAATCCTTTATACGCCATTATACTTATTTTATGATTACATTCTAATTCAATAGTTGGATAAGGAGCAACACATCCAGTAAAAATACAATCATCTTTATTTTCAATTTGAATATTTGGTTTAAGACCTTTAATATCAAAATCATTTTCAATCATTTTAACAAGAGAATAAGATAAGTTCTTATATATTTTATTTAAGAAAGTTATCTTAATATGATGTGGAACTATATAATCATCTGGGAAAGCAAGATCTTGTAAATCTTTAAGATTTGAATTAAAAATAGTTTCGCTATTTTTTATATTAGAAAGATATTCAAGAAATGTAGTTTCTTTAAAATAATTTGTTTTAAATATACCACTACTATTCATATAAAAATTATTAACAGAAAATTCGGGATGTGTATTAGGTCTCCAGCAAATTATATTAACTCTAATTATATCTTCTTTTTTATTACCAGTTCCAAGAACTGGATTACCAATTCCAATTCCTATAACTTTATGAAATTCTAATAAAAATCTAGGTATTATTTTATTATTATTGTCGTAAGTTGGAATTTCTTTTTTTGAAAATAAATTATAACCGTTGAAAGAACCTAAAATTTGAGAATTTTCTAAACGATTCTTCTTTAAAAATATATTGTTTTCTTTCTCTCGGATTCCATCACTTCCTATCTTAGATGGTAGGTCCTCATTTGATAATCTTTGATTGATAGTTTTCGTATTTTTATGATTAATTTCTGGACTTATGAGTTGAAGACATTCAATATAATGAATAGTATTATAAAAATCAGAAACAACTTGAGTTTTATCGTTATAATTAGAGTTCATAAAAATTATATTTATATCACTATTTTCAAAATTTCCAGTATTAATATTTTTAAGTTTATTAAAACGAAGAGAATAGTCAAATAATTTTCTTACAAAACTACCATAAACACAACTATCTTTACCTAAATATGAAAGAAAAGATAAAACAAAATCAATTTTATTTTGAAATAAAATATTTCTTTCACTAATAATATCGTATAATTTAGCTTTTGTTTTATATTCAGTTTCAAGACTTTTTGATTTTAAGATTTCATTTTCAAGATTATTTTTTTGAATAATAAGATTATTAATTTGTTCTTGAAGTAAATTTAAAGCATTTTCATTACTCATTTTTATATTAATTTTATAAATAATTTGTTTAAATTATTTATAAAATTTTAGTATTTTTTCTTTACTAATTATAAAATGCCAAGTTGTTCAAGAAAGAGAGGTCTTTGTAAAAAAAGTTTTTCTAAACTTTCACAAAGCCGTAAATTTAAAATGTCAATTCGTTCTCCTAAACCTAAATATCGTTCAAGAACTAAAAAACTTAAATATTCTCCTAAAATGGGTATATTATCCGGTTTAGCAGATAAAGCTAAACAAATGGCTCAAGAACAAGCCAAGAAAGCTTTTGATGAAGCTAAAAAAGAAGCTGAAAAACAAGCAAAACAGTTAGCTGAAAAAGCTAAAGAACAAGCTTTGAAGGCAAAAGAAGAAGCTGAAAAACAAGCAAAACAGTTAGCTGAGCAAGTTAAAAAAGAAGCATTAAAAGCAAAAGAAGAAGCTGAAAAGAAAGCTAAACAATTAACTGAAGAGGCTCAAAAACAAGCTGAACAAAAGATAAAAGAAGCAAAAGAAAAAGCTGAACAAAAGATAACTGAGAAAACTCAAGAACTTAAAAAATTAGCTGAGGAAAAAACTCAAGAAATACAAAAACAAGCTGAAGAAAAAATTTCTGAAATGGTTGATAAGAAATTAGAAACTATTTCTCAAAGAATTAAATCTAGAAAACATAAATATTCAAACAAACGTTCTTATAAACGTAAATCAAAATCTTCTCGTA
>JACCDP010148401.1_pt1 | contig 48667 bp, 44 predicted proteins | sample 7445841 | NCBI WGS metagenome assembly JACCDP01 (sample SAMN15323441, study PRJNA562643) | freshwater metagenome | isolation source: river surface water | place: USA:Blue River Watershed | collected 2017-08-17
GTACAATTTTAAGACCCGGAAGTTTGTTTGTGATGCATTCGGCTTGTTCGCATTGCAAGCAGTCCTTCGACCCCGAACCAGGATTTTACTTTGGGTCCATGTTTGTCAGTTACGGGATCAATACCGCCCTATTTTTGATTTCTTGGGGGGCACTCCTGCTCATCTATCCAAACTATACCTTGACTTTGCTTCTAGGCATTCTTACAGCAGTGGTGATCCTAAGTTTGCCCCTGAGTTTCCGATGGAGTCGAGCGATATGGTTGGCTTTGTTTGTGCGCTTTGATCCAAAGGCCGAAAATACCCTAGACTCCTAAATCCAAAGCAGCAACCAAGGAATCCAAAAGGCGAGTTCCATCCGTTGCCTTTTTTGTGTGGAAGAAAGTTGGGTTTGAAAAAAAGTTAGGTAATGCACCAACAGCAGCAATAGCAGCAAGCAAGAAAAGGGACGGTAAAAAGAGGGGAGCAAAATAAACACAGCTAGGGTCGCAAAGATGCCCAAAAAGGAAAGGCTACGAATCCATTGGATGAGGTGAAGGGGAGGATAGACCTGTGCAATGGAAAGAAACCCATGCTGTCGATCTTCCTCTCGATCCAAAAAGGAGAGCATCCAGAGATTGAGCAAAGCCAATACAAAGTATAGGGCCGCAAAAATCAGTACTGCCCAGCTCAAGTCTGCTGCTTCAGCACGTAGCAGGGGGAGCCAAATCGTACCCAGCACATAGAATAAGGCGATGGATACCTCCTTCAGTAATACAGGTCCAAATTTTTGAATCGCCCAGCGACACCCAAACATGGAGAACGCCAAAATCAAAGTCAGTTGGAATTCTTTACCCCATCCCATCCAGAAGAATGCCCCAGCAAGTCCTAAAAGGACTGCGATGAGAATCCCCACCCCAAGGATAGCCTGGTATTTTCGATGAAATACCCTTCGTGGAGAGGTGGTATTTGTGATTTTTCGAGCATCTAACAGGTGGTCCAGGTTGTAAATCGTCCAAACAGCAAGTCCCAACAAGACAAATTCAGGCCAGTCCAAGGATACATGCAGCAGTTCCTGGAAAAAATAGAGACTAGCCATTGCACCAATCACCACGTCTAGGGAAAGCCAGGAAATAACTTGGAAAACTCGGTGGATTAGCCTCATTGCCTAAATTTAAAGCCAAGGAGGCAGAGCACCCAAGGAATAATGGATTTTTAGGGAAGTTTTTCTACATTTAATCAGCCCGACAAGGGTAAACAACGCTACTAATCAATAACCCAAACCCATGAAAACCTACTTATCACTCGTTGCACTGCTGCTACTTCCCTTACTTACCCAAGCCCAAGACCCCATCAAAATAGCCTTCGTAGGCAATAGCATCACCCAAGGGCCTGGAAGAGAAAACCCTGGATCTTTTCCTCTGCAAGTAGGTCAAATCCTAGGTAATGCTTATGAAGTAAAGAATTTTGGTGTGAGCGGACGAACACTTTTAAAGAAAGGAGATTTCCCCTACTGGAACGAACCCCAGTTTCAACAAGTAAAAGAGTTCCGCCCAGACGTCGTGCTTATCAAGTTGGGTACCAACGATTCCAAACCCCAAAACTGGGCGCATAAGGCTGAGTTTGTCCAAGACTACTTGGACTTGATTGCTGAGTTTCGAGACCACATGCCTAAGGATGGCAAAGTATATGTAATCCTTCCAGTGCCTGTCACCCGAGTCAATTTTGGAATCACCCCAGACGTAATGAACAACGAGCAGCGTCTCATGCTTTTTGAAATCATCCAAAAGTCAGGTGCTGAAGTCATCGACCTGTACACCCCTTTGATGGATCGCCCTGAATTATTGCCAGACGGCGTGCACCCCAATGCCGAAGGGCTGGGAATTATGGCTCGAGTGATCAGTAGAAGAATTCGAATGTAAATCTGCCCACCCCTAAAAACAAAAAACCACAGCCTGATCCAGACTGTGGTTTTTTTAGGGTATGTAGAAATTACTTTCCAGCCAGTGCATTTGCACCCGCCACAATTTCGAGGATTTCGTTCGTGATGGCTGCCTGACGAGTACGGTTGTACATCAACTTCAACTCTTTAAGTAATTCACCGGCATTTTCGGTAGCCTTATCCATGGCAGTCATACGTGCACCATGCTCAGAAGCATTGGATTCTAGCACTGCCTTGTAAAATTGGATCCGCAAAGAAATAGGTACCAATTCTTCAATGATGTAGGTACGAGAAGGCTCCAAAAGGTAATCTGTTTCAGTAGCAGCAGCCTCTCCCTCCTGTGGGGCCATAGGCAAGAACTGCTCTACGCGCACTACTTGGGTAGCCACATTTTTAAACTCATTGAACACCAAGACAACTTGATCGTAATCAGCTTTCAAAAAGCCATCCATTGCAAAGGATGCTGCTTCCTTCACTACATCAAAATTCAATTGCTGGAAGACACTGAAATAGGTGTCAATGACCTGGTAATTGGACTTCTTGTAGTACTCGTAGGATTTCTTACCTAGCGGAAGCACGGTAATTTCAGCGCCTTCAAATTGCTCTTTGATGGCCTGATTAGTTGCCTTGAGGATATTGGTATTGAATGCACCGCAAAGGCCCTTATCGGATGTTACAGGAATCAACAACACCTTTTTCACTTCACGCTTGGCCGCAAACACAATGTCTGAATCCCCTTCAGAGGCAGCAGATACATTGTTCAAGATTGCAGTCAACTTTTGTGAATAAGGACGCATTTGAACGATCTTTTCTTGCGCTCTTCGCAACTTGGCAGCGGAAACCATTTTCATGGCTTTCGTGATCTGCTGCGTCGACATGACCGAGTTTATTCGTTGCTTTACTTCCTTTAAGTTAGCCATCAGAGATTGCTTTGTGCGTATAACAAGCCCTGCCAGCAAGCCAGCAGGGAATTAATGGAATTTACTTTGCGTACTTAGGTGCGAGTTCAGCAGCAGCAGTAGCAAGAATTTTGCCTGCGCCATCGATATCACCTTTCAAAATCAATTGGATTGCTTCTGGGTAAGAGGCATCCAAGAGTAGGTAAAACTCTTTTTCGAAGGCTCTTGCCTTTTCTACAGGAACAGTGTCCATCAAGCCTTTTGTAGAGGCATAGATGATCGCAACTTGATGCGCTACAGATACCGGAGCATACTGCGCTTGCTTCAAGATTTCCTGGTTACGACGACCACGCTCGATCGTACGCTTGGTAGAAGCATCAAGGTCAGATCCAAACTTAGCAAAGGCTTCCAATTCACGGAATTGCGCTTGGTCAAGTTTCAAGGTACCTGCTACCTTCTTCATGGATTTGATTTGTGCGTTACCACCCACTCGAGATACGGAGATACCTACGTTAATCGCAGGACGGATACCAGAGTTGAATAAGTTGGTTTCCAAGAAAATCTGACCGTCTGTAATTGAAATTACGTTTGTCGGGATGTACGCTGACACGTCACTGGCTTGAGTTTCGATGATTGGCAATGCAGTCAAAGAACCTCCACCTTTTACCAAAGGACGAATGGATTCTGGAAGATCATTCATCTCTTTCGCAATCGCATCAGACTGGTTGATTTTTGCAGCTCTTTCCAATAGTCTGGAGTGCAAGTAGAATACGTCACCTGGATAAGCTTCACGTCCTGGAGGTCTTCTCAATAGCAAGGATACTTCACGGTATGCTACTGCTTGCTTGGAAAGGTCATCGTAAACTACAAGGGCTGGACGACCGGTATCTCTGAAGAATTCACCAATCGCTGCACCGGTAAAAGGAGCAAAGAATTGCATCGGAGCAGGATCAGAAGCAGGAGCCGCTACGATTACGGTGTATGGCAATGCACCTCCTTTTTCAAGAGCGGCAACAACACCGGCCACCGTAGAGGCTTTTTGTCCAATCGCTACATAGATACAATATACTGGTTCGCCTTTGTCGTAGAATTCACGCTGGTTAAGGATCGCGTCAATTACTACAGCAGTTTTACCTGTTTGACGGTCACCAATGACCAATTCACGCTGACCTCGTCCAATTGGAATCATCGCATCAATTGACTTGATACCCGTTTGAAGCGGCTCAGTTACTGGCTGACGGTAGATTACCCCTGGTGCTTTACGCTCCAAAGGCATTTCGTATAAGTTGCCAGTAATCGGGCCTTTGCCATCGATTGGGTTACCCAAAGTGTCTACTACACGACCAAGCATGCCTTCACCCGCTTGGATGGAAGCAATCTTCTTGGTACGTTTTACTGTATCGCCTTCTTTGATTTGCTTGGAATCACCAAAAAGTACGGCACCGACATTGTCTTCTTCGAGGTTAAGTACCATGGCTTTTAGGCCATTATCAAACTCCAACAATTCACCGGCCTGAGCCTTTGAAAGTCCATAGATACGGGCTACACCATCCCCTACTTGGAGGACTGTTCCCACTTCTTCTAGTTCGGCTTCAGTTCTGGCTCCGGAGAGTTGCTCTCTCAAAATTGCCGAAACTTCATCAGGTCTTACTTCTGCCATGATAGGATGCGATTGAGTATTTTCGTTAAAACTGTTTTTCGTAATGATTTTGAGCAAACTGCACGCGTAGGGCGTTTAGTTTGCTGCTTATGGATTCGTCGAGCTGTCGGTCATTGACGTTAAGCACAAAGCCTCCGATCAGTTCAGGGCTGATTTTTTCTTCTAACTGCACTTCTTTCATTCCACTGATCTGCTTGACAAGCGCAATTAGTTGGGTACGCTGAGAAGCGGTTAAGGCCGAAGAGCTAATCACTTCAGCCACTTGAATGGATTGATAAAGGTTGTACTGCGCAATAAATTCCCGAGACACATCTAAGAGGATGCTTTCTCTATTCTTTCTGGAGACAATCTCAAAGAAAGAGAGGGTAAGTGGACTTGCTGCTTTGGCAAACAAGGCCTTCAATACCTTTAATTTTTTGTCTGAGCCCAACACCGGATTGGCAAGCGCATTTCCAAACTCACGGGTAGCTTTACCCATGGCGGCTAGATTTTTGAAATCTTCAAACACCCCTTCCAACTGTCCTTTCTCAATGGAAAGGTCCAAGATGGACTTGGCGTATCTGGAGGCAACGCGATGGTTTGACATGCCGAATTAGTTAAGCTTAAGGTCTTTGATAAATTGATCGACTAGCTCCACTTGAGCCTTATCGTCTGACAATTTCTTACGAAGCAACTTTTCAGTGACTTCTAAGGTCAACAAAGCCACTTGATTTTTTACTTCGGTCAACGCTGCTTTCTTCTCTGTTTCAATGACTGCCTTTGCGGATTCAATCAACTGCGCACCTTGCTTGGAAGCTTCGGTTTTGGCATCTTCAATCATTTTGACAGAAGCCTCCTGTGCTTTTTTCAAGATAACATCTCGCTCAAGTCTCGCTTCCTGAAGCAATTTTTCATTTTCTGCCTTTAGGTTGGCCATTTCATTTCTAGCTTGCTCTGCAGACTTCAATGCACCATCAATGCTAGCCTCACGTTCAGCCAAAGAGGCCAACATCGGTTTCCAAGCAAATTTCACTAGAATAAACAAAAGGGCTAAAAAGCCGATGAGTTGCCAGAAAATCAGGCCGGCACTAGGTATGATTAGATCCATAGTAGGGAGGATTAATTTCGTTTTTGTTCAAAAGAAAGGGATTGGCCTAGCGCCAATCCCAATTCATTTTGTCTTAGAAGAAGGCGATGCCACCTGCGTTCAATGCAATAAGTAGACAAATTACTACTGCAAACAGGGCAACCACCTCAATCAAAGCTGCAATGATAAGCATGGCAGTTTGGATCTTGCCAGCAGCCTCAGGCTGACGAGCGATAGATTCCATAGCCTGGCCACCAATACGACCGACACCTAGGCCTGCGCCAATCGCAACAAGTCCAGCACCGATACCAGCACCCATTAGTGCAAATCCAGCAGTCAATAAGATAGAAGTTAACATAAACATTGGTTTTATAAATTGAAGAAAGAAATTACAGATTAATGGTGATCGTCATGGTGGTGTTCCGCTACTGCACTACCAATGTACATCGCAGAAAATAAGGTAAATACATAGGCTTGAATCGTGGCTACCAGCAACTCAATCACGTTGATGAAGGTAACCATGATCGTAGACAAAACTCCAATCGAATAGGATTCAAAGATGAATACCAAGGCGATGAAGGAAAGAATTACAATGTGACCCGCTGTGATGGCCACAAACAATCGGACCATCAAGGCAAAAGGCTTGGTAAATAGCCCGATAAATTCGACTAGAACCATAATCGGCAACAGGGCCACCGGTACGCCAGGAGTAGCAAACACGTGCTTCCAATAGTCCTTGTTTCCGTTGACATTGACAATTACAAAAGTGATCATCGCCAGGGTAAAGGTCACTGCAATGTTCCCAGTAAGGTTAGCTGCACCAGGAAGAAGTCCCAATATATTTCCTGTCCAAATGAAGAAGAACAAGGTTAAGAGGTAGGGAACAAATTTCTTGTACTTAGGACCTATTGATTTGTGGGCGATTTCATCACGTACAAAAATGACAATAGGCTCTACAAAGGATGCTGCCCCCTTGGGAGCTACAGCACCGTTTTTCTTGTAATGATTCGCTGCTGAAAGTGTCACATAAAGCACGAAGGCAACCACCAAAAATAGCATCACCACATTCTTGGTGATGGAAAAATCAAGGATAGAACCGCCGTCTACTCTGCCCAAATGATCGTGATCATCGATGAAGATTCCATTGTGGGCATATTCCTTTCCAAATTTATGAGTTTCGTGATTTTGAAAATCACTAGAAGTGAAGAATTCAAGGCCTCTATCAGCCGAATAGGTGATCACAGGAAGCGCTAAAGTGACATGAGTATGACCTATCGTAACAAAATGCCACTCATGGGAATCTTTGATGTGGTGCATGATGAACCCAGTAGGGTCTTCTTTGCCTTCTTCCTTCTCCGTGCTAGCCGCAAAAGAGCCAGAAGAAAAAATCAGTAAAACCACTGAAAATAAAAGACTTAGTACCAGAAATTTGCGCGTCATCTACTCGTTTTTTGGAAGTCTACTTCGAAATCGGGCGCAAGTTAGAAATAAAGATGTAGATATCAAAAACCATGTAGAACAAAAAAATGATAAAGAAATTGGCGATAAACAGAATAATGTTCTCCAAACCAAGCACTGCAAGGATGCCAATAAAGCCCAAAGAACTCAAGATTCTGATGATCATTCCGAGTAATTTCAAAGAGAGCAAATTTTCTGGAGATTTCAGGTAAAGCCAACGGGTAACTACACTCAGTAGATAGGATAAACCAGCCACAAATCCGAAAATGATCCAGATACTTTCATCAACGATTTGAGGAAGAAAAAAATTAAAAAATAGAATGAGTCCAGCCACCAAAATCGTAATGACCACATACTGAAAATGAATTGAAGAGGGGAGTTTCATGCTTGCCTACCTATTTAGTTGCAAAAATAGGTGGTTTTTGACGAATTGCCTACTTGTCTTGTTGCAACGACTTCCACAGGGAATAAAAGGCGATTGCAACAGAAGTAAAGGAACAAAGCAGCAACCAAATAGGGAACTTTTGGCCAGATTGCTGCTGAAGCCACCAGCCCAAAGCAGTCCCTCCTCCAATGATTGCAAAGAGCTGGAAAGACAAGCCCATGTATTTGACCCAAGTGGGTACCTGTGGCCCTTTCGAATTGGTATCGGACTGATTTGGGATCATTTTTCAAAGTTAATGGATTCCAAATGGAAGAATTCATCGATTCAAAAGAATAATACCTGCCCCCCTTCGTTCAGTAAGTGCTGTAAAAGCCCTAATTTGGTCACTTGATTCGTAGCAGCTAAACATGCACAAACAAGTAAGGTATACATTTGTCTTGGTGATATTTTTTTTGGGAGCCTGCTCTTCCCAGCGGGACACCTTTACCAATCGCGCTTTCCATAACCTTACGGCCCATTACAACGCCTACTTTCTAGCTGATACCAAAATCAAGGAAACAGAAAATCAAGTCCTTGAGAACTATAAGGAGGACTACACCCAAATCCTCCCCGTTTTTATCCCGATAGATTCTGCCACCATCCAACAGAATAAAGTGCCTCTAGATTCGGCTAGAGAACTCTCTTCCAAAGCCATCGACTGGCACAGGATATCCAAGTGGGTGGACGACAGCTATTTTCTAATTGGGAAAATTGACTACCTACAAGGCCGAACAGACGATGCCAAAAACGCCTTCCGTTATGTCAATAGCCAAAGCAAGGACAAAGACCTTCGCCACAAAGCACTGATTAGCCTACTTCGCCTCTACATCGATCAGCAGGCCTTGGAGGACGCGAATTTTACCATAGACTACCTGTCAAAGGAAACAGAAATCAGCACCGAGAACACCTTTGAACTATACAAAACGCTCGCCTATTACTACGAAAACCGGGCAGATCAAAACGGGGTAATTGGTGCGCTAGACCGAGCCACAAACTATACTTCGGATAAAAAAGAGCGCTCAAGGCTCTACTTTATCTTGGCACAGCGCTACCAACGCGAAGGGATTGATGCTTTGGCTTTTGATTATTTCCAGAAATCCTTGGAAGGCAACCCTCCCTACGAACGCGCATTTTTTGCCACCTTGTATGCCCAACAAGTGGCCGAGCTCAATGCGAGCAAAGACCTCAAAAAAGTTAGAAATTACTACGAAGGACTTTACGAGGACCCAAAAAACAAAGACCTCAAAGATGTAGTCATTTTTGAACGAGCCCTATTCGAGGAAAAACAAAACGACATCCCCTTGACACTAGAGCTCCTCCACCAAGCAGCGAAGGAAACAGGTTCAATCCCAAGACTGAAGGGATACATTTACCAAAAACTGGCCGACATCAAGTTCAACCAGTTTAAAGACTACCGCGCTACCAAATACTACCTCGACAGTGCGCTCACATTTATCAAAGAAGAGGACCCCGTAGCCAAGCAACTGACGGAAAAAAAGACGAGTTTAGATACCTATGTGTTCCATTTTGAACGCATCGAAAAGAATGACAGCTTAATCCAATTGGCCTCCCTACCGGAGGAGGAACAAGTGCTTCGAGCTGAAAAATTTATAGAAGACGAAAAACAGCGACTTGCCGAACTGAAGCGTAAGACAGATTCTCCTAAGTCAACTTCAATTTTCGACAATCTCCTAGCCTTTGGAGATAAGGCTTCTGGATCCACCTTTTACTTCGACAACAGTGCTGCCTTACAACAAGGCGCAATTGAGTTTGTACGCACTTGGGGCAATCGACCTCTTCAAGACAATTGGCGAAGAAAAGCCGCCTTGACTCAGGCGGCAAGTCAGCTGCCTACCCCTGATACCACTGATAGTCCCACTGACTCGAGTGCGTCTTCAGATTCAACCGCCATTCCATCGGTAGAAACCCTGCTTGCCTCTATTCCAAAAAGTCCGGAGCAATTGAGTAAAGCCAACACAGAACTTGAGGAATCCTATTTCGAATTGGGTAAAGTACTTTACTTCCAATTAAAAGAGCCCCAAAGAAGTCGGCAGTACCTCGAAGCGCTCGTTCAACAGTATCCCAAAACCCTCAAAAAACCAGAGGCCTACTACCTGCTCTATTTAGGGCAAAAAGAACTTAAAGGAAACTTCAACGTCTATACCCAGCTCCTCAACCTGGAGTTTCCGGAATCTCCTTACACCTTCTCGGTCAACAATCCAGAGGCAAGTGTTGGAAACAAAGCGTCCTTGGAGTCTGCCAAAGGCTACGAACAAGCCTATAACGCCTACTATGAAGGCAACTATGCGCAAGCCAGAGAGTTGATTTTTGCAACCTTAGAAAAATACCCACTCACCCGAAATACAGAAAAATTACTGCTGCTCAATGCAATGGTTAGCGGGAAACTCGAGTCTAAGGAGGAGTTCAAATCCAAACTGGTAGCCTTTATCCAAAATGCGAAAGAGCAGGACTTACTTACGCTGGCGAAAGCCATGCTCCAACCACTGCTCAGTCAGGAAGAACTGAATGCTAAAGTGAGTTCGGCTCCTAGTATTGGCGTAACTCCTCCTGCTCCAATAGAAAAAGAAAAAGTGAGTGAAAATGAGGTGAAGGATAGCCCTTACAAGGCTACTGATGACCAAACCCATATATTTGTAGTGGCTTTGACTCCTACGGATGTAGAAACGGCCAAAAATTTGCTGAGTGATTTGGAAACTTTCCATGCCCAATCCTTTGGGAATTCTAGATTACGGACTGGAGATATGAATTTAAGTACCGACTTATCCATTTACATCATCAGTCCCTTCTCCAATGCAGAGAAGGCGCTTAGTTATTTGAAAACATTCCAAGAAAAATTTACTTCCATTGGCTTTACTGAAGAAGTGAAAAACAAAGCCTTCTTTATTTCCATAGAAAACTTCCAGATTTTGAATCGAACCAAAGATTTGGAAGAATACCGACAGTTCTTTACTTCTACCTACCGATAAATCATGGTTAAACCTGGTCCCCTCACCCAAGCGAATTGGGCATCTAAAACAATCAACTATTTGTGGATGGCCTTTTTGGGTGGTCTTGTCTTTTTTGTGCTTTTCGTTTGGATGGTAAGCATCAATTTCCTCGGTCTTTTTGGTTCACTGCCAGATTTCAAAGCCCTGGAAAACCCAGATAGCGAACTTGCTTCGGAGATGCTTTCCGCAGATGGAGTGCTTTTAGGAACTTTTGCTCGCGAAAACCGGAGTCCTGTGACATATGAAGAACTGGCTCCCAACTTGGTGCAAGCCTTGATTGCTACCGAGGACGAGCGTTTTGAAGACCATTCTGGGATTGACTTACAAGCCATGCTACGCGTATTTGTAAAGTCAATCTTATTGGGACAAGATTCGGGCGGTGGGTCTACGCTAAGTCAGCAAACCGCTAAAAACTTATTCAAAACGCGAACCGACGCCAGTTCAGGCTTCTTAAGTTCCATTCCAGGCCTACGAATGCTCATCATCAAAACCAAGGAATGGATTGTAGCCACGCAACTCGAGCGTGCCTACACCAAAAATGAAATCCTTACCCTGTACTTGAATACCTCCGAATTTGGTTCCAATGCCTTTGGAATTAAGACTGCCTCCAAGACTTTTTTTAACAAAGACCCAAAGGATTTAACCATTCAAGAATCTGCTGTACTGGTTGGACTATTTAAAGCCCCTACCTACTACAGCCCCGTATTTAATCCCGAGAATTCGCTCAGACGAAGAAATACGGTCCTGTATCAAATGGTAAAGAATGAGGTGCTTGAGGAGTCCGCGTACGATTCAATTTCTAAACTTCCTATCGAGTTGGATTATCGCGTTCAAAATCAAAATCAAGGACTTGCGACCTACTTCAGAGAAATTGTTAAGGCGGATCTGATCAAGTGGGCCAAGGAAAACCTCAAAGCAGATGGTTCTGCTTACGATATTTTTGGGGATGGTCTGAAAATCTACGTGACCCTTGACAGTCGCATGCAGCGCTATGCAGAAGAAGCCATGAGTGAGCACATGGTCGAACTTCAAAAGGCCTTCTACAAGGAAATGGGGGATCGAGACCCCTGGATTGACGAAAGCTGGCAAGTGATTCCTGGCTTCCTCGAAACCGCTGTAAAACGTACCGAACGCTACCGAATCTTAAAAGAGCGCTACGGAAATCAGACGGACTCCATCAATTTCAAATTGAACGAAAAGAAAGAGATGCGGGTGTTTTCATGGGAGGGTGAACGAGACACGCTGATGAGTACCATGGATTCCTTGGCCTACTACAAAAAATTTCTACAGGCAGGATTTGTCAGCATGGACCCACATACGGGACATATCAAAGCTTGGGTTGGCGGTATGGACCACAAGTACTTCAAGTTCGACCACGTGAAGCAAGGAAAAAGACAGCCTGGCTCTACCTTCAAGCCCTTTGTGTATGCCGCAGCCATTGAAAATGGGTACAGCCCTTGCTATTCCGTCATCGATCAGCCAGTAGAGGTCTACATTCCTGGACAGCCTGCATGGAGCCCTTCGAATGCGGATGGGAAATTTTCTTACGAAAAAATGACCATCCGAAAGGCCATGGCCCAATCAATCAACTCGGTGACCGCCTACATGATGAAAAAGCTCAGCCCTAAAATCGTCATCGAAACTGCCAGAAGATTAGGCATCACGAGTGAGCTGGAGGAAGTTCCTTCTCTGGCACTAGGCGTAAACGACGTATCCATCTTTGAAATGGTCGGAGCATTTGGCACCTTCGTCAACAAGGGAGAGCACACCACCCCCTACTACATCGATCGGATTGAAGATAAAAATGGAAATGTCATCCAGCAGTTTACTCCAAAGAAGCGCCCAGCAATGAGTGAGGAACATGCCTACCTGATGACCTACATGCTACGCGGTGGATTTGAAGAAGAATCGGGGACCAGCCAAGGCGTACCCTGGACCTTGCGTGAAGGGAATGAACTGGGAGGAAAAACAGGTACCACACAGAATGCATCGGATGGCTGGTACATGGGAATTAGCAAAGATCTGGTGTCAGGCACCTGGGTTGGTGGTGATGATCGTGCCATTCACTTCCGCAGTTGGAGTGCCGGCCAAGGGTCAAAGACCGCGCGACCCATCTGGGTCAAATACATGACCAAAGTGTATGCCGATGCAAGTCTAGGCTACACCAAAGGGCCTTTCCCAAGACCTGAAAGGCCGCTGAGTATCGAGATCAACTGTGACAAATACGAACAGGACAGTCAACAGTTTGCAGATTTTGACTACGACGCCAAGAAAAATGATTTCTAAACTTGGATCAAACTCTACGGAAACAGCCTACTTGTTGGGCTGTTTTTTTTAATTTCACCCCATGCTTTCCTCCTCCTTTTTGCCCGAAGATCACCTTTCCTTGCCGGATCAGCCGGGGGTATACAAGTATTACAACGAGGAGCAGGAATTGATCTATGTGGGCAAGGCCAAAAGTTTGAAAAAAAGGGTCAGCAGCTATTTCAACAAAAACAGCGGCATCAACCTCAAGACCAGACGCATGGTCAAGGAAATCGCCAAAATCGAGATCACCCTCGTCAATTCCGAGTTGGATGCGCTCCTCTTGGAAAATAACCTAATCAAAAAAACCCAGCCCAAGTACAACATCCTACTTCGGGACGACAAGACCTATCCTTATTTACTGCTCACCAAAGAGAATTTTCCCAGGCTTTTCCCTACCCGCAAATACATCCCAAGAAGAGGCACCTACTTTGGCCCCTTTGCGAGTGTCAAGGCCATGAATACCGTACTGGACCTGATTCGGGAACTCTTCACCATCCGTACTTGCAGCCTAGACCTTTCTTACCTCAAGATTCAGGAAGGAAAATACAAAGTTTGCCTAGAATACCACATCGGCAACTGCCAAGGGCCCTGCGTAGGGAAGCAGCTCGAAGCCGACTACCTCGCTGATCTGGAACAAGCCAAACACATCCTTAAAGGGAATTTAGCCCCTGCCAAGACCTACTTCAAACAACGGATGGAGGTACTCGCAGAGAAACTGGCCTTCGAGCAAGCACAGCAGGTGAAAAACAAGTTGGATCTTCTAGAAAAATATCAAGCCAAGTCCCTCATCACCAACCCGAGCATTGCGAACCTAGATGTCTGCACTCTAGTCTCTGACGAGAAAACGGCTTATGTAAATTACATGCGTGTAAAGAACGGAGCCATGGTCACCTCCAAAAACGTAGAACTTAAAAAACGTTTGGATGAATCCGAAGCAGAACTACTCGTGACTGCCTTGATTCGACTTCAGGATCAATTTCAGAGTGATGCTGAAGAAATTTTGGTCAACCTGGACCTGGAACCAATCGAAGGATTAAACTTGAGTGTGCCCAAAATTGGAGATAAGAAAAAATTGATCGAATTGTCTCTCAAGAATGCCCTCTATTACAAAAGAGAGAAGGCGCTACTTCAGGGCCTTAACCAAGACAAAAAAGATCGGGTGATCCGGCAGTTGCAGCAAGACCTAAGCCTTCAAGAAATACCCGACCACATTGAATGCTTTGACAACTCCAACATACAGGGGACAAATCCTGTAGCCAGCATGGTTTGCTTTAAGCAAGGCAAGCCCGCTACCAAAGAATACCGGCATTACCATGTCAAAACGGTGGAAGGGCCAAATGACTTTGCGAGCATGAAGGAGATCGTAGGACGGCGCTACAAAAGACTACTGGAGGAAGGACTTCCCTTACCCAAATTGGTGGTTATTGACGGGGGCAAGGGGCAGTTATCCTCAGCGGTAGAAGCCTTAGAGGAACTGGGGATCTATGGAAAGATGCCCATCATCGGCATTGCCAAGCGACTGGAAGAAATCTACTTCCCCGGAGATCAATACCCCATTCACTTGGATAAAAAATCAGAAAGTTTGATGCTGATCCAACGAATCCGAGACGAAGCCCACCGATTTGCAATTACCTTCCACAGACAAGTACGCAGCAAAAAGGCGTTGGGAACCCAGTTGACCGAGATCGAAGGAATCGGCGCACAGACGGCTCAAAAACTACTGAAGGAATTTAAGTCGGTGCGCAAGCTTCAACTCGCTTCTGAAGAAGAAGTGGCGGCATTGATCGGAGCCGCCAAGGCAAAGGTCCTTTTTGAAGGACTAGCAAAAAATAAAGCCCCAAATTAATTCGGGGCTTTATTTTTTTACCATTCCCAAACGGAATTCTCAAATTCCAAAAGTTGGTATTCAAACGCCAATGCATCCAAGTAGGCTTGCATTTTGCGTCGGTCAGCAGGTGTGTTTTTGTCGACTAGGTCAATCACCAAAGCCTCATCTTGATTCGTATATCGGGTAACTACCGATCGGAACAAACGAGATTCGAAGGCCTCGTTGTAAGTCAAACTCTTAGAAATGTTTTGAAAATTGAGCCAACGTGCATCCGGATGCTTGGCAAAATGGTTCATAAAATCCTTGTAGCGGATAAATCCAATTGTCTTTTGGAATCCTACTCCTGTATTAGGGTCAGCATTTGTTTCTGCTGGCATGACCAACTGGATAAACTTGATGTCGAATTTGAATTGAGAATGCTGTCGATCAAAAACAAAATCTTCTTTGAAGTCCAAGAAATACAGTTGCTTCACAAAAATGGAATCTTGAAAATCAGTTTTCCAAAAGGTAGAATCAAATTGCGCAATAGACATCGGCTTGGTGAAATTTTCATCTGCGAAAACCTCCAAGGCATTTTGCTTTACTGCTTTATAAATTTGATTGATGACCCCATTTTCCTTTGCATCACCTGAACCATACAAAGGCACATTGTATTTTTCACGCAAATCGATTCTTCTCCACACGGAAACTTGGTACATCTTATCGTCTTCTCGAATTCGCTTGGCGGAAAAGACCGTATCCATGGCATACTGTCGTGTCCCAATACTCGAAGGATTGACTGAAGTAGCCACTTGGGCGAAGCCTCCTTGTGCTAGGCCTAAGCCTAGAAAACCAGTCAGCAAGGTGTATTTCAAGAATAAATTCATAACTATTGTGTTTTAGGTGCGTTGGGAAGATTACTTCACACGTACCGTGATTACCCCACGGAAATCCATAGGAATTTTTTCTCCTCTAAAGTTAGTTCGAGTGATTTGATTGATTCGAATCACCAAAATATCACCAGCAGCGGCTCCACCGAGTAGACCACGTATACCCGATCCAATCGAAACAGGAGCGCCTCGAGGCACATCATTTCGAACTAAGGTAATCTCACCTCCCGTTACAGCAAAGTTGGCGTCTTTCGCCATCGTCCGTGCAAAGGTAGGATCGGATTTTGCTACAATTTTCACACTACTCAACACGTTGGTAGTTTGGGCCTGGCTGATATCTAGTTCAGAACCATTCGCCGCCTGAATGCTAATGGTCGGATTAGGTACAGGTTTGATATCAAAGGTTTCATCCCCAATTTTATTTCCACCGCTACTTACTCCAATCGTTACTTTTCCACTTGCATTGGGTACAATCGTCACCTGACCCGCTTTGGAACCTTTAATCTTATCCCCATTCGTTACATTGAATTCAGGGGCATAGGAATTACCAAGGGCAGGAACATCGATGTTTAAGTCATTGGCGCACCCAGCGTACAACTGCTGCACCACCTCTGAAGTGATTTTAATGACCGGCTGGGCCACAAAGTATTCGTATTCGATAGGCAATACCTTGTCCTCACCTCCTACATTGGTCACAATCTGGCCCTTCAATACTTTTTTTGCTACCCCTTTGTCGTCGTAAGTAGCCGCAGGTGTGGCCACAAACTCGATTTTACCAAAGCCCTTTTCATCTACCGGAATCGAACGACCATCCAAACTCATGGTTGGAGTTGCAGAAGAAGAAGAAGAAGCAATAAACATGGTGCCTTCAAACTTGGTTCCTGCCGCAACTACATTGGAAATTGCAGAAATCTTTGCTTCCGTAATGTCAGCCTTGAAATAAAAGGAACCAATGGTATTGGCCATGGTTGTTAAGGCCTCACTTTCAATGTTGAGCACTTCGTTTTGAAACTGAGACAAAATCGCAATGGTGGCACCAACAGGAGATTTCACAAAGTTAAGGGTTACAAAACTCTTGTTTTTTGCCTCCAAGTCATTGGCAAATAATTCTATTTCAGCAGCATCCTTTGCAATAGGCTTAAAAGTAAGGTTGGTGATGCCCACACCTTTCAAAATTCCTTCCACAGTTTTCGGGAAGTCATTCAACTTCTTTTTTAGTTCCTCACCCTTGCCTTGATTGGCAAATAAGTTTCCTGAAACCTCCGTATTCTTTAAAGAAGAATTGACATAATTCCCTTGTTCATTTTTTGCATTGGATTGCTTGATCAATTCCAACTTAAGCCCTTCCAGGTAATCATATACTTCTTTGGTGGCAGTTCTCAATTTTTTCGATGCTGCTACCTTGGGAAGATCTTTCTCATTATTTCCTTGCTGAGAAATGGTATATTCAATGGAACCTACCATGGACTCATTTTTCAATACATAGTTCTTCGAGGTTCGCTCCATCCCATCGTTGAGAAGGACGAACTTCTGAAGGATCTGATTACTTACCTGGAGGGCCAAAAGGGCCGTCAATACCAGGTACATCATCCCGATCATCCGCTGTCTAGGTGTCTCTTTACCTCCTGCCATAGTTGTCTATATTTCTGGATCTGAGTGGTAAATTACCCTCTTATGGCTGTAAGCATACCGCCATAGATTTTGCTAAGCGCACTTACATTTTGGTTCAATTTCACCATCTCCTCTTTGAAGGCCTGGGTTTCATTCCCCACCTCGGTGAAACTTGTCATGGCTGTAGACATGTTTTTGTAGAAATCAGCACGTGCTTTCTTCTGCTCGCCAGAATCCTGAAGTTCCAATTCATATACCGCATTCAAAGCAGCCAAGTTTTTAGTTACAGCTTGAATTTGGACTTGATAGGCTTGCGCATCCTGGGAAGCGGAAGACATGGCCATCAAGGCAGCAGCAGTTTGTGCATAAGAATCATTCATGCTTGCCAAGGTCTTGGAAGCTGTCTGCACCTGAGCAGCATACTCAGTAGTAGCCACAGCGGCATCTGCAAGATTTCCCATTTTCTCAGCGGAAGTCGCCAAGTTCTTCATTCCTTTACCCAAACTCTCAATCAACTCAGGGCCGATATTGGCCTGTTGCAACATGTTATCTAACTGTGCAGCCACGGGGTCTCCAGAAACAGTCACTGTTCTTTTCTTGGCAGGCTGTGCAGGTCCTTCCTCATCCAATTCAGGGTATACTTTGCTCCAGTCTACTTCTTTGGGGCTCGGTTCAAAGGCAGAAAGGAAGAAAATAATTGCCTCCACAGTCAAACCTATACCAATCATCCAGTTTGCTCCTGGCAAATCCAAGATTTTAAACATTGCTCCAAGAATTACGACAGCCGCACCGATGCCGTAGATTTTCGGCATGACTTTGGAATAAAAGAAATTAGAGTTACTTGCCATTTGAACTTGATTTTTTAGGGAATTTAATTTTTAGCAGAGGATAATTATCTCCTCATTCGTTTGTTAAGTTTTGCATCCATGGAAGCAGATCGTCCTATGAAAGTCATGACGGTACGGAATCCAATATGAGCCTGGGCCACATCTTGGTATTCATAGGTACGCGTAGAAGTTTCTAAATAATGTCCGATGTCTTTCCAGCTTCCTCCACGTACAATCTTTTTAGGCTCGTTTTCATCCAAATACACAGGGTCCAAATCCCAAGTCTCTGTTCTTGAAGTTGTTTTGTAAGCATCCATCACCCACTCCGCCACATTACCAGACATGTTGTACAATCCAAATCCGTTGGGCGCAAATACGTCTACTGGTGCAGTGTAGGTAAATCCATCGTCGATGTAATTGCCTCTGCCTGGCTTGAAGTTGGCCATCAAACAGCCTCTTTTGTTTTTCAAATAAGGACCTCCCCATGGGTATTTGGCGATTTCTTTACCGCCTTTAGCCGCATATTCCCACTCCGCTTCTGTTGGAAGTCGGAAGGCTGGCAGGTCAAACTCAATGTCATCGTTGGCTCTTAGGTGATAACTTCTCCACTCACAATACTTTTGTGCCTGATCGTAAGATACTCCTACTACTGGATAGGCATCGAATGCAGGATGATCAAAATAAAACTCCATCAAAGGATCGCCATAGTGGAAGGCAAAACTTTTTGTCCATACCGTACTATCTGGCTTTAAATCATTTAGGTTGAAGGTAGGCGCCGCCTTAAGCGTGGTCGGTGTACCCGTATCCAACTGCCCTGATTTTACCGCTTCCAAAAATTGGCGGTACTTATTGTTGGACACTTCATACTTGTCCATAAAAAATTCAGAAATCGTAATCTGCTTGTTCAAGGAAGCCTGGGTGTAAGCAATATCTTCGTCGGATTGACCCATCCAAAAAGTCCCCGCTTTGATTGGAACCATGTCTAGGGGTAGGTTTTGCTTCCATCGAACACGTTTCGCAACACCTGTTACCTCACCTTTACGATTTGCCTTATCACTGGCCATTCCCTTTTTATTAAACAGTCCACAACTAGGCAGTAGCAGGATGGCTACTAACGCAAGGGCGATAGACAGAAAAGGAACTTTAATTCTAGTGTACATAAATGACATTTTTATACTATCATCAAATTTTTGGCCAAACTTAACCAAACTAAGAAAATGACTTCGAAAGTTAGCTGATTCTGGCACAATAAAACAAACTACTGAGCGGTTAAATGGTTTTTCCAACCCTCCTACACGCGCAAAATTGACTGTTTATGGAAAGAAAATTGGGTGTTAAAACCTAAACCTTGGAGTCCGTTGAATCACACGATTGACCGTTTTGGACACATCCGACCAGGCATAGCGCAACATCAACTCATGCGAAGTAGGTGATTTGGCATCTACCCCACCTATCACTAAATCAAAGGCGTATCCTAACTTTAAGCTATTGTCTTTCAATAAACTATACCCTAGAATCAAGGACACGGATTCCTCTCCTCTATAGGCAATTCCTCCATTCACTTTATCTTGGATTGTGGCTATAACGCTTACTTCGTACGATAAAGTATGTGTGCCTAAAGATTTTAATAAGACACTGGGTTCTATTCGGAGCTGACCTATGGGACGCATCCGATACCCCATCAAAAAATAATTGTGCATTTGAAGCCGATTGGCATAGCTCCCATCCCCGAAATCGTAAGAGGCTTGATTGAGGTGTCTCCCACTCAGCCCTAGGTAAAAATCACCTCGATCGACCATTAGGCCTGCTCCCATATCCAAAGCCATCTGGGACTCGGTACCGGTCAGGGGAAGGCTGGGCTCTGGATTGACAAATTGCAACTCCTCAAAATCCAAGGTGCTATTCGAAACCCCGAGGTATCCCCCAAAACTCAATTGGGTCCGTTGAATCTTTCGGTGGTAACTCCCTTGCAAATTCACCTCTAGATTGGAAGTGGCTCCTAACTGGTCGTTGACCACAGTGAGCCCATATCCAAAATTTTTCTTTTTCAACCTATTTTGAAGCGTGATCAACTGCGTAGTAGGAGGATTGCCCGCTCCGCTTGTGGCTGTATAGCCCTGCCACTGTGATCGATGGAATGCAGAAAATTCCAGCGCGCCAGATTTGCCAGCCAAAGCAGGATTGAAATAATTACCGGCATACATGTACTGGGTAAACTGAGGGTCTTGCTGAGCATAACCACCCACCGATACAAGAAGCAAAAGCAGGAATCCTGCTGCTCTAAAAAAAATAACCAAGTCGCTTTTTCTGTTCATTTGGCTGTGGAGTACTCAAATTTAAACTAGTCTAGGAATTTAAACTGAGAAACCACCGAAAATGATTCTTAGAATTACAAATTATTGGCCTTTTTTATAAATAATTCCAAAGCCCCCGTCATACTTGGCGCATTTGGCATGGGCGCTTCAATGTCTAAAATCAACCCCATGTCACGAACTGCTTGTGCGGTGGTAGGACCAAATGCCGCGATACGCGTTTTGCCCTGTACGAAATCTGGGAAATTTTGACGCAGTGATTTTATTCCTGACGGGCTGAAAAATGCCAAAATATCGTACTTGACATCTGCCAAATCGGATAAATCAGCCGCTACCGTATGGTATATGATTGCTTCTGTGAATGCAATCCCTTGTTTCTCCATGTAGGAGGGAATGTCGTCCTTTCGGATATCCGAACACGGAAACAAGTATTTTTCGCTTTTGTGCTTTTTGAAATAGTCAAATAAGTCCTCTGCGGTCTTTAGACCCACAAACAACTTGCGCTTACGAATCACGATGTACTTTTGAAGGTAATGCGCGGTTTGATCTGAAATGCAGAAATACTTCATTTCAGCAGGCATTTCAATTTTGAACTCCTTACAGATTGCAAAGAAATGATCAATGGCATTTCGGCTAGTGAAAATAATTGCCGTATGCTTTAAGATATCGATTTTTTGCTTTCTAAACTCTTTCGGGGGAACGGGTTCCACCTTAATAAATTGCCTAAAATCGATTTTCAACTTGTATTTTTCTGCAAGCAGCAAATAGGGAGAGTTGGCTTCGGTAGGTTTAGGTTGAGATACCAGTATGCTCTTAACTGGGGTAAAGCGATCTTTTGGAGCTGCACTCATGCGGGAGTTCCTTTTACGTTCAACACATTACTGTACAAGTACCATGATCCATTTGGCTAAAACCAAAAAGGGTACTATTTCAGCAAGACAAAGGTAAGTAAATAAATGATACTTTTTAAAATTCAACCGACTCACCATAATCAAGAAGAGTCCAAGCACCCCAAAGAGGTATACCCAAAAGAAGCCTTGCATCAAGTGGCTGAAAACTGATTGAAGCACATAAAAATCGTTGATGACAAAAAAACTGCTCACTACTAGGATCAATGCAAAACCAAAGGTGATCAGGCGTAGTAAGTAAAAAAAGTGGGCAAATTCTGATTTTCCCAGCTCAAATAAGTAGCTCACCAATTTGATGGCGGAAAATTTCAAAATGGTGAGTAGCAAAATCAGAAAGGAAGCCAACAGCCAAAAGAACAACAAGGAGAATGCGCTGAACCCCAACCAACTGTCTAGCCAATCCGGTCTAAAGAGGACAATGCCCGTCACCAAACTTTGGGCGAGCATCATGGAAACCAGGAATAAGAATAACAAAATATCGAAGGAAAACACCTTTTGAAGCCCTCCACTTTCTGAAAAGTCTTCCGCCTTAATTACCGATAAGGGCTGCAACAAAACTCCCAATAAATAAGGATACACCCTCCTATACACGGCTGCCAAACCTAAAATCAAGAAAAGGGAAACCGCAAAGAAATCTTTCAATGGCTGAACCGGTGTACGCTTCTGGTTCGCTAGAAATTGCTTGTCCAAATCTACTTCCTTCTCCAGTTGGGTGTTTTTGGCCACTTTGGTCACTTTCAAACCAACCTCCCCTACCTGAATCCGGTCATTGATCACCGTTACAAGCAAACTGTCCTTGCGAAAATCTCGCTTGAGTGAAGCGGTGGGAATAAAAAAGGTAGTGTCCTTCGGAATCAACTCCCAAAGTTTTCCATCAATAAAAATCGTGGAATTCCCAGGCACCTCAAACTGAAAATAGGATTGAGGAAAAGAATTAACTAGCAAAAGGACTTCTTTCTGCCCTACAGATCCTACCAAAGCCTGCTCTGTCGCATTTGCCCATTTGCCCTCGTAATTCTCCAATACCTGAGCAAGCCCCCAATTGGAGACAAAAAACAGGAAGAAAAACAACGCGAATCTGTACATCAAGTTTGGTTTCAAAATCAGGGCTTAGCCCAGTAGGAGAACTTAAATTTGAGAAATTTATTCCCTTTAGGAACAGCGTATTCAGAAAATTTAAGTTGCAAGTACAAAATTCATCAATCCTAAGGCAGCCTCCAAATGTATTTTCTTTGCTGCCCAAAAAATCCGATTGATTTGAAAAAAAATTGAAACAAACCAACACCATCTTCCTGATCAACCACTACCTGAACAGGGAATTGCTACTATCTTTACCTGAGATTTACTACCCATGGCAGGACTTTACATTCACATTCCTTTTTGCAAACAGGCCTGTCACTATTGCGACTTCCATTTTTCAACCAACCTTCAATTACTCTCCCCGGTAGTGAAAAGTATAGTTCTTGAAATGGAACTTCGGAAAGACTATATAAAAGGTGAGTCAGTAGATACGGTCTATTTTGGGGGAGGCACCCCTTCTTTGCTTCCTGCGGCAGGCTTGGAACAAATTCTTGATCAAGTAGCCCTTATTTTTCCTGGAAAAAAACTAGAAATCACCTTAGAAGCTAACCCTGATGACCTGGATTTCAACTCCTTAGCCACTTGGAAGTCTTTAGGAATAGATCGCTTGAGCTTGGGTATCCAAAGTTTTCAAGATGAAATCCTTAAGGCTTACAACCGAGCCCACAATGCCCAGCAAGCAAAACAGGCCATTCAGTTGGGCCGATCGGCTGGATTTGAAAAGTTTTCAATTGACCTGATCTATGGCTTCCCCCATGCCAATCATGGCTTGTGGAAGAAAGACTTAAAAGAAGCCATCCTACTTGACCCAGGGCACCTTTCTGCCTATTCCCTGACACTTGAGCCCAAAACTACCTTTGGCAATTGGGCAAAAAAAGGAAAATTTATCCCGGCAGAGGAAGAATTTGTAGCCCAGCAATTTGAATGGCTACAAGAGCAATGTGATCAAGCCGGGTACCAACAATATGAAATTTCCAATTTTAGTCGCCCAGATCAAGCGGCTATTCACAACAGCAATTACTGGAAACGTATCCCCTACCTGGGCATTGGCCCAAGTGCGCATTCCTTTGATGGAAACGCAAGAGGCTACAATCCTCCTTCTAATCCCAGCTATGTCCAAGCCTTAGCTGCTGGCAAACTCCCTTTTGTAGTAGAAAACCTAGAAAAAGAAGAGCTAATCAACGAAGAAATCCTGACTTGCCTACGAACAAGTTGGGGCCTGGATACGGTAAGTATGGCTAATCGATACCAAGTAGACCTTTTGCAAATCAAAGAAACTTCCATCGCTAAATTAACTGCCCTTGGCATGATCCATACGGAAGGGAAAACGCTAACTTTAACTCGGAAAGGTCAACTGCTAGCAGACAGCATTGCCGCCGAAATTTTTGTTGATGCCCATGACTTACCCTAGAAAGAAAGACGCCACCCCACTGGCCGATGCCTTCCAAGACTTATTGAAATCCTATCGACTTGAAGACACCTTTCAGGAGAAACTTTTACTTGCCTCTTGGCCAACCTTGATGGGAAAAACCATTGCCGATCGAACTGGTAACCTCTACATCAAGGACAAAAAACTTTTTGTAAAAATCACCTCTGGCCCAGTAAAAAAAGAACTTCAGCTCAATAAATCCAAAGTCATGGCACTAATCGAAACTGAAGTAGGAAAGGGAGTAGTGGAGGAAATCATCTTCGTGTAAAATTTTTGTAAGATTTAACAGTTATCCACGATTTCGAGTAGTTGCGGGTAGCGCAGCATTGGACTACATTCCCTATTTTTGGAATGCAACTCCATGATCAAAACTAGTTCACTTCCCCTTGGCAGAATCAGCCTTTTGTTGGCCATTTTAGTTTGGCTGGCTCTGGTATTGGTAGATTTGGTCCGGATTTTTGGGATGATCAACAACCTCGACTCGGGCATTTCCGAAGAGGTTACCTGGATTTTAGAGATCCTGTTTTTCTTGTTTGTGTATTTGGTCTACCGCCATGTTTTTTGGAAAAATCGCAATGCAGATTTTCTAACCTTAATTTGGAGAGGAGTTTCAACTGGCCTTTTTGCCGCCTCCGCAGGACTACTCACCGAACTCATCTACTTGGCTTTTGGGGAAAGTAAAATTGGAACGGACCCCTTTCTAAACAATATTTTTTACCACATCAATTTTGGTTGGACAAGCGCTTTCTTAATTTCTACGACACTATTATGGAGGCATTTGATCCTGTATCAAAAGAATAAGCAGGTCGTTAAGCAATGGCAAGTGTTTGAACTTTCCATGTTGGGAGCCTTGTTTTTTGTCTTTTTCAACCACAACAATTTGGATTACAGTTTCCTTTTTGGATTGGTCATCCTTCTGGTTATTTCCATCCTGCTTGCAGTCAATTTGAAATGGATCCCCTACCTCAACTTTAAGGAGAAATGGAAAACCCTACTCTTTCTATTCCTTATTTTATTGAGTTCTGGAATCCTATTTTACAGAGTACTCTCCTATGGAAATGAGGCCAGGCTACAAATCAACCTGACCGACAACTTGTTTCTCATGGCCTTGTTTGGGTTTGTTTTTGCCTATGGGCTATTCAGTTTTTTGGTGACGCTTTTCAACCTACCTACTTCCTCCGTTTTTGAACAAAAATTAACCGAGGCCATTAATTTTCAAAAGTTAAGCCAATCCATCCAACCCGAAGAAAATGAGGAGCAGGTCCTTGATATTTTACTTGATTCCTGCATGAGCGCTTCCTACTCTGATTGTGCTTGGATCGAACTAAATCCAAAGGAGCAAATTCAGCTAAAGAATTCCCTTCGCCTGCTGGATCAGCCTACCCAAACAGTCCTTGCTTCATTTTTTCCCCAAGAAACGCAATCCTGGACCTTTAGTAATGCAACCGAACAGGTCCAACCCATACGACTCAATCATCCTGAATACAAATCCGCACTTCTAGTGCCGCTGGTAGTCAATAAATCCATTCTTGCACGAATCGTACTCATCAAGGAGGTAAAAGAAGGATTCAACAAAGAAATGACAGGAATCATTGGAACCTTTGCAAGGCAAGCCTGTATCGCGGTTGAAAATCATCGCCTTCTCAACCAAGCCATTGAAAATGAACGCTACCAGGAAGAGTTGAAAATCGCACAACGCGTTCAAAAGGCCCTTTTGCCACTCGAACTGGATCATCCAGACAGCTTTGAAATCAGCGCTTACTCCAATACAGCAGATGAGGTGGGTGGAGACTACTACGACACCTACCAAGTCGATCCCCATCATTTTGTGTTCATCATCGGAGACGTGTCTGGAAAAGGAACTTCGGCGGCCTTTCACATGGCACAAATGAAGGGAGTATTCCAAAGTTTAATCCAGCTGGGCTTGAAGCCTGCTGAATTTATGAAAAAAGCGAATGCAGCACTCAGCAAGTGCTTGGAGCGAAATCACTTTATTACGGCCTCTATTTTTGAAATTGATACGGCTACGCAAACATTTTGTCATGCCAGGGCTGGGCATATTCCCACCCTGTGGTACAAGGCAACCGAAAAAACCGCCGAGTTTATTTCAATTGAAGGACTTGGGCTCGGAATTGTAAGAAACCCAAGTTACCAAAAACACGTACACGAGAAAACATACGATTACCAAGTCGGAGACCTTTTGGTACTGCTCACGGATGGAATACTGGAAGGGAGAAACGAAAAAGGAGAACAATTTGGTTACGAACGATTAAAAAACTTAGTAGAAGCGAAGCATCAACTATCCCCACCCACCTTGCAGCAGGAAATCATCGATTCGCTCCACCAATTTGTTGGGGGAGATGGAATGATAGACGACGATTATTCCCTGTTGGTAGTCAAATTCACCCAACCTGATTAAACTAGCAAGACATGCTACGAATTGAGAAAACAAAAGAGGAAAATAGGGACATCCTTCACCTTATTGGTGAGGTAGATGCGAGTAATTCTGTTCTTCTAGACCAATCCATTCAGGAAGTAGTAGTACAAGGCACTTCCTTTTTATTAATTGATGGGAAGGAACTGGGATACATTTCCTCTGCGGGATTAGGAGTATTTATGTCCTACTTGGATGATTTTTCAGAACGAGGTGTTCGATTTGCAATTTTCGGGTTGAATGATCAAGTTGGAGAAGTATTCAAAATTCTTGGTCTAGACCGACTGATATCCATTGTCCCAGATAAGTCATCCGCTATCGCCTCCCAGCATGAATCCTAAGTTTAATTTATCCTGCAGTACCGCTGCATTGGCTGAATTGAGAAGCTTCTTGCAGCAGCACTTAGAATCGTACCGGCTATCGGAGGGGGACAAACACCAAGTCACCCTAGCGGTTGAAGAAGTGTGTGCCAATCTGATCATCCATTCGCACGCCTGCAATCCAAAGGAAGAAATCCAATTGGAAGTAAAGGAATCCAATGAAAAGGTGATCGTAGAGATTACCGATAGAGGGGATGCCTTCAACTTATTGGAATACGAAGTCCCAAACCTGAATCAGGTGATTGAAGAAAAGCGAAAAGGAGGTATTGGAATTTTGTTGGTGAAAAAAATCATGGACGAAATCCAGTTCGAATCCAAAAACGGGAAAAATATTTGTAGGTTAATTAAAAATTTTCAGCCCTAAAAGAAGTTAATACTCTGAGAAATGCTGCTTTAGCCTTGAAATCTTACTAAATTTGTCCCATTGAACTTTACTTTGGCCTACACCCTAATGAACAACCGATTCTTTTCGGCTTTTTTCACACTTCTTTTCCTCACCTCAGTGGGCTTTTTTAGCCTGAGTGCTCGCGCACAGGATCAATCTGAGGTGCTTTTTACCGTAGGGACTAAGTCAGTAGCAAAAGAGGAGTTTTTGTATTTGATCACCAAAGGAAAAAAAGTTGACCCTGCTGCCGCAACCTTAAGCAGAGAGGAGTTTGAAACTAATTTCGATCAATTTTTACTATTCCAGTTAAAAGTAGCGGAAGCAGAATCCATGGGGCTTCACAAATCTGAAGAATTTGCCCGCGAATTTGGAGGTTTTAAAGAATCGCTGATTGCCCCATTTTTGATTAAGAATGGAGTCGAAGAGGGGGAACTTCGAAAGGTATATGGTCGAATGCAGGAAATTGTACGTGCCAGTCATATTTTATTTCAATTGCCCCCTAATGCCCGCAATGAAGACAGTCTTTCCGTGCTAAAGATGGCATTGAAGGTAAAAGCGGAACTAGAAAATGGAGGAGACTTCAATACCTTGGCGCTAGAATATTCGGATGACCCCTCCGCCAAAGTGAATAAAGGAGACCTTGGGTACTTTACGGGCTTGCAAATGGTCCAGCAGTTCGAGGAAGCGGCATACATGCTTCCCGTAGGTAGTATTTCAGACCCTGTATTGAGTGATTTTGGCTACCATATCATTCAGGTAAATGATCGCCAAGCCAACCCTGGTGAAGTACAGGTTTCCCATATCTTGGTACGCTTCGATCCAGAAAATAGTGCCCAAGAAGAAAATGCACGCAGGAGAATTTCGGATATCTATGCAGAAATACAAAAAGAAAATACCCGATGGGAAGAGATTGTAAAATCCTATTCTGAAGATCCCGCTACCAAAGAAGGAGGAGGAATTTTGCCTTGGTTTGGAGTGGGAACGATGATTCCAGAATTTGAGATGGCTTCCTTATCCTTGACCGAAATCGGAGAGATTTCTCCCCCCTTAAAAACTCCCTACGGGTACCACATCTTACGTTTGGAAGGAAAGCGGCCGCTACAATCTTACGAGGACCTCGAACAAACAATCAAATCCAAAATTCTTCGCAACTCCAAGTCCGGCATGATCCAATCCCAGGTAATCGCCATGCAAAAGTCAAGATTTGGGTTTAAGGAAAATGAAGCAGAACTAGCAAAACTTACGAAGACACTGATTTCCGAAGATCTTGCCTCCTTTGGTGCTCTAGTGAAAGAAAAAAACCTTTCTGCCGTTCAACTTTTCTCAGTAAACAATACCTCCTATGTGGTAGGTGACCTTTGGAAGTTTATGCAAGCGGAAGAAGTGACCCCAAAGGGATCTGGCACCTTCTTTAACCGATGGCTGGACAAATTTGTGGCCAAAACTTTGGAGGCTACCGAAGAAAAAGACCTAGAAGCCAACAATACAGAATACCAAAAACTCATCAAGGAATACAGAGATGGAATTTTGATGTTCTCCTTGACCAATCAAGAGGTCTGGCAAAAAGGGTTGAACGACAGCATCGGCCAGGAAGCGTTTTACAAAAACAACATCCAAAGTTACCAGTGGAAAACAAGGGTACAGGCCTATTTGGTAAAAGTAAACGATGCCTCTAAACTAGATAATGCACGGAAGTTCCTTCAAAATAAAGGGTTTAATACGGATAGTTTTGCCACATTTGAAGCAGATTACCGTACCAATTACCCCACTGCCTATGCTACCGAATCCGGTACTTTTGAGTACGAAGCGCATCCCATCCTTTCCAAGGTGGACTTGAATCAACCCTACCAAGAGTTGGTAGTGGAAGGAGTACCTTACGTTCTAGTAGTAGGAAAAATTTACCCACCGGGACCTCGAAAATTTGAGGAAGCACGTGGGTTTGTCATTCGCGATTACCAAGCTTTTCTGGACCAAGCTCTTCTAAAGCGACTTAAAGAAAAATACCCCGTACAAATCAATTCTGGGGTAAAAGAAAAGGCCTTTGCCGATCTGAACCAATAATTCTCTCCATTCGGAATTCCCGAAAAAGAAAAAACTATGAAATTGCTACACCGACTTCTTCCGAGCCTATTTGCATTTTGGATCTTGGGACAAGCTCAAGCCCAAGAAACCGCCACAGGACAGGTGGTAGATAAAATTGTTGCCAAGGTAGACAACAACATCGTACTCGAATCTGAAGTCCAAAAGACCTACCTTGAAGCACTCTCTCAAGCCCAACAAGGGATTGAAGCCCCTACCCGATGCACCGTCTTTGAAAGTTTGTTGATTAATAAACTGATGGTAGCCAAGGCAGAGATCGATTCGGTTATCGTCACCGATGCAGAAGTCATGGTCGAAACTAACGGTCGTTTTAGTATGGTCATGCAACAGTTTGGCGGAGACGAATCCCTGCTTGCTGAAATGTATGGGAAGACCGCGGAGCAATTAAAAGCCGAACTGGAGGATGTCATCCGGGAACAAAAAATTGTAGAAAAGATGCGAAAGACCATCACTGAGGGCATTACCGTATCCCCTGCAGAAGTTCGCGCATTTTACTACAGCATTCCCAAGGACTCCCTTCCACTATTCACCTCTGAGGCTACGGTAGGCCAGATTGTACGGAAACCGGAAACAAATCCCCAAGTACGGGAACAAATTATTGCACAACTAAAGCAATTCAAACAGGACATCGGTACTGGAAAATCAACTTTTGCAGAACTTGCCAAAGCCCATTCGGAAGATCCAGGATCGGCAGCACAAGGTGGAGACCTCGGCTTCTTCAGGAGAGGAGAATTGGCTCCTGAATACGAGGCTACGGCACTGGGATTACGACCTGGGGAATTATCAGATCCCGTGGAAACCCAATTTGGGTTTCACCTCATCCAATTACTTGAAATTAAAGGGACAACTTTCAACACCCGACACATTCTACGCATCCCCAAAGCCAGTGAGCAGGATATCCAAAAATCAGAACGCTATTTGGACAGTTTGAAAAAAGAAATTTTGGCGGGTAAAATCGAATTCGCAAAAGCAGCCAAAGAGTATTCTCAAGATAGAACAACTTCCGATGCAGGTGGGTTTTTTACCGATCCTGCTACCACTTCAAATCGCCTATCGCTACGTACCTTGGAAGATCCAGTGCTGTACTTTACAATCGACACCATGAAAATTGGGGACATTACGCCTCCGATTCGTTTTGAAGATCCACGAGAAGGCACCAAGGTTCGTGTGCTGTTCTACAAGGCACGTTACCCAGCACACAAGGCTAATCTGGAGGATGATTACGAAAAACTAAAAGCTGCTACACTTCGTCGCAAAGAAGATGAGGTGCTGAGCAAATGGTTTGTCACTGCCAAAGAAGATATTTACATAGACATCGACCCAAGTTACGATCGATGCGACGCACTCAAAGAGAAGTAAAACAAAACCCTCGCTGCTGTAGCGAGGGTTTTTTTGTGCTACATTTTTAAAAAAACAAGGACCGCCTTTCCCTCCAAAAATCTCCTAACTCCACAGGACAAAATCACCCGTAAGGTTGGCTACTCAACTTGTAATTTCAATAAGGAAAACTGATGTCACCGATTAGTGGGTACTCTCCTCGATGGATTCTCCACCTTGAGTTTGCTTTTCAAAAAGCGCTGCATAAACTCCCTTTTGCTCCATCAATGAGCCATGGTCGCCACGCTCCACAATTCTTCCTTCGTCCAAGACTATAATTTGATCTGCGAGCTTGGCCGAAGATACCCGGTGGGAGATGATAATGGAGGTACGGTTTTTCATGATTTTTTGGAGGGAGTTCAAGATGGCATTCTCCGTCTTGGTGTCCACCGCAGAGAGGCAATCGTCCAAAATCAAAATCTTCGGCTCCTTTACTATGGCTCGCGCAATGGATACCCGTTGCTTCTGTCCACCAGAGAGAGTGATGCCCCTTTCCCCAAGCAACGTATCAAAGCCCTTCGGAAAGTCCAGTATATTTTGATATACATCCGCATCCTTGGCTGCTTGCGTAATCCGATCTAGGTTGGGCTGATCCAACCCAAAGGCAATGTTATTCGCAATGGTATCCGAAAAAAGAAACACATCTTGGGGAACTACACCGATTTGACTACGCAAACTGGCAAGGGAATACTGCTGTATGGGCTTACCATCCACCAAGATCTCACCAGTGCTGGCATCGTACATGCGCATGAGTAGGTTGGCCAGGGTAGATTTTCCTGAACCTGTGGTCCCGATAATCCCTAGGGTTTGTCCCGCTGCTATGGAAAAGGAAATATCACGAAGCGCCTGAACCCCAGAGTCTGGATAAACAAAGGAAAGGTGATTTACGTCAAGCGCCCCGGCCAAGGTTGACTCCAAGTTTTCAACAGATACCAAATCAGTCTTTTGATCCAACAATTCATTGATGCGCCGCTGGGACACCTCAGCGCGCTGCACAATGCTGGTTACCCAACCTAGCGAAGCCACTGGCCAGGTTAGCATGTTTACATACAAGATAAACTCCGCGATGACCCCATAGCCAATCTCTCCTTGAATAACTTTCATTCCTCCCACATAGACGGTGATGATGGTGGAGATCCCTACCAAAGCCATAATCAAGGGAAAAAACAGGGCATTGACCCGTGTCAACTCAATGGACTGGTACTTGTATTCCTCACTGGCCTTGTCAAACTCAGATGCAGAATCCTGTTCTCTCACAAATGCCTTCAATACCCGAATCCCTGAAAATGCTTCCTGAACAAAGGTGCTGAGTTGCGAAAGGCTTTGCTGGATTTTTTCAGAGCGCGCATTAATCAGATTGTTGACATAATAAATACTCAACGAGAGGATTGGAAGTGGCAATAAGGAATACAGGGTCAATTCCAAATTGACAGAAACCATGTAGGAAATTACCAAAGGAAACAAAATCAACAAGTTGAGTCCATACATGATTGCTGGACCCAAATACATCCGCACACGGCTTACATCTTCCGAGATGCGCGCCATCAGGTCTCCAGTACTATTTTTTCTGTAAAAACTTAAGGGCAAAAATTGAAAATGTTCAAAGAGTTCATTCTTCATGTCGTACTCAATTTTCCGCGACATGATGATGAGTGTTTGGCGAATCAAAAACAGGAAAAAACCCCGAAGCAGGGCCATGACCAAAATCAAAATCCCAAAAACAAAGACCGACTCTAAAAAATACTCCCGTGCCAAATCTCCAAGCCCACCCTTGTCTAATGGGGTAAAAAGCGCAAAACTCTCCACCACATAATCTATGGCAATTCGAACCAATTGGGCTGGAATAATTACGAAAATATTTGAGATTACAGTAAAGAGTATTCCCAAAAACAATAAGCCCTTGTATTTGATTAAATATTTATTAATTCTCCAGAGTTCGTTCACAGAATAAAGTCCTATAATTTAATTATAATCTTATATAAAATTTGGCAGAGGAAAATTTGTAAGCTGATAAAAGTATTTAATTTTGTGTCCGCAGAAATGCGAGTTTTAACCCAAATATAACACATTCTAAAAAGCTATTTTCAGATGTCAGCGATTAATGCTACCGAAACTATCCGTGAGGGCTCTATTTTTGGACAAATCACCACCATGGACCATGAGCAGTTGGTCATCTGCCACGATGAGGCCACAGGCCTCAAAGCCCTGATAGGAATTCACAATACCGTTTTAGGCCCAGCACTGGGGGGTACTCGCATGTGGCCTTATGCCACCGAAGAAGAGGCAATCAAAGATGTATTGCGCCTTTCACGAGGGATGAGTTTCAAAAACTCACTTGCAGGACTGAATTTGGGAGGAGGCAAGGCAGTCATCCTTGGAGATCCTAAATTGAAGACCGAAGCATTTTTACGAAGATTTGGACGTTTTGTGGAGAGTCTGGGCGGTCGTTACGTGACTGCTGAAGATGTCAACATGAAGACCTCCGACATGGAATACATCGCCTTGGAAACGCGCCACGTCACTGGCCTCCCAAAAAGCAAGGGCGGTGCAGGTGATCCTTCCCCAGTAACTGCCTATGGCGTATACATGGGCATGAAGGCTGCTGCCAAGAAAGCATTTGGCACAGACTCCCTTCAAGGAAAGAAAATAGGGGTTCAAGGAGTAGGTCAGGTAGGAAAATACCTCATCAACTACCTCGTAAAAGAAGGTGCGGAAATTTTGATTGCAGATATTTTTGAGGACAAACTCAAGGAAGTTGCTGCCGCTACAGGAGCCACTGTAGTGGATAGCAAGGTGCTCTACGATATCCCGATGGACATTTATGCTCCTTGCGCATTAGGGGCTACCATCAACGACCAGACCATCGACCGTTTAACATGTAAGGTGATTGCAGGCGGAGCCAACAACCAGCTCGAGGACGAAGCCAAGCATGGCAAAATCTTGATGGAGAAAGGAATAGTTTATGCCCCAGATTTCTTGATCAATGCAGGCGGAGTAATCAACGTTGGCGCAGAATATTACGGGGAATACCAAGAGGAAACTGTTTTTGCACAAACAGAAAAAATCTACGACACCTGCTTGTCCATTTTGAACGCCTCCGAGCAGCAAAACATCCCTGCCCAACAAGCGGCTATCCAAGCGGCAAAGGCAAGAATTGAAGCGATAGGAAGAATAAAACTTCCTTTCTAAGCAGTTTCACGAATTCTTTTTAAGCCACCGAACAGGAGTTCGGTGGTTTTTTTGTCCCCTCCTGTATGGGGACAAGACCCATCAAATTACTTATATTTGTGACTCTTTACATACCCTATGCTCAACAGAAGAATCCTTAGAGTCAAAGCATTTCAGAATCTCTATGCTTATGAACAGTGCAAAGGATCCAATCTTAATTTAGCCAGAGACTTTATACGAGAGTCTTTTTTACCAGACCTCAACAGCATGGAGGTTCAAGACAAGGCTGCCCTTTCAAGAGAGGCGGAAGAAGCCGTCCAGATTTTTGATCAAAATGTAGATCAAGGACAGAAATTGATCCCAAATGAGGCTGGGGACAAAATCAAAAAAATTGCGCTGGAAGCTCTAAAGCAAGTTCAGGCAGCCAACGAAAAGGATCGGCAGTTCTTGTTGAAAAATATGGTCGTTTCAGCGGAACGAATCCCACAACTTTACCTCTTGGCCATTGAACTACTTCAGGCCTTTGCCAAACATGTGGGAAAAGAAGTGGAGAAAAAGCAAAAACTTGCAGGAGATACCCCTGTGGCATTTGGCAACGAACTCAACTTGGCGAATAACCAGGTATTGAAGCGCCTTAGCGAATCTCCAGAATACCAGGCTGCCCTCAATAGAAATGGGGTAAACCTGGATGAGCTCGAACTTGAAATCAAAGAATGGTTTCGGGAATACATCAAGTCCGCAGAGTCCTACCAGCACTACCTTTCCTTAGCAAATCCTAGTTTGGAAGAAGATTATGAAGTAGTGGATGAACTTCTGAAAAAAGTCATCTTTAAGAACGAAGTCATCCTAACTTTTTTCTCAGAAAAGGACTTAAACTGGACCGAAAATAAATCGGTCGTGCGAAGCCTTGCTGCCAAGGTATTGAAAAACGCTTCCATTCCAGATGCTACTCAGGCTGAGCCATTGCCAGAAATTGCAATGAATTGGGAGGAGGACAAAGAATTTTTTGAAAATATTTTTAACTTCACCATCGCTAACGACGTAAGTAGTAAGGTACTTATCGCTGATAAAACAAAAAACTGGGACATTGAACGTTTGGCTTTTACCGATAAAGTCATCATCTCCATGGCGCTTGCTGAAATGATTCATTTTCCAAGCATCCCTGTTAAAGTGACCATCAACGAGTACATTGATATTTCGAAAACATACAGCACCCCAAAAAGCAAGCAATTTGTGAATGGTTTGCTGGATGTTTTGGCCAAAGAACTAACAGACAAGGGACAGATTCGCAAGAGTGGACGAGGTCTCTTGGACAATAAATAAGAAAGACCATGAGCAAGACAACAAATACTTTACTCGCTTTCGCCGTAGGCGCAGGAGTAGGTGCAGCCTTAGGGATTCTATTTGCTCCAGACACTGGGGCCAATACACGAGACAAACTCTCCTTCAAATTGTCTAAATACAAGAAAGAACTTGAGGATCTCATCAATGAATTGGTGGATGGAAAAGAAATTCACCTCAACGAGGCCAAAACCGAAGGAAAAAGAGTGATCTCTGAAACTAAAAACAAAGCAGAAGACCTCCTAAATGATGTAAACAAACTAATTGACCAAATAAATCAAGATAAAAACTAATATGAAAACAAGACTATTCAGCGCCATTGCCCTCTCGGTGGTATTGCTAGCCTCTTGCTCCCAGGGCAAAGATGATCAAGCAGAAAAAATCAAAGCTTTAGAAGAAAAAATTGCCGCTATGGAAGGAACAAACATTCCTGTTCCTGCGGATATGGCTCAAACAGCCACTGCTGCTGATCCAAGCACCCTAGGATCTTTCCAATTTTCTGAAATGGAATATGACTTTGGTACCATCAATGAAGGAAAAGTAGTGGAAAAGATATTCAACTTTACCAATAATGGACAAGCTCCTTTGGTGATCTCCAACATCACTGCGTCTTGCGGATGTACTAGTCCTGATTGGACCAAATCCCCTGTTCAGCCAGGACAGACCGGCTTTGTGAAAGTAGTATTCAACTCTGCAGCAAAATCAGGCGCGCAATCTCCAACTGTGACCATTCAAGCGAATACCAACCCATCGGTAACTCGTCTGAGTATGAGAGGTAGTGTAACTCCTAAAACAGCTGGTGGAGCTGCTCCAGCAGGTCCCTTGAAAAAATAAGCAATGCATTTATTCATTTTAGCTCAAGCTGCCGGAGGCAGCAGCGGTATTCTTGGACAAGTATTTCTATTCGGGTCGATCATTTTGATCATGTATTTCTTCATGATCCGCCCGCAACAGAAAAAGCAAAAGGAAACCAAGAAGTTTATTGAAGAAATAAAAAAAGGAGATGATGTGGTGACCATCGGCGGTATCCATGGAAAAGTGTACAGCGTGGATGGAGACACCGTCCTTCTGGAACTAGACAAGGGCCTGAAGGTGAAAGTTGAAAAGTCTGCCATCTCCCTAGACTTCTCCAAAAAACCAAGTCCAACCAAGTAATCCCTTGCCAGATTCTAAAAAATCTCCCTGGAGAATATCCAAAAGAAAACTCTCCAACCTAAAAGTGGTAGTCCTCTGCATCGCAGCGGCTACCACTTTTTGGGTTTTAAATGCACTCAACAAAGACAATTACACCACCATCGTAGATTATCCCATCCAATGGGAATACGACCAAAAAAATTACGTTCCCGTAAAACCCCTGCCAAAAAGCATTCAAATCCAGATCTCTGGAAATGGCTGGGATTTACTTCGTAAGTATTTCAACTTCAGCACCAATGCCTACCCCATTTTAGTCAATTCCCCTGCAGAGAAAAATTACTTACTCACTGCGGATCTGAAAAGGGGGCTAGGCGAATTCATCACTCCCACCCTCCTTGAAAACATTTTAGGTGACACGATACCTTACCAAATCGATCGAATTGTCACCAAAACCTTGATTCCAGTGTTGGATTCCACAGGGTACACCTTGGAAAAAAACAGGATCCTAGAAGGAAAAGTCACTTTCAATCCCAACGAACTAGAAGTTACAGGACCTTCTTCCATCGTGGAAGCCTATGAAGGAAAATTCCCTGTGGTGTTGAATGCAAAAAAGATCTCCAAGAATTTTTCAGGAAAGGTTTCCCTAGAACTAGAGGAAGACTTGGCCAAACTTGTTCAACTCAAGCAATCTGAAATCCAAGTTGACTTTTCAATTCTTACTTACCTAGAGGGAAATAAGCGACTTAAAATCAAAAAGCTCAATTTCCCCGCCAACGTCAAACTTACCAATGAAGACCTGATTCCAGTCCTTAGTTACTTGATTCAGGAGGCCGACTTGCCTCAACTTAAGGATTTAGAATTTGAAGCCATCCTAGATTATAGAAATCGGAATCGCGCCGACAGCACCCTCCAAATCAAAGTTAGCCCCAATCCAAAGTTTTTAAAAGAGGTGAAGATCACCCCCGATCAGTTCAAGTTAAGGTATGAGTAAATCCCATCCATTGCTTGTTGGCATTACCGGTGGAATTGGCTCAGGAAAATCCACGGTCTGCAAACTTTTTTCCTTACTTGGCGTGCCTATCTACACAGCAGATGAGCGGGCCAAATGGCTCATGAGTCATGACCCACAATTAAAAGATCAAATTTTGGACGCATTTGGACCAGCCGCCTACCAGTCCAATGGAGAACTCAATCGTGGCTATTTGGCAGAGACCGTGTTCTCCAACCCAGAAAAAGTAGCCTCACTCAATGCCCTAGTTCACCCCGCCGTAGGCAAAGATTTTAAGCACTGGGTAAGCCAACAAACAGCCCCTTACCTCCTCAAAGAAGCGGCACTTTTGTTTGAAACCGGAGCAGCAAAAGAACTCGATTGTGTGATTAATGTAAGTTCCCCACTGCGAGTTCGCATGACGAGGGTATTACTTCGTGACCCACACCGTACTGAGGAACAAGTCAACCAGATCATCAATCAGCAGTTGCCCGATGAAGAGAAAAATGAGCAGGCAGATTTTTCGATAAAGAATACGGACAACAAACTCCTGTTGCCTCAGGTAATCGCCCTGCATGAGCAGTTGCTTCGCAAAGCAGAAACTAACGAATAGGGTACAAGTAGCCCTCAAAAACAAAAGCACCTCAGTGGAGGTGCTTTTGTTTTTGAGGAAGGGTAACCCTCCCTCTTTCGTATTTACAATTCTGTCAAACTTTAAATTCGATCAAAGCCCAAATAAGGATGCAAGACTTTAGGCATTCGAATGCCGTCTGGCTCCTGATTGTTTTCCAAAATAGAAGCCACAATCCGTGGTAAAGCCAGGGCACTGCCATTCAAGGTATGGGCAAGTTGAGATTTTTTATCCTCTCCTTTGAATCGCAATTTGAGACGGTTGGCCTGGTAGGCTTCAAAATTGGAAACCGAACTCACCTCCAACCAGCGCTCTTGGGCTGCCGAATATACTTCCATGTCGTAGGTCATTGCAGACGTAAAGCCCATGTCCCCACCACATAGGCGAAGTACACGGTAAGGCAGTTCCAACTGTCGCAATAAGTCTTGCACGTAGGTACTCATTTCTTCCAAGGTGGCATAGGAATTTTCCGGATGGGTGATTTGCACGATTTCCACCTTGTCAAACTGATGCAATCTATTCAAGCCACGCACATGCGCTCCCCAAGAACCTGCTTCGCGTCGAAAACAAGGCGTATAGCCCACATTTTTGATGGGAAGATCGGAGACATTGACGAGAACATCGCGGTACATGTTGGTAATGGGCACCTCGGCAGTTGGAATCAGGTACAACTTGTCCTCGTTGGCAAAGTACATCTGACCCTCCTTATCGGGTAGTTGCCCAGTGCCATACCCCGAATCCTCATTTACCAAGATGGGAGGCTGAACTTCTACGTATCCAGCCGCCAAGGCCTGGTCGAGGAAAAAATTGATCAAGGCTCGCTGCAATCTTGCTCCTTTCCCTTTGTAAACTGGAAATCCTGCTCCGGCGATTTTTACCCCCAAATCAAAGTCGATGATGTCGTATTTTTTGATCAATTCCCAATGCGGCAATTTACCCTCCCACAGGGAAGGAATTTCTCCATGAGAAAGAACTACCTCATTGTCCTCTGCTGATTTTCCCGCGGGAACTGCTGTAAAGGGCACATTGGGAAGTGTGTAGAGCAGGGCTTTCAACTCTTCCTCTGCTTGCTCATGCTGCTCTTCCAACTCCTTAATTTGGTTTTTCAGGAGGGCTGAGCGGTCCCGAACAGCAGTCGCTTCAGCAGTTTTTCCCTCCTTCATCAAGGTCCCAATTTCCTTGGAAATCGTATTGGCCTCCGACTGAAGTTGATCCCGCTGCGTTTGAGATGACTTACGCAAATCATCCAAAGCCAATACCTGCTGCAAAGCAGGTGCAGCATTCGCTAGATTGCGCTTCTTGAGACCGGCAAGGACTTGATCGTAATGATCTCGAATATGTTGAACTAAAAGCATGATGAACTAGGGATTTAATCGCCCAAAGATAGCAACTTATCGAACAAAGATCGTCTTCGTGCTATTGGAGAACGGTCCTTCCAATTCTTTGTTGTCCACTCGGAGCAACTGAAATTTGACCTGATAGTCTCCTTTTGGCAAATTGGACACCCGAATTGGGATCACTTGACTGAGTTCCGTGGTGTAATCATTGACCCAGACCTTCACCTTCAGCCTATCCAACTTTAAATCTCCTCCCAGCACCAAAAAGTCAAGAATTAGGTCCTCCCCTGCGCGGATTATTTGTTGATTTCTAGGCAAGTTGACTGCCAAATAGGGTTCTGCTGAATAAGGGAACGGGCGGGAATCCCCCACCAAAAAATCACGGTCCACGTAATTGCCGAAGTTTTTTAAAGCCAATCCCTTGTCATCTATCAAAAAAGCCACTGTTCGGTAGGTACCTCTGGTAAGTTCCCGCTGAAAGATAGGTGCAGCATACCCTTCTGGATCGCCCCCATTCAGAATTAAAGCAAGTCGAGGTGAGGAGGGTCCATTTTTCCCAATTGAAAAATTCTTGACATTAAATTCGAAAGGGACTTTTCCTGGCTTGAATACCTGATTGCCTAGCGGGGTGTACAAGTCCAAAATAGCATCAGGGAAAAACGAGAGGGAATCTTCTGGTATAAATGTGATTGGGCCTGTTGGTGCATCCAAACTAGTGGAATCACTCACCTCAGCTTGAGTCGATTCTTTGGTTTCTTTAGGATCTGAGGAACACGAAGTGACCCATAAACTAACGAAAACGATTAAAGTCAGGATTTTATTCATGGAATCGCCTAAATTGAGGTTAAAGATATTTATTTTTGAAGAATTTAAAGGAATAACCACCTAAACTACCGTAGTAATGGAAATTTTGTTCGATGAAATTCCGAGTTTGGATTTAGCCGATTTCACCGCAGGCAATCCTGAAAAAAAAGCCGAATTTGTGCGCAAACTTGGAGAAGCATACCAAAACATTGGTTTTGTAGCCATCAAAAATCACGGGCTTAGCAAAGCCTTGCAGGATCGATTGTATTCCTCCATCACTACGTTTTTTTCCCTTCCAGACTCAGTGAAAGCCCAGTACGAAAAGCCAGAAATTGGCTACCAAAGAGGCTACACGGGCAAGGGAAAAGAACATGCCAAAGGTAGAAACACAGGAGATTTGAAGGAATTTTACCATGTAGGACAAGACTTAGGAGACATCCCAGATGCCGACCCTATCAAGGCAGAATATCCAGAAAATTGCTGGCCAAAGGAACTTCCACAGTTCAAAGACGACGCCTTAGAAGCCTACAGAACCTTGGAAAATGCGGGTCGACAAATGCTCCGTGCTATTGCCCTAAACTTAGGTTTGGAGGAAGACTATTTTGAAGAAAAGGTAATTCATGGGAATTCCATCCTTCGCCAAATCCATTATTTCCCCATTGAAAATCCTGATGAAGTCCCCGCAGATGCCGTACGTGCCGCAGAACATGGAGACATCAACCTGATCACCTTATTGATGGGTGCAAGTGCAGATGGCCTTCAAGTGCTCCGCCGAGATGGCAAGTGGATCCCAATTACAGCTTTGCCAGACCAGTTGGTCGTGAATGTGGGGGACATGCTCGAGCGATTGACCAACAAAAAATTGAAGTCAACCATCCACCGCGTAGTGAACCCTCCACGCGAAAAAATGCATACCAGCAGGTACTCGATTCCATTTTTCATGCATCCAAGATCAGAAATGGATCTCAGCTGCCTTGAAAGCTGCATCACTGAAGCCAGCCCCAAACATTTTCCAGATATCACTGCAGGGGAATTTTTGGAAGAGCGTCTTCGCGAACTAGGCTTGCGCAAATAGCATGTCAATTCGGACGGTCCGATATCTTGTCTTTTTAAAAGATACCCTGACCCTCTCGCTGACTTCTTTTGGTGGGCCGCAGGTTTTGCTCGCCATGATACTGGAGCGAATGGTCAAAAAAAGAGGGTACATCCAAGAGGAAGAGCTGTGGGAATTGAATGCGCTCTGCAGCATGCTCCCAGGCCCGTCCTCTACTCAATTAATCTCTGCGATTGGGTTTCGAGTAGGAGGGCCTAGACTCGCCTACTTGACACTCATCGTGTGGATCCTTCCCGCTACTATCGCCATGATCTTGGCGGCAATCTTGATTCATTTTTTGCAAGAAAATAGCCCTAAAGCCCTGCATTTCGCAAAGTTTATCCAGCCGATGGCGATTGGCTTCTTGATTTTTGCTGCGCAAAAAACCATCACTAAAATGATCAAGACGCCCGAAGCCATTGTACTGATGTTGCTTTCGGCCTTTGTTTCCTTCTTCTACAGTTCCCCCTACATCTTTCCCATTCTACTTCTCCTAGGAGGGCTCAGCACTTCCATCAAGTACAAAAATCAACCAAAGGTTGATGAGGATAAATCATTGCATATCAAATGGAGCAACTTTTACCTATGGGGCGGAGTATTGTTGGTTGCTGCCATTGCCGGGGCCATTACCCAATACAAACCCATTCTGCTTTTTGAAAATTTTTACCGAAACGGCAGCCTGATTTTCGGAGGGGGACAGGTGCTGATTCCCTACCTATATACCGAATTTGTGGATTTCAAGCATTTTTTGAGTTCCGAAGAATTCCTCACTGGCTATGCTCTGTCCCAAGGAATTCCTGGACCTACCTTTTCCATCTCCACCTACATTGGTGCACTTACGATGCGTGATTTTGGCTTGGTCGGATTTGTGATGGGGGGCCTAATCGCTACCGCAGGAATCTTCCTGCCTGGGATATTTTTAATCTTTTTTGTCATCCGTTTTTGGGATCAACTCAAATTGTATCGCCCAGTACGAGCCGCATTAGAGGGGATCAATGCGGTTTCCTGTGGCATGTTGATCGCAGCGGCTTATTTGCTTTTCAAACCTTTGGAGCCAAATGCGGTTCATATTTTTTTCATTCTAGGAACCTATTCCTTGCTTCAATTCACCAAAGTGCCTTCTCCAGTCATTGTGGCTGTGGGAATTTTATTGGGGATTTTGACACAAAACTTGCTGCCTTAGGTTGACCAAAAAATCTACGCGAACAAGATCCCCAACAAAAGCGTTTTGAGTTATGAATTCATTTCCTAACTTTCCTTCATGCAAGCGGCCGATTTTATCCATCCACTCATTCCATCCATTCAGATTGCTGATCCTGTGGGTTCGGCATTAAAAAAAATGGAAGCCTTGGAATTGACTTCACTGCCTGTAGCAGATGGGGGCCTATTTTTAGGGTTTGTGGAAGATGAAATCCTCCTTGAACAAGAACATTTGGACGTGCAAATCGCCCAGGTAGAGTTGGAATGTGCGGCTTGTTGGGTCTATGCGGATCAGCACCTTTATGATTTGATCCGTGTGGCTACCGAACACCAAGCCAAATGGGTAGCCGTTTTAGATCGGGAGCAGCACTACCTAGGGGTAGTCCCTACCCAAGATGCACTTGCTGCCTATGCCGATAATTTTTCGATTCATTCGCAAGGCAGCATTTTGGTGCTTTCCTTACAGATGAACGACTTTCAGCTTTCTGAAATTGCACGACTTGTGGAATCCGAAAATTGCAAAATCCTAAGTTGCCTGCTCCACACTGACCCTATGGATGCCCAGTCAGTGGAAGTTACACTCAAGTTGGACAAGCCCGATAGCCGACATGTAAAAGCAACCCTACTTCGTTTTGGGTACCAAGTAAAGGACTTCGCGCAAGAAGAAGTAGGGCAAAGTACCGATGAGGAGCGAATTGGGAATCTATTGCGGTTTTTAGACATTTAACGATGCGGGTTGCAATCCATGGCTTATCCTTAAAAGCCGAATTTTTGCCCATTCTTTGGGGGCTTTTCCAAAAACTCCAATCACTTGGAATATCCGTTTGCCTCACCCCTAGTTTGGATCAGCAACTCCGAATACTAAGCCCCAATGCCCCTACCTATGGCGTACTCAATCACCCGGATGACTTTGATGGGCTAGACTTTTTCCTTTCCATCGGAGGCGACGGCACCTTGCTTGATTCCGTCTGTGTGGTGGGAAAAAAAGAAATTCCCATCCTAGGACTCAATACGGGTAGACTAGGATTTCTAGCCAATGTGGCTACAGACAAAATCGAGGATGCAATAGACCAATTGGCAAAGGGCAATTACCAAATTGAATCCAGGTCCCTGTTGTCTCTCTCTAGCAACAAAAAATTGTTTCACGGCGCAAATTTCGCGCTGAATGAATTTACCATCCACAAAAAAGATACCTCCTCGATGATTACGGTTCACACCTACATCGACGGCAATTACCTCAATTCCTACTGGGCAGATGGCTTGATTGTAGCCACTCCGACTGGGTCCACCGGCTATTCCTTAAGTTGTGGAGGCCCTTTGATCACTCCCGGAGCCAAAAATTTTGTCATCACACCCGTAAGTCCGCACAACTTGAATGTTCGCCCAATCATCGTATCGGACGATTCAGAAATCAGTTTTGAAATCGAAGGACGCACGGATAAGTTCATGATATCCTTGGACTCTAGATCGACTTCCATCGGACCGGAAGTGAAATTAAGCGTGAAAAAGGAGGCCTTCTCCGCAAAATTGGTGAAATTGCCTTCCTATCATTTCTTTGACACCCTGCGCCAAAAATTGAATTGGGGCTTGGACATGAGAAACTGATCTCAAAAGCTTAACATTAATTAACCCATTTCATACCAGGCCTCGTTTTTTATACGTTAGGTAGTTCATAACTTGCATCGTCTTGAAAAAGGTCAATTTTAAGATTTTCAGTCTCTTAGTAGTGCTAGGTTTCCTAACACTCACCTCGGTAAATTCCAGTTATGGACAGAGTTACGAGGTGGGAGGAGGTTTGGGAACATCCGCCTATTCGGGGGACATCATTCGAAAAATTGACCCTGGCCAAGTTGGCCTTCAAGGAACGTTATTTGGCAAGAGAAATTTTGACAATGTTTGGAGCTTAAAGGTAGGGGTAAGCATGGCCCAACTCATGGCAGCGGACAGCATACAGCCGATCGATGCAATGGCAAGCCTACGAAATGCCCATGTGAATGGCCGGATCACTGAGTTTTCTGCTTTGATGGAGTTCAACTTCCTGGATTACGTCAACCATAAGAGTGAATTTAGATTTTCACCCTATGCCTTTTTCGGACTTGGTTACAGTTTTGTTCAGGGAGAAGGCCGAATCAATGCCAGTTTACCGGTAGAGGACTACGGCTTGAGTACCCTAGTCATCCCTTTTGGAGGTGGCGTAAAATACATCCTTTCGGAACAGCTGACCCTTGGCATGGAACTTGGTTTTCGTCCTACGACTTCAGACTTCCTAGACAAATTGGATAGTACCTTGCCCGCTGTGACTCGGTACGATACCCCAATCGATCCGACTACTGTTGCACTTTCCAAAGGCCTTAATTACGGCAACCCATATACCAACGATTGGTACTACTTTCTAGGGCTGACGTTGAGCTATACGATCACCAAGGCTCGTTGCTATACCTATTAATTAATTGCAGTCTAGGGGGATTTATTGAAAAAGAAATCCCATTTTTGTACCTCCAAAAAAGTAGGTATTCCAACCGCTGAAATGAAGGAAACTATAGATCGTAACAACTTACCGAAACACATTGCCATCATTATGGATGGGAATGGACGCTGGGCCAAAAAGCAAGGGGCCATGCGGATATTTGGTCACCGAAATGCAATCCAGGCAGTACGGGATGCTATTGAGGGAGCCGGAGAAATAGGAATTCAACACCTGACTTTATTCTCCTTCTCTACCGAGAATTGGTCTCGACCCCAAGATGAAATTCAAGCCCTGATGCAATTGCTCATAGAGACCATTGTATCTGAAATGCCCCGAGTGATGAAAAATAATGTCCGATTGAATACCATCGGAGATATCAAAAGCTTACCCACCTCTACCTACGAAAAATTGGTCGAGGCGGTACACCAAACATCCTCCAATACAGGGCTGACAGTACATTTTGCATTGAGTTACAGTGGACAATGGGAAATCACCAAAGCCGCTCAACGCATTGCTCAAAAAGTCTCCGAAGGAAAACTAAGCCCAGGAGAAATTACCCAACAAACGCTCGCTGATCATTTAGATACAGCTGGAATCCCAGATCCAGAACTGATGATTCGTACGAGTGGTGAGTTTAGAATTAGTAATTTCTTGCTCTGGCAACTAGCTTACACCGAACTGTATTTTTCAGACGTGTTGTGGCCTGATTTTAGAAAAGAACACCTGTTTGCCGCGATTGAAGATTACCAAAAGAGAGAAAGAAGGTTTGGAAAAACCGGCGAACAAGTTAAACCTTAAGTAGTAATGAAAAAAAGTATACTGATTCTATTTTGCTTGATTTGGTCGGCAAGTGTCGTGGCACAAATTCGTTTGGGCCAAAGCCGCTATGCCTCCACAAGACCAGTCAACATATTGGAATTGAACTATGCTAAGCCTCAGAAATTTAGAATAGCTGAAATAAAAGCGGTCGGATTATCTACCCTTGATGAAAACGCCATCATTTCGCTATCAGGCTTGAAAGTAGACGATCGAATCGATGTGCCAGGGGATGCCATTTCAGGTGCCCTTAAAAAATTATGGGGACAAGGAATTATTGGTGATGTCAAAATCTTAGTCACCAAAATTGAAGGTGAGGATATCTACTTACTACTCGACCTGACCGAAAGACCCCGCTTTTCCCGAGTAGAATTTGAGGGGATCAATAAAACCCAGGAGGGAGAATTACGTGATAAAGTCAATATTCGAGGCCGCGTAGTACGAGACGATGTGCTCAACACAGCCAAACGAAATATTGAAAAGTATTACCTAGACAAAGGATTCCTCAATACAGATGTCAAAATCATTCAGGACCGCGACACCACCCTTCCCAACAGTGTAAAACTCCGCTTTGATATTGATCCCAAATCCAAAGTAAAAATCAATGAAATTGCTTTTTACGGCAACGATGAAATCAGCGACCGTGCGCTCAAAGGAAAACTTAAGAAAACCAAAGAGCATGCTCGTGTGGCCATCTTCAAAGATGTGTACAGCCGCTTGACCGATGCGGATGCAAAAAGCATCACACGGTCACTCCTCAATAGCCAAGTGGCTACCTCCGAGCAGGTGAATAGTTACATCAACAAAAATTTCAAACTAAACTTCTTCAACGGGTCCAAATACAATCCGAAGGAATACCGTGCAGATAAGGAAAAGGCGATCGCCTTCTACAATAGCAAGGGGTTTAGAGATGCTAAAATCTTGGAAGACTCCATCTACAAATTCAGCGAGGACAAAATCAATATCGATATCTCGCTGGAAGAAGGACGAAAATATTACTACCGCAACATCACCTTCACTGGAAATTACATTCATGAAGATGCCGTTTTACTTGCAAAACTTGGCATCGAAAAAGGGGATGTTTACGATAAAGAAACTTTAGACAAGCGCCTCAACTACGACCCACAAAAGGGAGACGACGTAAGTTCCTTGTACCAGGATAATGGCTACTTATTCTTCAACATTGACCCAGTAGAAATCAATGTGGCCGGAGATTCTATCGACCTTGAAATGCGGATTTTCGAAGGCCCGCAAGTGACAGTAAATAGCGTTGGTATCAAAGGCAATGACCGCACTTCCGATCACGTGGTCATGCGTGAGATTCGTATTCTCCCAGGTCAGAAATTCAACCGAAGTTTGCTGGTCCGTACCATCCGAGAACTTTCCACCTTGGGTTATTTTGACCCAGAGAAAATCAACCCAGACCTACGTCCTAACTTTGAAAGCGCTACGGTAGACATCACCTTTGAATTGGAAGAGCGTCCCAACGACCAGATTGAATTGTCTGGGGGCTGGGGAGGTTTCTTCGGGTTTGTGGGTACTGTAGGATTGGTTTTCAATAACTTCTCAATCAAAAACATTGGCAACTTCGAAAAGTGGGATCCCTTACCGGTAGGCGATGGACAAAAACTATCCTTACGAATCCAGGCCAACGGACAGTCCTTCCAAAACTATTCGCTTTCCCTAAGTGAACCTTGGTTTGGTGGCAAAAAACCAAACTCACTAAGTTTTGCCTTCAATCACTCCATCCAACGTCAGGTAGATTTCTTCAACCAGAATCCAAATGGGGGAGATCTCGGCTTCTTTAAAATTACCGGTGTGACTTTGGGTCTTTCCAAACGAATCACCTGGCCGGATGATTACTTTAGCATCAGCAACTCCCTTCAATTCCAGAATTACGAGTTCAATCAATTTGGAACTTCTTTTGGACTTAGTTACCCCACAGGGAATTCGAAAAGTGTGGTCTTAAATACCACTGTAGCGAGAAATAACGTGGATAACACCATTTACCCACGTCAAGGCTCCAACATCATCCTATCGATGAACCTAACCCCTCCTTATACTTCCTTGAATAAGTCCCTCAACGAAGAGTCTGGAGACCAGGAAAAATACAAGTGGCTTGAATACCACAAATGGATGTTTGATGCTTCCTTTTACACACCACTATTTGGGTCCTCTAAGTTTGTAGCAAGTGCACGCGCACACATGGGCTTCTTGGGATCTTATGGAAACAAGATCGGCATTATTCCTTTGGAGCGCTTTGTGATGGGGGGTGATGGCATGAACTTCAACAACTTTGCCTTAGGTCAAGAGATTGTTGGTTTGAGAGGTTACGAAAACCAAACCATCACACCAGGAAGAAATTCTCGAGGCACTGCTGATCCAGATCCTTACGGAGGCGTAGTGTACAATAAGTATGTGATGGAACTTCGATTCCTGGTATCTCCTAACCCATCAGCTACCATCTTCTTGCTCACCTTTGCAGAAGCCGGCAACAACTGGGGTGATTACAAGGATTTCAACCCTTACGACCTCAAAAAATCTGCAGGCGTAGGCGCGCGTATATTCATGCCTGCCTTCGGTCTACTCGGTGTGGATTGGGGCTATGGATTTGATCCAATGCCTGGTACCTTGGAGCGAAGTGGTCCTCAATTCCACTTTACCATTGGACAACAATTCAGGTAATCTTTTGGAATTCACAGCGTTTGTTAATTTATGTTAGGAAAAACCTAAATTTTGTTCGCTAGAACAAATCCAAAAACGGGAGGAACGCATGAATAAATCATTCAAAATTGTACTTTTACTTTTCATTATCCTGTATTCTGGACCTTTGGCAGCCCAAAAGTTTGGATACATCGATTCTGAATACATTCTAAACAAGCACCCAGATTACAAACTGGTGCAGGAAGAGTTGAAAAAACTCAGTGAGGAATGGAAAAAAGAGGCACAAAATTTGGATCAGGAAATCAAAGAACTCTCAGCACAACTCAAGGCGGAGGAAGTCCTGCTCACCGAAGAGATGTACCAAAAGAGAATAGAAGTAATCAAGGCAAAGCAGAAGGCTTCGCAGGAATTTACGAGTCGGGTGTTTGGGATAGATGGAATATACTACCAAAAGCAGGCAGAACTTCTTCAGCCCTTACAATCCAAAATTTACGATGCCATCGAACGGGTATCGCGCAGAAACAACCTCGCTGTTCTTTTTGATAAGGCTGCAGGTCCATCTGCAATTATTTATACAGATCCAAGACACGACTATTCTGAGTTTGTCCTGGAAGAATTAGGAATTGAAGACAACAAATAAATACAAACCAAAATGATGAAAGTAAATGTTATCCTAGCAACAATGGCCTTGCTATTGGTAGGATTCACCGCCCAAGCTCAAAGCACTGTAAAAATCGGGTACAC